>WNGF01000930.1_pt1 | contig 62238 bp, 59 predicted proteins | sample 5400641 | NCBI WGS metagenome assembly WNGF01 (sample SAMN13153371, study PRJNA577476) | soil metagenome | isolation source: 80 cm soil or saprolite under grassland replicate 2 | place: USA:California | collected 2016-06-15
GGAGACAGGCACCACACCGCCGCGATCCTGCCCGCCTCGGCGGCGTCCCGCAGGGCGTCCAGCCCGGGCCGGTCCAGGCGCGCCCCCGAGTAGCCGTCGTCGACGAACTCGGCCGCCGGCTCGTCGCCCCCGGCCGCCACCCTGGCGCGCAGGACCTCCAGCTGCGATCCGATGGTGCCTCTGGCCTCTTGGGCCTCAGTGGACACCCGGGCGTAGATCCCTACCCTCATGGTCTGCTCCTTGTGCTCGGCGTGCCGCCACGGCCATCACGAGACCTCGATAGCTGCCAGCTTGTTGGGGTCCTCGACCAGCAGCCGGTAGGCAGCAGCCAGGGCCTGGAGGCGGGGACGGCGTCGGGGCTCCAGGCTGGCCTGCTCGACCCCCGAAGCTCGGCCACGAAGACCGGCTCGGCGGCGGGCCAGGCGATCAGGCCGGCCAGGCCACGGCGGCGAAAGCGGGCCGAGGCCAACTCGTCGGGGAGCGTCCCGGTGGCAAGGACCGCGTCCCGCAGCGCCTCGTAGTCGGCCTGGGCCGACTCCGCCACCGGCCAGAACCGGCTCATCCGCGCCGGGCCCGCTGGATGGTTCGGGGATGCAGGCGCACCCCGAGGGCGGCCTCGATGGCCGCAGCTGCCTCGGCCGCCGGGCAGGGGCCGAGGCGTTCCAGGAGGGCTCGCACCTCGGCGGTCAGCTTGGTCGGCCCCTTGCGGCCTCTGCGCTCGTCGAGCAGGCCGGTCATGCCCTTGCGCTGGAAGGCCGCGGCCACCAGGTAGAACTCGGCCCTTGAGTAGCCATGCCAGGCGGCGGCGGTGGTGACGGTGTGGCCGTCGAGCAGGTGCGCCCGCAGCATCTCGTATTTCACCTGGACCTTGTCCGGGGCGAAGAAGAAGGGGCCGTGGGTCTGGAACAGCGGGGCCGTCACCGCCTCGGGGTGGGGGTGCAGGAGCCCCAGCGCCTCCAGGGCCTGGCCGCGGGATTGGGTGCTCACCGGCATCACCTACACCCCGACCGTAGAGGCGAGCCCCTGTGTTGTCAATCATTGTCTGGCGTCTTCTTTCTCCTGAGCGCTCTATCACTTGCCAGAAGCATTGGATTACAAGAACAATGCGCGGCATCCCCAGGCGTTTCCTGGTTCTTAGCGACATACGATCCTGACGCCATGACCGAAACCTCTAGACATCCGCCCGGGGGTTGCGGGGGCGGCCACCGTGTCCCGGCGCAGGTCCGGGCCGGCGATAGATCCCCGCTGGAGCAGGGGCAGGGGCTGGCGCACCCGCACCTTGGCCATCGCGTCCTCGTAGGCGACCCGCACGGTCGGCGAGGCCAGCGATAATGGTGACGTCGGATATTGGAACTGTCCGAATGGGGTGCCGGGTGGGTCCGTCAGCGGACCGGCGGCCAAGACTTCGCCAGGATCCGGCCACTGGTCGTCGTTGCGCGTTCGGCGTTGGTCGAGCCGAACGCGCGTATCGCGGCATGAGAGTGCACGTTGTAGGGTTCCATCCGGGTTGCGGTCTGCGGACGCTGACAAAGGGATGGGCGAAGTGACAGCACGGCATGCAACCGAGGAGCAGCTTCGCCAGGAGGTTAGGCAGCTTACCGATCTGCTGCGCAACGACGACAGCTTCGCGGATCTTCGCGACGCGTTGGCTGGCCGTGGCTTGCTGGTATCGGAGACGCTTCTGGCGGGGTTGATCGAGAGCGAGGACGAGAGTCGGTATGGCGTGATCATTGCAGTTGACCTGGAGTGTGTCCGGTTCGAGAGTGGGTCGGACGGCCGGCTCATCCGATGGGAGATCATCGACGATCCCTGCGAGTTGGCGGAAGACTTCTCGGCAGTCGCGGCCGGAATCGTCATGAAGCGAGCTGGCCAGATCTCCTGAGTCGCCCGGATCAGCGGCGAAAGCATGCATCCGCCAACGTGAGCTGCTGTACTGCCAGTAACGGGCACGCCGCTGGTCGATGCGCTCGGTCAGCGGCATGAGAGTGAACAGGAGCTGGGTTACCCGCTGCTCCCGACCCAGTTCCGGCAGATAAGCACGATCGCCGACAGCAGCATCGCGGCCGTCAACGCCGCGCCGTGCAGGTCGCGGAGGGCTGCCAGGCCGAGGGCACCGAGGCCGGTGGCGGCCAGCGCCAGCCGGTAGCCGCCCGCAGGATCGATCCTGCGTACCAGCCACAGGCCAGCCACCGCCGCCACGACGGCTAGTCCGGCACCGACGATCCCGACCAGGCCCCAGCCGGCCAGCGCCACGATGTAGTACAGCACCGCGTCGGCGGCCCACCGCACCGGCGGATCACGCCCGACGAGTTGCGTGACCAGCACCCCGGCGGCCAGGCCGCAGATGGCGATCGAGTCACCGCCGCCCCACTCGTGCCAGTGGTAGGCGGCCAGCTGGCCGCCGGCGGTCCCGGCGATCACGAGCGTAAGCCACCATCGGCAGCCCAGGACCCACTCGGTAACCGCGCCGATCACTGCCAGGGTGGCCAGGTTGGCCAGGACCTGGTACCAGCCGAGGGTCTGGACCAGCAGCGGCGTGACCAGCCGCCAGTACTCGCTGCGCGGAAGCCCGGACGGGGTGCGCTCTAACGCCGGCACCGCTGCCGGCACCGTGTACTGCACCACGGCCGCGGCGCACGCCACGACGAGCGCGACCGTGGTCAACACCGGCCAGGGCCGCTGGGCGCCCCAGCGCACCAGCCCATCGACACTGCGACTCACGGCAGCCGAGTGTGCCAGTCCCCGGCCACGCGATCAAGGTAACGGATCTCGAACCCGTCGCACGTCGCGACCCGGCAACGGGCAAGAAAATCAGCGATTGGCAGATCGCCCCATGGCAGAGCGGGCGTGCAGCAATCGCCACTGGCACCGGTCGAACGGAACAGCACCTTCGGTAAGCCGAAAGCACCGGGCTCACAGCGCACGGGCACCCCATCGTCGTCGGTGAGATCAGCCGACACCGAGGCGTAGGCGGCGGCAAGCGCATCCGCCTGTCTGGCCTCGCCATCCCAAAGGAGGTCCAGGTCTCCGGTCAGCTCGCGGGAACCATGCATGATTCCCGCAACCTGTCCCATGACGACGACCTGCGCCCCGTACTCATGGGGTTCGAGCCTTGCCCGTAGCGGATCGAGTCGCCGCGAGGCGGCCTGCTACAGCGCCAGCGGCGTGGTGAACTCCAGTAGGCTCAGTGGTCCAGTCGGCCCTCCGACACCAACCATTCGGATACCAACGGCTCACCACCACGCTGGCTCTCTGAGCAGCGGCGACAGCATAGACGCCTTGGCCTGGCGGTCTGCGGACGTTGTCGTCGAGCGCCCCGTGGCCGTTGTCACCTCTTGGCGAGCCGGTCTGACAGGATCGTGACAACGTTCTGACAACGCGGGGGCAGCCAGACGATCAACTGCTGCTCTTGGCCAGCAACCGAAGATCGTCCCTTGGCGTGGTCGGGTAGGTCCGCCGGCGGCGCACCATTCGTCGGTGTCAGCACAGCAGGGTCTCCGGCTGCACCAAGAGCACTGACCAGCGGACTCATAGGAGCACGCGGCTCAACGCCGCGAACAGGGCGCGGTCGCCGGGTTGCAGCCGGGTCGTGGATGCTGGCGTCGCCGCACTGCGAATTCGTGGCGCATCGGCATGCAGACCCTCTTCGCCGACCTCGGCATCACCAGCAGCGCCGCGGCATAGACAACATTTTGTCGATCCGGATTCCTCAAGCGCCTAGCAGGGGTCGTCGCCACGGGTCCTGCGGCGGTGTCCTGAAAGGACGAACCAGCGGCCAACCTTCGGCCCCTCGTGACGGTCACGGAGCCGCCCGCAGCGGCGATGATGCGTGGTGGGGCCGGCCGACGGCCGGCTGCCGGCGAGGGAGCGGAGCATGCTGAGCCTGAGCGAGGTCCAGGCCGAGGTCGCGACGTGATCGCGCTGGGCAGGGCCGTCGAGCGGCGCATCGACCGCACTACCCAGGGGCAGATCGACGAGCTGGTCACCGCTGCGGAGACCTCGGTGGAGCGTCTCACCGACGGGAGCGCCGCCGCGCCTGCTCAGGTCGTTCGCGGCTGGGAGGCTGCGGTGAGTGGTGGGCTGACCCGCCGCATGGCGGTCGCCAGTGGCCTGCTCGCGCTCATCATCGGCGCCGCCTTCGCGGTGCTGCTGGTCTCGGTCGCCGACCTGCGCACCTCGGCACGGCTTGCCACCCACTCCGAGGAGGTGCTGGCGGCCGCCAACCAGCTGGAGCGGCTCGTCATCGACCTGGAGACCGGCCAGCGCGGCTTCGTCATCACCGGCCAAGCGCGCTTCCTCGGGCCGTGGCGAGCCGCCCAGATCGCCGTCCCCGGCCAGGCCAGCACGCTGCAGCGGCTGGTCGCCGGCAACCCGGTGCAAGAGCGCCGGGCACAGCGGATCACCCAGGCGGCAACGTCTTATCTGCGGGACTACTCGGTGCCGTTGGTTGCTGCCGCGCGGCGCGACCCGCGATCGGCGCGGACCGTGGCGGCCACCCAGGAGGGCAAGCTGCGCGTGGATGCGATGCGGCTGGAGTTCAACCGTCTGATCGGAACCGAGGAGGGCCTGGCGGTGGCGCGGCAGGAGCGCTCCGATGCGGCCGCTGCGCGGGCGGTCGGCGCGGCGGCGGCCGGGCTTGCGGGATCGGTCCTGCTCATCGTGGGGTTCGCGGGGTATCTGACGCGGGCGATCGTACGGCCGGTCCGCGGGGCGGCCGTAATGGCTGGCCGGCTCGCCGGCGGCGACCTTGGCGCGCGCCTGCCTGAGCGCAGCGCCGGCGAGATCGGGGTGCTCGAGCGGAGCTTCAACACCATGGCGGGCTCGCTGGAGGACAGCCGTGGCGAGCTGGGTCGGCTCGCCGACGAGCAGGCCGCGTTGCGGCGGGTGGCCACGCTGGTGGCGCGCGGGGTGCCACCGGCCGAGGTGTTCGCCGCGGTCGCCGAGGAGGTCGGCCGGCTGCTCGGCGCCGACGTGGCGCACGTGCTCCGCTACGAGCACGACGGCACCGCGACCCTGGTCGCCGGCTGGAGCCAGGACGGTGACCCCCCGCTGGTCGGGACGCGCTACACCATCGAGGACGGCACCCTGACCGCAGTAATGCTGCGGACTGGCCGGCCCGCCCGGACCGACAGCTACGCCGATGCTCCTGGTTCCATCGGCGTCGGGATCCGCCAGCTCGGCATCCGATCGTCGGTCGCCTGCCCGATCATGGTGCAGGGGCGGCTGTGGGGTGCGACGGCGGTCAGCTCCAAGCGGCCCGAGCCGCTGCCCGCCGGCACCGAGGCCCACATCGCCGACTTCACCGAGCTGGCGGCCGCCGCGATCGCCAACACCCAGGCCCGGGCGGAGCTGGCCGCCTCGCGGTCGCGGATCGTCAAGGCGGCGGACGACACCAGGCGACGGATCGAGCGCGACCTGCACGACGGCATCCAGCAGCGGCTGGTCTCGCTTGGGCTGGACCTGCGCGCCGTCCAGGCGGCCGTGCCAGTCGAGCGTCCCGAGCTGCAGACCCAGCTGGCCCAGATCGGCGGCGGGCTGGGGGAGGCGCTGGACGAGCTGCGGGAGATCTCGCGCGGCATTCACCCGGCGATCCTGTCGGAGGGAGGGCTCGGACCAGCGCTCAAGGCACTCGCGCGCCGCTCCACCGTCCCGGTGGAGGCCGACCTGGAGATCGAGACCCGGTTACCGGAGCCGGTCGAGGCCGCCGCCTACTATGTCGTCGCCGAGGCGCTCACCAACGCCGCCAAGCACGCCCACGCCTCGGTCGCCCACGTCGACGTCCAGGCACGCGGCGGCCGTCTGCACCTGTCGGTTCGCGACGACGGCGCCGGCGGCGCCGACCCGTCCCGCGGCTCTGGGCTGGTCGGGCTCAGCGACCGCGTCCAGGCGTTGGGCGGAACGATCACGGTCCACAGCCGGATCGGCGAGGGCACCACGCTGCAGGTCGACCTGCCTGTTGACCAGAAGGGCGACTGACCGCGCCTCAGGACCGCAGGGCGCGCAAGGTCGCCCAGGCGCGGGTCGCCAGCTGCAGGTTGAAGTGGCTGTCGGGGTCGTTGACGTCGTGGCCGGACAGCTCGCGGATGCGCTGCAGCCGGTACTTCAGCGTGCTGCGGTGCACGACCAGCGCCTCGGCTGTGGCGTTGTAGTTCCCACCCCGCTCCAGGTACACCGACAGCGTCCTGACCAGCTCCGACTGCTTGCGGGCGTCGTAGTCGAGCAGCGCGCCGAGCCAGTCGCGCACGAACCGCTCGACCTCCGCGGTGTCCTCGAGCCGACTGAGCAGGCGGTAGACGCCGAGCTCGTCGAAGACGGTAACGCGCTCCGGCCCCTGCGAGCCGGCCTGGACCCGCAGGGCGGTCTGTGCCTCCCGGTAGGAGCGGGGGAAGTCGCCGACACGGCCGCAGCTTCCACCGACGCCGACGCGTACGCGACCGCCGCCCAGCTCGTGCAGCACCGCCCCCCGGAGCTTCTCCCAGTCGAGGTCCTGGTTGGCCAGGAGAACAACCGTGCCGGTCCGGGAGACGAGCAGCGAGCCGGCGCCGGTGGACCCCGCTGCTCGCCGAACGGCGTGGAACAGCAGGTCGGCGCCGCCGTCGGCGCGGTCTTGCCGCTGGACCACGACGACGCGATGCAGGCGCTCCAGGTCGTACCCGAGCGCCTGGGCCCTGGCCAGCGCGCTCTCCTCGTCGGCGCCGGCCAGGAGGTCTTCGACCAGGTCGCGCCGGAGCCGCAGCTCCGTCTCGGCAAGGCTCCACAGGCGGGCCAACTCCATCGCCAGGACCGTCGCCCCATGCTCGAGCGCGACCAGCTCGTGCTCGCTGGCCGTCCCGTCTGGGTCGATCAGCACCAGCACACCGAGCACGTCACCGCGCGGCTGGGCCACCGTGAGCAGCCGAGCGCCGTCGCGGATCGGGCGCTCGCTGGCCAGCGCCCGGCGCAGCAGCGCCTCGTATCGCGTTGCGGAGCTCTTCGGGTACGGGTCGGGCCGGTGCGGACCCGCCCAGGCGCGCAGGTTGCCGTAGCGGTCCTCGACCGCGACCGGATAGCCGGTCAGCTCGTGTACGGCTCGGGCGACGCCCTCCTGCCCGTCGCCCGACATCGCCACCTTGGTGAGGCGCTCGTGGATCTCCATGCTGCGCCGCAGCGCATGGACGGTCGCACCCAGGGTGCTGTTGACCTTGGCCAGCTCCTCGGTGGCGGCGCGTTCCTGGGCATGCAGCCGCGCGTTGGCGAGGGCCATCCCGGCCTGCTGGGCCATCACCCGGAGCAGGAAGTGCTCGGCCGGGATCGACGCCTCCTCGGCCGAGACGATCAGGAAGCCGACGCCGCCGGCCAGGCTGCGCAGGGGGTATGCCCAACCCCAGGACCTGCCCGGCACCTCGACCGCCCCACCGAGGGAACCGAGGCCGGGGAGCTGCCGCTCGACCGCCCGCCGGCCCGTCTCCTGCCGGCACGACCCGGCCGTCCAGCGCCACCCTTCGCCGGTGAGGTAGACGCCCTCCGGGCGGCAGCGTGCCAGACCGCCGACCGAGCTGGTCGCCAGGCGGAGGATCTGCCCCTCGTCCCCGCTCTCGGTCATCAGCATGGCCAGGACGAGCAGGCCCTGCAGGTTCGAGAGCTGGGCACGAAGCTCGAGATTCTCGCCGTCGAGCTTCGCCGGCGTTATCGTCTTCACTGGCGAAGGGCGAGGAACTCGTCCGGCTCGATGTAATAGGGGTTGTCGAACACCATCGCACCGAGCAGGACTTTCGGGTGGGTCTTCAGCATGTCGAGGAGCAGCTCCCCGCTGAAGCGCTCGATCTCGTAGAGGCAGAGGATGACCTGCGGGTACCGAGGAATGAAGCGGTTGAGCTCGGATTCGTAGGCGACCAGCTGGTCGACGCCTGGCATGTCCCGCAGCGCCCAGTGCGTCTCGCCCGCCGAGCGGACCATCCGGTACTCTCCGCCCTCGAGCGCCGAGTGGACGTTGTGCTCCCAGAACTCCAGCATCCTGTCCGGCACGAACTCGCCGCTGGCCAGGTAGGAGCTCTCGAAATCGACGAGCTCGAGCTGGCGTCGCCGCAGGCGCTCCTGCACCTGCGGGTCGTCGAGCAGCGCGGGCAGCGACTCTGGCCGCGCCGCGTCGAGGACGCAGATGCACTTGTCACCCGTCCGGAGCCCGGCCTCAAGGAACGGGACGAGGATGTCGTCGCGTTCGGCGCCGCGGTAGAAGGCGCAGATGTGGTCTCCGATATGGACCTCGAGACCGGAGACACCGAGGTCGACGGTTGCAGGCATGCGTCGCCTCCCTTCTCAGGAGCTGAACCAGAATCCCACACCGGAGTCCCAGGTCATAGCCCCACTGGGCGGAAATCACCGCAAGTTCCGTCCCATCGGGACGAGATAGCTCAGCCCGCGGCGGCATCAGGGCAAAACCGCTGGGCGGGCGACGCGCGACCGGCTAGGCTTCGCGATGGGAGAGCAAGCAGCCGGCCCGGCGTCGCCAGTCCGGTCCTGCGCGTCGGCCCTCCCGATCTGGTTGTACTCCAGCGGGTTCGAGTCCCCTGCCTCGTCTCCGGGGGGCCGGCGGTGACGCGGCGCGCCGGCGGCCTTGCAGGCTCCGGGCCTCCGCCGTCCGGCGTGTGGCCTCCCGGGGGCGGGGTGTCGCTGCCGTCTCCGGGAGGAGGTGCACGCTCCATGGCGTCTCTGGTCGCGGTGGCGGTCGTGCTCGCCGCGGTTGCCGTGGGCGTCGTGCTGCGGGCCTGGCACCGCGTGGTCGTGTTCGAGTACGAGCGCGGCCTCGAGTACCGCGGCGGGCGTTTCTCGCGGGTGCTCGAGCCGGGCGCATACCGCCATTGGGTCCAAAGCACCACGGTTGTCAAGGTCGACGTGCGCCCGCGGGTGGTTGCCGTTGCCGGCCAGGAGGTCCTGACCGCCGACGGCGTGCCGCTGCGGCTCAGCCTGGCGGCCTCGTTCCGCGTCGCCGACCCGGCCACCGCCCACAACCGCGTGTCGAGCTTCAACGACGCGCTCTACCTGCTGCTGCAGTTGGAGATCCGGCGAATCGTCGGCGCATCCCCGATCGAGGAGGTGCTCGCCCGCCGCACCGGGTTCGGGCCGGCGCTGCTGGCCGCGTGCGCCGAGCCCGCACGCGCGCTCGGGCTCGAGCTGGAGGTGGTGGACGTCAAGGATCTGATCCTGCCCGGCGAGCTGAAGCGCATCTTCGCCAAGGTGGTCGAGGCCAGGCAGGAGGGTCTCGCCGCGCTGGAGCGGGCGCGCGGGGAGACCGCGGCGCTGCGTAACCTGGCCAATGCGGCGCGGCTGCTCGACGGCAGCCCGGCGCTGGCGCAGCTGCGACTGCTGCAGCATCTTGCGACGACCAGCGGCAACACCTACGTGCTCGGCGTGCCGGCCGCGGCGGTGCCGTTGCCAGGCGTGGCCCAACCGCCTGCGGGCGGACCGCGATAGGGACCCGCTCCAGGCGGGAACGCCCTCCCCCCATCAGCTCCCGACCGAGGTCGGTGGCCGGCGGGCGCCACGGCGGCGGCGGACCTCGAAGAGGGCGAGCGCACCGGCGACCGCGGCGTTCAGGCTCTCGACCTGCCCGGCCATGGGGATGTGCACCAGCACGTCGCACGTCTCGCGGACCAGGCGGTGGAGGCCGCCGCCCTCGCCGCCGACCACCACGCACACCGGCTCGTCGGCCAGGGCCAGCTCGAACAGGCTCGCCGGCGCCGTGGCGTCCAGGCCGATGCACCACAGCCCCGAGGCGCGCAGGCGCTCGAGGGCGCGGGTGAGATTGGCCACCTCGGCGACCGGGACGTGCTCGAGTGCGCCCGCCGAGGACTTCACCGCCGCGGCCGACAGGGGTGCGCTGCGGTGCCGCGGCACGATCATGCCGTGGCAGCCGGCGCCGTCGGCGCTGCGAGCCAGGGCCCCGAGGTTGCGGGGGTCCTCGATCCCGTCGAGTGCCAGGAAGAAGGGCGGCGCGGTACCCGCCAGCGGGATCGCGAGCAACTCGTCGAGCTCGACCGGCTGGAGAGGCGCCACCAGCGCGGCGACGCCCTGGTGCGCTCCGGTCTGCGCCTGGGCGTCCAGCACCGAGCGCGGCACCGTCTCGATCGGCACCCCGCGCTTGGCCGCCAGCGCGAGCAGCTCGGCGAGCGTGCCGCGCTCTGCGCCGCCGGCGGCGACCACCACCCGCTCGACGGGCCGGCCGGCGCGAAGCGCCTCGATCACCGGCCGGCGCCCCTCGATCAGGGTCCAGCCCGGCTCGGGGCGCAGGGCGGCACGACCCGCCTCGCGCCGGTCACGGCGGCGCGCCTGCTTGGCGGCACGGGCGCTCCCGCTCCGGGACTTCGCCCGCCGCTTCTCGGCCGGAGCGCGAGGCCGCTGCGGCTCTTCCTCGCCCTGCTGGCGGCCGGGACCGCTCAGCGGGTCAGGTGCCACCGGGGGCCTCCGGGCCGGTCCTCGACCCGGATGCCGACCGCTGCCAGGCGCTGTCGCACCATGTCCGCGGCGGCGAAGTCGCGCGCGACTCTGGCGCGCTCGCGCAGCTCCAGGACGAGGTCGAGCACGGCTGGAAAGCCGGTCACGTCGGGCAGGTCGAGCAGCGGCGTGAAGCCCAGCCGAGAGGCCAGGTCACTGAAGGTCGCCAGCCGCGAGCGCAGCTCCGCGACGGCGGCCGCGCTGCCCTGCTCGGCCCTGGCGATCGCCGGGTTGGCCGCGTTGACCAGCTCGAACAGTACGGCCAGGGCGGCCGGGATGTTGAGGTCGTCGTCGAGGGCGGCCACGAAGCGTCCCTCCCAGTCGCCATCGTCCACCCTGGACGCCTCGGTGCCGGGCGGCAGTGCCCGGGCGGCGTTGACCGCGAAGGTGGACAGCCGCTCGTAGGCCGCGGCCGACTCGGCCAGCACCTCTGGCGAGAACTCGAGTGGGCTGCGGTAGTGGGCGCTCATCAGCGCGTAGCGCAGCACCACACCGCGGTAGCGCTCCAGGAGCTGGCGCGGGCTCACCACGTTCCCGACCGACTTGGCCATCTTCTCGCCCTTCAGCTCCAGGAAGGCGTTGTGGAGCCAGTAGCGGGCGAAGGGCTTGCCGGTCGCGCCCTCGTACTGGGCGATCTCGTTCTCGTGGTGGGGGAAGATCAGGTCCTCGCCGCCGCCGTGGATGTCGAAGCCCGGGCCGAGATACTTCGACGCCATCGCCGAGCACTCCAGGTGCCAGCCGGGCCGGCCCTCGCCCCAGGGGGATCTCCAGGATGGCTCCCCGGGCCTGGCGCCCTTCCACAGGACGAAGTCGAGCGGGTCGCGCTTGTCGGGGTTGACCTCGACCCGGGCTCCCGCCAGGAGCTCGGCGGTGTCGCGCCCGGAGAGCTTGCCGTACTCCGGGAACTTACCGACGGCGAAGTAGACGTCCGCTCCCACCTGGTAGGCCAGGTCGGCGTCGAACAGCCTGGCCACCAGCTCGATCATCTCGGGGATGTGGCCGGTGGCGCGCGGCGCGATGTCGGGCGGCAGGATGCCGAGGGCGGCGGTGATCTCCTCGAAGACGCGCGTCCAGCGCTCGGCGATCACGAAGGCGCGCAGGGCATCGTGCCCGGACGCCTCGATGATGCGGTCGTCGACGTCGGTGTAGTTGCGCACGAACAGCACCTCGTAGCCGGAGGCGACCAAGTGCCTGCGGAGCACGTCGAGAACGACCACGTTGCGTAGATTGCCGACGTGAGGCTCGCTGTACACCGTTGGCCCACACAGGTAGATGCCGACCTTGCCCTCGTCGCGCGGGACGAACGGCTCCTTGCGTCTGGTCAGCGTATTGGTGAGGTAGAGGGCCACGGCTCGGCTCCGCATCAGTTCGCAGGATTGATCGCTTCAGTGGACATCCTAGCTCACGCAGTGATCGGTCCATGTGGGGGGAGCTCGCTGCCCCCGACGGCCCCCCAGGAGCGCCTGTGCCAGGGTCGCTGCGTCGAGTCGTTAGCCCTGGGTACCCGCCAGGAGGCAGACGGCCAGGGCGGCGATGCCCTCGCCGCGGCCGGTGAAGCCGAGCCCCTCGGTGGACTTGGGCACCACCTGGAGGCGGGCGGGATCCAGGTCGAGGGCACCGCCGAGCGCCTGGCGCATGGCGGGCACCAGGGGGCCGAGGCGGGGCTGGTCGCAGAGGACCGTGGCGGTGAGGCTCTGGACCGTCCAGCCAGCCTCGGCGACCAGCTTGGCGACCTGCCGGCAGAGCTCCAGGCTGGAGGCGCCCGCCCAGCGGGGGTCGCCAGGCGGGAAGTGCCGGCCGAGGTCGCCGAGGCCGGCCGCGGAGAGCAGCGCGTCGCAGGCGGCGTGCGCGACCACGTCCGCGTCGGAGTGCCCGTCGAGGCCGCGGTCGAACGGCACCCGCACGCCGCCGAGCAGCAGTGGGCGGCCGCTCACCAGGGGATGGACGTCGAAGCCCTGACCGATCCTGAGTGGCGGGATCACCACGACGCTCCGCCCGGCGTGGCCTGTGCGATACGCGCGGCGCGGGCGAGCAGGGCCTCGGCGGCCAGCAGGTCCGCGGGCGTGGTGATCTTGAGGTTCTCCGGCTCGCCGGGCACCACCGCCACCGGATAGCCGGCCCGCTCGACCAGCACGGCGTCGTCCACCTCGCCGGCCTCGCCGGCGCTCACGGGCCGCCGGTGCGCCTCCGTGAGGGCCCATCGCAGGTAGAGCTGGGGGGTCTGGATGGCGCGCAGTTCCTCGCGGTCGACGATGCCGCCCGAGCAGTCGCCGTCCCCCACCCGGCGGACAGTATCGGTCACCGGCGTGCCCGGGGCGATCCCGTAGCGGCCCTCCATCGCCTGAAGCGCCTCGAGCAGGCGGTCGATGGCGCCGGTGGCGACCAGTGGGCGGCAGGCGTCGTGGACCGCCGCGTAGGCCGGGCCGGCGGGTAGGGCGGCGAGCCCGGCGGCGACGCTGGCACGGCGGGTCGGACCTCCGGGGACCACCGCCGCGACCTTGGCGAAGCCGCGCACCGCCACCAGCTCAGCGACGGCGCCGGCGATCGAGGGGTGCGTCACCACCACAACGCTGTCGACGCAGTGGTTCGCCTCCACGCCCGCCAGCGCCCAAGCGAGCAATGGCCGCTCGCCCAGCCCGACCAGTGCTTTGGCTTCCCGACCCCCGAGCCGCCGACCGGCGCCGGCCGCGGGGACGATCACCCCGACCCGTGGGGACGGGTCTGGCACTCCTACCCTTCCAGCGCCTCGTCGAGCATGAGGGTCGCCTTGTGCTCGTCGCAGGTGCACGCGAGCACCAGCTCGGAGACGAGGATCTGGCGCGAGCGCTGGAGCATGCGCTTCTCGCCGGCGGACAGGCCCTTCTCGCGGTCCCGCACGGTGAGGTCGCGGACCACCTCGGCCACCTGGAAGATGTCGCCGGACTGCAGCCGCTCGATGTTGCCCTTGAAGCGGCGGCTCCAGTTTCCCTGCGTGGAGGACTCACCGGTGCGTAGGATGTCGAGGACGCCTTCGACGTCATCCCCGCTGCAGACCTCGCGGATGCCGACCTCCTGGCAGTTGTCCCGGGGTACCATGAGGGTGAGGTCACCGTATGTGAGCTTGAGCACGAGGTACTCTATGGTCTCGCCACCCACCTCGCGGTCCTGTAGCCCCTCGACGACCGCGGCACCGTGCTGCGGATAGATGACGCAGTCCCCGACCTTAAACATACGCGAAGTCCCCTTCCCTTGTACGGAACATTATGAGATTAACATCTTTGGGCCATGTGGTACAAGGCGAATGCCCTGGTAGATGCCCTGATCTGGTTCGCCTGCGCAGTTCGGACGGGGATCTTAAGTACTTATGCATAATGCTCCAAAGCGGATGCCTCCGCGAGTTGTGCCAGTCCTTCACGGAGATCTCGGGCGCGTCCGGGGCCGACTCCCTCCACTTCCTCGAGATCCTCGAGGCCGGCGGCGAGGATCACCTTGAGCGAGCCGAAGCGCTCGACGACCCTGGAGATCACCGGGGACGGCAGGCCCCTGACCTTGGAGAGCAGCCGGTAGCCACGTGGGACGACCACCCCGTCGAGCGCGTCCGGATTGGCGGCCAGATCAAGCGATTTGGCCACTACGCCGGGATCCGATAGCTCCTCAGGGCTGCACCCGCCGAGCTCCTCGAGGACGTCGTCGGCCTCGATACCGCGCCCCGGGCGCAGATAGTCGCGCACGGTGAGGTGCTGCTCCTCCTCCACGCCGGCGCTCAGCTCGTCGAGCTGCAGGCGCAGCAGGCGCGCGTCGGCGCCCAGCTCGGCCACGTAGCGCTCGACCTCGCCGCTGATGCGGCGCACCATCTCGGCGCGGCACAGCAGCGCGAGCACCATGCGCAGGGTGGGGTGCGCCTGCAGCTCGAAGGCGCTGAGCATGGCGCTCGCCTCGTCGCAGCGCGCCCGGTAGCGCCGCAGGGTCTGCACCGCCTGGTCGGCGCGCGAGAGCACCGCGCCGACCTCGTCCACCACGTGGCGCCACTCGTCGACGTAGAGGGTGACGGTGCGCATCGACTCGGAGACCGCGATGACCGGCACGCCTGTCTGCCGCGCGACGCGCTCGGCGGTGCGGTGCCTGGTGCCGGTCTCCTTGGTGGCCACCGCCGGGTCGGGCATCAGGTGGACGTTGGCCCACAGGATGTCGTGGGCGCCCTCGTCGAGCACCAGCGCGCCGTCCATCTTGGCCAGCTCGGACAGGCGCTGGGCGGTGAACGGCACGTGGATGCGGAACCCGCCGGTGAACAGGGCCTGGACCCGCGGCGGGGCGCCGAGCACGATCAGCGCGCCGGTCTCGGCACGCAGGATGCGCTCGAGGCTCTGCCGCAGCGGCATTCCCGGGGAGACCAGCCGGAGCACGCCGAGCAGGCGACTGTCCAGCCGCTCCCTGCCGATCACCGGGACCTCGCTCATCGGCTCACCGTCGCCGGCACGGTCGCTGCGGCGTCGACGGCGGCATCCCCAGCGTCCCCGGCGCGGGCGGGGCGGCGGGGGCGCCGGTCGTGCCCGCCGCCGGAGGCCGCCAGCGCCTCATCGACCGTGCCGGCGACGGTGACCGTCAGCTCCGGGAGCGGCTCGACCGTGGGGTTGGCGGCCGGGACCAGGGCGCGCCGGAAGCCCAGCCGCGCCGCCTCGGCCAGGCGGCGCTCCAGCTGCGGCACCGGCCGGACCTCGCCGCCGAGACCGACCTCGCCGAACGCGGCCAGGTCGGCCGGGACCTGCCAGTCGCGCGCGGCGGAGGCCAACGCCAGGCACACCGCCAGGTCGGCGGCGGGCTCGGTGAGCCGCACCCCACCGGCGGTGGCGGCGAACACGTCATGACCGGAGAAGGAGACGCGCGCGCGCCGCTCCAGCACCGCGATCAGGATCGCCAGGCGGCCCTGGTCCAGGTCCTGGGCCATGCGGCGCGGTATCGCCAGCCCTGAGGGCACCACCAGCGCCTGCACCTCGGTCACCAGCGGGCGCCGGCCCTCGAGGCTCACGGTGCAGGCCACCCCGGGGACGTCGGCGTCGCGGGCCGACAGGAACAGGCGCGAGGGGTCGGCCAGCGCCTGGAGCCCGGACTGGGTCATCTCGAAGCAGCCGACCTCGTGCGCGGGACCGAAGCGGTTCTTGGTGCAGCGCACCAGGCGCAGCGCGTGGTGCTGGTCGCCCTCGAAGGACAGCACCACGTCGACCAGGTGCTCGAGCGTCCTGGGCCCGGCCACCACGCCGTCCTTGGTGACCTGGCCCACCAGGAAGGTGGCGATGCCCCGCTCCTTGGCCAGCCGCACGAGCTGGGCGGCCACCTCGCGCACCTGGCCGACGCCGCCGGGGGCGCCGGCCAGCTCCGGGTCGGCCACGGTCTGGACCGAGTCGACCACCACCACCCGCGGCGCCATCTGCTCGATCAGCACGCGCACGGCGCCGAGGTCGGTCTCGGCGGCCAGGTACAGCTCAGGGTGCAGCGCGTCGAGCCGCTCGGCACGGAGGCGCACCTGCTCGCGCGACTCCTCGGCGCAGACGTACAGCACCCTGCCCTCGGCGGCGAGCTTGGCGAGCACGCCGAGCAGCAGGGTGGACTTGCCGATGCCCGGCTCGCCGGCGAGCAGCACCACCGAGCCGTCCACCAGCCCGCCACCGAGCACCCGGTCGAGCTCGTCGACGCCGGTCGGCTTGTGCGCGTCGAGCTGCGCGGCGACCTCGGTGATCGGGATCGCGGGCGTGACCGGCCTGGCCGCACGCGGCGGGCCGCTGCGCTCGAGCACCTCCTCGATCAGGGTGTTCCATGCCCCGCAGCTCGGGCAGCGGCCAACCCATCGCGGGGTGGAGGACCCGCACTCGGTACAGGCGAAGGTGGTACGGACGGCTCTGGCCACGGCACTTCCCGGTGCGGCTGTGGAGGCGAGGCTCGATCGGCCAACGGTAGCATGTGGGCCGGACCACCGGCCCCGTTATCCACCGTCATGCCTCTGGAGCCTCCTGTGCTCACTCCGCGAGATCTCCTCGGGCTGCTCGCCGAGGAGGACCGGCTCAGGGTCGTCGCGGCGATCGTGCTGTGCTCGGCCGCTTCATCCGCGGCAACGAGCTGGTCTCCATCCCGACCGCCCGCGCCAAGCGGCTGCTCGTGCTCGACCACCTCGCCCGGCTGTTCGAGCCCGGGCGGCGCTACACCGAGGCCGAGGTGAACCAGGCGCTGAGTGCCTGGTACCCGGACTATGCCGCCCTGCGCCGCTATCTGGTCGACGAGGGCTTCCTCAGGCGCGCTGACGAGCGGGACCCGACCGGGAGCCGCTCGCTCAAGCTCTACTGGCGCGCGGGCGGGTCGTTCGACGTGGGTTGACGACCTGCCGCAAGGCCTCACCCCGGCAGGCGGAAGCGACCGTCCACCCGGGCGACCAGGCCCTCGGCCTCGAGGCGGGCGAGCAGGGCCGGGAACCAGCCCCGCGAGCGGTCCGCGCTGGCGGCGTCGACGGCGGCGGCGAGCGCGGCCTGATCCATGCCGGCGGGCTCCCCCGCCAGGGCGCGCACGACAGCTCCGCGCCAGCGGCGGTCGGAGCCGGCGAAGGGCGCCACCTGCCTGGGCACGGGCATGGGTGCCCGTGGGCCCAGCGCCCGCCAGCGGCAGGACAGGGCGATCGGGCAGCCGTCGCAGCGCGGCCGCGGCCGGCAGTGCGACGCGCCAACGTCCATCAGCGCCGAGGACCATGCCCAGGCCCGGCCAGGCGGCAGGGCCCGGTCGGCCATCGCCTGGCGCGCCGCCGCGGTGAGCTGGGAGGGGTCGCTTCCGGCGAGCGAGCGCGCCAGCACGCGGCCGACGTTGGTGTCCACCGGGGCGACGTCCTGGCCCAGGGCGAAACAGGCGACCGCGCGGGCGGTGTAGGGCCCGATGCCGGGCAGGGTGGCCAGCTCCTCGACCGTCTCCGGCCAGCCGCCCCGCTCCACGACCGCCAGCGCGCAGGCGCGCAACGCCAGCGCGCGGCGGTTGTAGCCGAGCCCCTGCCAGGCCCGCAGCACCTCCGCGGGCGAGGCGCTCGCGAGCGCCGCCGCGTCAGGGAAGCACTCGAGGAAGCGGGGGAACGCGCCTGCCGCCCGCTCCGCCTGGGTCTGCTGGGCGAGCACCTCGGCGACCAGCACCCGGTAGGGGTCGCGGGTCCTGCGCCAGGGCAGCTCGCGCCCGTGGCGCTCGAACCACTCCAGCAGGCGGGCGCGGACGGCCTCGAGCCGCTCGGCGTCGATTGCGGGGGGAGCGGTCATGGCGGCGACGGGACGGCAGTGTTGCGCCACCGCCGAAGGCCGGCGAGGTAGACCACGGTCGCCAGCGCGCAGGCCACGCCCAGGGCGAGCAGCGCGGGGTCGGCCGGCAGCGGCAGCGCCACCGGGAGCACCGCGCCCACCACCCAGGAGACCTGGAACACCGTCTCCGAGCGGGTGATCGTGCTGCCGCGCACGGCGAGCGGCACGTCGCGCTGCACCAGGCTCTCGAAGCCGATGCGCGCGGCCGCCGCGGCGCCGCCCATGACCAGCCCGGCGAGCCCGGCGGTGAGCACCCCGACCCGGGAGGCGAGCAGCAGGGCCGTGCCGGCGCAGAGGCCGAGGCCCAGCGCGAGCAGCCCCTCCTCCCGCAGCGTACGGGCGATCCTCGGCACCACGAACGCGCCGATCACGCTGCCCATGCCGACCCCGGCGAGCAGCAGGCCGAGGCCGGCGGTGCTGACCCCGCGGCGCCGCAGGGCGAAGGCGAGCAGGAACAGCACGAAGCCACCGGCGGCGCGGGTGCCGGCGCTGGCGGCCCGCGCCAGGCGCACCCGGGTCGCCGGCCAGCGCCCGGCGGCGGCCCCTGCCCGCCCGTCGCCGGGGGCGCCCGCGGGGTCGGGGGCGCCCGCCTCGCCGGCTCCGGACGGGGCTGCCGCGTGCTCCGGGGCCTGCCGGCCCTGCGCGTGGCCCGCCGGGACCGCCACGATCAGCGCCGCGCCCAGCAGGAAGACCAGCCCGCTCAACCGCAGCACGCCGGCGCCGCCGAACAGCCGGTGGACGCCCACGCCGAGCAGGGCGCCGAGCGTGCCGCCAACCGCCGCCACGCGGGCCATGCGGCTGTTGATCGGGACCAGCGCCCGCCCGGCGCCGACCAGGTCGGGCACCAGCGCGCTGCGACTGATCCCGTGCACGCGGGAGCAGACCAGCAACCCGAACGCGAGCGGGAACAGCAGCAGCGACTCCAGCCGCGGCGCCGCCTCCCAGGCCAGCACCGCGCGCAGCAGCAGCGCCCCGGCCATGGCCGCACGGCTGGCCCCGCTGCGGCCGTCCAGCAGGCGTCCGAGCAGCGGGGCGACCACGGCGAAGGGCGCGACGGTGATCAGCAGGTAGAGCGCGACCCGCGGCCGCGCCGCCGCCACCGGTACCGAGAAGAACAGCGTGCCGGCCAGCGCCACCGCCACCAGCGCGTCCCCCAGCGCGCCGGTGCCGTGGACCCAGGCCAGGCGGTTCAGCGCGCGTCCCTCCGGGGACAGCGCGGCCAGACCGCGGTGAGCGCGCCTGGCCGCCGCTGCCACTCCATCGCCACCACGACGAAGCCCCCGGATTACCCGGGGGCTCCGTCTATCCCTGGGGTGGGACACTCGGGAGATCTACTCCGTTCCAGCGAGCTCCGCGGGCGGAATGTCGATGCCGTCGGCCGCCTGGTCCAGCGAGCGGAAGACGACCTCACCGTCCTCGACGTCGACCACCACGAGCTGGCCCGCGGCGAACTCCTTCCAGAGCAGCTTCTCCGAGAGCGGGTCCTCGACCATGCGCTGGATGGTCCGGCGCAGCGGCCGGGCACCGAGCGCGGGATCGTAGCCCTTCTCGGCGAGCAGGTTCTTGGCCGCGTCGGTGAGCTCCAGCGCGATGTCCTTGGACCTGAGCTGCTCGATCACGCGCCTGGTCATGAGATCGACGATCTGCTTGACCTCCACGGGGCTGAGCTGGTGGAAGACGATCACCTCGTCGATCCGGTTCAGGAACTCCGGCCGGAAGTGGCGCTTGAGCTCGTCCATGACCTTGTCGCGCATGCGCTCGTAATCGACCTTGGCGTCAGGCTTGGACGTGAACCCCAGCGTCGCGCCCTTGGCGATGTCGCGCGTGCCCAGGTTCGAGGTCATGATCAGCACGGTGTTCTTGAAGTCGACCGTGCGGCCCTGGGCGTCGGTCAGGCGACCGTCCTCCAGGATCTGCAGCAGCGTGTTGAACACGTCCGGGTGGGCTTTCTCGATCTCGTCGAACAGCACCACGCTGAACGGCTTGCGCCGGACCGCCTCGGTGAGCTGGCCGCCCTCCTCGTAGCCGATGTAGCCCGGCGGCGAGCCGATCAGCCGCGACACGGTGTGCTTCTCCATGTACTCGCTCATGTCGAGCGCGACCAGCGCGTCCTCGTCGCCGAACAGGAACTCGGCCAGGGTGCGCGACAGCTCGGTCTTGCCGACGCCCGAGGGGCCCAGGAAGATGAACGAGCCGGAGGGGCGCTTGGGGTCCTTGAGGCCGGCCCGGGTGCGCCGGATCGCCTGGGAGACCGCCCTGATGGCGGGCTCCTGGCCGACGACCCGCTTGTGCAGCTCGTCCTCCATCCGCAGCAGCTTGGCTGTCTCCTCCTCGGTGAGCTTGAACACCGGGATGCCGGTCCACGACGCCAGCACCTCGGCGATCTGCTCCTCGTCGACCTCGGCGACCACGTCCATGTCGCCCGACTTCCACTCGCGCTCGCGCCGCGCCTTGTCCGACAGGAGCTGCTTCTCGCGGTCGCGCAGGGACGCCGCCTTCTCGAAGTCCTGGGCGTCGATGGCCGATTCCTTCTCGCGCCGGACCTCGGCGATCCTGCCGTCGAACTCGCGCAGGTCGGGCGGGGCGGTCATGCGCCGGATGCGCATCCGGCTGCCCGCCTCGTCGATCAGGTCGATCGCCTTGTCGGGCAGGAACCGGTCGGAGATGTAGCGGTCGGCCAGGTTGGCCGAGGCGACCAGGGCGTCATCGGTGATCGTGACCCGGTGGTGGGCCTCGTAGCGGTCACGCAGGCCCTTCAGGATCTCGATCGTGTGCGCCACGGTGGGCTCGTTGACGTGGATCGGCTGGAAGCGGCGCTCCAGGGCCGCGTCCTTCTCGAGGTGCTTGCGGTACTCCTCGAGGGTGGTGGCGCCGATCGTCTGCAGCTCACCGCGCGCCAGCATCGGCTTGAGGATCGAGGCCGCGTCGATCGCGCCCTCGGCCGCGCCCGCGCCGACCAGGGTGTGCAGCTCGTCGATGAACAGGATGATGTCGCCCCGCGTGCGGATCTCCTTGAGGACCTTCTTGAGGCGCTCCTCGAAGTCGCCGCGGTAGCGCGAGCCGGCCACCAGCGCGCCCAGGTCCAGGGTGTAGAGCCGCTTGCCCTTGAGCGTCTCGGGCACCTCGCCCTTGACGATCGCCTGCGACAGGCCCTCGACGATCGCGGTCTTCCCCACACCGGGCTCACCGATCAGCACCGGGTTGTTCTTGGTGCGGCGGGAGAGCACCTGCATGACCCGCTCGATCTCCTTCTCGCGCCCGATGACCGGGTCGAGCTTGCCCTCCCGAGCGAGCTGGGTCAGGTTGCGCCCGAACTGGTCCAGCACGAGCGACCCCTGCGGCTGAGCTTCACCGCCCGCTCCCGCGACGGCCCCTTCCTTGCCTCCCGCGTACCCGGACAGGAGCTGGATGACCTGCTGGCGGACCCGGGAGAGGTCGGCGCCGAGCTTGACGAGCACCTGGGCGGCCACGCCCTCGCCCTCGCGGATGAGGCCGAGCAGGATGTGCTCCGTGCCGATGTAGTTGTGGCCGAGCTGGAGCGCCTCGCGGAGGCTGAGCTCCAGGACCTTCTTCGCGCGTGGCGTGAACGGGATATGCCCCGTCGGGGCGCTCTGCCCCTGGCCGATGATCTCCTCGACCTGCGCGCGGACCGCCTCGAGCGAGATGCCGAGCGACTCCAGCGCCTTGGCGGCCACGCCTTCGCCTTCGTGAATCAACCCGAGCAGGATGTGCTCGGTTCCGATGTAGTTGTGATTGAGGAGCCGGGCTTCCTCCTGGGCGAGCACGACGACCCGTCGAGCCCGGTCGGTGAAGCGCTCAAACATGCCAAACCCCCAGGGATATGGCGGCAGCGACACCTTGCCGCCAATCGACTATACACCCGGCCCCCTGGCATCCCGATCGGGAGAGCCGCCGGGAGCGGCGGATGCGTTCGCCTGTTCGTTCGATTCTCGTGAGTTCGATGACAACGGTCTTCCACTCTGGGAACGCTCGGACCCCGATGGATGTTCCTCGCTCCCACTCTGGAGATCGGCCCGACGGGTTCGACCGTTACAGCTCCTCCGGACGAAGCTGCGGGAACAGAATAGCCTCCCGGATGGACGAAAGGTCACCCAGCAGCATGACCAGCCGATCCACGCCGAGGCCGAGCCCGGCGTTGGGCGGCAGGCCGAGCTCGAGTGCGCGCAGGTAGGGCTCGTCGACCACCATCGCCTCCTCGTCGCCTCCCGCCCTGGCCAGCGCCTGCTCCTCCAGACGAGCGCGCTGCTCGTCGGGGTCGGTCAGCTCCGAGTAGCAGTTGCCGTACTCGCGGCCGCAGATGACCAGCTCGAACCGCTCGGTCACGAACGGGTCGTCGCGGTGGGGATGGGCCAGCGGCGAGACCTCGATCGGGTAGTTGGTGACGAAGGTGGGGTCGACGATGGCGTCCTCGACGTGGTGCTCGTACAGCTCGAGCACCAGCTTGCCCACGCCCCAGCCGGGCTCGTAGGGCACTTTGGTGCGGTCGCAGATCTCGCGCACCCGCTCCAGCGGCCAGTCATAGGCCAGGTCGGCCACGCCGACCGCCTCGCGGACCAGCGAGAGCAGGGTCGCCTCACGCCACTCGGCGTCCAGGTCGAGCTTCTGGCCCTGGTAGCTCAGCTCGCGCCCGCCGAGCGCCGCATCGGCGGCCTCGTGGATCAGGCCACGCGCCAGCACCATCATGTCCCAGTAGTCCTGGAAGGCCGCGTTCGACTCGAGCATGGTGAACTCGGGGTTGTAGCGCGTGCCGATGCCCTCGTTGCGGAACACCCGGTTCAGCTCGAACACCCGGTCCATGCCCCCGACCAGCAGCCGCTTGAGGTACAGCTCGCAGGCGACCCGCAGGTACAGGTCGGTGTCGAGGGCGTTGTGGTGGGTGACGAACGGTCGCGCCAGCGCACCCCCCGGCACCGGCAGCAGGATCGGCGTCTCCACCTCGACGTAGCCGCGGTCCTGCATGGACTGGCGCAGCGAGTGCAGCACCGTCGTGCGCAGCCGCGCCGCGGCGCGGGCCCGGGGGTTGACGGCGAGATCCAGCTCGCGCTGGCGCGAGCGCACCTCGACGTCGGTGAGGCCCTTCCACTTGTCCGGCAGCGGCCGCAGCGACTTGGCGAGCAGCTTGACCTGCTCGGCTCTGATCGAGAGCTCGCCGCGGCGGGTCCGCACCACCGGCCCCTCGACGCCGACCCAGTCCCCGATGTCCAGCTCGAGCGCGAGGTCGAAGGCCCCGGCGCCGAGCGACTGCACGCTCAGCATCGCCTGCAGCTCGTCGTCGCCGTGCCGCAGCGTCCAGAAGGCGAGCTTGCCCATCGCGCGCTTGAGCACGATCCTGCCGGCCACCCGTACCACGTCGCCGGACTCCTCGCCGGCCTCCAGGCCCCTCCAGCCCTCGGCGACCTCGGCCAGCGTGTGCGTGCGGGTGAAGCCGACCGGGTAGGCGTCGATCCCGGCGGCGCGCAGCCTGGCCAGCTTGTCACGCCGTGCCTGCTCGACGGCGGAACGGTGATCGTCGAATTGCTCGCGGCGTACGTCGGGATGAGGCACGATCTCTCCTTCATGTGCTGGTGAGGCTGATGCTACTCGACGACGCCCCACTCCCTCTGCCCGATTGCCGCCCCGGAGAGCCCACCGGCCAGGGTCAGCCGAGGGCTCAGCGGGGGCGGGCGTGGACGAGGGCGGCGATGGACAGGGCGAGGAGGGCCGCGCCGAGGGCCTGGCCGGCCGCGCCGAGGCTGACGGCGCGGCCGTAGACGATCAGCAGCAGGCCGGCGAAGATGCCGACGCTGGCGAGGCTGCCGGCCCGGGAGCGGCGGCGGGCGCGGGCGAAGTCGGTGCGCCCGCGGCGGCCGAGAAACGCGGCGAGGACCGCTGCGGGCTCGCGCTCCTCCGCCAGGTACAGCCAGGTGTCACCAGGCCCCTCGTCGACCAGCAGCAGCCAGCCGGTGGCCGGCGGCGGGCCCGCGGCGGCGGCCTCCGCACGGGCGGCGCGCTCACCGAGCGCTGGCACCCGCATGGCGCGGTCGCGGCTCGGCGTGGTGGCCACCACCACCCGCACGGCCAGCAGGTCCTCCTCCCCCGCGGCGCTGCGGGACTGCTCGGCGACGCGGTCGAACAGGGGCGCGTGCGCCTCCAGGCGCCGCCAGATCGCGATCCCCTCGCGGCGCACCAGCCCTTCCTGGCGCAGCGGCGGGCCGAGCACGACCGCCTCGACGCCGAAGTGACGGAACGCGCGTGGCGACAGCGGGCGCCCCTCGACCCGGTCGGCGCGGCCCGCCGCCCAAGCGCTCACGGCTGTGGCCGGCGCGCCTGTCCCGCCTGCTCCTGGCGGGATCCGGTGCCGCCGTTGCGGTCGAAGATGATGCGAAGGCCGTGCAGGGTCAGCCACGGCTCGTGGCGCTCGATGGTCTCGCAGACGCCGAGCAGGATGCCGGCCAGGCCGCCGGTGGCGATCACGGTCGCGCGGCCGCCCAGCTCCGCCGCCATGCGCCGCACGATGGTGTCCACCTGCCCGGCGAAGCCGTAGACGATGCCGGCCTGCAGCGACTCGGTGGTGTTCCTGCCGATCACCGACCGGGGCGCGACCAGCTCGACCGTGCGGAGCTGCGCGGTCTGGGCCACCAGGGCGGTGGTCGAGATCTGGATGCCCGGCGCGATCGCGACCCCGAGCATCTCACCCTTGGCCGAGACCGCGTCGAAGGTGGTCGCCGTGCCGAAGTCGACCACCACCGCCGGGCCGCCGTGGAGCGCGTAGGCGCCGACCGCGTTGGCCACGCGGTCGGCGCCCACCTCGCGCGGGTTGTCGGTCAGGATCGACAGCCCGGTCCGCACCCCCGGCTCGAGCATGAGCGGCTCGAATCCGCAATAGCGCTGGACCATCTCGCGCATGGCCTGGCTGAGGCGGGGCACCACCGAGGAGACCACCGCTCCGGAGACGGTCGTGTCGAGGTCCATGCCCTTCTGGGCCAGGAAGCCCGAGATCAGCAGCGCGTGCTCGTCGGCGGTGCGCTCGGCCACGGTCGCCGCCCGCCAGTGCTGCAGCAGCTTGTCCCCGTCGAAGACCCCGATGGTGATCTCGGTGTTGCCGACGTCGACCGCAAGCAGCATCCTCATCCCTCCTCGTCGCGTCGAAGGGGGCTCCCCAGCCCTGAGCCCTGCCAGTCCAGGCCGACGTCCAGGGCGGGTGCCGAGTGGGTCAGGGCGCCCACGGCGATGAAGTCGACCCCGGTCCCGGCCACCGCCCGAACGCCGGCCAGGGTGATGCCGCCCGACGCCTCGGTGCGTGCCCGGCCGGACGCCATGGCGACCGCCCTGTGCGTGGTCTCGAGGTCCATGTTGTCGAGCAGCAGCAGGTCACAGCCCAGCGCGAGCGCCTCGGCCACCTCCTCCAGCGTCTCGACCTCGACCTCGAGGTCGAGCTCCGGACCGCCGCCACGGGCCGCCGCGACCGCCGCGGCGAGCCCGCCCGCCGCTCGGATGTGGTTGTCCTTGACCAGCAGGGCGTCACCGAGGCTCATGCGGTGGTTCCGGCCGCCGCCGCGGCGGACCGCGTACTTCTCGAGCTGGCGCAGGCCCGGGAGGGTCTTGCGGGAGTCGCGCACGACCGCGCCGGTGCCCTCGACCGCCGCGACGAAGCGGGCCGTCAGGGTCGCCACCCCGGACAGGTGCCCGACCAGGTTGAGCAGGCTGCGCTCGGCGGCGAGGACCACTCTGGCAGGTCCGCTGAGCCGGCCGAGGAGGCCGCCGGCGGCGACCGCCGCGCCGTCGTGCAGCTCGGGACGGAAGGACGCCTCCTCCAGGCCGAGCCGCCGCGCCACCTCGGAGAGGGTCAGCTGGACGGCCGGGAGCCCGGCGACCACGCCGGGGCGGCGGGCCGCCAGCACCGCCCTCGTGGCCGCTTCGAGCAGCCTGCTGGTGGGATCGCCGGCGGCGAGGTCCTCGTCCACGGCCGCCCGGACCGCGGCCGCGAACGCCGCCATCGGCACCTCCACGGGGGCGGCGGTCATCGCGGGACCTCGCGCGCGTCCGGGGCCTCGAGGGGCAGGCCGGACCGGGCCACGGGAAGCCTGGCGGCGAGCAGGGAGCCGTCGCGCCGGCGGACCACCGCCTGCCTGACCTGCCAGGCGTCGACCGCCGCCGGGTGGTCGGAGCGCCGGTGCGCGCCGCGCGACTCCTCGCGCCGGGCCGCGAGCCGCACCAGCACGCCGCCGAGCTGTACCAGGTTGGCGGTCGTCCAGCTCTCCGCGGCGCCTCCGCTTCGGGGCGGTGGCAGCCGCGCGGCCAGCGCCGCCAGCCGCAGCCCGGCGGCGGCGAGCCCCCTCCCGGAGCGGAGCACCCCGGCCTCGGCGGTCATGACCTGCCGCAGGTCCTCCCGGATGGAGCGTGGCGAGCCGGGCGCGTCGCCGCCGGAGCGGCTCGCGAGCGCCGGCAGCGGCTCGGCGCCCAGGCCGGCGCCCGCGGCGGCCTGCCCGGCGCCCGCGGCGATGGAGCGCCCGATCCGTGCGGCGAACACCAGACCTTCGAGCAGGGAGTTCGAGGCCAGCCGGTTGGCGCCGTGGACGCCGGTGCAGGCCGCCTCGCCGACCGCGTAGAGGCCGGGCAGGGTGGTGCGGCCGTCGAGGTCGGCGAGGACCCCGCCCATCAGGTAGTGCGCCGCCGGCGAGACCGGGATCCAGTCGCGGGTCGGCTCCACCCCGGCCGCGCGGCAGCGGGCGAGAATGGTCGGGAAGCGCCGCTCGAGGCGGTCGGCGGGCATGCCGGTGGCGTCGAGAAAGAGGTGGTCGACGCCGAGCGCGGCCATGCGGGCCGCCATGCCTCGCGAGACCACGTCCCGCGGCGCGAGGTCACCGAGCGGATGCACGCCCGCCATCACGGGGTCGCCTCCGGGGTCGCGGAGCACCGCCCCCTCACCCCGCATGGCCTCGGAGACGAGCGGCCGCGGGTCGCTGTCCAGGTGCAGGGCGGTCGGGTGGAACTGCACGAACTCCATGTCGGCGAGGGCCGCGCCGGCCCGCAGGGCGGCGGCGATGCCGTCGCCGGTTGAGACCGCCGGGTTGGTGGTGCTGGCGTAGAGCTGGCCGGCGCCGCCGCTGGCGAGCACGACAGCGCGCGCTCGCACCAGCCGCAGCGCCCCCGCCTGGCCCGCGAGCACCGCTCCGACCACCGCGCCGCCCTCGCTGACCAGATCGACCAGGAAGGTCCGCTCGGCCGTGGCCACGTGGCCGTCCGCGAGCACCGCCTCGACCAGGGCACGCTCGACCTCAGCGCCGGTGGCGTCGCCGCCGGCGTGCACGATGCGCGGGCGCGAGTGGCCGCCCTCCAGCGTCCGCGCCAGCGCCGCGGCGGCTCCCTCCACGGTGCCGAGCGTTGACCCTTCGAGATCGAAGCGCGCGCCCAGGCGGTGCAGCCGCAGCACGGCCGCGCCACCCTCGCTGACCAGCACGCGGACCGCCTCCGGGTCGCACAGGCCGGCGCCGGCCGTCACGGTGTCGGCCCAGTGGTGCTCGGGCGAATCGTCGCCGCCGAGCACGACGGCGATCCCTCCCTGCGCGTAGCGGGTCGCCGACTGGGCCAGCCGGCCCTTGGTCACCAGCAGCACCGAGTGACCGCCGGGCAGGGCCAGGGCGGTCGACAGCCCGGCGACTCCCGAGCCGACCACGAGCACGTCGACTTCCTCGACCGGCAGGCGGCCGAGATCGGCGTCGAGCAGGAGGCGCGGGATCCCACGGCCCGCGGGAGCGGCGGTCACGCCTCCTCCAGGACCAGGTTGTCGATCAGGCGCGTCTGGCCGATGCGCGCCGCGACCGCGAGCAGGTGGCCGGCCTGGGGCATCTGGACCGGCTCGAAGCTGTCCGGGTCGACCAGCGCGACGTACTGGACCTCGATCGCGAGGGCGGCCTGAACCAGCGCCATGGCGGCCGCCTCGATCCTGGCGGGATCACGCTCCCCCTGCCGCCAGGCCTGCAGCCCCGAGCGGAGCCCCCGGTTCAGCGCGGTCGCGCGGACCCGCTCCTCGGCCGACAGGTAGGCGTTGCGCGACGAGACCGCCAGGCCGTCGTGCTCGCGCACCGTCGGGCAGGCGACGATCTGGTTGGGGAAGGCCAGGTCGGCCACCATCCTGCGCACCACCGCGAGCTGCTGCGCGTCCTTCTGCCCAAAATAGGCCCGGGCGGGGCCGACCTGGTGCAGCAGCTTGGCGACCACGGTGGCGACGCCGTGGAGGTGGCCGGGCCGGAACTCGCCCTCCAGCCGGGCGCCGAGCGGGCCGACGTCCAGCCGCACCATCGGCGGCTCGGGCCACATCTCCGCCTGGTCCGGAGCGAACAGCAGGTCGACGCCCTCCTGCCGCAGCACGTCGAGGTCGCCGGAGCGGTCACGCGGGTAGAGGGAGAAGTCCTCGTTCGGCCCGAACTGCAGCGGGTTCACGAAGATCGAGACCACCACGAAGCCGGTCTCGCCCCGCGCCCGGGCGAGCAGCGAGCGGTGGCCGGCGTGCAGCGCGCCCATGGTCGGCACGAAGCCCACCTCCACGCCTTCGCTCCGGGCGGCCTGGACGGCGGCCCCGAGCTCAGCGCTGGTCGCGACCGCGCGCACGCCGTCCCAACCTCCGCAGCAGCTCGAGCCGCTCGCGTGACTCGTCGCTCCCGTCGTGGTCCTGCTGGCCCTGGAGCGCGGCCTCGACGCGGCGGCGGGCTTCGGGATCGAGCCGGCCGGCGGCGGCGGCCCGGTCGACGATCAGCCGGGCCAGCGCCGCGTACACCTTTGCCAGCCGTTGCTTGCGCGCGAGCGCCTCGACGTGCATGCCGATGGTGCGCCCCTCGCCCCGCACCCACGGGCCGGACATGCCCGCCTGCCCGGTGGCCAGCGCCGCGTCCACGCTGGCGTGAATCAGCCCGCCCATCAGCGCGGCAGGGTCGATCACGCCGCCGGCGCGCAGGATGTCGCCGGCGGTCGCGGCCAGGGCCGCGGAGCCGTTGGCCGCCAGCACCAGCGCGGCGTGGTAGCGGACCCGGCCGGAGGAGGGCACGTCCATGACCTGGCCGCCGAGCGCCATCACCACGTCCCGGCCTTCCGGGTCGCCGGTCACGCCCCAGACCGTCCCCGGTATGCGACCGAGGGTGCCCTCCAGGTCCTCGTTGAAGATCTGGACCGGGTGGCAGGCGGCCACCTTGGCACCGGCGGCCGAGGCAGGCGTGAGCAGCTCGGGTCCGTCGATGCCGGCGGTGTGGATCACCACCTGGTCGGGCCCGAACACGCCCTCGGCGGCCAGCGCGGTCACCAGCGAGGGCAGCTCGTCGTCGAGCACCGCCAGGAGCACGAGCCTGGCGCCTCGGACGGCCTCGGCCGGAGCGGCCGTCGGCAGCCGGTCGCTGGCGGCCTCGACCCGCTCGCGGCCGCGGTCGGAGCGGACCCCGACGACGACCTCGAGGCCGAGCCGCTGCAGGAGCATCGCCAGCGCCAGGCCCACGCGTCCCGCCCCGATCACGGCAGCGGGCGAGAACTTAGCGATCGGCTCGTCTGGCATGAGATCCTCGATCCCGTCGCTTATTAGACATCGCGCGCATATCTTGGCAAATCAGAGCAACCCTCGTCGGCAGAACGCAGCCGCCATGCCGCCCTGCGGCGGACGGGTCGGCGCTTATCGTCCATAGTCTCACCTGCGGGCGGATTGCCGCGAGCGGCGGGCGACGAGGTGGACGACCTGCGCGCTCGAGCGGTAGGGCTCGTGCCCGGCAACGCGCCGCTCGAGCTCGAGCAGGGCTTCCACGGCGGCGCTGTCGAGGTCGTCGTCGCGACCCTCGGCGAACACGCTCACCCCGTACGATCCGGCCACCTCGAAGCCGGTCTTGGCGAGACGGACGTCGAACTCGGCCGCGGTGACCGCGCGGTGGGAAGGCGGGCGTGGTGCGCTGGGACCGACGTCGTCGAGCAGCCGCAGGGCGCCCGCGTAGTCGCCGTGGCGGCCGGCGCGCTGCACCAGCCAGTCGCGGTTGGCGAAGGTGAGCGAGAGCACACCGTCCGGCCGCAGCACTTCGGCCAGGGCCGCCAGCACGGCGGCGGGGTCGTCGACGAAGGTGACCACCTCGTGGCACAGGGCGGCGTCCTGGCTGGCCGGCCCCAGCAGGGCGGCGATCTCGGCCGCGTCCCCCTGGACCGTGGCGATGCGGGTGGTCAGCGCCGGGTCCTCGGCGGCCGCCCGCTGCGAGCAGGTCGCCAGCATGGCGGCCGAGGTGTCGACCACGGTGACGTGGTAGCCGAGCCGGGCGAGCGGGACCGCGAGCTGCCCGGTGCCCCCGCCGGCATCGACCACGCTGGCGGGCGGTTGCGGCAGGGCGTCGAGCACCTGGCCGAGCAGCAGCTCGAAACGGACCCGGCCACGGCCGCTCATCGGTCGATCATCTCCTCACGCCTCCAGGTCGCCAACAGGAACAATGCCGGAGATCGGGCCGAGCCGGACGAGTGCCTCCATGGCCGTCTCGCCGTCGGGGAACCGTGCGAACGGGTCCGCGTCGACCAGGGGCACCAGCACGAAGGCGCGCTCGCGGGCACGCGGATGGGGCACGGTCAGCTCCGGCGAGGAGATCGGCGGGCCGTCGTACAGGATCAGGTCGAGGTCGGCGGTGCGCGGGCCCCAGCGCTCCTGCCGCACGCGGCCGAGGCGCTCCTCGGTCAGCAGCAGCAGGGCGAGCAGGTCGTAGGGGTCGCGGTCGGTCTCGAGCACGGCAACGGCGTTGAGGTAGGTGCCCTGATCGGGGCCGCCGACGGGGCTGGTCTCGTAGACCTTGGAGACCGCCATCACGTGCGTCTTGTGGTCGGCGTCGAGCGCGCGCACGGCCGCGTCCAGGATCGCCATGCGGTCGCCCAGGTTGGAGCCGAGCGCGACGTGCGCCCTGGTCATGGCGCCCCCGGGCCCGCCGGCTCGCGGCCGCGCACCACCTCGACCGCGACCTGGGCATCGACCGGCAGCGGGGCCCGCGGCTTGGTCACCCGCACCCGCACCTCACGGACGCGCCCGTCGGCCAGGACCAGGTCCGCGACGTCCTGGGCGACCGCCTCGACGAGGTTGCGGCGCCGGGTCGCGACCAGCTCGGCCACGCGGCCGGTGAGGCCGCCGTAGTCAATGGTGCGGTCGAGGTCGTCGGAGCGGCCGGCCGGCCCGAGATCGAGGCTGAGGTCGAGGTCGATCACGAACACCTGGCCACGCTCGGCCTCCTCCGGCAGCACCCCGTGGTGGCCGAACACCCGCAGGTTGCGCACCAGGATGCGGTCGCGGCCGGCACTGGCGAGGCTCATCGGCCCGCACCCGGAGCGGAGCTGTCCGGTGGGGCCGGCGCCCCGCGCATGAGCGCCTCGGTCATCCGCACGGTCCGCACCATGTGGCGCACGTCGTGGACGCGCACGATCCTGGCCCCGCGCTCGACCGCCCAGACCACGGCCGCGGCGCTGCCCTCCAGACGCTCGAGCTCGGGCAGCCCGAGCGCGCGGCCGATGAAGCCCTTTCGGCTGGTGCCGACCAGCACCGGATGACCCAGCAGGGTGAACTGGGCCAGCTCGGCCAGCAGCGCGTAGTTGTGCCCGTCCCGCTTGCCGAAGCCGATGCCGGGGTCGACCACCAGAGCGTCGTGCGGCACGCCGGCGGCCTCGGCCGCGGCGCAACGCTCGGCGAGGAACTCGGCGACCTCGGCCACCACGTCGGTGTAGTGGGGGTGGTCCTGCATCGTGGCGGGCGTGCCCTGCATGTGCATCAGCACCATCGGGGCCTTTGCCTCGGCCACGACGCCGAGGACGCCGGGGTCGTCACGGCCGGCGCTGACGTCGTTGACCATGGCCGCCCCGGCGGCCAGCGCGGCACGGGCGACTCCGGACTTGCGGGTGTCGATCGAGATCGGCACGTCGACGGCGCCCGCCAGCGCCTCGATCACCGGCAGGACCCGGTCCAGCTCGGCACGCTCGTCGACGTAGGTGGCACCGGGGCGGCTCGACTCGCCGCCGACGTCGAGCAGGTCCGCACCCTCGGCCGCCAGCGCGAGCCCGTGCGCCACCGCCGCGCGGTGGTCGAGGTAGCGCCCGCCGTCCGAGAACGAGTCCGGCGTCACGTTCAGCACGCCCATGACGAGGCAGCGGGTCGAGGTGGGCAGGATGCGGTCCCCGACCCGAAGGTCGTGCGGGCTGCGCGGCACCCCGGGCGTCACCGGCGGGTGCCCCCGATGAGGTTCATCGCCTCCATGCGGGTGGGCATGCTGGCGCGGAACACGCCGCGGACGGCCGAGGTGACCGTGATCGAGCCGGGTTTGCGGATGCCGCGCATGGTCATGCACAGGTGCTCGGCCTCGATGACCACCAGGGCGCCCTGCGGTTCCAGCCTCGTGACCAGCGCGTCCGCGATCTGCATCGTGAGACGCTCCTGCACCTGCGGCCGCTTGGCCAGCCCGTCGACCACCCGGGCCAGCTTCGACAGCCCGGTGATCTGCCCGCGCTCGTTGGGGATGTAGGCGACGTGCGCCTTGCCGATGAATGGGAGCAGGTGATGCTCACAGATCGACGCCAGCGGGATGTCGCGGACCATGACCATCTCGTCGTGGCCCTCCTCGAAGACCGCCTGGAGCACCTCGGAGGGATCGCCGTGCAGCCCCGCGGTGACCTCCTCGTACATGCGCGCAACCCTCGCCGGGGTCTCGCGCAGGCCGCCACGCTCGAGGTCCTCGCCGATGCCCTCGAGGATCAGCCGCGCCCCCTGCTCCACCTTGGCCCTGTCGAAGGCGCGGCCCTGGCCCGCCACCCGCGGCGCAGGCTCCTGGAACGCGCGCGCCAGCGCCGCCGCCGATGGCCTCTCTGGCTCCAAGTACCGCTCCTTGACCAGTCGTCGCTCAGTCCGAGGGGAGGGCGTCCTGGGAGCGGGCGATGCCGGCCTCGCTCTGCGAGCGACCGCCGTTGGGGTGGGCGTAGCCGGCACGCGGGGCCATGATCCCGCGCGGTGGGCGCTTGACCACCGGGGAGAGGATCTGGGCCAGCTGCTCCTTGACGATGGTCTCCTTCTCCATCAGCACGTCGACCATCTGGTCGGCCACGTCCCGGTAGCTGGTGAGGATCTGCTCGGCCTCGAGGTGGGCCTCGTCGATCAGCCGCCGCATCTCCTTGTCGATCTCGAACGCCACCTGCTCCGAGTAGTCCTGCTGGTGGCCGAAGTCGCGGCCGAGGAAGACGTTCTCCTGCTTGGTCCCGAGGACCAGCGAGCCGAGCCGGTCGCTCATGCCGTACTCGCACACCATCTTGCGGGCGAGCTGGGTCGCCTTCTCGATGTCGTCGGAGGCTCCGGTGGAGGGGTCGAGGAACCACAGCTCCTCGGCCACGCGACCGCCCAGGAGCATCGCCAGCTGGTCGATCATCTCGGACCTGGTCACCAGGAACTTGTCCTCGACCGGCAGCGCCAGGGTCCAGCCCAGCGCGCGGCCGCGGGAGATGATCGACACCTTGTGGACGGGATCGGTGTTGGGCAGCGCATGGCCCACGATCGCGTGGCCCGACTCGTGGTAGGCGATCACGCGCTTCTCCTTCTCGGAGATGACGCGGGTCTTGCGCTCCGGGCCCGCGATGACCCGGTCGATCGCCTCCTCGAGCTCCTCGTTGACGATCTCCTTGCGGCCGTGGCGGGCCGAGAGCAGGGCGGCTTCGTTGACCACGTTGGCGAGGTCCGCGCCGGTGAACCCCGGCGTGCGCCGCGCCAGCACCTCCAGGTCGATGTCCGGGGCGAGCGGCTTGCCGCGGGCGTGGACCTTGAGGATGTCCACGCGACCCTTGAGGTCGGGCCGGTCCACGGCGATCTGGCGGTCGAAGCGGCCGGGGCGGAGCAGGGCGGGGTCGAGGATGTCCGGCCGGTTGGTGCCCGCGATCAGGATCACGCCGGACTTGGTGTCGAAGCCGTCCATCTCGACCAGGAGCTGGTTCAGGGTCTGCTCGCGCTCGTCGTGGCCGCCGCCGAGGCCGGCGCCGCGCTGGCGGCCGACCGCGTCGATCTCGTCCACGAAGATGATCGCGGGCGCGTTCGCCTTGGCCTGCTCGAAGAGGTCGCGGACGCGGCTGGCGCCGACGCCGACGAACATCTCGACGAAGTCCGAGCCCGAGATCGAGAAGAACGGCACGCCCGCCTCGCCGGCCACCGCGCGGGCCAGCAGCGTCTTGCCGGTTCCGGGCGGGCCGAACAGCAGCACGCCCTTGGGGATCTTGGCGCCCATGGACTGGAACTTGGCGGGGTTCTCGAGGAACTCCTTGATCTCGAGGAGCTCCTCGACGGCTTCATCGACCCCGGCCACGTCCTGGAAGGTGATCTTGGGCTGGTCCTTGGTCACCAGGCGGGCCTTGGACTTGCCGAAGCTCATCACCCGGTTGCCGCCGCCCTGCATCTGTTGCATCAGGAAGAAGAACAGCAACAGGATCAGGGCGAAGGGCAGCAGCTGCATCAGCACCTGGATGACGACCGACTGGCCGTGGGGGTCGACCTTGGTGTTGATGTCGTGCCGCTGCAGCAGGTCGAACAGGTCCTTGCCCTGGCCGGTGGTGTAGGCGGCCTCGAAGCGGCGGCCGCTGCTCTTGAAGGTGCCGAGGATCTTCTGGTCCTGGTCCTTGAGCGTGGCGTCCCTGACGTCGTTCTGGGTGATGTGCTGGACGACCTCGCTCAGGTTGACCTGCTCGGCCTGTGCCGGCGCCGTGAAGAACCGGAAGAACAGGAACACGAGCACGAGGATCAACAGCAGGTACGCCATTGGCCCTCGGAACAGTCGATTCAGATTCGGCATCGTTTCGCGCGGGGTTCAGGACAAGGACAATCCTCGTCCGGGACCCCTGCCTCCCTTCCAAGCTCCGCCACGGGAAGGTGCACCAGTCGCTGCCTCCCCAGCCATAGTGGCACGACCCGTTGGTTAACGATGCCGCGGGACCGGTCACGCAGGGACACAGGGGCAGTGTTCGAGTGGACAGGAGGGTAATCGTAGCATCGTCGAAAACCGGCCGGCAACGCCCAACTACCCCCATTTGCCCTGGTCAAACGGCATACAGCGATCTCAGCCCCGGCGGTAGACCTCCGGCTTGAGGGTGCCGACGAAGGGCAGGTTGCGGTAGCGCTCGGCGTAGTCGAGCCCGTAGCCGACCACGAACACGCTGGGGATGTCGAAGCCAGTGTACTTCACCTCGATATCCGCCTTGAGCTGCTCGGGCTTGTACAGCAGCGCGCACACCTCCAGCGTGGCCGGGCGGCGGCTGCGGAGGTTCTTGAGCAGGTAGTTGAGCGTCAGGCCGGAGTCGATGATGTCCTCGACGAGGAGCACGTCGCGGCCCTGGATCTCGCGGTCGAGGTCCTTGAGGATGCGCACCACGCCTGAGGTCTGGGTGGCCGAGCCGTAGGACGACACCGCCATGAAATCGAACTCGTGCGGGACCGTGAGCGCCCTGGCCAGGTCCGCCATGAGGATGAAGGCGCCCTTCAGCACGCCCACCAGGAGCACGTCGCGTCCCTGATAGTCCTTTGAGATCTGCGCGGCGAGGTCGCGCACCTTGCCCTGGACCTGCTCCTCGGTGAGCAGTACCGACTCGATGTCGTCTTCGAACAACCTGACTGCTCCTCGGACGGGCTGCTGTGGACTGCCAGAGATAAGCCTACCCAGGCATGTCCAGTCCAGTTGAAACCGGGATGGAATCGCGCTGTTCTTCACGTGCCAGCATGATCAGGTCACCGGCGCGGCAGGCGGCAGCGCCCGGCCAGCGCAGCGGCCGCACCCCGGCGCGCGACGAGCGCGCCAGCGCGAGGACGCGGTCGGTGGTGTCGGCGGAGGGCAGGGGGCAGCCCGCCCGCGCGCACGCGGCACGCACCACCCGCCGCCCGAGCCCTGGCGGCAGGTCCGCCAGCTTCCGGGCCAGCAGCGCCACAGCGCCGGCGGTCGCGTCGCCCGCGCTCCCTCGCTCCGCGACGACCCCGGCCAACGCGCCGGCGACCAGCGGGTCCAGCCATTCGCGGTCGTGCCTGGCGAGGTCGGCGGCGCGGGCGAGCGCGCGCGTCGCCCCTGGGCGCAGCTCCTCCAGCAGCGGCAGCACGCGCAGGCGGACGGCGTTGCGCAGCAGGCGCTGGTCGGCGTTGCTCTCGTCCTCCCGCCAGGCGACGCCGAGCGCTTCGCAGCATGCGCGCGTCTCGGCCCGCCGCACGGCGAGCAGCGGGCGCAGCAGCCAGCCGTCGCGCACCGCCATCGCCGCCTGGCCGTCCGCTCCGGCGCCGCGCAGAAGCTGCAGCAGCACGGTCTCGGCCTGATCGTCGAGGGTGTGGCCGGTGGCCACCAGCTCGCAGCCCGCCCCGGGGAGCGCGGCTGCCAGCGCCCGGTAGCGCGCGGCCCGCGCGGCTCCCTCCGGGCCGGCCGCGCGGTCCGCCTCCAGCTCGGCCGGGGAGAGGGTGACCAGGTGCGCCCCGAGCCCGAGCGCCCTGGCGTGGTCGACCACGAAGGCGGCGTCCTCCGCCGAGCCGGGCCGCAGGCCGTGGTCGACCGTGACCACCTCGAGCCGCCAGCCGCGCGGCCCGGCCAGCACCCGCAGGGCGTGCAGCAGGGCCAGCGAGTCCGCCCCGCCGGAGACCGCCACGGCGATGCCGGCGCCCGCGGGCGGCGCGGCGGCCGCCAGGGCACGGCCGGCCCGGTCAGCGACCAGGCGGAGGGCTGCGGGCGCGCGCGCCACGGATCGCTCGCCTACCCGGCGCGGGCGAGGTAGCGGTCGGGGTCGCGTACCTCGTCCAGGGTCGGCAGCGCGGCCGGTGCGGAGAACACGAGATTGACCGCGGCCATGCCGCCGCGCTCGTGGAGCCGGCGCACGAACGCCTCGCCCTGGCTGTACTGGTCCATCTTCTGCCGCAGGCCGAGCAGCTCCTGCAGCAGGCGGGCTCCGGGCCCGGCGCCCTGGCGGCGCTCGTGCAGCACGCTGCGCATGCGGTCGTGCCCGGGGACGAGCCTGCTGCCGACCTGGTCCATCACGAACTCGCCGTGTCCCTCGAGCACGGTCATCGTGGCCTGGACGCGGTTCAGCGTGCCGCGCTGCTCGGACGAGACCAGCACGTCCAGCAGGTCGATCCGCTCGCCGCCGAGGATGCGCCTGGCCAGTTCCTGGGCGCGCTGGACGATGCGCCTGAACCCTTCCTCGTCGACCTGGACCGAGCCGAGATACTCGTCGAGCAGGCCCTGGATATGGCCGGAGAGCCACGGCACGCCGCGGAACTGGCGCCGGTGGGCGGTCTCGTGCAGCGCGATCCAGAGGCGGAAGTCCGCCGGCCGGAAGCCGTGGCGCCGCTCGGTGCCGACGATGTTCGGCACCACGTACCAGACCGTGCCCTCGCCGTCGCCCTGGACGCGACGGATCCCGTTGCCGCCGGCCGCGGCGCCGGCTCCGGCGGGCGAGCCGCCGTCGGGCTTGGGCACGGGCAGGTCGTACTGGCCGAGGACCCGCTGCCCGACGTAGCCGAGCAGGGTGCCGGCCTCGGCCCCGGTCAGTAGGCGGGTGCTGGAGCGCACCGCGGCAGGCACGGGACCGGTGGCGCGCCAGGCCCGGCGGGCGGCGACCCTCTCGGCCAGGGGCATCAGCACCCGTCGCAGGGTCGCCAGGTTGGCCTCGACCCACTGGCCGCGGTCCAGCGGCTCGGCCACCGGCGGCGGCAGCTCGCCGCCCAGGCCGGTGAACTCGGCCACCGCCTGGTCGGCGGTGGTGGACAGCTCGGTGAACTGGCGCGACCAGGCGGACCGGACCTCGAGCCGGACGCCGCCGGCGACACGCCGGCCGACACGGGCGGCAAGGTCCCAGTCGACCAGCTCGGGGACCTCAGTAGACGGAGTGGGCGAGACCACGGCTGCTCCAGGCGAGACGGCACAAGCTATCGAACCAGCCTACGCGCCCGCCGCTCGCTTCGCGGGCCATCCGATCGGCGCGGCGACCCGAGGGCGCGCGCGGTGCCTCAGCGCCGACCGCGGCGGAAACCCGGGGCGAAGCGTAGATAGCCGACGATCGCGGCCAGGGCGAGCAGAGCACCCAGCGCGAGCAGGCCGTAGCCGAGCCAGAAGACACCGGGTTTGCTCGCCGTGGTGGCGGGCGCCGCCGACGGCGCCGTGACGACCGGCGTTCCGCCCGCTCCGGCGGTGCTCGAAGGCGCGGCCCCGCCACCGGAGCCGACCGTGATCACTCCGGTCATGCCGGAGGCGAAGTGCACCGAGCAGAAGAACGGGTAGCTGCCGGCCTGCTTGAAGGTGATCGTGCAGCTCGCCCCCACCGTGCTCATCTTCGTGACCCCGCACTGCGAGGCGGCGTTGAACTTGCCGTCGTCGGTGGGTGGGGCCGAGCCCGAGCCGACCGGGTGCGGCGGCCCGCCGGCGATCTTGAAGGTGACCGTGCCACCGACCGGGATGGTCACGTTGGCCGGCGTCCATCTGTTCTGGGCGGTGCCGTCGATCTCCGCGTTCTTCTTTGCCTGGGCGACCGCCGGGCCACCCGCGGCGACCAGCAGCACGGCACCGAGGACGGCGACGGCGAGGGCGAGGAGACCGAGACGGCGCGCCGCCACTGCCGGGTGATGACGAGCGAACACGAACATCAGGCTGATGGCGCTCCTTGGCGTGGGCTTGGTGCTTGGCGCACGAATGTTGCCGCCCGGGGGGCCCCCGTACTGGCCGAGGGATTGTAACAAGCGCTCCTTGGTGGCCCGCAACCGATACGGCCGCCGCCTGGGTCGCGCCAGCGCCGCGCCGGTCATCCCAGAGGTCAAGGTCTTCCCGACCTGCTCCGATGGAGTGATGAGAGCCAAAGGGGTGAAGGGCGCTCCAGCGCCCACCGTTCGATGTCATCCGGGAGGAGCCTTGACGACCGCGCTGCCCAGGGCCGCGACGCTCGGCCGGTCCGCCGAGTCGGAGCGGCTGCGGGAGGAGAAAGCCGCCCTGGAGCAGATCATACAGCTGGCGGCCGGCGGCATCGTGCTGCTCGACGCCGACGCCCGGGTGCGGCTCTGGAACCCGGCGATGGAGCGGATCCGGGGCGTGCCCGCCGACCAGGCGCTCGGCCACCGCCACGACGACCTGCTCGCCGGGCCCGACTCCAGTGGTGCCCGCGCCACGCTGGACAGGCTGCTCGCCGGGACCGGGCCGGACAATCCCTACGCCTCCGTCGAGGTGAAGATCACCACCTCCGAGGGGATCGAGCACTGGCTGTGCTGCGACCACTCGCTGCAGTTCGAGGGCGGTGCGTGGACCGCGGACGTGATCACGGTGCACGACGTCACCAGCCTGCGCGAGGTCGAGCGTGCCAAGGCGGACTTCGTCGCCACCGTCTCCCACGAGCTGCGCACCCCGATCACACCGATCAAGGGCTACGTGGAGCTGCTGCGTGCCAAGGGCCAGAGCATGACCGAGGAGCTGCGCCAGGACGTCCTGCGGACCGTGGCCGAGCGGACCAACCACATGGCGCGCCTCATCGAGGACCTGCTGCTCGCCTCCAGGATCTCCTCCGAGGGGCCGGGCGCGGTCGTGCTCGGGCTCCAGCTCGAGCTCACCGACCTGGTGGAGGTCACCAGGCGGACGGCAGCCGACTGGCTGCGCGCGCCCACCCACCGCCTGCAGCTGGACCTGCCGGCGGAGCCGCTCGAGATCTCCGCCGACCCGCTGCGCCTGTCGCAGATCCTGGCGAACCTGCTCTCCAACGCGCACAAATACTCACCGCCGGACGCCCCTATCCACCTGCGCCTCTGGCGCGACGGCGGCTGGGCCAGGGTGGCCGTCGTCGACCAGGGCCGCGGCATACCGGACGAGGAGCTCGAGCGGATCTTCGACAAGTTCCACCGGGTCGAGGACCCGATGACCATGAGCGCCGGCGGCACCGGGCTCGGCCTCTACATCGCGCGCGAGCTGGCGCGCGCGATGGGCGGCGAGGTGGAGGCGGACAGCGCGCCGGAGCGCGGCTCCACGTTCACCGTGCGTCTCCCCCTGGCCCGGCAGGCCGCCAATGCGGTCGGGCCGACCCCGGTCAACGGCGCGCCCCACGATTAGGACGATCAGAGCGTCACGAACGCGAGCTTGCGCTGCTTCAGGCCCTTGATGATCTGGGGCAGGGCGGACACCGTCGCGGAGCGGTCGCCGCCGCCATCGTGCAGCAGCACGATCGAGCCGGGCCCGGTCGCGCCCAGCACGCGCTGCACGATCTGCTCCGGCCTGGTCCCGCGGCGCCAGTCGGCGGGATCCACCGTCCACAGAACGGTCCGCAGCCCTCTGCGCCTGGCGTTGGAGAGCACCGCCGGCGCGATGGCACCGCCCGGCGGGCGGAACAGGCCGGTCCGCACGCCGTTGTCCGCCAGTGCGGCCAGGCCCTGGTCGATCTCCTGACCGATGGCGGCGTCCGAGAGCCGGTCGAACGGCTGCGGGTGGCTGAACGAGTGCGTGCCGAACGTCACGCCCGCCTGGACCTCCTGCTGGAGCAGCTCCGGGTGCCGCCGCACCTGCTGCCCGACCAGGAAGAAGGTCGCGGGTACCCGCTCCTGCCGCAGGATCCCGAGGATCTTCGGGGTGGAGTCCGGCCAGGGACCATCGTCGAAGGTGAGCGCGACCGCGTTGGGAATGCTCTGCGGCCCGCTCGGCTGGTACACCGACAGCCTCGCCCGATGGGAGAACGCGCCGCTGATGAGGACCTGCCGGCCCGCGCCGGTCGTCAGGGAGAACTGCGGGTCGTGCGGGCCGCTCCGGGCGAACTCGAGCACCTGCCGCTCCACCGGCTCGGGCCGGCTCCGCCCCGGCCGGAGGGTGATCCTGGCACCGGCCTTCAGCCGCGCCGAGTGGGGCACGGCGCGGCCGTCCAGCAGCACCTGTCCCGGGTAGACACCGCGGCGCAGCTCGGTCCCGTCGATCGCAAGCAGGCTCCCCGCCGGGGGGTGGAGGTGGAAGTCGCGGACGGCATCGTCCAGAGTGGCGCCCAGCGGCAGCCAGCGCGACCGGCCCAGCACGCTGAGGCGGATCCGCGGCCCGCTCGGATACGACAGCCCGAGGCCGGCGTGGCCGCTGGGCAGGGCCCGCGGCGGCATGCCGCTGCCGGGGACGACCACGGCGAGCACGAGCGCGAGCAGGCCCACGCGCAGCCAGCCGGGACCGGGCAGCCAGCCGGGAGGACTGGGCACCCAGCCGGGACTGGGCAGGCGCCGGAGGAGGGCAGCGATCGTGGTCGTCATGCGCCCAATGTTACGAGGCTGCCGGTTCGATTGGTTATTCGGCTTGCGGCACGCACCTGACCTGGGGCGGAGGTCTGCCAGCGGAGCGGCGCGCCGGGCTGTCGGCTGCGCGACCGGCAATCATGGCCCTGGCCTGGGATACTTGTGGCCGTTTGAGGCCACGCAGGCCCAATTCGTGTGAGATGGGACGGGATGCGGTGTCGGGCTCACTGTCGCACAGGCTCGCGCTGTCGCACAGGCTCGCGCGCGCGGAGGTGCACGCGGACCAGCACGGCCCTCCGCCGCCGGGCGGGGCGGGACCTCCGGCCGCGGCGCCCGGGTCGAGTGGCGGGTCGAGCGAGGTCCGCAGGCTGCTCACCTATATCGTGGCCGAGGCGCTGGCGGTCGCTGTGGGCTATGCCGCGGCGACGCTGCGGGAGGGGCCGCCGCGAAGCCTGTCCGACTGGAGCCTCGTGCTGGGCGGCGCGGTCGCCGTCGCCGTCCCGCTGTACGTGAAGTCCAGGCGCGAGCTGCGCCAGGAGGCGGCCACGCGCTCGGCGGAGGCGCTCGCCATCGAGATGGACACCAAGCTCCACCTGATCCTCGGCGACGTCATCACCCCGATCGCCGAGGTGGTCGGGCGCATCCACCAGGCCGGCGGCGAGCCCGAACGCAGCTCGCTGCGCGGTCAGCTCAAGCAGCTCGTGGTCGAGGCCGTGGCGCACCTGTGCGGCAGCGAGCGCACCCGGGCGATCTTCTTCGAGCTGAAGGGCAGGACCATGCGCCCGGAGGCGTGGACCGGCCGCGCCGACCCCCCGCACACGGTCTTCACCGACCGCTTCGGCGACCGCCGTGGGCAGGAGGCCCTGCTGCTCGTCGAGCACCACGACTTCCTCATGGTCCACGACGTGGCCGCTGAGGTGGTGCCTCCCGGCGTCCAGACACGGCCCGGGTCGCAGTACCGCTCATTCATCACCATCGCCGTCTTCTGCGGCGACCAGGATCTCGGCATGCTCACGGTGGACGCCCCCGAGGTTCAGGCCTTCGACGAGACCGACCTCAATGTCATGCGCGCGATGGCGCAGCTGCTCGGCACAGGGCTTGTCGAACGGCACGGAACCCTGTCAAGGTTGTGGGCGGGCAACTGACGGCGAGAGGAGGACCCGATGTTGCGGGGTCCGGTCGTGGACGCTGACGGACAGGCCTGGAGCAATGGCACGCTGCGTTCCAGCGACTACTTCGCCAGGGTGCGCGAGCGTGCGCTGGCCAAGGCCAGCGACGCGGTCCGCGAGCGGCTGCGGCGCGACGCCCGGGCCAACGGCCACAGCCGGGCGTAGCGGCGGCCGCCCGCCGCTACGGCAGTCCCGGCCTTCGTCGTCGGAGGACGGCCCTGGTATGTTGGGCGCATCGTCATGCAGACACAGACTCTTGCCGACCGGGACGCAGCCGCGCGGCCCGTCCCCGCGCAGCCCGCCGACCGTCGCCTCCTGGTCCGGCTGGCGGGCGAGCTGTGCATCAAGTCGCCGCGCACGCGGCGCCGCTTTCTCGGCGTGCTCACCAGGAACGCCAGGGCCGCGCTGCGGCGCGCCGGCGCGCCCGCCGAGGTGCGGCAGGAATGGACGCGGCTGCTGGTCTCGACCCCCGAGCCGGCGGCCGCAAGCGACGCGCTGTCGCGCGTCTTCGGGGTCCACGCGGTCCGCGAGATCCTCCCGGTCCAGTACACCTCCCTGTCCGGCCTGGTCGAGGCCCTGGTTCCCCTCTACGCTGACCAGGTCGCCGGGCGTTCCTTCGCGGTCAGGGCCAAGCGCCGCGCGGCGGTGGCGTTCAGGTCCCACGACCTCGCCGTCGAGCTGGGCGCCGCGCTCAAGCCGCTCGCCGCCCGCGTCAACCTGGGCGACCCCGACGTCGAGGTCGCTGTGGAGGTCCATGCCGACCACGCTGACGCCATCCTCGAGACCACCGCCGGCACCGGCGGGCTCCCGCTCGGCACTGGCGGGCGGGCCGTCGCGCTGTTCTCTGGCGGCTTCGACTCGCCCGTGGCCGCCTGGCGGGTGATGCGCCGCGGCACCCAGCTCGACCTGCTCATCTGCGACCTGGGCGGCTGCGGTCAGATCGACCAGGCCCTGGCGGTGGCCAGAGAGCTCGCCGTACGCTGGGCCGCCGGGCTCGAGCCGCGCTTCTGGGTGGTGGACCTGGCGCCGGTCGTGCTCGCCCTGACGCAGCGGGTCGACTCCCGCCTGCGACAGATCCTGCTGCGCCGCGCCATGTACCGGGCGGGCTCCTGCCTGGCGGAGGAGATCAGGGCCAGCGCGCTGGTGACCGGCGAGTCGCTGGGCCAGGTGTCGACCCAGACGCTCGGCAACATCCGCACCTGCGAGCAGGCCGCCACCCTGCCGGTCCTGCGCCCGCTGATCGGCATGGGCAAGGACGAGATCATGGCCCAGGCCCGCGCGATCGGCACCTACGAAACCTCGACCAAGGTGCAGGAGCACTGCTCGATCTCGCCCGGCAGAGTGGAGACCTGGTCCTCGCCGGCGCGCATCGACGCGGTGGAGCGTGAGGTCGAGGCCGAGCCGCTGACCCAGGCGTGGATCCGCGCCGCGGTCGACCGCCGCCGCGAGGTGGACCTGCGCTCCTGGACGCCCGGCGCGCTGCCCGACCTGGTGGTCCGGGAGGTGCCCGAGGGCGCGCTGGTGGTTGACGTGCGCGAGCCGGAGGAAGGCCCTGTGGCCGGCGACCTGCGGCTGCCGTTCAGCCAGGTCGAGGAGCTGCTCGGCACTCTTGACCCGGGTAGGGCCTACGTGCTGGTCTGCGCCAGCGGGCAGCGCTCCTACACGGTCGCCCGCGAGCTTGGCCGCCGCGGCTTCACCGCCTACAGCCTGGCCGGCGGCGTGAAGTCCCTCCCTCCGCGGGCTGCGTAGCCCGACTGCGCGGTGGTCGTCTCAGCCGGCGCTGAAGGTGCCGACGAGCTGGCCGCGGGCGGTGGCCGCCGCCTGGATCTGGTTGACGGCGTCTCTGGAGTCGGCGCCCTTGGCGAGCTGGAGGCTGCTCGGGACGGCGTAGAGGGCGAACTGGTAGTGATGCGTGCCGCTGGGCGGGCAGGGTCCCTTGTACTCGGAGACCTCGACCGCCCCCGGTGGCACCTGGCCCTCGGCGATGCTGGTGGTGGCCGGATCGATGCCGGTCAGCACCCAGTGCACGAAGCCCCCGGCGTCCGGGTCGTCGACGACCAGCGCGAGCTTCTGCGCGCCGCCGGGCACCCCGCTCCACGACAGTGGCGGCGAGACCTCGTCGCCCTTGCAGCTGTACTTCCGCAGGATCGCCCCGCCTGCCTGGAACGCGGAGCTCCGCACGCTGATGGTGCTCGCCGGCAGCGGTGCCGTGGTCGTCCCCGCACCACTCCCGGCGCCCTCTCCCCGGTCGCCTCCGGAGGAGCAGGCGGCGAGCGCCAGCCCCACGAAGAGGAGCGGGACGAGCAGCTTGTATCTCATGGCCGGATCAAACCACCCAACCGCCGTAGCCCGCCACCTGACCTGGGCCGCATCGCAGTACCCTTCGATGGACGCAGCTCGATGCTCACCCGCCGGCGGAGGAGAGGAACGGTGGCTGGGGTAGCCGCGGACCCGGGAACGGGTACGGAAGGGACCACGTAGCTCTACCTGACGCCCGGGGCGCCTGGTTCGCCTGGTTCGGCCTCGACGAGTTGACGGGCCTTCGCGACCGCGTCGGTCTGCCGCAGCAGGCCGACCAGCCTGCCGTCGGAGGTCGTGATGGGCGAGTTCTCCAGCTTGTGCTCGACCATGTACTCCGCCATCTCCTCGATCGGCCTATGAGGCCGGAAGGTGCTCGGCCCTGGACGCATGGCCTGCTCGATCCGCAGCCCGGGGTCCGCGTCGAGCTCCTTGGCGCGTAGCAGACCCAGCACCACCCGCTCCTGGTTCACCACCACACAGGCGTCCCACCCCGCCGCCCGCACACGGCCGCGTACCTCCCCCAGGCGCTCGTCCAACCGGCAGGTGGGCACCTCAGGTCGCGCCACATCTCCTGCCCGAGGATGCCGCGCCGCCGACCCCTCGGTGGGAAGTCCCGCCGCCAGCCAGTCCAACTTGCCGGCGGCATAGTCGTAGACCTGGGTGAACCCCATGCTCTCGAGCCGCCACGCGGCCCGCGGGCTGAGGTCTCAGGCCGAGTCCCAGCAGTACACGACGATCGCTCGATGCCGGTCGAGCAGTGTCGTGGCCTGCTGCTCCAGCCGCCGCAACGGCAGGTTGACGGCACCGGGCAGGTGGTCCTCCCGGTACTCGTTGGCCGGCAGCACCTCGATGAGCTGGGCTCCGTCGTCGACAAGGCGGCGCAGCCCTTCCCGATCGATCCCGCGCGGCATGGTCACCTCCACGTCGTTCACCGTCCTGTCGCTGTCTGCCCCCCGACCTGCCGGCTCAGTCATTCGTGCTGACCAACAGTGCTCCTTCCCAGCCGTTCGATCGCGTCGGCGGCGCGGCCGACGCCGTCCCGCGCCCGGATCGCCGCACCCGCGGCGCTGAGCCGGGCCCGCAGCTCGGTGTCGCCGACCAGCCGGTCCACGGCAGCGTGCAGCTCAGCGTCGCTGAAACGGTAGGTATCCAGCCGCACGCCCCAGCCGAGCTCATGCACGCGCTGGGCGTTGTCGTACTGGTCCCAGAACAGTGGCAGCACGATCATCGGCTTGCCGAGGAGTCCAGACGAAGCCAGCCGGCGCCCAGCGGCCGGGTCCGGCGGTAGTCGGCGACCTCGGGGCACACGTACAGGTTCAGGTCGCCCTCGGAGATGAACTCCAGGTCCGGTAGCGCGGGGAACTCCACGACGTTGTCCTCGACGATGACGTCGGGACGTACCCGCTCGATGATGTCGACCAGCCGCCGCTGGCAGTACCGGGCCCCGCTGGTGCCAGCTTGCCCTGCCAGGAAGCCTCGGCCGCGAACACGACCCGGTGGCCCCGCCGGCGCAGCAGGTCGCCGATGCCGATGCAGTTGCTGGTGGGACCGTAGGCGCTCTCCGGCATGAAGAGAATGGTCAGCTCGCGCATCGCGCTCCTCCCACGCGGGCCTGCGCTACAGCTGCACCGGCTTCCCGTCGTCCATCACCCGCAGCGTCGTGCTCCCCCTCGCTCCGAGCTGCCGCCACCTTCGGGCGCACCTCGCGCAGATAGTCGATTGCCTCCGACACCTTCAGCCAGGGCGCTCCGGCCGGCACCGCGAGCACCTCGATCGGCTGCCCGGGGAGGGTGAACGCGTCTCCCGGGTGAAACAGCCGCCCGCCGACCAGGAACCCGACGTTGGGGACCACCGGGATGTCGGGATGGATGACCGCATGATCGCGCCCGACGACGCGCACACTCACCCCGCCGATCTCGAGCTCGTCCCCGTCGTGCACGACCTCGACCTCCGCCCCGGCCTCGCCGAGGGGCTTGGCGCTCCCCTCGTCGCAGACGACCCGGACCCCCGGGCCACTGTCCATCAGCCCGCGGAGCCGCCCCGGGTCGAGATGGTCGGCATGCTGGTGAGTGAACAGCACCGCGGTCAACCCCTGCAGCTCCTCGAACCCCCCGGAGAGCATCCCGGGGTCGACCAGCATCCTGGCTCGCCCCTCCTCCACCAGCAGGCACGAATGCCCGAACTTGGTCAGCTGCATGACGCCTCCTTGTGGCCACCTGGCTGTGGTGGCGCGGCGATCCGCCGGCGAACCAGCATAGTCGTGGGGTGAACGCCGTGTCCGAAAGGCCTTGCCGCGCGGGATGTGGTGCTCTGCCGCGCGGATCGCTCACGTGCTGGAGCCTCTAGCCGCTGTCGCGAGGTTGTGTAGGCAACGATCCGAAGCGCAGTTGGCGCAGCTTGTCAACATACACATAGCGGTCGCCGTCGGGGGAGAGGCTGGGGTGGTATGCCTGCCGCCCCTTGACGATTTCCTGCTTTGCTCCGGTGGCCGTGTCAACCATCGAGATGCCCCCGACGCCGGGCGTGCTCACGGCGGCGATGACGAACTGGCCATCCGGCGACACCGCCAGGTCGGCGACGCCGCGGAGCGTGGCCACCACCCGCGGAGCGGCACCGTGGCCATCCCATGAGCACAGGTACCACTGGAGCTCGTCAAGCGCGCCGGGCCCGGTGATCGGCAGCTTCCCGATCGAGTCGGGTGCGGCCAGGAAGAACAGGCTGCCGTCCGGTCCCAGTGCCGGCGAACGCGCCCACGCGAAGGACCCGCAGTCCGGCGGTCCAGCTCCGCTCAATTTCCAGGTCCTTCCGGCAACCGTGATCGGGTTCGCGAACTCCCCGACGATCCCGTCCCGAATTGGCCGGATAGTGGTTCCGCACGCCGTGGGCAGTTCCACGTAGCCCGTCGCTTCGCCCGCAGCCAGGGCGACGCCGCCGAGGAAGGACGTGGAGGCTATCTGGCTGAAGCTCGCCCGCCGCGGGGAGTACGCCGTCAACTGCATACGGGTGCCGCCAGCACACTGGGCGGCGATGCCCACCTCCTCGTCCGTCGCACTGAAGAGGAAGATGAGGTACGCCCCGTCACAGATACCTTTGATGTCCTCCCTGCCCAGGACGCGCTCGCCCCCGTCCTGGGTGTCCCGTTGCCTCCACAGCTCGGGACCCGCTGAGGACACCTCCCGCAGGTGGTACACCCATCCGTCGGGCATCCACACCGGATGGGAAACGGTCACCCCTTCGATGGAGTCCCGTAGCGTGCCGCAGCCGGCAACGAGCGAGAGGGTCAGGAGGACGACCAGTCGAGTTGTCAATCGGGCAGCGTTCCAGAAAGCCGGCTTCGGGTCACGATCGAACACCAGATCACACCTCACGGGTCCACCTGTCGTATGGCGATCTGAGCGGCGGCGGGGACTGCGCCCAGTTGACCACGGAAAGTGAACTCGAAGGCTCTTGACCGCACGAGGGATGGGAACTAGTATAAATTAGTTAGTTACCCTTACTACCCATTTGCAAGGTCGGAGAGAAGTCCACCTTCAAGGGACTCCTGCCTGGACGCGGAACTGCCAGCGGATGACACCGGCCCGTTCGCGCAGTTCAACAGCAGAGCCAGGTTCAAGGACGACATCGAGTCGCTCTCGACGGTCGACCCGGCCGTCGACCTGACCGCCACGAGCCCGCTGGCGTTCGCCCCGCCAGGCGGCGGGGCTGCCCTGAAGCCAGCCCGGCAGCCCAGAGCGCCCTCAGGCGAAAGGGAGGATCGATGAGCAGGAACTCACCGGTACGCGCACCGCGGCTTCGCCTTCGCTCGAGGACCCTGCTGTTGCTGACGGTGCTCGGGGCGCTCACCGCCTCTCTGACCAGTTGGGCGGTGAGCCCCACCCCAGCGGCCGCCGCCTCGACGGTCGTCACGATCGGCTTCGACGATGGGACCGCCGATCAGCTCGGCGGGTTGCCGATCCTCCAGGCGCACGGGATGACGGCGACCTTCTTTGTGAACACCGGCTCGATCGGCGATGCCGAGCATCTCTCGTGGGCGGACCTGCACACCTTGTTCGACGCGGGCAACGAGATCGCTGGGCACACGCTGCACCACGTGGACCTGAAGCCGCTGACCACGGCGGAGGCCCGCCAAGAGGTGTGCACCGACCGCAACAACCTCCTTGCGGAGAACTTCCCGGCGACGTCGTTCGCCTACCCGTTCGGCTCCTTCGACAGCGGCACCGAACAGGTCGTCCACGACTGCGGCTACAACAGCGGCAGGGGCGTCTCCGGGATCTCCAAGATGGGCCCCTTCGCCGAGACCATTCCGCCGCTCGACCCGTACGCGACGCGTACGCCCCCCAACCCCAAGAAGTCGACCAAGCTCTCCACGCTCCAGCTATACGTGCTCAATGCCGAAGCCAACGGCGGCGGCTGGGTGCAGTTCGTGTTCCACCGCCTCTGCGAGCAGTGCGGACCCTACGCGATCACACCGGCCAAATTCACCGCGCTGCTGGACTTCCTGCAGGGCGAGGTCGCCGGCGGCCGCGTGACGGTGCAGACGACCGCACAGGTGATCGGCGGCCCCGTGAGCCCGCCGGTGATTCCCTGAGCGCCATCGAACCGCGAATGGACGTGCTCTTCAGGATGGCATCAGTCCAAAGGGAGGCCACGCATGTCATTGACCGCCGCCACCAATGGCGATTCTCCCCTGCCTGAACACCGAGTCCTCGCCATCCTGGCCCTGACCCTGACGCTGGTGCTCGTCATCGGCGTCGGCGGTACGGGGACCGCGGGCGCGGTGACGACCGCACCGACTGTCGCTTCGACCGATCTGTCAACGGGCTGGGCGCTCAGATCAGCCAGCAGCGTCACCGACCCGGGCGCGACCATCTCCCAGGTCGGCTACGGCACCTCGGGCTGGTATCCGGTCTCGCTGCCTTCGACCGTCCTGGCCGGGCTGGTCGCCAACAACGTCTATCAGAACATTTACTTCGGGACCAACCTTCAGTCGGTGCCGGACCTGACCACCCAGAACTGGTGGTTCAGGGGCGAGTTCACCGCCCCCACCAGCACGGCCGATCAGGTGCACTGGCTCCGGTTCAAGGGGATCAGCTACCGGGCCCAGATCTGGCTGAACGGGATCCAGCTCGACGCCAACGCCGTCGGCACCATGGTGGTCCACGAGTACAACGTCACCAACCTGATCAAGCCCGGGGCGCTCAATGCGCTGGCGATTCTCGTGACCCCACCCCTCCACGACTGCAAAGACCTCTCGTTCTGCACCGTGGACTGGAACCCGGAAGCCCCCGACATGAATGCCGGCCTCTGGAGCGACACCCTGCTGGACACCACGGGCCCGGTCGCGGTGCGCGACCCCTACGTCAAGACCGTCCTGCCGCTGCCGGCGACGAGCTCAGCGGACCTGACCGTGTACGTCGACGCCATCAACGGGACGAACGCCCCGGTCACCACGACGATCAGCGGCACCATCACCAAGCCGGGCTACCCGAGCATCTCGTTCAGCAAGGACGTCACCCTGAACGCGAACGAACGCCGAGAGATCACCTTCGACCCGGTCACCTATCCGCAACTTCACGTCGCCAACCCCGCCCTATGGTGGCCCTACCAGTTCGGCAGCCCGGAGCTGTACCAGCTCGCCATGTCGGCTGCCACCGGCGGGGCGACCTCGGAGACCAGGTCGATCAACTTCGGGATCCGCCAGTTCACCGATTACCGGACCATCGTCAACGGCACCTCGTTCGTCGGCTACAAGGTCAACGGCCAGAACATCCTGTTCCGCGGCGGCGGCTACGTGTGGGACATGCTCCAGCGCTGGGATACCAAGACAAACGCGGCGCACGTCCAGTACGTCAAGGACATGGGTCTCAACACCATCCGCCTCGAGGGCACCGTCGGGAATGAAGAGCTCTATGACCTGGCCGACCAGGCAGGAGTCATGATCATGCCTGGCTTCGTCTGCTGCAGCGCGTGGGAGAACGACAAGACCTGGAACACCGAGCAGACGCAGGTCGCCAACGCCTCGCTGGACAGCCAGATGCGGGCCCTGCGCGCCCACGCCAGCCCCTTCGTCTGGAACTTCGGGAGCGACCAGCCGCCCACCGCGGAGCACCTGGCGATGTACAAGGCCACCGCGAGCAACCTGCACTGGCAGAACCCCACCCTGGACAACGTCGCCACCTGGTCCAATTCCAATGCCGGCATGAAGATGGACGGCCCCTACAAGTGGGAGCCGCCCGTCCTGTGGTGGGACACCAGCCAGTCCGGCAGTGCGTTTGGCACCACTGCCGAAGAGGGTACGGAGTCCCCTCCGCCGCTGGAGAGCCTGCAAAAGTTCATCGGTCCCGGCGACCTCTGGCCGATCGGCGCCGTCTGGAACTATCACGCTGGCAAGCCGCGGAGCGTCTTCGACAACATCAAGGTCTATACGGACGGCGTGAACAACCGCTATGGCGGCACCAATGGCGTGGCCGACTATTCCAGGAAATCCGAGCTGATGAACTACGAGAACACCAGAGCGTTCTTCGAGGCTTGGAATGCGCATGAGTACACCCAGTCCTTCGGCACCATCTTCTGGATGCTGGACAACGCCTGGCCTGCGGTCCACTGGAACCTGTACGACTACTATTTCAAGCCCGGCGGCGGGTACTTCGGCGCCAAGAAGGCTGACGAGCCGGTGCACATCATCTATGACTACGCCGGCAGGAACGTGCATGTGGTCAACTCCACGCTGAACGCGCGGAGCAACATGACGGCAACCGCGACCCTGTACAACGTCCCGGACCTTACCCAGACGTACACGACGCAGGTGAACCTGAACGTGCCGGCGAACGCCTCCACGCAGGCACTGACGATCCCCGCCGTGGCCGGCCTCTCGACGACCTACTTCATCCGCCTGCAGCTCAAGGACTCGACGGGCGCTGTGGTCAGCAATAACCTCTACTGGTACTCCACGAGCCCTGACGTGCTTGGCCGCAAGCACAATTGGTACATGACGGCCGTGAAGACCTACGCGAACCTCACCGGCCTGAACAGCCTGGCCTCGAACCCCAACCTGACCGCTGCCACTTCCCGGACGATCTCCGGCGGGCAGGAGACCGTCAACATCACGCTGAACAACACCAGCACAACCAATATCGCGTTCTTCGTGCGACCCGAGGTCACCGCGGGAAACGGCGGCAACGAGGTCGTGCCGGTGAACTACACGGACAACTATGTCTCCCTCTGGCCGGGTGAGTCGACCACCATCACGGCCACGTACCAGACGGGTGATCTGAGCGGCCAGGCACCCTACCTGCGGGTGAGAGGCTACAACGTGCCCACCACCTCGATCCCGCTGCCCTAGCTCGATCACCGAAGCCACGGTTCATCAGGGGGGCGGCCTTTCAGCCGCCCCCCTGCGCGCCGATCCGGAGAGGGCCCTTCCGGCTTGACTTGGTCTTCTGTGCGCTGAACGATCTCGTTCTGAGACAGGAGGGCCGCCGCCATCGATGCTGTCCGCGACGCCATCAGCTGCCACGGCCTCACCAAGCGGTTCCGGGGCAAGGCCGCGGTGGACAGCCTCGACCTCCAGGTCGCCGAGGGTGAGGTCTTCGGCTTCCTCGGACCCAACGGCGCCGGTAAGACCACCACCATCCGGCTGCTGCTCGGCCTGCTGCGCGCCGATGCCGGCCAGGCGTGGCTGCTCGGCGAGCGCGTCCCCTGCCCGGCCCAGCTCGCCCAGGTCGGCGCGATGGTCGAGGAGCCGGCCTTCTACCCATGGATGTCCGGCCGCCGCAACCTCCGCATCCTCGCCAAGACCGGCGCGCCGGCCGCCAAGCACGCGGCCGAGGAGGCGCTGGCACAGGCGGGGCTCGACGCCGTCGCCGGCCGCAAGGTCAAGACCTACTCCCAGGGCATGCGCCAGCGGCTCGGCCTGGCGGTGGCGCTGCTGCGCCGGCCGCGGCTGCTGCTGCTCGACGAGCCCGCCACCGGCCTGGACCCCGCCGGCATCCGCGAGTTCCGCACGTTGCTGCGGGAGCTCGCCGGCCAGGGCGTGACCGTGTTCCTCTCCAGCCACCTGCTCGGCGAGGTCGAGCAGGTCTGCGACCGGGTCGCGATCATCGACCAGGGCCACCTGGTCGCCGTCGGCACCACCGCGGAGCTCGGCCGCGGCGAGGAGCGGGTGCGCGTCACCCTGCGGCCCGACGACGAGCCGGCCGCCATCGCCGTGCTCGCCAGCGCCGGCTTGACGGCCAGCCGTGAGGGCGAGCGGCCCGGGACACTGCTGGTGGACAGCGCCAGCGGCCGCGACGTCAACATGACCCTGGCCCGCGGCGAGATCTTCGCCGAGGCGGTCGGCCTGGCCCGCTCCGGCCTGGAGGAGCGATTTCTGGCTATCACGAACCCATCCACCGGGGCACCCCCCTGGGGTTCCCCGGACCCTTCCAGCGGAGAGGTCGGCAAGCATGCGCCTGCTCCAGGCTGAGCTGCTGAAGCTCCGCCGCCCCCTGCTGCTGTGGGTCGCGGTCGCGCTGATCGGGTTCGTGGCGCTGACGGCTTGGGGCCAGGTTCGCGACGCCGCCACCCAGTACCAGTTCAGCCAGCAGCAACCAGACCAGGGCGTGACGATCGGGCAGCCGAGCTGCACGGATCTGGGTCTGCCGGAAGGCCAGCAGTGCGAGGCCGCCAAACAGCAGCAGCTGGCGGAGATGCGCCAGAGTATGCGGGAGTCGTTGGCGCAGTCGGCGCTCCAAGGACGGCGGATGCAGCACCCGCTCGCGATCGGCGCGCTGGTCGCGGGCATGCTGGCATCGGTGCCTGGCGCGCTGGTGCTGCTGCTGCTCGCCGCCGGCCACGTCGGCAACGAGTGGAGCGGCCACACCATCAAGCAGGTGCTGACCCAGGAGGGGCGGCGCTGGCGGGTGCTCGCCGCCAAGCTGGCCAGCCTGTGGCTGGTGGGCGGCGGCCTGCTGCTCGCCGCCTGGGCGGCGCTCGCGCTGCTCACCTTCGTGTTCCGCACCTACAAGGTGGGCGGGTCGGCGATGTCGACCGAAGCGGCCTGGAAGCTGGCCGGGGCGCTGCTCGGTCGCTCGTTGCTGGTGCTCGCTGCCTTCGTGGTCGTCGGAGTGCTCGCCTCGCTGGTGACCCGAAACACCCTCGGCGGGCTGGCCCTCGGCTTCGCCTTCGTGATCGGCTCGCTGGTGCTCGGCAACTTCGCCGTCATGACCAGAGGGACCCTGAGCTACTGGGTGGCGGGCTGGATGGGCTTCCGGGTCGATGCCCTGCCCTCGGATCCGGTGCCGTACCTTTGGACCGGCAGCTTCCCGGAGAAGGTCCCGCCCCCAAGCCATCAGGCCGGCCTCTACGGCCTGGGCGGCCTGCTGGTCGTCGGGGTGACGCTGGCGCTGGTCCGCCTGGTCCGTTCCGACGTCAAGGCCTAGCCTAGAGAGCCGGACGGGTATCCGGTTCAGGCGGCTTGCGGTGCTGACGCAGCCACACACAACCAGCTTGCCCGGGGTGGTGTGGTCCCAGCGACCTCTGCCGCGCGCATGGTCGTGCTCTGCCGCGTGGGTGCGGCTTTGCCGCGCAGGGTGTCGCTCGGGCGCCTGGTTTGGGGGGTTGGTGGAGCGATCTGCGCGGCAGAGCTGCACTGGCGCGGCAAAGGACCACCACCCACGCGGCAGAGCACGACCATGCGCGCGGCAAGGCCTCGGAGGTCGCCCACGGTGGCCGTTGCAAGCGGCAAACCTACCCGATCCGGATACCCGTCCGGCTCTTTAGAAGAGTCCGGCGATACGGCCAGCGAGATTCTGAATCTGCGGGTCAACGGGCTGTCGCATGGCTCCACTCCTCATGGCCTCGCCGCTGAACTAGGCAATTATGCAGGTCAGAAGTGGGGTAGCCCACTCCCGGGCTGGCTGCAACTCCAGGGGTGATGGTTCTCGGGGTAGGTGCCGCCTACGCGGCCAGCGGCACCGCTTGCGCCGTGGCGAGCGCGCAGGTCAGCTGGGCGGGCCGTCCCCCGAGGGATCAGGGTGTGCAGCCGCGTGCCAGCTGGGGGATCTGCTCGTGCAGGGCGATGGTCACGCGGTCCAGGCAGGCGTCCAGCAGCGGCTTGAACGCCCGCAGCTTCGCCGTGAAGCGGTAGCAGGCATGCACGCTCGGCACGCTGGGCAGGTCCGGGCAGCCAAGGGTAGCCAGGAGCTCAGCTCGCCGCCGAAACGTTCTTGCTGGTAGTCGTAGAAGTCGGAACCGTGGGAACCGAGACGATACGCCAGGAGAAGGTGGTCTTCGAGGCGGCCTGATCGGCTTCAAGCAGCCGAATAGCCGCCTCGCGGAGCGCTTCACTTACGGAAATTCCTCTTCGATCGGCAAGTTCGCGAAGCGCCTCAGCGAGCCCCGGCTCAAGTCGTACCGAGACCATCTGACCCAGGCGACGAGGCGCCACGACGCGGCCCGAGCCTTCAACCACCTTGCCCCCATGCTGCTGCGCTCGTTCGCGACGCTCTTGTTCGCTTCGGCGCGCCTCGTCGTTCATCTGCACCCCTTCCATATCTTCGAGGTGGCCTGTTCCCACTCTCGAATCTCTGCCGGTTTGGCCTTCCAGCCGGTCACTGGCCGTAACCCAGTCCCCTCGTTTGTATGACGTATCGAACAATAGTGTCCAGAGTTGGTTTCGGGCTCGGTTGGGACCGGCGAAGGCTCCCTCGGCGGTCTCCACGGGCAACTTGATCTCGACTGGCTCCTCCGACAGAACCTCATAGATTACCTGCTCAGGGAGGCCAAGGCGCCGGCAGTGAGCCGCGTTGCCCTTGTCATCGTCCTCGGGGTCCCAGTCGATCCACTCGAACTTGCCTAGATCCGCCGCCGCCTCTATGCTCGTCAGACAAGAATAGCGACCAGTGTACTACATCGAGCTGGGGGGTTCGTTCCAAGTGACCGAACAGACCGAAGAGCCTAAACAGGCTAAAACGCCAGACTTGTCCCTCACCAGCATCGGCGTTCTTGCGTTCTTCGCCGCCGATCACGTCGTCAAGGACGAGGCAAGTGGGAAGCTCCATGTGCTCGGCGGCTTCTTCAACCTGCTCCGGTTCCAGGTCTATCCCGCGCTGCTGCCCACGCTTGGGATCGGGGCCTCATTGCATGTCCCTTGGCACGCCTATCACCAGGATCACCACTTCGCGATCACCATGCTGGACGAAGATCGCCAGCCGCTCCCGTTCCGGATCGAGGGCGGCTTCCGGGTGGGTGCTGACATCCTGCTCGGCCATGGCGACCCGAGCGTGGTGAACATCGGCGGCACGGTTCCCAACGTCATGTTCCAGCGCCCCGGGCGCTACCGGCTGTGGCTGACCGTCGACGATGAGCCCCTTGATAGCTGGGGGCTGCACCTGTTGCAGCTCCCGAGCGGTCTTCCCAGCACCGCAGCACCGGGAACACCCGAGAAGTAGCGTCCGCAAGCGAAGGAGACAGGTACGTTCGACCCTGGGCGAGGACGACCTGGTCGCGGCCGGCGTCCTTGGCGGCATAAACGGCGGCGTCGGCACGGGCGACCAGCACGTCGGACGCCTCCTGCCCATCCCAGACCGCCAGGCTGGCGGAGACGCTCTGGGCCCAGTGGTATGGCCTGCCGCAGCCGCTCGACGACCTCGTAGGCCGGTACGGCTCCTGGCGCCCGTCTGTCGGGGGCGGCACCTATGATGGTTGCTCGTGCAGGACCCTTCGCACTGGGACAACGGGGGAAAGGAGCGCCCAGGATGACCACCAGGTTGGCGGCAACGGACGACGTCGCCCGAGAGACGCCAACGCACGGGTCGGGGGAACTGGAGGGCCGGCTCGAGCAGCACCGAAGGGAGCTCACCGGCCATGCCTACCGGATGCTGGGGTCGGCGTTCGAGGCCGAGGATGCCGTGCAGGAGACCCTGCTGCGGGCCTGGCGGGGCCTCGATCGTTTCGAAGGCCGGGCGACGCTGCGCTCATGGCTGTATCGCATCGCCACCAACGTGTGCCTCGACATGCTGACCGGGAATGAACGGCGGGCCCGCCCGATGGATCTCGCACCGGCGAGAACGGCCGATGCACCCCTCGGCGACGCGCTCCCGGAGGCCGCGTGGATCCTGCCGATCCCCGATGGTCGCGTCCTGCCGGAGAGTGGCGACCCAGCCGAGGTGGCCGAATCGCGCGAGACAATCCGGCTCGCCTTCGTCGCGGCGCTGCAGCACCTCCCGCCCCGGCAGCGCGCGGTGCTGATCCTACGGGAGGTCCTGCGCTGGAAGGCGACCGAGGTCGCGGAGCTGCTTGAAACGACTGTCGCGTCGGTCAACAGCGCGCTGCAACGAGCCCGCTCGACCCTCCAGGCCGCCCACGTCACCGCCACCGACGCGTCGCAGCCGATGGACGACCAGCAGCGTGGGCTCCTGGCCCGCTACGTCGACGCCTTCCAGCGCTACGACCTCGAGTCGCTCACCGCGCTGCTGCACCAGGACGCCACCTGGTCGATGCCGCCCTACCAGCTGTGGCTGCGGACCCATCGCGACATCCGCCGCTGGTGCCTGGGACCCGGCATCGACTGCCGCGGCTCGCGCCTGGTCCCGACCGTGGCGAACGGGTCGTCGGCGTTCGGGCAGTACAGGCCCAGCGCCGCGGGCGGGTACCAGCCGTGGGCGCTCCAGGTCCTCGAGGTGTCAGCCGGTCGGATCAGCGGGATCAGCTTCTTCCTCGACACCACCAGCCTGTTCCCGCTGTTCGGGCTGCCCGCTCGGCTGGAGGCCTGACATCGCGCCGAGCGGCAGGACGTCGCCCAGCCCCAGCAGGGCGAGCAGGCCCCGCAGCTCGCCACACGCGTGGCGCAGGCGGATCCGGCGCCCGAGCCGCCGAGCGGTGAGCTGGAGCCGGGCCAGGGCGTCGACCGTGACGACGTCCGGGTCGACGAGGGCGCCAACATCGCAGACGACCTGACCGGCGTCACTGCCCTCCAGCACCACGCGGACGCGCTCGCACAGCGCCGGGATGTCCGTGCGAGTGATCCGACCGCTAACGACCACGACGGTCGTGCTCGGCTCGGGAGGCGGTCCCTCCTGAGCGGCCAACCGCAGATCCTCGTTCGCTGTCATCTCTTTACGACAGACCGGTCGGCCCGGCGGAACTCATCGCGCTTGGTCGTCCCGCGCCGGCAGGCAAGCTGACGCGGCCGTCCAGGACGTGGTGCCTGGACGGCCGCGGCCAGCTCAGCCCTGTTCCGTCAGGGCGTGGGGTCGAGGAAGGAGCCGCTGAAGATGTCGAGGTTGCCGAAGTCGGGCGGGCAGTCGGTCAGCGGGGACGGTGCGGTTATCGGGGACCCGTCGATCAGGGACTGCCGGTAGGCGTTCACCGCGTCGCAGACCGTCGCGTCGCGTGCGTCCATCCACACCACGGCCCCGTAGTCGCGCGTGGCCGCGGCGTACTGGTAGTCGTAGATCAGCTCACGGTTGAGCGTCCTGGTCGTGCCCCTGGCGTCGCCGACCGCTCCCCGATGCAGCGTCGTGAAGCCGCCGACCGCACCACCGGCTCCGACGTCCGCATGGCGGGCGACCCCTTGCATCCGGCGCGGGTCGGCCGTGTTCGTCCGGAACGGGTCAAGGTAGGCATTGTAGACCAGGTACAGGTCGCTGCCGTCGGGCGAGATCGCCGCCGCCGGGTTGTCCGGCCGGTCGCCGGCCTCGGCGGCGTCGACCGGGGTCGACCAGGTCACGCCGTGGTCGGCCGAGGTCTGAACCAGCGCCCGCTCGTGGTTGATCGCACCGTCGGGCCAGGTGAGCACGATGGTGTCGGTGGCGTCGGCGCCGGTTGGGGCGCCGTTGGCGATCCCAAGGCTCGGGAAGCTGTCGGTGCGGGTCCCCGCCAGCCCGTCGAACACGATCCGCCCCGACACCGGGTCGGGGACTCCGACGTCGTGCACGGTCGCGACCGCCCGGGGCCTCTCGAAGCTCAAAGCCCCGTCGAAGGAGCGGGCCAGGTAGAAGGCGCTCTGGCCGGCGGCGGTGCCCTCCCAGACCACGTAGACCACGCCGGTGCTGTCGGTGCGCACTGCGCAGCCCTGCCGCCCGCCCGACTGGGCGTTGCTGGTCGCCGAGGTGAGCTGGCGCTGGCGCCAGGTGTTGCCGCCGTCGCTGGAGGCCGAGAGCACGATCGGCTCGGGCGGGCCGCTCACGCTGCGGAAGGCGGTGTTGCACAGGTAGACGTTGCCGAAGAAGCGACTGGAGGCGGCGTTGTCAGCCCAGATGTCCTCCTTGTCGGTGAACAGCGCGGTGTTCTGTTGGCTCACGACCACCGGGGCCATCCAGGCGGTCTGGTCATTGGCCGCTGCCGCCTGCACGTTGTCAGTGCGCGACACGGTGGCCGCCGAGGGGCCAGTGAACGGCGTCTGGCCGGTGAGCGGGAAGGTGATGTTGGCGTAGTACAGCCGCGAGCCGTTGGCCCAGGAGAACCCACCGGGACCAGGCTTCGGGCCGAACGTGAGCGCCGGGTCGCCGTGGGAGGACATCCCGTTCTCGAAGTAGTTGGGCAGCGTGTGGATGGCGCCGACGTGGGTCGTGCCGTTCTGTGCGGTCAGGCCGGTGTAGGTGGGCTGGGTCCAGGTCCCGCCGCTGTCGAACGAGAAGTAGATCCCGGAGATGCCGATGTCGGGGGTGAGGTCACAACTGCTGCCCTTGCACGGTGCGTTGTCGACCAGATCGTTGCTACCGGCGGCGAGCACCGCCGGGTTGTTCGCGTCCATGGCGAGCGCGGGCTCGTTGGAGCCGTTGGGCAGATACGGAGTGGTGGGGCTGCCCACCGTCACCTTGCTCTCAGCGGAGACCGCGCTGGCGAGCTCGGGGACGGCGAGAGCTGCCGTCAGTGATAACAACGCCACAAGAATGCCTAAGCGACGAGCCATCGTTGGCTTCCTCCCCTCATGGACATCGGTGCGGAGCATACCGTCCGCAAGCGGCAAAGCCCAGAGTTTCTTCTCAGCCCGGCGCGTTCCGGCATCTCGGTAGATGGCGGCATCGAAACTGCCGGTCAACTGCCGGTGTTCTGCCTGTTCTTCCGCAAGCAGGTCAACCAAGCTCGTGACGAATCCCGGTGGTGCGGCCGCACCGGGCGCACCGCATTCCCCCAATGAGCTGAGGACATCGGGTGTAGGAGGCCATGGTCATGAGGAACCGTGTCGTCGCAATGGTGGTCTGTGTCGCGCTGGTCGTCACCGGGCTGGTGGTCACGGCCACCCCGGCGGGCGCGGTGGCTCCGGTGACGGTGACGCGGGTGGACTCGTGGGCGCGGGTGACACCGAACTCCTCGGGCGTGGCGACAGTCTCGTACTGCCCGGTAGCTGATCCATGTGCGTTCGCGTCGCCGCCGGCCAACGTGGTGGTCACCGGCCGCGGCCCAAGCGGCGGCACCCCGTCGATCCCGGCGAACCTGCTGGCGTACGACCGCACCACCACCGGGTTCACGCTGCGGGCGCTGGACCCGGCAGGTGCGCCGATCGTCACCGCCATCGATGTCTGGTACCACGCCGCTTCGGCAGTGACCCAGAACGAAGAGGTCGGCACGGTCACGAAGACAACCAGCAGCACTGGCTACGCCACCGTCAGCTACGCCAGCCCCAAGTCCGGCGTCGTGCCGCAGTCGGTGGTGGTTTCCGGGGTGAGCCCGAACGGTGGAGCGGTGAGCTATCCGGTGAGCCTGGTGGTGTCGGCGCAGACGGCGACCGAGTTCACGGTGCGGGCGATCAACCAGTCCGGCGCGGCGATCGCCAGCACCTCGATCACCTTGTCCTACTACGTCGCGTGGGCAGGCTACATCGACGCGGGCACCGGCTGGACCGCGGCCAACGCGACCGTCCAGGTGACCACCAGTTCCACCGACGGCTATGCCCCGGTGACGTTTGACCGGGCGCTGCCTGCCACCCCGACCGGCATCGTGGCCAGTGGGGTGGCTCCGGCCACCGGCACCTACATCGCGGCGAGCCTGCTGGTCGACTACCCGACGGCGGGTGGCTTCCGGGTGCGGGTGCTCAACCAGACCGGCGCCGCGGTGCTCGGTCAGAAGGTGACGCTGTCCTACCACGCGGTGGCCGGCACCAGGAGTGTGCCGGTGAAGCCGCTGACGCTGCTGCCGCCGACGCTGGTGCGCTCCAACGGCGCGCGGCTGCAGTGGCGGCGTGGTGGCGGGGCGACGTTTGCTCGGTATGAGGTGCACCGGTCGACCACGTCGGGGTTCTCCCCCTCTGCTGACACGCTGCTGGCCACCCTGGGCGACGCTACGGCCAGCAGCTGGCAGGACAGCACCGCGGCCCCGGGCACGCCTTACTACTACAAGCTGGTGGTCGACGGTCAGGCATCCAACGAGATTGCGGCGACGACCCCGGCGGCCCGGCAGGCCAAGCTGACCCTGCAGCCGGGGGGCCGGGAGGGCAAGGCGACCTATGTGGCGGCCGACCGGAGCAGCCCGGCCGGCTGCTACGACTCCTACAACTACGGCTCGGCCGCGCACCTGCGCATGGGCACCGCGACCAACGGGGTGGTGCACCGCCCGCTGCTCTGGTTTGACCTGCGGGACCTGCCCACGGATCTGCCCAGCGGCCTGAGCGTGACCGGGGCGACACTGACCTTGTGGAGCAGGACCAGCGTGCCGGCGTTGCCGATCCAGGCGCGTCGAGTGACTCGTGCCTGGCGGGAGGGTCGGGCCGACTATCCGGGGGCCTGTGACGGCAGCGGCGCGAGCTGGAAGGAGACCCAGGGCGGGGTCGGGTGGAGCGCTGTGGGTGGCGATGTGGACGCCACCGCCGACGCCAGCCTCACGTTGACCGCGCACGGACCGGCGGCGGTCAGCAACACTCCCGACACGATCAACCTGCTGGGATTGGTGCGCAAGTGGGCCAGCGGCACCCCCAACCACGGGGTGCTGCTGCGGCTGACTGACGAGGCGATCCCGGCCAGCGAGCAGTACTTCGACTGGTTCTCCGACGACGCCGACAACCCGGCGCTGCGGCCCAGCTTGACGATCACGTTCAACGACAACAGCCAGAGCACGGGCCCGCGGGTGGCGCTGGCCGCGCCGGGCCCGGGCGCAACGGTGCGGGGCGGCGCGGCGCGGCTGGCCGCCACGGCCGCCGATGACGGGCGGGTGGCCAACCTGCAGTTCCTGGTCGACGGGGTGGCGGTGGGCACCAGGGGCATCTCCGGCAGTGTTGCCGGCAAGGTCGCCGAGATCGCCGCCAGCGGCGAGAACGCGGCCGCGGGGGAGGTCAAGGAGAACCTCAACGATGGCGACGCCAGCACCAAGTGGCTGGTGTTCACCAGCACCGCGTGGGCGCAGTACCGGCTGTCGGCGCCGGCGGCGGTGGTGCACTATGCGCTGACCTCGGCCAACGACGTGCACGGGCAGAGCTGGGCCACGCTGGACAGCCGCAGCGGGCAGGTGTTCACCGCGCGGTCGCAGCGCAAGGAGTACCGCTTCAGCAACACCACCGGGTATCTGTATTACCGGCTGAACATCACCGCCAACAACGGCGCCGCCATCGTCCAGCTCGCCGAGTTGGAGCTGGCCGCCAGCGACACCAGTCCCACCAGGGCCATCTCCGGCAGTATTGCCGGCAAGGTCGCCGAGATCGCCGCCAGCGGCGAGTATGCGCAGGCCGGGGAGGTCAAGGAGAACCTCAACGATGGCGACGCCAGCACCAAGTGGCTGGTGTTCACCAGCACCGCGTGGGCGCAGTACCGGCTGTCGGCGCCGGCGGCGGTGGTGCACTATGCGCTGACCTCGGCCAACGACGTGC
>WNGF01002016.1_pt1 | contig 62164 bp, 57 predicted proteins | sample 5400641 | NCBI WGS metagenome assembly WNGF01 (sample SAMN13153371, study PRJNA577476) | soil metagenome | isolation source: 80 cm soil or saprolite under grassland replicate 2 | place: USA:California | collected 2016-06-15
TTCGTTCTCGGGCAGATCATCGCAAGCACGGAGCTCGAGCGTCGCGGCTACGATCCCGCACCGGTAAGCGACATCGTCTTCGCGGCGGTGATCGGCGGTCTTCTCGGAGCGAAGATCTATTACGCGATCCTCATGGGCGACGCGGGATCGCTGCTGAGTCGCGCCGGGTTCGTGTTCTGGGGTGGCCTGATAGGCGGAGCCATCGCCGTGATTCTCATGCTTCGCGTGAAGGGACTGAGCATCGCGCGTTTCGCCGACCCAGTGGGAATCGCCCTCGCCGCCGCTTACTCGGTCGGACGGACAGGCTGCTGGGCAGTGGGAGACGATTATGGCCGGCCGTGGAACGGGCCGCTCGCAACGATGTTTCCGCAGGGAGCGCCCCCATCGACGGCGGCGAACCTCTCACAACTCTTTCACACTCCGGTTCCACCAGGCACTCCACCTACGCAAGTCCTCGCCGTCCACCCCACACAGCTCTACGAAGTGGCGATGGGGTTCGTGATGTTCCTGATTCTGTGGCGGCTGCGCGATCACAAGCACGCCGAGGGATGGCTGTTCGGCGTCTATTGCGTACTGGCGGGAATCGAGCGGTTCATCGTCGAGTTCTTCCGCGCCAAGGACGACCGGTTGATCCCTGGGGGACTGACGATCGCGCAGATAATCGCTCTGCTGTTCATCGCGGTCGGCGTCATCGTGATGGCCAGGCGGGACAAGGTGACGCCGAAGTCGCCGGGCATCTACGCTCTAAAGAAGGCCGCCTAGCAGCAGGACCACTCAACTGCGGGAGCGTTGTGAGGATCTTTAGTCCGCGTGCTCTGCGGTTTATGCGCCTTTCGATGCTCCTGTAGGCATTGATGCAGGCCAGAAGGTCTTCGCGACCGCAAACACGAACAACAGCAGAAGTATCGCCTGCGCTGTAAGCGTCTCCATACTGGGAAAGATCCCCATCGCCGGTACGTGCGGCATTCCCCTCATCACCGTTACCGGCAGCACGTTCCCCTCCTGCAGCTCCCGTATCCCCTTCCCCGCAAATACGAACGCCATGTAGTAGAGAAGGACGCTCGTCACCGCGAAAAAGGGCCGCATCGGGATCCGCACTCCGTACCTGTAGAACAGGGTGAAGATCAGCGTCAGGAGCGCAACACCGGCGATGATGCCGAGTGATAGAGGGAGCGCGACGTTGCTCTCGCTGAAAAGCGCCTGATAGAACAGCGCCGTCTCGGCGCCTTCTCTATAGATCGCAAGGAACGCGACCACCGCCAGCGCCTTGCCGCCACCGTGCTCGAGTGCCGAAGTCACCTTCTCTCGAATGAACCTCTGCCACTTCGCTGCCTCGACCTTCGAGATGAGCCAGTAGCTCACCGAGAAGAGCACCGCGACGGCGATCAACATCGTTATTCCCTCGACGATCTCGCGACTCGCGGGAATGTGCGAGAAGACCGTTTGCAGGATGATCGCCGTCGCTGCGCTGGCAACGATTCCGATCGCCACACCGAACCAGATCGACCGCAGCCGCTCGCGATGACCGGTCTTGATCAGAAGCGCGACTACTGCTCCGACAACGAGAATCGCCTCGAACCCCTCGCGGACGATGATCAGAAGCGACTGGAGAAATGCTCCCCAGCCGCTCGACGTCGGACGCGTCAGCTCAACGATCTGCGGGAGATCGAGTGCAATCGCGTCACGAGCACCCTGTGCACCACCGAGGTCATGTCGCCGCACCGCTCCCTTGAAATCGGCAAAATGGCGCTCCATTGACGCCACCAGCCCCGGTTGCCTTGCGCGCGCCGGTGTCTCCAACGGCTCGAATGCGATGTACGCGTCGAACGCCCGATCTCCCGCCTCGGCACCCTTCCCCAGCTTGGCGAAATCGAGCGCACTGTCGAGAAGCGCCATCACCGAGATCGCAGCTGCGGCGCCCGGAGCCGCTGTCGCGTCGCGGACCGCGGCGGACGGGAGCTGCATGCGCTGTCCCCGCATTGTGTAGACGTAGTTCACTACTTCCCACCGATCCTGCGGCGAGTGCGACGATGCGAACTCCGGCATCGGAGTTCCACGCACCCCAACCGATACGACATTGTACGCGAGACTCGGGGTCAAGTCCGGCGTCTCGCGTGCGACGCCGATCTTCGGAACCGCGATGCCGAGCGATGCGGCCGACGGTCCGTTACCGCGACCAGTCTCGCCATGACATGACAGGCAATTCTGTGCGTATATGCGGTGGCCGCGTGCAGTATCGAGCGGCTGGGTTGGAAGGTCGAGGGCGCCCGCCGCGCCGAGCGCGCCGGCAAACCGAGCGTGAATGAGGCGCACTTCCCCGACGGGGCGTCTCGCTCTCACCGCGGCGATGAGCGTGTCGAGCAACGCCTGGGTCGGAGCGGCGTTGTACCCTTTCAGTCGCGTGGCCACAACCCGCGCATCGACGAGGAAGGAGCTCGTTTCCTCGTATTCGTCGGCCGAGATGAGGTGCCCGGTTGCATCGACCGCCTTCGCGTATTCCTCGACGGCGACGCTCACGATGCTCGAGAGTCGCTTTGCCGAGTTTTCTTGTGGTTGGAGCGAAGCCGGGGATAGGAGCGCCAGTAGGGCGATACCCCAGCCCGCGATGAGGCGGGATTTCATTGCCGAGTAAATTTATCAGGATACCAAATGCCGGCAATCGAGCCCGCGGTCAGGCATCCTCCGAGCTGTATCGATAGTCTCCCGCGAGCTCACGGTCGCAGAGTGCCGCGCGCCGCCCAGTGCGCGCCTCGTACCTCGCGACAAATTCGGGCAGCCGCTCGCTTGTGAATCCCGAGCGCGGCAGGCCTATCGCGGCAATCGCTCGATCGATCGATACCGGATCTCCCTCCACTTCGACCAGCGCATCCATATCCGGATACTCCTCGAAGCGTACGGCCGCTTCATGCAGTTCATACTGCGCGATCTCACGATCGATCTCCCGGATCACCAGGTAACCCAGCCGGTCGAGGATCGTCGCGACCGCGTTGGGGTCGGCGACCGGAGTAGAGATCTCATCACGAATCTTGAAACCGCCGGCATACCCCGTTGCTCCTTTCCAGTCGATATGCGCTTCGCGGGAACCGAGTGATTCGTAGATGCGCAGCCTGAGCACCTCGTCGCGAGCCACAAGGGAGCGATCCGGCAGATCGTACCTGCGGTCCCGCAGTCGCCCCGCGAAAATCAGGCGCCCGCCTGCGGCGTCCACGCGCTCTCGACACGCCGCCACATCGGGAACGACGCTCTTGAGCTCTACTTCACGCATCGAGAATCGCCTTCATCACCGCCGCGGTGTCTGCGAGTGATTCGAACACCGCATATGGGTTGAAAGCGCGAAGCTCATCCACCGAGAACCGACCCGTCGCAACGCCGATGGCTTTCGCGCCGATCGATTCACCACACTGAATGTCAGCCGGCGTGTCGCCGATGACGATGAGGCGGTCACCTGCGACATCGGTCCCCAGCACTTCGCGCGCCCGCCGCTGCGCGACCGCGGGAAGATGAGGGCGATGCTCGTGATCCGACCCGAACGCGTTGACGCGGAATCGCGCCGGATCTATTCCTGCGGCAGTCAGCTTGGCGCGTGCTCCCTGCTCGATATTCCCGGTGAGCAAGCCAAGGATGATGTCCTTTCTCGTCTCGAGCTCGGCGAGTAACTCCGGCACGCCGGCGCAAACCAGTACCGTTGGGCCTCGCGCCTCCAGCTCACCGTGCAACCCTTTTACATACTCGTCGAGGAGATCTGCCATCGATCGGTCGATGTCCTCATCGGTGAACCCCTCGAGCCGCATCAGCTCGCGAACGATTTGCCGGTCCGTCTTTCCGTCGTAGCGGTAGTCGCTCGATCCGGGCGATCCGAACACTCCGGTGAGCGCGCGCTCCATGGCGACTCTTCCGGCGCCACCGCTTCGTAGCAGCGTACCGTCAATATCGAACAGTACCAGCCTCACGATCGCGTGAGAAAAATGCCCGTCATGATCGTTCCGGTACCCAGACCCTGCCAGAGAGTCGGCGCGTCATGCAGAAAAATCCAGGCAATGGTGATGGCTATCGCCGGCTGAAGGTTTCCATACACAGCGGTGCGAGTGGGACCGAGGATCCTCAAGCCGCGATACCAGAAGAGGTATGCAACCACCATCGAGATGACACTCGAATAGAAGAGCGACGTCCACGCCGCCGGACCCACCCGGCTCCAGTCCACCGCCCTGAGTGCCGCCGGGGTGACGAAGATCAACGGCAGGATTCCACCGACCATCGTCAGCGCGGAAAGCTGAATGGGATCGGTCCCGCGAACGAATGGCTGCAGCATGACTGTGAAGGTCGTCCAGCAAAGCACGCCGATGAAGACGAGCGCTGTGCCGAGGAGCGTCGCCCTGCTGTGATCCTGCGTCGCGCTGCCGAGCACTACGAGTCCGACACCGGTAAAAGAGAGCGCCACGCCCGCGAGACTCCGGCGGCGCAGGCGCTCGATGCCTCGTGCTCTGCTCACCAATGCTATGAACGCCGGGGCTGCCGCGACGATTAGCGCTGCGTTACCCACCCGCGTCCGCGCCAGTCCGTTCAGAAAAAGAAGCTGATAGAGTCCGTGGCCGAATACACCGAGGGACACCAGCATCAGCATGTCGCGCCTCGGTGGCCACGGCTTCCGTCGCAGTACCGCGATCAGCAGCAGGACCAGACCGGCAAGAGTTACGCGTAGTCCAGTGAATGCGATCGGGGGAATGATGCCGGTCACGTACTTGAGCACCGAAAAGTTCACGCCCCAGATGAGTGCCATCAAAAGCAGCAGCGCATCGGTCTTTCCCAAACCGGCGTGTCGATCGGTGTCGGTCATATGGAAAGCTAGCTACGCCCGTTGCAACCCTGCTACTTTCACCGCTATGCATGTCTCGTTTGCGGTGTTCGCCGACGGAGCGAACCTCTCTCAGGAGGGAAAGCTCAACGTGCTCGGCGTGTATGACGCGCTGCAGGTTGGAGGATTTCCATCGCTTCATCCGCGCACGCATTTCGTCGTCCGCCTGAAAGGAACGATGGAAGATTCCGGGCAGCACCGCTTGAGCTTTCGATGGATCAATCCGAGCGACGAGGAATTGTGGTCGTCTGACGGGGAGCTCAACGTCGCGCCCGGACCGAACCCCGCCTTCGAGATGGACCTTCCAATCATCGCGGTGATAGACCTGCCCCTGAACAGGCCAGGTCTTTATACAATGCGTGTGGCGCTCGACGGCGAGCCGACGGCCGACGTGAGACTGTTCGTCAGCGGCGCGGCCCAGGTACAGATGCCCGCGGGAACGCTGCTCAGCTAACTCCCGATCCGCCTCGCGAAGCGGAATCGTTTGATGAGCTCGCGGCCATAGTCATCGGGACGGTTCAAGTCTTCGAGGAAATGCCCGCCCCGACCAATGGCGGCATGTACCACCTGCATGCTCCCCATCGACAATGCGACGTGGGTGATGTGTCCGTCCTCGCGCTCCGAGAAGAAGAGAAGGTCGCCGGCTTCCGCGGCCTCGAGTCCCCCGTCGACCGTAACTCCCTGCGTCGCCTGTTCCCACGCGTCGCGGAGGAGATGAATTCCGTGGAGCGCGAAAACGGTCTGCACCATTCCGGAGCAATCAGCACCCCACGGTGTGATTCCACCCCACTGGTAGTACGTGCCCTGAAAGAATCCGGTCGCCGAGGCGACTATCGCTTCAGCCGCGGGGGGAAACGTCTTTCGTCGATGTCCGAGATCCATGGAACGGCCAGCGAGGGGGCGACCTCGGACGACAGCGCCGAGGGGCAGATCGAGCGTCGCTCCTCTCGCATCCCGAATGCTGCACCCCATCGACAGCTCGACGTCCGCGTCCCACATCCAATCGGCGGCGCCTTCGCCTGCGGCTGGTTGCAGGTAACCGCGGTGCGTCCATCCCTCGTATCCGTCGGCGCAGCGCAGCTTGAGCCAGCTCCCCTCGCGACCATGAACCGACGCAAAGTGGCCGTACAACAGCTGAGTGACCTGCGATCCGGACGCGCGCGACTCGGCCAGCAACGGAGCAACCGGCGTGCGAGCGACGACTCGGTCCGCGGTCAATGCTCGGGCCAGTCGATGAGGGGGACATCACGCACTGGCGACCGAGTGGGCTCGGGCTCACTGCGCTCCGCCACACACTTCCGGCAGCGGATGATTCCGCGGAAGCTGCAGATGACGCAGATGAAAGTGCCGCACGACAGACATGGGTAGCCTTCGGACGCACGCTCCTCGTTCCCGCAGGAGCGGCAAATCATCGCGTCGCGTTCCTTTAGCTCAGCCATTTACCCGTAAATCTTAGACTCAAAATCTCCAGGTCCGAAACAAATCGAACCCAAATTGTCGCGGTGTCTGCTGCTGAATCTGCGTCGCATTTGCCCGTGCGCACGTGAGCTCGCTCGATCCCGGCTCGATGCCCGCCTGGGCGGAGTAAATGGAGTTGAACCGGTATTCCAGCTTGAGGCCGAAGTTCTCGAAGAAGTTGTTCGCGTTCACAACGCACAACCCGGTGCTCAATCCGAGGAACCACTGATTCCCGATCTGCTTTCCGACGATCGCGCGAGTGTTGAGGAGATTGTAGTAGTACGGATTGGAGGTCCTTTGCTCCAGATTCAATCCCGCCGTCTGCAGCTCGACGATGTCCACGACATTCTTTGGTATCGCGTTCGTGAGGAGGTTGCCTCCATAACGAATCGCCACCGACGCGAGCTGTGACTGATACTCGGCGTTGGCGTTGTCGAGAGCGATCGACGGCTCGCCCGTTACCAGATAGCTCAGCAGATCCGACTGAGAAAGCGGCAGGTTATCGGGGTTGTCCAGCGTTAACTGGGGGCGTCCCAGCGTGCCGCCTATCGTCACCCGCACACGGATGTCGCGCACGTTCGCGCTCTGTTGTCGCGGCTGACGAATCGTGTGTATCGCTCGTATGTCGAGCGACGGATTGAGGTCGGGCGTTCCGAAAAAGCGGAGCGTCCCGCTCTCAACGTCGAACGTCGGCTGAACGAAGGGATCTACGAGCGTCAGCCGGTACGTTCCGCGCACCGCATTGAGGGTTCCCTCGAGCGCCAGCTGGGAGCGTTCGCCGGTCTGAGGATTCCGGCTGAGCGTAACGTTGAGCGAGCCGCCGAGCTTCACGTTCGCTTCGGATGAGCGCAGCCACACCGCATCGCCGATGTTCACCCGAACGTTCTCGAGCGACAGGTTCCGCGCGAACTCGCTCGGCGCCTCGGGAAGCAGCTTCCTGTCTCGGGCGAGCAATGTGTCCACGAGTCCGGCAAACTCCGGATCGTTCAGGTCCACGATCTTCTTCGTGATCAGCTCGGGTATGGACACGGTTCCCCGATCGACCCTGATCGCACCGGTTACCGTTGCCGAGCGATAGGGTCCGCGAAGAGTGAGGTCCTCGTCGGTGGAGATGTCGAGCGTCGCCAGACCCGGCCGCTCGATGATCCGGAAATTCGAGGCCTGTGCGCGAAGACGGAACACGGGATTGGCGTAGCGCTCCATTCCAATGAATCCCTCCACCGCCAATGCACCGCGTCGCTCCCGCCGGGTTTCTGCGGAGAGACGACGTATGAATACGGTGTCCCGCGCGAGAGCGATGTCGGCCGAGATGTTCTCCAGCGGAACGCCGGCACCAATAAGCGTCGCCGCGCCGCCGTTGATGCGGAACTGACCCTCGAGCACCGGCTGCTTGACGGTTCCCTTGAGATCCACGTTCGCCACCAGCGACCCCCGTGCGCCGCGAATTCCCGGAAGGAACGCCTCGAGAATTGCGAGGTCCACACTGTCCGTGCGGACATTGCCGCGCACAGAGTCGCCGGCGAGACGCACGTCGCGTATCGCGAGTCGGGCTCGCTGGTTTCCTAGAAGCAGAGAGTCGAGCGATCCACCACCTGGCACCATTGCGAAATGAGACGGGGCCTCGAGGCGGTAACTGGATCCGTCGGATACTGTGACAACCCCACTGTCCAGCGATACCCTCGTTGTATCCCCATTCCGAGCCGCGGTCCCCCCAATTCGGGATAGGACGCCATTCTCTCCACCGAGGGCGGCGATGAACGTCGCCACGCCGGTGGTATCGAGGTAGGCGCGCGCATTCACGCTGTCGAAGCTCAGCGTGCCTGCATGGAGCGAGTCCGCGCGGAGCGCTACAGCTCCTCGTGGCTTACCGGTGAGATCGGCGAGATCGAAGCGGCCGGTGACGCGTTCAACACTCTTTCCCTCCACCCGTCCGATAGAGAGTCCACGGCAACCACGAAGCCGAGCTTTCCCGAATCGCTCGGGGTCATTGCGACGGTTCCGGAGGCGCTCGCCCGCGCTTCATCGCTTCGGACCGCGAGAGTGTCAATCGTGGCGATCCCCGACGCCACACGCACCCGGGCCCGCGACGATCGCACGTTGATTTTCTCGATCGTGCCAGCGAGCGATGTCTCCAGCGCACCGGTGCCGACGACAATGGAGTCGCCGACGAAGTCCACCGCGTACGTGCCAGTGAGGTTCGTTCGCGGCGCCTTCGGATTCTGGATGAGCGTGCGAATGTTCGCATTCGCCACAGTTCCTCGGCCGTGCGCGCCGTAGTCGGGCAGCTCCGCGTCCCACGTTCCCTCGTATGACAGCGTTCCGCCCGCTCCCGTCAGAGTCGTCTTCACCGCCAGATCGTTCACGACGCCCTTTGCCTGAACCGGACCGGCGAAGTCTCCGCGCAATGGGATGTCGGGATACGAGTGCTGGAGCGCGGTCATTGAAATGGGAGCCGCCTGAAGATCCAGGTCGTACGTCGTGAGTACGTCACCGAATGTCATCCGGCCCGATCCCGTAACACGCGACGGCGGCAGTGAGCCGTCGTGATGCGTGATGTCGGCGTTGGAGAACCGCACGTCGAGCCACAGAGAATCCAGTCGCGCTACTCCAGACACGGTTCCGTGAAGCCGCGGAAACAGCGGGTTCACGTACTGAAGAGTCCTCAGATCCAACGTCTCGATGTCGAGGTCGACACCATGGAACTTCGTATTCCTGGGCTCGAAGATGTCGAGCTCCCCACGTGCCGATGCGCGCGTAATCGCACCGGGCACGTGGGCATCGGCGAACGTGAACCGCGATTGCTCAACTTTGAACCGCCGCAGTAGGCCTCCCGAAGCCAGCACGTTGCCGGTGAACGCGCCCTGCCAGTCCTGCGGATACGCCTTGCCGTTGAGCGTCCGGAGCAGATCCCAGTTGAGAGGCGCCATCTCGACAGCAACGTCGCGTATGGCGAACATCGGCCCTCCAGTCTCGAACGTCATGGCGCCTAGCAGTCTCGAACGGGTCGTTCGCACATCCATTCGGGTCACGCGGTAATCCATGATCCGCGGGTGTCCGAGATTGATGATGTCCAGGTCGAGCCTTCCTCCACCTGCCGTCGGCAGCGTCGGATAGACCCAGGCGATGTCATTCAGCCTTACCGAGTCACCAATGATGTGGATCGCGTACCGCGTCGGCTGTCCTCCCCCCCAGAATACTTTGCCCTTCCCGCTGCCGGTTGACGCTGGAAGATCGAAATGAGCGATGTCCAGCAACACCGAATCGCCGACATGCCGGACGTCACCTCGAACGTTGCTGACGTCGAGCGGAGGATCAGCGGCGCGAACCTTCATCCGCGAAACACGAAACAGCTGCCCTACACTGTCGGGCTCGGCGATCCTCGCGTGCGAAATGCTCGCGTCGAGCCCGCTGAATCTGTACACATGGACAAATCCGGTGGGCGTACGCCTGATCTCGGAAGGCCAGTCGTTCCCCGGATCGTTTCGCGTCAGCGAACCGAGCGCGCGGGTAATCACGCTGTCACGCTTGTGTCCGCGGAGCGTATCTGACGGATGCCAGCGCAGGCCGAGAACCACTCGTCCATTCCGAATGTCGGCGGAGTCGATGACGATGTAGTCGCCGAACGCACGCCCCGCGTGCGGCTTCTTCCGTCCTCTCGGAAAGATCCGGTGGAAATTCAATTCGCCGGATGGCAGCTCGAAGATGTGGACCATCGGTCGCGTGACATCGAGATGACTGAGAAGGATGCGCTTGTCGAACACGTCTCGCGCGTCGTACCGCACGCGGATTCTTCCGGTGGCGAGGAACAGCGAGTCGTTGTCGTCGCGGATCTCAACGGAGTCTATCGTCACGCCGTTGAAGAGACCGCCGCTGATCTTTCCGACGTAGAACTTTCCGTGAACCTTGCCGGCGACCCACGACTGGACGTACCGCCGCACCTGGCTCTGACCGAAGTCCGTCTGCGTCAGCGACACAGTGAGGACCAGTACCAGCAACATCGCCCCGACAAGGGCGAGTGCGCTGAAGGTCACGATCTGCTTTCGTCGCGACACGCTAGAACGCCTGACCTATCGCGAGTCCGAAGGTGAGCCGACTCCGGAAGCTTCGGTCAGTCCGCGGGACGAAGGTCGCCGGGCACCGTCCCTCGCTCTGACGCAGCGTGTTGCTGTCCGGGCTCACGCGATGGACTGGCAGAATGTTTCCTGGGCTCACACATGGGAGGGACCCCGGCTCCGGAACAAGCTCCGTATCCGAGAGGCCACGGGGGGTCTCGTAATAAAGCGGACCCGCTGGACGATCATACGGATTGTACCCCACCACAACTCTCACCGGACCCACCGGCGATAACGCGGTGAACTGGATGCCGGGCGTGACCTTGATGCTGAAGTTCTCGAAGCTCCCCTGCCGCCCTCGGTTCCACACGTCGCCGGCGTCGGTGAACACAGTCCACTGAAGCAGATCGGGAAGAAACGGGCTCCGCATCCGCAGCTCGAGATTCGCGACGATCATCGAGTTTCCACCCACGGGAACGGAGCGACGGAAAGACCGAACAGTGTCCTCCACTCTCAACACCGTGTCCAAGCCGACGGGCTCGACGCGATAGCTACGCGCTATATAGATCGCGGACCCGAGCTCGTTCTGGGAAAAGCCGCGAACGGTCGTCGGTCCACCAGCGTAAAGTCGCTCCTGCGGCGGAATGAACGTCGTCGTCGAGCTCAGCTGCCGTCCGTATACGGCGCCGCCCCTGAGCCGGAAGGCGATCACCGCACCCCCCGGGATGCCCCAGTATTGCGATCGCTCGCCCAGAAAGCGGTTGAACTGAAGCGCACTGTCGGAGAGCGTGAACGGAGACGCGTGTCGGGCTTCGATTCTCCATTGCGACCCGTGAGTCGGCGACACGAGATCGTTCGAGTTGTCACGAGAAACCACTGCGCTCACGACGGCCAGTCGCTGAGTCTGCTGTACTCGCTGCCTGTCCTCCCGATCGCAAAGATTGAACACCGCACAGAATAGCGCCGGCTGCGCCTCAGTGCGACCGAGGTCCATCGAGTAGGCAAAGGCGATCGGCATACGATTGAACTTGCGCCATTCCAGCGACGCAATGCCACCGATTGCCGTCGTTCTCAGGTAAGCGTTGTACTCCGACAGCCGCTCGCTGAACACCGTGAGGGTCGTAAGCATGCGCAGGCCAACAAAGAGAGGCTGCCTCAGAGTCGTGCCTGCGTAGTAGTTCACCTTCCGGCTGAACGGGTCGCGCTTCGCCTGCGGGCACAATCCGGGCGTGCCGCCAAGCGGCTCGCCAATGCCGATCTTCGAGACACGTCCGGTGAGATCGAGACGTCTCGCGGCATGGAGGAAATTGTAATTGGAAAGCTCGCCGGTTATTCGGAAGCAGTCGAGGGTTCCGTATCCGGCGCCGAGTCGCGCGGCGCGAGTCGTGTTTTCGGCGAGCACGGCATTGATGTCGATCGTCGAATCGTTGACCCCCATGGCGCTGTCGGGAAGCAGCGAGACGTGCTGATACGCCTCCGTCTGGTAGAGGGTCCGCTGCGCCGTCAACAACTGCTGTTCGCTGTACAGCTTCCCCGGCGAGATCCCCATGATCCGCCGCACTACCGGATTGGGTACCTGCTGAGACTTCCCCTGAAACGGGACAACCGTGAGGTTCACTGCGCCCACACGTGTCAGTGGACCGGTGTCCACTCTTATTGTATCAACCGCTGTTCGCGCAGTGCTGTCGACGGCGAACGAGTTGCTCGCTCTCGCGCGCGGATACCCGCTGTTGCGGAGGCGGCGCGCGATAGTGTCACGTGCCGCTTCGATGTTGATCCGGTCGAAGCGCGCACCCGTCCGGACCGGTAATCTGCGGGTAATGGCTCCACGAGATGGGACGGAGTCCAGACCGACGATCGTCAATGATCCGAGAAGCGTCGGAGTTCCCTCGTGAATTCGGAAGCTCACTTCTACTCCGCCCGGACCGGCAGGTGTTATCGCGGTGTCAACGGTAGCATCGGGAAAGCCGCGCCTTCTGTAGAAGACGATCAGCCGCAGACGATCGTTGGGAAGCTCTGCACGGTCGAGGCACCGGCGGACAGTAAAAGGCAAATGGAGGAAGCGGCGAGACCACGCCGACGCAGTGGTAACTATCAGCTTCGAGAGCTCGGCGTCCGAGAACGCGGCGTTGCCGGTGAATGACAGCCGTCGCACTTCGACGTCGCCGGGGTCGCAATTCACATCCTGGGCTGTGGCTGATCGCGCGGCAACTACGAAGAGGGAAAGAACACCGAGTCGGATGGCGCTCCGCGCCGATCCCTGGCGCATCAGCCGCCTGGCTTCCGATCCCATGGACCAGCAGGCCCGCTCGTCGGTTCCGGCGGCTCGGGCTCCCGAGCCAGAGAATGCGGGGGAACCAGCGGTGTCCGCTGGATTAAGAGTTGCACAAGGTAGAAGCCTGCCAGACCTGCCGCGATTCCGACGCCGATTGCAGGCAGCAGATCCGCGGCACCCAGTTGGCGCCTGTAATAGTAGTCTTCGCTCAAATTGACGCCTTCCTGAGGGCTGGATAAGTTCTCGCGCTCGCCCACCAACTGTCAACGGTAACACCAATGCGTAACCGGCGACTCCTCCTCGCTCTTCTCACCGCGATGGCATGCACGGGGGCGGAATCGACGCCTTCCCGCCACACGCTCATCGATTCGCGAGACACGTACGATCCGCGCTCGCTCGACCCTGCGCTTACCACCGACGTTCCAACTGGAAGGGCAGTCGGATACGTATTCGATGGTCTGGTGCGATTCACACCCGACGCCCAAGTAGTTCCGGGACTAGCGCGCGCATGGGAGGTTTCGCCGGACGGCCGGACCTACACATTCCACCTTCGAAGCGGCGTAAAGTTCCACGATGGACGGGCGTTTTCTGCTCGCAACGTAGTCAACAGCTTCAGGCGCGTGCTCGATCCAGCGACGAAGGGAGGGCGCGGCTGGCCGCTCTATCCGATCGCAGGCGCCGAGGACTACGCGGGCGGCAAGGCCCGGTCGATCGCAGGCATGGTCGCCACTAACGACTCGACGATCGCCATCACACTGAAGGAGCCGTTCGCGATCTTCCCCAAGCTCCTGGCCATGCCGGTCGCTTCGATCGTCCCCGATTCGGTTCCTACCAACTTCGGCGAGCATCCGATCGGCACCGGTCCGTGGAAGTTCGTCGAATGGAAGCACGACGACTATCTACTCTTCGCCAGGAATGCGTCGTATTTCGACGGCCCCTCGAAAACCGACTCGCTCCGCGCCCGAATCATTCCCGAGCCGAGCACAGCAGTTGCCGAATTCGAGGCTGGTAACGTTGATGTGCTGTACGTTCCCGAAGGTGAGACGCGAAACTGGGAACAGACCGACGAGAAGAAAGCGATGCTCGAATCCGCTCCCGCGCTGCGAATGCTCTATATCGCGATCAATACCACGCGCGGCCCGCTCGCCGACGCGCGGGTGAGGCAAGCGCTCAACTACGCAACCGACGCTCGTGGAATTCTCGAGGGAATTCTTAGCGGACGCGGCTACCATGCAGCCGGCGTGATACCACCGGCGCTGCCGGGCGGCGACTCGACGCGTCAGGGTTACACCCGCGATGTTGCGAAGGCGAAGCAGCTTCTCGCCGCAGCCGGTCATTCCAATGGAATCGACGTCGAGCTGTGGTGCTCGCAGACCGCGCCATTTCCACGCATTGCGCAAACGGTTCAGGCCAACCTCGCCGAAGCCGGCGTGCGCGTGAAGATCGTACAGCGCGATGCATCGTCCATGCGCGAGGCCGCGCGAAGTGGCAAGACCGACATGGCCCTAAAGGACTGGTTCGCCGATTATCCCGACGCCGAGAACTTTCTGTACCCGCTGCTGCACAGCGCAAACAAAGGCGTAGGCGGCAACGTCTCGTTCTATTCGAATCCGCAGTTCGACAAGCTCGTGAGCGACGCGCGGCGCGAGCAGGACGAAGCGAGACGTGTCTCTCTTTATCAGCAGGCGGATCAACTTGCCTTCAATGATGCGCCGATGATTTATCTCTTCTTCTACAAGGAGCTGTACGCTGTGCAGCCATGGATCGCGGGATTCAAGGTGCCGTCGATCTTCACTGGCCAGCGCTGGACGGACGTGCGGTTCGCGCAACGCCAGTAATCAATTGGCCGCATTCATCTTAAGGCGCCTCCTGCTTGCAATCCCAACGCTCTTCGGCGTTCTCATTGTCGTGTTCCTGCTCCTGTACGTCGCGCCAGGGGATCCGGTGCAGGAAATGGTCGGAGAACGCGCCGACGCAGAGACCATTGCCCGGCTGAGAAAGGAGCTCCACCTCGACCAGCCTCTCTTCAAGCAATTCACACTCTACACGGGGGGCGTGGTTCGCGGTGACCTTGGACGATCGTATACCACGAACCGACCGATAATCAGCGACATTCGTGAGCGCTTTCCGAAAACGCTGCTGCTCGCCGGAACCGCAATGCTTCTTGCTTCGGCGCTCGGCATCACGATCGGAGTTTTGAGCGCACGGAACCCGGGAGGATGGTTCGACCGGCTCGGCCTCGGCCTCGCCTACCTTGGAATCTCGTTTCCCGTTTATTGGGTCGGGTTGATTCTGATCCTCGTGTTCGCCGTAACCGTGCGCTGGCTTCCACCCTCGGGGTACGGCGGAATCAAGTATCTGATACTTCCCGCTCTGGCACTCGGCTCCCGATCAATCGCATTCCTCGCGCGAGTTACGCGATCTGCGATGCTCGATGTGCTCGGCGGCGAATTCGTGCGAACTGCACGCGCAAAGGGATTGCGTGAACGCGCCGTGATCGTGAGGCACGCACTGCGAAATGCTCTGATCCCGATCATTACAGTCCTCGGTCTGGATTTCGGGTACTACCTCACGGGCAGCATTCTCACCGAGACGATCTTCAGCTGGCCCGGCATTGGACGCTATGTCGTGAACGCAATTGCGAGGCGGGATCTGCCGGCGATCAGTGGAAGCGTGCTCTTTCTGAGCGTCGTCTTCGTCCTGGTGAATCTGATCACCGACCTTGCCTACGCCAAAGCCGACCCCCGCGTCGCATACAGCTAACTACCGAGTTATCAGTTGGCGTATCCCTTGCTGGACTAGTCTTTCGCCCAAATGGGGAGGGAGGTTCCAAAATGGCAACGACAATCGATCCCGTCTGCGGGATGTCGATCGAGACACAGGCAGCGGCAGGGCACGCCAAGTATGAGGATCGGGACTACTACTTCTGCTCGCCCGAGTGCGAGCGAGAGTTCAACAAGAATCCCGCGAAGTACCGCCACGCCGACGCGCCATTTGCGTCAGGCAGGCGAGCTGAGGATGCGCCTTTCACAAAAACCGGCCCGATCGTGGCCCCGAAGTTCGGCTCCGCTGGAAGCGGTGGAGCAGAGTACGAGCCGCTGCCCGACGAGGATCGCTTCAAGCCCTAAAGCGATCCGGTAGCGAAAATGGTCGGCCCAAGAAGAGCCGACCATTTTTTTATAGGTGTGTAATCAGCGTGTCGCTCACTGCTCAGCTCCGGGGTGTGTCGCGTCAGTCCTCCTTCTGGCCGAATACCGCCATGTTCGAGCTGTGACCCGGATTTACTTTCTTCTCCGGGTAGATCCAGTGGACCGCCTGGTTGACGGCGATCGCCGCCTCACTGAAGCCGGTCGCGATCAGCTTCAGCTTGCCCGGATACGTGGTGATGTCTCCCGCCGCGTACACGCCGGTTCGTCCAGTCTCCATCATGCTGTTAACGACGATCTCGTCCTTCTCGATGGTCATGCCCCATTCGGCCAGCGCACCGATGTCGCTCACGAACCCGAGCATGGGTAGCACCACGTCGCACTCGACCTCGCGCGTGGTTTTCTCCTTGATGTTCTTGAGCACCACGCCCCGCATCGTCTCACCATCGGCTAACACATCCTGGAGCTCGTGGAAGGGCAGCATCGTGGTCTTGCCGGCCGCGTGAGCAGCCTCGACTTCCGCCACCGTCGCCGCGTGCGCGCGATATCGGTCGCTCCGATGCGCCAGTGTCACCGCTGCCGCTCGATCGAGGAGCTGGTGCGCCCAATCGAACGCCGAGTCGCCTCCTCCGATGATCAGAATCTTCTGGCCGATGAATGAGGCGGGATCGGTCACGCGATCAAAGATTCCGCGCCCGTACCAGGGCTCGGCGACCTTCTGCGGCAGCCGGCGCGGGCTGAATGCTCCGATTCCCCCCGCGATAACCACCGCGCGGCTCGGAAACCGGTCAGTTTCAGTCTGGAGGATAAACTGACCGTCCTCCTGCTCCAGCCCGGTCACGTTCTGATTGAGGTGAAAGCTCGGATTGAACTGCGCCGTCTGATCGGCCAGCGCCTTCACGAGATCCTTGGCCAGAATCTTTGGAAATCCGCCGACATCGAAGATGTATTTCTCGGGATAGAGTGCGGTAAGCTGCCCGCCGAGCTCCGGAAGCGCGTCGACGATCTGCGCCGACGCTCCCCTCATCCCCGCATAGAAAAGGGCGAAGAGCCCAGTGGGTCCTCCGCCGATGATGGTGATGTCTTTTATCTCGTGCATCGGCCGGAATATAGCCAGATTTGCGCACATGAAGATTTACACGCGGAGTGGTGACGCAGGGAAAACGGACCTGTTCGGCGGAGGCCGGGTTCTCAAGGACGACTCACGCGTAGAAGCGTACGGCGACGTCGATGAGCTCAATGCCGTCCTCGGCGTGGCGCGCGCCGTGGAGGTAATGCCGCGCATAGACGAAGTGCTCGTTCCGATCCAGCGCGATCTCTTCAGCATCGGCGCGTTGCTCGCGACTCCCGACCGTGAGAAAATGCAGCAGCACCTCACCAAGGCGAGCATTGATGACGATCGCGTTCGCCAACTCGAGCACGCGATCGACGAGTGCGACAGGGAGCTCGAGCCGCTGCGAGCCTTCGTCCTTCCCGGAGGGAGCCTCAAGGCATCGGTTCTTCATGTCGCGCGCACAGTTTGTCGGCGCGCCGAACGCCGCGTGATCCATCTCCAGCGCGAGGTCGAGATACCAGCCGTCGTCGTCGTGTATCTCAACCGGCTCTCCGATCTGCTTTTCACACTCGCGCGGCTCGCCAACCATCGCTCGGCAACGAGCGAGGTCACCTGGTAGCAGGCGCCGGCAGCTGAATGGCCGGTTACACCGACGCGGTAGCGGCGGAGATCACGACTCTGCCCTACCCCATTGTGATTCAGGCCGGAGCGCTCAACCGCGTGGGTGACCTCGTCGCCCGTTATGCGCCGGCATACCGGTACGCAGTGATCACCGACTCCAACGTTGGCCCTATCTATGGTAGTGCGGTGACGTCCGCCCTTCCCCGTTCCGGACTGTTCACTGCCACAGCCGGCGAGTCGAGCAAGAACCGCGAGACGTGGGCGCGAATAACTGACGAGCTGATCTCAGCCGGATTCGGTCGCGATTCGGCGATAGTTGCGCTCGGCGGCGGAGTCGTTGGCGACCTCGCCGGCTTCGTTGCCGCGACGTTTCTGCGCGGAGTTCCATTGGTCCAGCTTCCGACTTCTCTGCTGGCAATGGTGGACTCTTCGATCGGAGGAAAAACCGGGGTAGATACCCCTGCTGGAAAGAATCTCGTCGGGGCGTTTCACCCTCCGAGCCTCGTCGTCGCCGATCTGCAAACCCTTGCTACGCTTCCACTTGAAGATTTGAGAACGGGATTTGCCGAGGCGCTCAAGACTGGCGTGATCGCCGACTCGGATTACTTTGAGGCCTTGGCAGGCCAGCTTCCGGCACTACTCGCCAAACGTGGAAAAACGGGTGACTCGCTGTTGCGGGCCGTCGTCCGTAGCATGGAGATCAAAGCGGACATTGTCCGCCGCGATGAGCGGGAAAGCGGGCTCCGCAAGGTGCTGAACTTCGGGCACACTGTCGGGCACGCTATTGAAGTGCTGAGCGGTTATCGGATGCCGCACGGTGCAGCGGTCGCTATCGGAATGGTGGCGGAAAGCGCCATCGCCGAGCGTGCAGGGATCGCCGAGACGGGTACGTCGAAACGGATCGGCGACGCTGTTGAAGCAGCTGGGTTGCCGGTTCGCCCGCCCCCGGATATGACGCCCGATCGGATCATCGGTGCGATGGGGACGGACAAGAAGGCGCGCGGAGGGCGGGTGGAATACTCGCTTCCGCGCAGAATCGGAGAGATGGCCGGCTCCGCCGACGGATGGACGGTCGCAGTAGCCACGGAGATCGTGCGGGAGGTATTGACGTGAAACGTGCCGACATCGTCAGAGCGCTGATCGCCCTAGCCGTGGCCGTTGTTTTCATTGGTACGGGTGCGGCGCACCTTCCAATTGGACACTCGGTGTATCGACACGCGCCCGTTTTCGTGTACGCTGAGCCGTTGCTCGATCCGCTCGTCGTCACCGCCAAGAAAATCATTCGGGAAGGCGGGCAGTTCCGGCGAGCCACCGCGCTCGAAGCGATCCGAATGCGTGCGGAAGGGATAATTCCGGATCCGCGCCGCTTCGCCCGCGCGGTTGCCGGCGAGGAAGTCCCAATCTCGATTACGCAGTACTGCCTCAAGGGAACTACACGGCGCGGTCGTTTCGTTCGACCTGGAATCGTCGCCGCAGACCCGCGCATCTTCCCACTCGCCCGGTACGTAGAGTTGTTCATGGGCAAGAAGTACCTCGGCCGGTATCTCGTGGACGACACCGGCTACAACGTCCTCGGTGCCACTCTCGATATATGGACCCCGTCGTGCAGGCAGGCGGCGCATTTTGGTCGACAGTGGGGGCGGGCCGTACTCGTCGCGCACGAGGAGGAGCATGTGCCGAACCTTGCCGACATCCAGATCGATCTCATCCCCAACCTGGCGGCGGTCGCTGACCTCTTCGAAGGACTGGCGAAGCGGTAGAGGTAGCTGGCCCTACAATTGCTCGACTGCGCGACGACCGACACCGGAGACGCCATGTCATCGTTCGGCACCTACCTCATTGGGTTCATCGTACTAATCATCGGCCTCGCCGTGGCCGCGTACCTCCTCGGCGTGTCCACTACATGGATCGTTGTCGGCGTCATTGTACTGATCGGAATTGGTATTCTGAGCGGTACGAGCCGAACGAAGACCAAAGATCCGCCCACCACGTAAATCCAGTCGTTATGGCCTGGCATGAAGCTTGGCTGTTGACCTGGCTTTAGCGTCTCGTTACACTGCGCGAGGTTGGTCGACCGCGAGCTGATCGTGCGCTTGCCAAAAAATAATCTCCCTCCCAGGGGCGTGTATGCAGACTACGGCCGAGAGCAAGTCTAAGGGCTTCTTCCGTTCGTCTCCCTCCACCGCTTTCGACCAGTACCTGCAGGACATACAGAAACTCCCCCTGATCAGCGACGCCGAAGAAGAGCGCCGGCTTGCTCGCCGAGCCCAGGCGGGTGACGAAAAAGCCGCCGAGCGCCTCGTTACTGCCAACCTTCGTTTCGTCATCTCATACGTAAAGAAATACCAGGGGCACGGACTCGATCTGAGTGAGCTCGTCGCCATCGGGAATGAGGGACTTCTCAAGGCGGTTCGAAAGTTCGATCCGGAGCAGGGAGTAAAGTTCATCTCGTATGCGGTATGGTGGGTGAGACAGGCAGTCCTCAAGGCGTTGGCGGAACAGACCAGATCAGTTCGAATCCCCCTCAATCAGAACTCCCAGCTCATCAAGCTGGCCCGCGCACAGACAGTTCTCTCCCAGGTTCTCAAGCGCGACCCGACAGACGACGAGATCGGACGCCTCCTCGAAGAAACCCCCGATGCCGTCCGGACAGCGAAGCAGATGTCGGCGACCGAAATTTCGCTCGACGCTCCGGTGGATCGGTCGGACCGAGAAGCGTGCACGCTGGGAGAGCGGTTCGCGGGAGTGGATGGCGCCGAGATCGAGGAGGTCACCGACTTCCATCTGATGCGTGAATTCATTGACCGTGTCTTTCGGAAGTACCTGACTCCTCGCGAGCGAAAGATCCTTCATCTCTACTACGGACTCGAGCAGGGCTCCGATGCGATGACGCTGGAGAAGATCGGCGCACTGATGGGAGTGACTCGCGAGCGGATTCGCCAGATCCGTGAGCGCGCATTCGAGAAGCTGAGGGAGTCGCCGGACGGAGCCGCCCTCTCGGGATTCTGGCAGGCCGACTAGCGGGTTGAAGTGGGCAGCGAATCGCTGATCCCGGCGTTCGTCAATCCGGGATCAGGAAACTTTGAAAAGGCCCGTGAGGCGCTCCAGCCTTCGGGCCGTTTTGATGTTCGGGAGGTGCCGGGTGCCGATCTCGAGCGCGACATACGAAAAGCCGTCGAGCAAGGGGCGAAGCGGATTCTCATTGCGGGAGGTGACGGCTCCGTCGGGACGGCCGCCACGCTCATAGCCGGAACAGAGTGCGAGCTCGCGGTGCTTCCCGCCGGAACGCTCAACCATTTCGCAAAGGACGCGGGGATCCCGGTCGAGTTCACGGAGGCAGTCGAAGTGGCCTCCGGCACGGTGACGACCACCGCCGACGTCGGCCGGGTTGGCGACCGAGCGTTCCTGAACACGAGCTCTATAGGCGTGTACGTCACGTTCGTTCGTGTTCGCGACCGGCTCGAGCGATCGCTGCCATATCAGATCGCGAGCGTGCTGGCATCCATCAGAGCCTTCAGCCTGCTGCCGACGATTCGGGTCGAGCTCGAGGTGGAAGGAAAGGCCCACGAGCTACGGACTCCCCTGATATTCATCGGCGTCGGTGAGCGCGAGACTCAGATCCCTACGTTCGGGAGCCGCGTAAAGGGTGGAAAGCGACAGCTCCATGTCATCGCGGTGCGCGGGCGGCGCCGTGCCCGTTTACTTGCGACCGCTCTTGCCGCTGTTGCTCGCGGTGTTGAATCCGCCGCGCACAACACTGAGCTCGACAGCTATCTTGTGGATAGATGCACCCTCTACCTGCGCCGTCGCCGTGCCGTAGTAGCGGTGGATGGAGAGACGGTCACACTGTCCACGCCGCTCGAGTACAGGATCGAGCGTGATGCGCTGCGAATCGTGGCTCCCGCTCCGGCAGCAGCACGCAAGGAGCTTCCGCCCGGCACAGGCAAGGTCGCGCCGACGCGATAGTATGTCCGGCCGGCTAAGCGAGCAACGCGCGTGAGCGACGGCGTTCTCGGTCGCCGCCTCGCCGGCATCGTCGGCGAGAGATTCGTACTGGAGCGCGACACCGAGCTCCTCGTCTACAACTCGGACGGACTTCCTGGCTACCGACGCCGTCCACGACTTGCTGTGTTTCCGGGAACTCGCGACGAAGCGATTGCGGTGGTTCGCGCGCTGGCTGACGCAAAGGCGCCGTTCGTACCGCGCGGCGCCGGAACCGGACTCTCCGGAGGCGCGCTCGCCGATAACGTTGTTCTACTGGGGATGCATCGGCTCAAGCGCGTGATTTCAATCGACCCGGAGAACCGGCGTGCCACCGTCGAGCCGGGAGTGGTGAATCTCGCGCTCAACCGACTCGTTGCGCCGCTGGGTTTGCTCTACGCACCCGATCCATCGAGCGAAGCGGCCTGCACCATTGGCGGCAACATCGCGGAAAACGCCGGCGGTCCGCACTGTTTGAAGTACGGCGTGACTTTGAATCACGTTCATGCGATCACCGCGATCCTTCCCGATGGAGACATCGTCCGACTCGGAGCGGAAGTCGGAGAATCCGACGGCTACGACTTGCTAGGTGCTTTCATTGGATCGGAAGGGTGCTTCGGTGTCGCGCTCGACGTGACTGTCCGGCTCACACCCAGGCCCCAATCAGTCCGCACGATGCTCGCCGACTTTCTTACTGTCGACGAAGCCGCGCGCGTGACCTCGGCCATCGTCGCGTCGGGGATCGTTCCCGCCGCGCTCGAGTTCATGGATGGGGCGACCATCCGCGTTGTCGAATCATCCATCTATGCGGCAGGTTACCCGGCGGATGCGGAGGCAGTGCTGCTCATCGAGCTCGACGGAATCCCTGCCGGCGTGGAAGCGGACCTCGAGACAGTGCGGGAGATTTGCATTTCGGGCGGCGCGCGCGAGGTGCGTGTAGCGCGAAACGACGCCGAGCGACTTCGACTCTGGCAGGGACGCAAGAAGGCCTTCGGTGCGATGGGCCGGCTTGCACCCCACCTCGTGGTACAGGATGCGGTGATTCCCCGCACGCGACTGGCGGAGATTCTATCACGCATCGCCGCCATCGCCGCTGAACATCGCGTGAGCGTCTGCAACGTATTCCATGCCGGCGACGGCAACCTGCATCCGAACATCCCCTACAACGCCGACGATCCCGACGAAAGCGAGCGAGTGCATCAGGCGATGATCGAGATAATGCACGCTTGTGTCGCGGCCGGCGGCAGTATCACCGGTGAGCATGGTGTCGGGCTCGACAAGATCGGCTACATCGACCTCATCTTCTCGGCTGACTCTCTGGCGGCGATGTGCCGCGTGCGCGAAGTGTTCGATCCTGATCGGCGCGCGAATCCGGGGAAGGTCGTGCCGGTGCACAGCTGCCAGGAATGGCAGGCGGTCCCGTCGGTGCGCGCCGCAGCGGTAGCTGGATGACCGTAGATCAGATCTGCGACGCGATTGGCGCCGCTCATTCGCTAAAGCGTCATCTCCGCATCGCGGGAGCAGCGACGTGGCTCGACTCGGGCCGACCGGTCCACGCTGAGAACACACTCTCGATTGCGGCACTTTCGGGTGTGGTCGACTACGTCCCCGGTGATCTCACAATCACGGTCCGAGGCGGAACACCTCTCTCCGAGATCCAGCGTATCACCGCTGAGCAGGGCCAGTGGCTCTCTCTCAATCCATTCGGAAATCCCGGCGGTACGATTGGAGCGACAGTGGCGACAGCATCGTCGGGACCGCTGGTGCACGGCTTCGGGAGTATCCGCGACCTGGTCGTCGGCATCGAGCTCGTTACCGGAGAGGGGCGTCTGATTCGCGGCGGCGGCAGAGTGGTGAAGAACGTTGCCGGCTTCGATCTGGTTCGACTGGTGACCGGCTCGTGGGGAACGCTGGGCGTCATCACTGAAGTCACCCTGCGGCTCTACTCTATTCCGAAGGTGTCGGTGACGCTCGCGGTTGCTATGCCCTCCGACGCACGACAACTTCGCGATCGCCTCCGCGCTTTGTACACGCTCCCGATCAACGCGCACGCAATTGAGTTGATCGACGCGCAACTCGCCTCACAAATAGGGTTTTCCGCTGAGCCGATGGTGTTGATGAACATCGGTGGAACCGAGCCGTCGGTAACCGCGCAACGCCGGATAGTCTGGGCGCTCGGCGGAGTAAATGAGATACCGGCGGAAGTGTGGGACGCGTTGAGGATTGTGGACGGACGCGGAACCGCTGTCGTTCGGCTCTCCGGTGCCCCCACCGCGCTTGCTGACATGTGGCTTCACGCGCAGCGTTCGGTTGGCGGTGTCGACGGCGCTGGCGCGCATGCGACGATAAGCCGCGGCGTGGTTCGCTGCATCCTGCCGGTGACGGCGCGCGACGAGATCGGCCGACTCGCACATCCCGGGATCGCTGCGCGTACCGTTTATGAACGATTGCCCGGCAACCTTTGGCGGGAACATTCTCCGTCGGTCACGGAGGATCGGCTGTCCCGTGGCATCAAGAGAGTATTCGACCCCGCAGGCATTCTGAATCCGGGCATTCTGGGACCGATTCAATGACGGCCACCGCTCCGGCGCATTCCACGGGAAGTACGCCGACACCTGCGGACGCAGCGCCGCCATGTGCGCTGCCAAACACTCCCCTCGCCGACGCACTGCCGGGAATCAACGCCTGCGTTCACTGTGGATTCTGCCTCCAGGCATGTCCGACGTACCTCGCCCTCGAGGACGAGAACGACAGCCCGCGCGGCCGAATCTTTCTCATGCGATCCCTCCTCGAGGGAACCGTCACTCCTCAGAGCGAAACGGTTCAAACGCACATCAGCCGTTGCCTCGGCTGCCGCGCCTGTGAGACCGCGTGTCCTTCGGGTGTGCCGTATGGTCAGCTGCTCGAGGCGACGCGCGCCACGATAGGCGACAATCAACAGCTTCCTTTATTCGTGCGGTTGATGCTCTGGACGTTCTCGCATCCGGTACTGATGCGGCTCGCGATGTTCGGGTCGCGACTGCTCGCAGCGACACCGATCCCGACGCTCCTGTCTCGCATCAATGGTCGCTTCGGATTCTCGATGGCAATGCTCGCGTCGTCGTCCAGCCCGCTCGAGCGCGATGCCTACCGGCCGCGCGGCGATCAGTCGCGCGAACGAACCGCTATTCTCGAGGGCTGCGTGATGGAAGGCCTCTTTGCCGAGACCAACCGCGCAACCGCGCGAGTGCTCGAGCGAAACGGTTACCGGATCGTCACCGCACCGGGGCAGCAGTGCTGCGGAGCATTGCACGCTCACGCCGGTGATCTCGCCGGCGCGCGAAAGTTGGCGCGGCGTAACGTTGCGGCATTCGAGCGCTCCGGCGCCGAGGTCATTGCAGTGAATGCCGCGGGGTGCGGAGCGATGATGAAGGACTACTCCCACATTCTCGAGGGTGACCCCGAATGGCGCGCGCGAGCGGCCGAGATTGCGTCGCGGGTCCGTGACGTCAGTGAGCTGCTCGCCGCAGCCGGACCCGTGGTTGGTGGAGCGCTTCCATTGCGAGTGACGTACGACGCCCCGTGCCATCTATTGCACGGCCAGCGGATTGCAACGCAGCCGCTCGCCGTGCTCGCTTCAATTCCCGGTCTGGAGCTGCTTCCCTTAAGGGATTCCGATCAGTGCTGCGGCAGCGCGGGCATCTACAACCTGGTCGAGCCGGAGACATCGAGCCGCGTCCTCGATGCGAAGCTGGCGAACATCGCCGAGACCGGAGCGTCGTTCGTTGCCACGGGGAATCCGGGATGCATGATGCAGATTGGGGCAGGACTGTTGAGGAACGGGTCGCGTGCGAGGGCAATTCATCCGGTGGATTTGTTGGATGCCTCATACGCCGGCGAAACAAAATCATGAACGCCATTATGTAGTTGTTCGCAGTTCGAAGTCCTTTTCTTCCGACCCAGTAGCGTCCTCTAACCCTCTCCGCTTAATTGAAATTATGTCCGAGGCCAGCGAATACGCGGCAATGCGCTCGGGCGCGCTGCTCGTCGATCGAAGCGACCGGGTCCGCATCCGGTTCGGTGGCGAGAGGGCGGCAGAGCTGGTCAGTGGCCTCGTCACCAACGACGTGGACGCCCTCACTCCCGGACACGGCCAGTACGCCGCGGCACTCACTCCCAAGGGCAAGGTTGCAGCCGACCTTCGCATCTTCGCGGACGGCGAAGGACTTCTTACCGATACGTCGGCGCGCGCGGGTGCGAACTGGCGCGACATCGTCAAGAAGTACGTTAATCCCCGCGTGGCCCCCTACCGTGACGTAACCGCAGAAACGGCCGACCTCGCCGTGATCGGGCCGAAGTCGCGCCGCATTGTTGCCCAGGCGACGGGTACCGCCGAGGAGGCGCTCGCCGGATTACCACCTTATGGTCATCTCCCGCCCCGGTTCAGTCAGTGCCGAAGGTTCGTGACAGGTTACTCGCTGCGGGCGCGATCCCCGGCACTTCGGGCGCGTGGGATATCGCACGAATCGAAGTTGGGCGCCCCGAGTGGGGGATCGACATGAATGACACCACGATCCCGCAGGAAGCGAACATGGACGAGCTCGGCGCGATCTCTTACACGAAGGGGTGCTACACGGGACAGGAGACAGTCGCGCGCGTCCATTTTCGTGGCCACGTCAATCGCTTTCTGAGGAGATTGCATTTCGTCGCGGCGACGGTGCCGCCGACTAACGCCGAGCTTGTTGACGACACCGGAAATGTCGTCGGCGACGTTCGCAGTGTCGCACTATCACCTCGGCACGGAGGCGTTGCCTTGGCGATGGTGAGGCGGGAGGTACCGCCTGGCACCACGCTGCGCGCACGGTGGGAAGGAGGCGAGTGCACGATGCAGCTCGCCGGAAAAGAAAAGGGCGCGACCGGTTAGTCGCGCCCATCCCGCGTCACGGCGATCGAAGCTTATTTCTTCGTCGTGTCCTTCATCGTCGTGTCTTTCATCGTCGTGTCGGGCATCTTCATGCCGGTGTCCATTGCCGCAGGAGCCGGAGCCATGGCGGCGCCAGTGTCGACGGGCGTCTCTTCCTTCTTTGCGCATGCGGCAAGAGCAAGGAAGGCGGCGACGAGAGCAATGCGCTTCATTGAAAAATCTCCTTGGTATGGGGCCAACGTGATTAAACGCCGGTCTGTGCACGCGGTCGCGATGCTCGTATGTGGCGCGGGCGAAAAGTTAGCCCCTACGATTTTGGTGTCAAGAGGTCACAAATACCTTCACAAGCCCATCGAATGAGCTTGTGAAGTGTGATTTTTCGAGGTGTCTGTGATCTGCTGCAAGCACCATTTGCACACCGCTAGATTATCGATTCACGCCACACGTTCTAGAGGATAAAGCGTGCCATCGTCGTATCCGCAAACATTTGGAGCCCTGAAGCGATGGGCGGTCGAGCGACCGGAACTGGTCAAGCGATCGGTCAAGGACGAGCTACGCACCAATCTCATCGCACGTCTCGCCCGTGGGGTCCCCTTGTTCAAGGGAGTTCTCGGCTACGAGGAAACGGTCATGCCGCAACTCGTGAACGCGCTCCTCTCGCGGCATAACATCATCCTCCTGGGTCTTCGCGGACAGGCGAAGTCGAGGATCCTGCGGGCACTCACGACACTCCTCGACGACGTCATACCTATCGTCGCCGGCAGCGAGGTCAATGACAATCCGTTCGCGCCAATCTCCAAATACGCGAGAAACGTCCTCGAAGAGTGCGGCGACGCGACCCGTATCGAGTGGCTCGGCCGCGACAGCCGATTTGTCGAAAAGCTCGCCACTCCGGACGTAACGGTGGCGGACATCATCGGCGACGTCGATCCGATCAGAGCAGCGCGTGGCGGACACGTTCTCTCCGACGAACTCACGATTCATTACGGAATGCTGCCGCGCGCCAACCGCGGGATCTTTGCACTGAATGAGCTGCCTGATCTCGCGGGCAAGGTGCAGGTGAGTCTGTTCAACATCATGCAGGAGGGAGATGTCCAGATCAAAGGATATCCCGTTCGCCTTCCGCTCGATGTGCTGCTCTGCTTCACTGCGAATCCCGAAGACTATACGGCACGTGGCAAGATCATCACGCCGCTCAAGGATCGGATCGGCAGCGAGATCATGACGCATTATCCCGAATCGGTTGGAACGGGAATATCGATCACATCGCAGGAGGCGTGGATGCGGCGTGGCGGACCGCGTGTCCGCGTTCCGGACTTCATTTCAGAGGTGATCGAGCGCATTGCCTTCGAGGCGCGAGTGGACAAGCGCATCGACAAACGCTCGGGTGTGTCTCAGCGGATGCCCATCACTGTGCTCGAGAACGTCGTCTCCAACGGGGAGCGGAGATCCCTCGTCACGGGAGAGGACGAGATCGTGCCGCGCATTGCCGACATCTATGCTGCTCTGCCCGCGATCACCGGCAAGATCGAGCTCGAGTACGAAGGGGAGCTCGTTGGAGGCCACGTCATCGCCAGAGATCTCATCCGTCGCGCGGCCGACGCGACTTTTCAGGAGCGCGCCGGCGGAGTCAATACCGACGATGTAGTGATGTGGTTCGACGCCGGCGGCGCAATTCAGGTCGGCGACGATGCGGACGCGGCATCAGTTGTCGCCGGGTTCGAGACCGTTCCCGGACTGCTCGATGTGGTCGAGCTCACCGGTCTCGCAGAGGCCGACGACATCCCCGTCACCGCTTCCGCTTGCGAGCTCGTTCTGGAATCTCTGGTCGCCCGGCGAAAGATCTCCCGCTCCGATGCGGGACTCTACGGTCGCTCGGCCGAGGAGAAGCGGCGCCGGCCGTATCAGGACTGACATGTCGATCATAACCGTCTCGCGTCTCTATGGCTCGGGCGGATCTGAAGTCGCCGCGATGGTGGCGGCCGAGCTCGGGTGGGCTCTTCTCGACAACGCAGTGGTTGACGCCGTCGCCGTACGACTCGGTGTAACACCAGCTCTGGTCGCCGCCCGTGAAGAGCGTGTACCGTCGCTTGTCGAGCGACTCACCGACGCGATGGCGCTCGGCTCGCAGGACTGGATTACTCCATTCGTCGCGTCAAAGCAAAGGCCCACCGACGAGCAGCTCCTCGAGGTAACACGGCACATAGTCGAGGAAGCGATTGCCGCGGGACCACTGGTGGTTGTCGGCCGAGGCGCGCAAGCAATGCTCGCAGAGAGGTCCGACGCGCTACATGTATTCTGCGGCGCGCCCCGACCCGCATTGATAGAGCGAGTGATCAACCGTGAAGGACTGACCAGAGATGAAGCGACTCGTCTCGTCGACGACACGAATGCACAGCGTGAGCAATGGGTCGCCCGCCATTGGAAGCGAAAATGGAGGGCGCCGGAGAACTATCACCTATGCATCAACACCGACTGGCTGGGAATGAGAGGAGCAGCCGAGTTAGTTGTGAGCGCGGCGAGGCTGCACTTCGGGTTGCCAAGCGAGTCGACTGCGCGACACTAACCAGGTCTTTACCTGGCCTCTCGCGCGAGCTCCTTCGCTTTCGCCCCGAAGCTGCGAACCTCCTCTTCGGTCGTATCGAACGAGGTAACGAACCTCGCTTCGGAGATCGCTTCCTTCCATACATGAAAGAGAGCGTGCTCCTGTAATGGCGCGATCAGTTCCCTCGGAAGCACCGCGAATATCTCGTTCGCTTCCACCTTCTGATTGATCCTCACGCCGGCGATCGGACGCAACTCCTCGGCGAGGAGTTTCGCCATCGAGTTCGCGTGCTCGGCATTTCGCAACCAGAGCTCGCCGGTAAAAAGAGCGTCGAATTGTGCGGCGATGAAGCGCATCTTCGAGGAGAGCTGCATGCCCTGCATCCGCTGAAACTCGAAGCTCTTTGCCAGGGAAGCGTCGAAGAAGACGACCGCCTCCGCCGCCATTCCTCCGTTTTTCGTTCCTCCGAGAGAGAGAACGTCCACGCCCGCTCCCGACGTGAGATCGCGCAGTGAAGCTCCGAGCGAGGCGGCAGCGTTGAAGAGTCGCGCTCCATCCATGTGGAGACGAAGGTCGTGGTCGTGCGCGAACGCCGCGATGACCTCGATCTCGTTTCGCGTGTACACGGTCCCGTACTCGGTCGCCTGAGAGATGGATACGGCACTCGGCTGCACGTGATGCTCGTTGCCTATGTCATGCAGATGGCTGCGGATTCCCTCCCGGTTGAGCTTGCCGTCTAGCGTTGACACCGGGAGGAGCTTGCATCCAATGTGGTTTTCCGCAGCGCCGCACTCGGAGGTGTGGACGTGCGCTGTGTACGCGCATATCACCGCATTGTGTGGGCGCGCCACCGTCTGGAGTGCGAGAACGTTCGCGCCAGTCCCGGTGAACACGAAGTACACGGCCTCCGCCTTGAGCTCGTTTCCAACTCGTTCAACGACGCCCTTCGTGTAGTCGTCGAAGCCGTACGACTCAGCATGCCCGGTGTTCACTCGAGCGAGCGCGGCGAGAACGTCCGGGTGAACGCCGGCCCAGTTGTCGGACGCGAAATGGCGAGCCGGTCTACTCGAAGACGGCATCGGACGCCCTATCGAAGCAGGTAGGTTATTCCCAACGTGCCCCAGCGGTGCCACCCAGGACCCCCGTCGTACTCGCGACTTCGGCTGGTCGCACGGTATTCCGCCGTGAATGGGCCCAGGCCATAACCCAGCCCCGCCATCCATTGAGCGACTAAGGGTCGCCTTGACACGAGGTCCGAAGTCTCCGGCGTGTTGCCATCGAGCACGAGACTACGCGCAACCCATACTTCGTCTACGGCGAACGAGAGAAACGCGCGCGATTTCTTTCGGTTGGCGTCCGCGAGCGGGAGCCACGGATGAGCGAGACGATGCCCCACTTTGAGCTCGAAGCCTCCCGATGCACCTGACTCGAGCGTTCCTGCAGTGCCGCTCATTCGGGCGACGAAGCTCGTGAAGCGGCCCGCATTGTTTGCCGATTCGCCGAGCAGAAAGCGCGCGTCGTAAGTTGCATTGGCCACCAGCTCCGGAGCGATCTCATTCTCCCAATGAAACACGCGCCCCGATTTGTTGAAGTTGTGCATGAACTGCTGTACCGCCTTTCCCCCTGACGCCGGTCCGGTTGTGCCGAGCTTGAGTGACAGCGTCTGTGACCGCCGCGACGTCATCCCGCGCCTTCCAATATCGAGAAACAGAACGCCTGCGTACGGCCGGTCGGTCTCCGGAGGAACGTCATACCTCGGCGTGAAGATCTGCTGGACAACTGACGCGAGAATCGCGACGCATGACCCGGTGGCAGGAGAATTACTATCCGACGCCGAGCATGGCTCGCTGTGCCCTCGCAGCCACCGTGGAACGTCGACTATCACCGCGTCAAGCCGGGTCCCGTGCGTGTAGTTGTCGTCTGTCCGCAGCGTGCCGCGCTGCCAGAAGTCGAAATAGTCGTTGTCCATCTCGACGCGAAGCAGCGATACGCTCTGGCTGCGAGCCGCGGCTGGTAAACCCATCGCTACAACAGCCAGAATCACGACGATTTTCATTGAGCGCATTGGGATGCTCGGCCGCAGATGGTTCGGCTGCCAAGACTAACTCCGTTTTGGATGTTGTCCATTGGCTCTGAAAAGCGTAGCGGCCGGATGAGTGAAACGCTCATCCGGCCGCCGTAGTTCGAATCCCCGCGAATCCGCGGAGTGTTGGCTATTTGACGGTAGCTCGCTCGAGATAGGTGGTGGTCCCATCGCGGTGAGAGAGATAGACGAGCCCACTGCTGCCAAAAGCAATGATCGACCGGTCGACAGGAATCTGAACGCGATCGATCAGCTCTCCCTTCCGGTTGATGACGTCATACACGGGACCGCCGGCAATCGCCTTCGTGGGTATCGTCCGGATCCACAGATTCCCTTCGGTGTCCGCCTTTACCGCACCGGCGAAGAAAGGCGGCTTGTAGTCCGGAAGATCAGTCGGTGGTACGAAATTCACCTGAACACCGGGCGGCGCGGTCGCATTCCGCTGGGCGCCTCCGCCACCACCCGGCCCGCCTGGACCGCCACCCTCCATTCGGAAGACAATCTGCGGGCCGGCTCCTCCGCCGCCGCCTGCCGCCGCAGCCTGTGCGCCCGCGGCGCCCATCACGAGCGGCGCGTTGGCACCCATGCGCGCACGAGCCGCCTTCACCGAATCTATGAAAGCGATCTTGTCCTCATCAGTCAGCCGCTGCCACTCGAAGGGAATCTTTGCGGAGCTGGCGCGCGATCCGTCGGTCGCGACGAAGTCCACGTGATAGTCATGGCCGCGAACAAACGCCACCGTTCCGTCGGGAAGCAGCGCCCAGTCATCGACCACCGGCAATGGATTCACCTGCGACACCATTCCAGTCATGCGGCCGTCGGCATCCCGGGTTATGTCCATCTTGATCTTCTGAGTCTTGATGAAGCCAAGCGTGTCCAGATGACGTGTCGCCGGATCAATCCGCACAATCGCTGCGGAATCGGGAATTTCGGGCATCTGGAAGCCGCCGCCGGCTCCGCCGGTGACGTTCAGCTGACGCGGGCCCGCCACGAACGGTGACGCACGGTAGACGAGGCGGCCGGCTTTGTCGAATCCGGGAGACCCGAACGCACCGTTCACAAGCGTTACCGCGTCCTGCGATCTGGGGACGGACATCACTCGCGCGATCTTTCCGGCGCCGTCGATCACGAGCATCGACAACGACTGCGGGTCCACGAAAACGCTGGAGTCTCCGCGATAGGCCATCAGCCCGCCGACCCGCCCACTGTACGCATTCGCAGTCGCCTCGGTTGAATCGGCGACGATGGTGAACGATTTGAGCCCTTGATCGAAGAGCAGCACACGCCGGCGCGCCATGTCGTTGACGAGAACTCTTCCATCGGAGAGCGCTCTGATGCCGACGAGGCCTCCGAAGGACTCTTCGCTCTTCGCCGCGACCTGCCCGAGCTGCCGGATAGGAGGACGCTGCTGGGCGCCGGCGACTGCCGCGAACGACACCAGCAACAATGAGGCGCTGCGAAATCTGAATCTGCTCATGGCTCGATGGGTTTGAGTTTGTTGTCTTTCAAGCTAGCGCCTGATCACGGTGGTGATTGACCCGCCCGCTGGCATTATGAAGTCGCCGCCGGCGAATACCATTCCGCCGCCCCCGAATCCACTGCCACCAGTGAATGTCGCCGTGCCCGACCGGATTGACGCGAGGTACCGCGGTTCCAGATATGTCGCCACGAATGGCGGCAGCTTTCGCCACTGCTCCGGTGTCAGCAACGCCTTGATCGTCGGCGCCAGCTTCGCCAGCAGGTCAACGGTGGTTCTACGTGCGTGGATGTATCTGTCGTACGCCTCGTCGCGATCGTACGAATCCGGCAGACCGGCGAAGTACCTCGCTATCGGCGACCAGATCGCATCGATCTTGATGGAGTAGGCGCGGTTCATAGTGGCGATGCTGTCAGCCTGGAGGCCCGTGAGCTTGAGGCTATCCTGCTGCCGGAGAATTGTCGCCATCGGGTTCGGGATTCCTCCCGTTCCATACATCGCTCGCAACAGAAACTCGTTCGTCTTGCTGCCTTGCGTCCGGCGCCCGCGGTCGAGCTGCTGCGTCAGGAGCTGTCGCTCGCGCGTCGGCCCGACGTCGAATCGCATCATCGCAGTGAGAGTCACCGGCAGGCGGAAGCCGAGCGCCTGGTTCGTCGAGCCGAACCGCTGATTTACTTCGTACTTGTACTTTCGGGTCACCGGATCGAAACCGCGCACATACAGAAGCGAGGGATCCGGCGACGCCGGCTGACCCCAGCCCCGCACTCCATCCGATCCGTGAAGCAGGAGATCTGCGGCGCCAAGTGGGTTGGAAAGCTGGAAGGACAGTCTCGCCCGCTGCGGCATCCGCATTTTCACCGGGTTGAAGGAGATGGACATTGACGCCGTCGATGTCCACGGTCCCTGACAGCTGTTCCGCGCAGCGAGCGAGCCGAGCTGCTTTGCCAGACAATCCCGAGCCGCGCTGGATCCGTTCGTCAGAAGTGACTGCATCGCCGAGGCAACGCCGGGGTCCGAGGTCTTCGACGGATCGAACACGAACGCGCGATCGTTGTTGTAGCCATCGCCGTTCACGTCCCCTGCAATCATCGGCGAGAACGGCGATCCCGAGCGAAACTGTCCGAACCAGCTCAAGGTCACCCAGTCGAAGAAATTGTAGCCGACGTTGTACACGATCTGATGGCGCGAGTCGGAAGAGGACCGACCCCACTCCAAAGACAATGGATTGCCGATCGTGCTGTTGAATCCGCGCGACCTCTCGCGAACGTTCGAGTAGACGTACGACACGCCCCAGCTGAGGCTGGTGTTGAAGCTCGTCGGCGACAAACGAAGGCTCAGCTGCCGGCTCTCCGAGCGGAGGTCCGACCTCAGCTCCGTAACGCGCGAAAAGTTGGGTGATACTCGTGCGTCGAGCGGCGCGGTCGCACCCGTCGACGGCACAATACTCGTGGGTCGCACGTACACAGCCCGACCCTCTTCGTCAGCGAGAGTGAACCAGGGCAGCGGATGGAAATTGAGATCGACAACTCCCTGCTGATTCAGATTGAGCGACAATGTCCCGTCGATCTGAGCCGAGAATCGATTGCCAAGTATCGGCCCGCTCCACTGCAGGTTGGAGCGCACGCTCCTCGCTGCTGCGAAGTCCTTCGAGAACAGAGTGACGTTCGGTGCCGAGCTCGCGAAGACGGTTCCGGTCGATCCGTCGGCGCATGTTGAAGGAACCGAAGCAGTGCTCGCAGCGTAACCGCTCCAATCTGGAACCGGAGCAGCACCGCCCACACAAGTGAGCTGTTGGACCGCTCCGGCGAGCCCCGTGTTGTCGAGCGACGACGCAATGAGGTTCGTGGAGGGCATGTTCTGGAACACGCCGATTCCGCCGCGAACCACCGCGCGCGGACCACGCGCTGCCCCCTCGAATCCCGCTATCTGTGGTCCCGTTCCGTAGCTCCACGAGAATCCGAGCCTCGGGCTCACGTAGAGTTTGTTCGGCACCTCGTTGTTCTTCACACCAAAGAGCGATTGGATATCGGGATTCGATGCCGGCGTATTCGCGAAGCGGTTGCCATCGACCCGAAGACCATACTGGATCTGCAGGTTGCTGCTTCGCCTGTACGAATCGCCGAGCGACACCGCGCCCACCCACTGTCCGACATCCCGAATTCGGGGTGAGAGCTGCCTCGAGAACGATGCCGGGCGACCCGCCTCGAGGTCGGCCAGAGAGTTGAATACATAGGTGCCCAGAATGTTCGTTGCCTGCTCCTGACCCGAGCCATCTCGACGCAGCTCGCTCGTCATCTTGATCCGGTGCTTGTTGTTCACACTGAACCAGGAAAGCTGATTGAGAAAGCTCGCGCTCGACGTGGTCTGCGTGCTGTTGAGCGTCTGGCTTCCGCCGAAGCTGAGCGGCTGAACTCCGCTTGCGCCATCGTCGAAGGTGGAATTCACTCGTACGACTCCCGTCGGCATCTCGAGATACGGCGTGGAGTTTGTCCGCGATCCCGATAATCCGAGAGTCGTCTCGCTCAGCAGCGTGTTCTTGATGTAGCTGTTGTGTCGCGTCTGTACGCCGCCCCGCCAGCTGGTGCGATCGCCGCTGTGCGCGGGAAGCTCCGTGACGAGGCCGAGGAGCGGACTCTGCCGGTTCCAGTTGCCGTTGAAGGAGACGTTTATGGCCCGCCCAGTGGATGACGAGGGCGGCGCGAAATCGAGCGATCCGAAAACCGATCCCTGATCCCCGATCCTGCTGTCCCCAATCCCACCGACGGTGAAGGGAACACGCGCGTTCCCCAGAATGGACAGCAACCGGCTCACAGAGTCCGCTGAGACACCGGCTGCCTGCAATCCTCGCGCGTCGGTGTTTAGAAGCGTCTGAAGATCGTTCGACCGTCTGCCCAGCTGATACGAGACGTTGTAAAAGGATTTGTCGAGCTTGATTGGGCCGGACAGCGCTCCACCGAGCGAGACATTCGAGTACTCCTGACCGAGCGACTGCGACGCGCGATCGCTCCACTGGAGCGGGGGCGCGTCGGCGTTGAGACTCATCCCGCGCGTCATGAAGTTCGAGCCGGATCGCGTCCGCAGACTGAACTGAGCGCCGCTGAATCCGCCGCGCGATACGTCGTAGGGAGAGGTGATGAGCGACGATCCCACTTGCGCGTCGCGCGGCAGGCTCGATCCCCCGAACTGCAATCCGTTCAAAGTCGTGTTGTTCTGGTCCGCCCCCAATCCGAGTACAGAGTACCCGTCAGGTGAGCCGTCCGCCCCGGGAACTGATTGCACGCCGGGCAGCGTCGCCGCCATCGCCGCCAGATCGCCCATCAGATTCGCGGGTACTGCGGCATTGGTTACCGCCTGTTCAGTCCCGCTGACTTCTGGCGTTGGTGAATTGCGCGGCACACGGTCGCGCTGCGCTGTCACGACAGTCGGATCGAGCACGGTTCCAACGCGTGCGAGCCGCGTGTCAGCGACGAGTATGTCCTCGTCCACCGAGCGTTTCACCTCGAATCGTTTCGCAGCGAAGCCGAGGGACGCGAACGAGACGAGGTAGTCTCCTTCCCCACTGGGAAAGGTCACCGTGAAACGGCCGTCGCTGTTCGTCCGTGCTGTTCGGGACACGTTGCCCGAGATCGACGTCACTGTCACAGTCACACCCTCGAGGGCGGCGCTGTCTGGTCCGGTGACTCGTCCCCGGATGACGTCGGCGTTCTGGGCGAAGGAATTGCGCGGCGTGAGGGCCGCAGCGAGGAGAAGAGCGGCGGCAACCAGCAGCAGGGGGCGTAAAGTCATCGTGTCGTTGAGATGCCGAGGATTGGACCCCGCGCCTGGCTGAAAGGGTTTACGCGCGGGCTGCGTCGGCGATCTGTTCAATCTAATGGTAGAGCTCCGCACGCCGATTGTAAGGAATTTGTGGGCGTGAACCCTCTCACTCCGACAACAATACTTGACAGAGTCAAGTATTATTCGCAGGCTCTTGTCTGTGAAAACCGACCGACGCAGCAGCAGCGATAATTCCATCACAGTTGACGCGGTGAGGCGTTTCAACCGGTTCTACACCCGTACCCTCGGCATTTTGCCCGAGGGCCACCTCCGCACCAGCTTCTCACTCGCCGAGGTGCGCGTTCTTTATGAGATCGCCCATCGCCGCTCGCCGCGAGCCAGCGACATATCGCGTGATCTCGGCCTCGATGCCGGCTATCTGAGCCGGATGCTCGCCCGCCTCGATAAAGCAGGACTGGTCAGGCGTACGCGCTCGTCGAATGACGGCCGCGAATCGCATCTCTCACTTACCTCGCGCGGTCGTGCCATCTTCGCTTCGCTGGATCGTGCCGCGCGTGCCGAAGTCGCGTCGGTGATCAGAACGCTCGGCCCTGTCTCTCGGGACGAGCTCACCGGCGCAATGTCGTCGATCGAGCGAATCCTGTCCGCCTCTCCCTATGTCGAGCCACATGTCGCGCTACGCGACCCTGTTCCGGGAGATCTTGGATGGGTCGTTGAACGTCACGGTGCTCTCTATCACCAGGAGTACGGATGGACTGTTGAGTTCGAGGGTCTGGTTGCGGAGATCGTCGCCCACTACGTCGAGCATCTCGATCCGCGGCGGGAGCGGTGTTGGATCGCCGAGCGCAACGGAGAGCGGGTCGGATCCGTGTTTCTCGTAAAGAAGTCGGCGCGCGTCGCGAAGCTGCGGCTTTTGCTCGTCGAGCCCGAAGCACGCGGACTGGGCATTGGCGGTCGACTGGTCGCCGAATGTGTGTCGTTCGCTCGCGCCGCCGGCTATAAGCGAGTCGTCCTCTGGACGCAGAGCATCCTTACCGATGCCCGGCGCATTTATGAGCGCTCCGGTTTCCATCTGGTTGAGCGCAGCCCGCACCGGAGCTTCGGCACGAATCTCGTGGCGGAGACGTGGGAGCTGAAGCTTTGATACCCGGGCACGCCCTGAGGTTGCCTGCATTCGCGATTGACTAGAGCGTTTGCCCGCTGGCGCAGCGCCAAAACGGAGAGTCAATTATCGCGGATGCGGGTGCGAAGGACCGGTAGCCGTCTCTCGCTCGAGTACCAGCTACCGGTGATAATGACTGCGGTATTCGCGAGCGGACTCCTGGCGATGCTCGCGATCACCTATTTCACGCTGATAGGTCGCGCCGAAACCGTAGTTCGCGATCGGCTGTCGCACGCGGTGCGGGAGCTCGCGAACACCGCGGAGATGGCGCTCGCCGAGCGCACGAAAGCCGTTCGCGCGGTTGCCCACGACCCTCGCGTCACCGCGGCCCTCGCCGATCGCGCGCCGGGAAGGGTGAATGCCGCGCGCACCGCACTCGACAGTCTCTTGTCACCATCATCAGTCCTTCCGGCCGAGCTCTGGGACGAATCGGGCCGCGTCGTCACGTCGGCGGGTCCGTCAATCCCCGACTCGGTACGACCAACCCCGGCATCGCTCGCGGATGGGAAGGACACCGCGCTGTTCACTCCCATTCGACGCTACCAAGACGGATTCATCTTCTGGGTCTACGCACCAGTGCGTTCGCGCGGCTCACCAGCGGGATGGGTTGCGCTCGCGCGACGCGTTTCCGGCCGGAAGGATGCGGAGCATTCCGTGCGCGAGATGCTGCGCGAGGACGTCCGTTTGAATCTCGCCAACCTCGATGGCAGCGTGTGGGCCGCTGCCCCTGGCACGCCGACCGATCGACCTGTTCGGCGAACCGCGGGCAACCGCGGCGTCTTATATGATCGCGGTATGGGTGGCAGCTACCTCGCCGAGGAGACTCGCGTTCGCGGAACTCCGTGGATGATGGTGCTCGAAATTCCAATCGCTTCGGTTGTAGCTCGTCCAATGCTGACGATTCGGCTTCTCGCGTGGCTCTGCCTCGGACTGATCGTCATCGGCGCGGCAGCCGTCTGGCTTCTCAGTCGTACGATTACGAGACCGCTCTCCGCGCTCACCGCTGTCGCCGAATCGGTCGCAGGTGGCACGCAGGGACGCGCAGTGGCGCGAGAGCCCCGTGACGAGATCGGCAGATTGTCGGCCGCTTTCGAGGAGATGACCCGCCGCGTCGCCACTGCGCAGCGTGAGCTCGAGGAACGCGTGAGCCAGTCGGACGCTGCCGCGAAAGAGCTCGCCCTCACCAACGAGCAGCTCCGCGCCGCCATCGACGAGGCAGACCGTGCCACCCGCGCAAAGGGCGATTTCCTGGCGATGATGAGTCACGAGCTGCGGACGCCGCTGAACGCAATCGGTGGCTACGCCGACCTGATCGACATGGGGATTCACGGCCCCGTTACCGCTGCACAGCACGAAGCGCTCAAGCGTCTGGGACGGAGCAAGGCACATCTGCTCGCACTGATAGATCACGTACTCGATTTCGCGAGGATGAGCGCCGGCCACGTTCATTACTCGATCGAGGATGTGAATCTGAATCAGATGATCCTTTCCCTGGAGCCGCTCGTCGAGCCTCAGCTGAGACAGCGGGACCTCACCTTCGGCTATCGGACGTGCGATCAGTCGATCGTAGTGAGAGCCGACCCCGAAAAGCTGCGCCAGGTTCTCATCAACCTTCTATCGAATGCGATCAAGTTCACCCCGGAAGGAGGATCCGTGAGCGTGGACTGCGACGCCGATGACGCGAAGGCGCGCGTGAACGTGACCGACACCGGCATCGGCATCGGCACGGAGCGGCTGAAGATGATCTTCGAGCCGTTCGTGCAGGGCGAGCGTGCGCTCAGCCGGCCCACCGAGGGAGTGGGACTCGGTTTGGCAATCAGCCGCGACCTCGCCGTTGGGATGAGCGGCGAGATAACGGTAGAGAGTGAGCTCGGCATCGGATCGACGTTCACCGTTGTGCTACCGGTCTCCCGTACACCGGCTTCCGCAAGCGTCGGCCCACTTGCCGCAACGACGGGGGCGACCGCGTAGTCACCTCACGCCGTCGAACCGGCGCAGAGAGAAAAGAGACAAGTCGAGCGATGGCTTTTGCCCCAGTGCCAGATCGGCCACCGCTTCTCCGACGGCGCTGGCAAACTTGAAGCCGTGGCCGGAGCACGGGCTGCACAGCACCACACGCTTGTCCGAGTCGAGAAAGTCGATGATGAAATGATGGTCCGGTGTGTTCGTGTAAAGACAGACGGCGGCGTCCTTCAATGCTCCATTTGCACGCGGCAAGTATTGCATCAAGAGCGACCTCATCGCCGACTCGTCGTCGTCCCTTGGCACGCGATCCACCGAGTAAGGATCGGTAATCGCACCGTCGTGATGGATTCCCGCCTTTACACCGTCGCCCAAGTCGGGGAAGCTTGCGAACAGCACTCCGCCCGGATCCTCCCAGAGCGCTATCGGACATCGTTCCGGAGCAAAATCAGCGTTGTCGAGCGGCGAGAACCAATGGAATAGCTGTCGCTCCACCACGAGAGGGACTTTCACGCCACCGAGCAACTCCGGCGCCCATGGTCCGGCGGCAATGACGAGCGTGGTCGCTGTATATGCGGTTCCATTCATTACTTCGATGCGAACGCCCTCCCCGTCTCGGCCCCATCCGGTCACCTGCGTATTCAGGGTGACACGCGCGCCTTTTTCCCGAGCGAGTCGAATCTGAGCCTCGACACATTTTTCCGGAAAGAGAAGTCCGGCGCGCTTCTCGAGGATGCCAACCATCTCATCGCGAGGCCTGAGCTCGGGGTAGCGATGCCGAATCTCGGAGGCATCGAGCACCTCGTGGTCAACGTCGTGTTCCTTTGCGCTACGATGAGCGCCGGAAACTAGGGCACCATCGGGAGGCCCAATCATCAGTCCGCCCGTCCGTAGAAAAAGTTCCGACTTCGCGGCGGAGGAGGTGTCCTCCCAGAGCTCGAATGCGCGACGGATAAACGGCACGTACACCGGATGCTCGAAGTACGCTTCCCTTATTATCCGCGTCCGGCCATGCGTCGAGCCGAGCGTGTGCGGCGGACTGTAGCGATCGATCCCGAGGACTCGCGCTCCGCGCTGAGCGAGCTGCCATAGAGCAGCACTTCCCATCGCGCCGAGTCCAACGACGACGGCGTCGTAATCGCTAGTCACGCGAATTCAACAAACTCGATGTTGATCTTTTTTTCCTGTAGGCCCTCAGCCACCTCGCTTGAAGAACTGAACGGCTTTCTCGTGTCGCTTCGCCGCCTCACGAGTGCGAAACGTCCCGAGATTCCGTCGCTTCCCGGTCTTCGGATTCTTCTTTCGCGAGTACAGCCGGTACTGTCCGCTCTTCAGCTTCCGAATCATCTCACACCTCCTGTGTGGCGGTCGAGCCAGTCCACGACATCACTCGCCACTTGCTCGCGATCGATGTCGTTGTGTGGCTCATGCATCCCGCCGGGATAAATCCTGATCTCCTTGTCCTGGCTGGAGACGGTGTCGAACAGCTCTCTGCTTCCCTCCACTGAGTTCACGCGATCCGATTCGCCGTGAACGATCAGTATCGGCAGCCGTATCTCCGTTGCGCGAGCGCGAACGCGATCTATCGCGGCGAGTGTCTCTGATCCCCATCTCACTGTGGCTCGAGAGTGTACGAGCGGATCAGACTCGTACGCCTTCGCCACTTTGGGATCCCTCGTCAGGGCGGAGCCGTCGATACTCAGCGTCACCGCGAATGTCGGCCAGATTCTCGAGAGAATTCTCGAGAGCGCGATCAGATGCGGCTTGGCCGCGCTCGCCGGCCGCAGCGGATTGCCGCTGACGATCAATCCCGCGAGCCCCTGCGGATACCATAGTACGTATTCGCTGACGATGAGTCCGCCCAGGCTGTGACCGTAGAGAAAGAGAGTGGTCCCAGGGAATGCTAGCCTCACGTACTCGAGAAACGCGAGCACGTCTTCGCGGTATTCGCGCCATTCCATGATGTGACCGCGACGTCCGGGCGAGCGGCCATGTCCTCGGTGATCGAAGCTCATCACGGCATAGCGACTTCGAACGAGATGCTCCACGAGCGTCGAATATCGTCCCGAATGCTCACCGAATCCGTGCACGAGCGCGAGCACCGCACGAGGCGGTCCGTCCGGAAGCCATGACTGCGTGAAGAGCTCGATCCCGTCGGCCCCGATGAAACCCGCCTCGGACATTCGACGTCAGACCGTCGTCTTTTCCAGCAGCACGAGTCCCGACAATCGCTTCATTTCTTCGCGGCGCTTGGCTGGATAGAATCGCATGAGGAATCGCCACAGCCACATCCCCCTCATCTCCCGCTTCAGTCGGCGGGCGTCGACCATGAATGATCGGTAGTCCACCTCGCGCCATCCGAACCGACGAAAGAAATCAGTGCCGTCGGAGGGAGCAAACCGGAAGGGTGCGTTACCAGCCGCGACGTGCTTTCCCCATGACCGCGACATCCACTTGATCAGGCGTGGGCTCGCGAGGTCGATGATCCACCATCCGATCGCAGGGACACTTGCAAGGTCCGCCGCCAGGTTCCCCACCTGCTCTTCGGTGAGATAGATGAGTAATCCTTCAGTCACGACGAGGATCTTCTGCGACTGTTCCGCTGCACGCTCCAGAACCGACCGTCTCTGGGCGTCCACTGTCAGATCCGCCTCGACCGCTTCGTACCTGCAGCGCGGCTCTTCATCGCGGAGCCCCTGAGTCTTGTAATGCAGGATCTCCGGCAGGTCCACGTCGATCCAGCGAAGCGCAGGTGGTAGCTCGAGCCTCCATGGCCGCGCGTCGAGACCAGCGGCGAGATTGAGAATTGTATCGATTCCCTTGCTGGCAATCGTCGCGAGAATGATTTCGTCGAACACCGCCGTCCGCACGATCATCGCCCACGCCATCGCCCTCGCGCGAGGAATGCTGTTCACCGCCTCCTCGCCGCGCTGGCCGGCGAGTCGCCGCGCAAACGGGTCGCGGAAGATCGCGTCGGGACGCTCTGTTTCCATTGCGCGATACACTGCCACCCACCGCGCCGTGTCGGAGATGTTCTCTATTGACGGGATCCCAACGACCTTCACGGTAGGCAGCCCGCTTGACTGGTCATTTCTTCACCTTGTAGTGCAGCTGGATTATCTCGTCCCGCACCCTCTCCATTCCGGCTAACAGGAGTGGAATATCGAACTCCGCCGGTGCGAACAGCGGCCTGCCATTTCCGATGATTACCGATTCGACGTTCAGGATCACGTCGTCAATCAGTCCGGCCGAGGCGAAGGCGCTGTTCACCGAAGCCCCGCCCACGACGAGTAAGTGCGAGCGTCCCGCTTTCGCGACCCGTGCGAGCGCTTCGTGCGGCGTACGCGCCACTTCCCAGCCCGCCTCGAGCTGAGGATCGGCAGCAGACGTCAGCACGATTCGCGTAAGGCCATCGAGGTCCGTCAGAAAGCTGCCGCCGTAGCCGCGTACGACTTCATGCGTCCGCCTTCCCCATACAACCGCGCCAGCTTCGTGGGCCAGCTCGACCAACATCTGCCAGTTCTCAGGAGCGAGGAAATCACATCTGTCGTCCTCGCGCGCGATAACGGCGTTCACCGACATGGACATGTGCAACGTCACCTTCATAGCGCTGAAAGCTTTGCTGGAGTGGCGTGTACCGCCACCTCCAGCCCGCGAAACCCGGCCCCTTGACAAAAGCTGCGTCCTGTTGAAAATTCAACACAGGTGATTTTTCAACAGTGCCCACTACGTTCACTTTGCCCGGTAAACCGACCCACCTATGACGGCCAAGTCGATCAAGACCAAAGATCAAACGCCAGCCCTCACCCGCCGCGAGCGACAGGTGATGGATATTCTCTACCGCCGCACCGGCGCCACCGTCGCCGAGATCATGGCCGACCTTCCAGACCCTCCGACATATTCCGCAGTTCGATCGATCCTGCGAATCCTTGGCGAGAAGGAGCTCATTCGACACAAGGAAGACGGGCCGCGATATGTCTACTATCCGGCCGAATCCACAGAGAGGGCCCGCGACGACGCACTGTCCCACGTCGTGCGAACCTACTTCGCCGGTTCGCCGGAGCAGGCCGTCACCGCTCTTCTCCGGCTGTCCGATGTTGACATCAACGACAGGGAGATCGAGCGCCTCCGCAACACCATCACGCGTGCCCGTCAAAGCGGGAGATAACCCATGACGTCGCTTCTCTTTCAGATCGCCGCTCTCAGCGAACGTGGGACGCCGACGATCATGCTCCTCGCGAAGGCAACGCTGATTCTCCTTCTGGCTCTCGGAATCACGGTCGCAATGCAGCGTACGTCGGCAGGCGCTCGCCATCTCGTGTGGCTCGTCACACTCGGCACCCTTCTCATCGTTCCCGCCATCGCTGCCTGGACGCCGCTACGCCTGGAAATTCTGCCGGCATCCACCCGCGTCGTCGCGCCGCACGTCTCTCAGCCGGCCGCATCGGCTCGACCTACTGGGTCGGCCCCTGTTGCGAACGAGACTTCGATCGGAGCCAGCTCTTCGCCCGCGAACACAGTCACCCCTGAGCGGTCGGGAATTGTGGAGCGTATCTCCTCGATGAGCGCGTTCACGGCTATTGTCACCATCTGGAGCGCAGTAGTTCTCATTCTCTGCGCTTACCTCGCCTGGGGCGCTCTCACTGTCCGGCGCATCGTTCGCAACGCGCAGCCACTCGATTCGCCCGATTGGCTTACGCCTCTCTATGAAGTCGCGGACCGGCTTTCGCTCGACGAGTCACCGCGCCTTCTCGCCAGCGACGAGGCGAAGATGCCGTTCGCCTGTGGGATTCTTCGGCCGACAATAGTTCTTCCGGCTGATTGCAGGAACTGGAATCTCGATCGCCGCCGAGCGGTGCTGCTTCATGAGCTCGCCCACGTACGGCGGCATGATCTCATCGGACACACGCTCGGGCGCATCGCCTGCGCGGTGTATTGGTTCCATCCGCTCGTCTGGACGGCGGCGAAGCGTCTTCGCTCGGAGAGCGAGCGCGCGTGCGACGATCTCGCGATCGTGTCCGGTGCACGCGCCAGCGATTACGCCGAGCACCTGCTCGACATCGTCACATCCGTGAGACACGATGCGACCCCCGCCGTTGCACTGGCGATGGCGCGCCGAAAGGAATTCGAGGGCCGTATGCTCGCCATTCTCGATCCGGAGCTTCGCCACTCGACACCAAGCAGGCGTCAGTCCACCGCGCTCATCGCGTCGCTCGCGGTTATCTCACTTGTCGTCGGGGCGGCGGCGCCGACCCAACGGCCAGTCCGTCAGGTGGTTGCCATGGCTCCGCAGCCAACCACTCAGCCGCAGCTCCGTGATGTGCCGAAGGCTGATGACGACAAGAGCCCGAAGCTGGACAAATACATCGCCCGGTCCCTCTCCGATCCTAAGGGCAGAAGGGCCGACGTCGATAAGAAACGTCAAACAGAAACGGAGACTAACAGCTCCGTGCAAAGCAGCAGCATTATGAGCGGCGTGACGACCAGCGTTACCAGCAGCGTCACGAAAGCAGTGACAAGCGCGGTGGCGAACCCGGTGACAAAGAGCACCACGGCCGCGGTTCTTCGTGACCTGATCGCAGGTGGCAAGCAGGAAGTCGGTCAGGGAAAAAATGATGAGCGTCCGGCTCTTCTCGCCGGCATCCTCAGAAATGACTCGAGCGCGTCACTCCGCCGTATCGCCGCCTGGGGACTCGCCGAATACGGTGAGTCGCAAGTTGCAGTGGACGCCCTCTCGGCCGCAGTTCGCAGAGATCCGAACGCCTCCGTCCGCGAGATGGCCGCATGGGCGCTCGCTCAGGGTGACGAGAGCTCCACTGCTGCCGACGCACTCGCCGCAGCTCTTCACAGCGACTCAGATGTGAAAGTCCGCGCCACCGCCGCGTGGTCGCTGGCGCACGTCGGCGACCGCAATTCCGCGCCGGCATTGGCCGCTGCGCTCTCGGATCCCAGTGCATCGGTTCGCTTCCGTGCTGCGTGGGCTCTTGGCCACGTCGAGCCCAAAGAAGCGCCGCGCGCACTGATGACGATGCTGCGCGATAGCGATCCAAAAATCCGCGAGGTCGCGGCATGGTCGCTTTATCAGATTCAGGATCCTTCGAGCGTGGCCGCACTCAACGCTGCTCTTCGCGCGGAGACAGACAAGGATCTTCAGATCGACTATATCCGTGCGCTCGCGGCGATCGGCGAGAATTCGGTTGACGCTATTCGTGGTCTGCTGACATCCAACGATCCGAGGATCCGCTCGATGGCGGTTCGTGCTCTTGCAGGCGGTCACGCCGCAGGTCCGTGGCCTTGGCCAATGCCCGAGCCGCGTCCGTTCCCCTGATCGGCCGTCAGTAACGGGCGCTTCGCGGCGCGATCGCGAGCGCCCATTCTTTTGGAGATTAGTGCTGATTTTTCAACGGCTCATCACACTTACGAAATGGCAGTTAGCCACCGGAGAGGAGTCACAATGCAGCGTATCTCAGGATTGATCGTCGCCGCAGTTCTCGTTTCAACAGTCAACGGGGGTCCAACAGCCGGTGGCGGAGCGCTGATGATCTCGGGAGGCTCTGACCTTGATTTCAGCGATCAGCGTGGAGCTCTCGACATTCCAACCTTACTCACCGCAGCGCGCGGCGCGCCTCCGGTGATCTGTGCCCTTGCAGCTCAGGCAGTACGTGGATTCGGATGGGGTGGCAACTGGAGCGATGCCCCATCGACGCCACTTGCATCGTTCGCGTCGTATCGGCAGGAAAGCGACGGTTCTCGTTTGTCCCCTTCCGACACGGAGCTTCTGCTCGCGGCTCTCGCGTCCGACGACGCGTGCGTGCGTGAGCTGGCCGTACGCGTGCTCGGTCAATACAAGAACGAGGCGGTAGTGAATGGCCTTATCACCCGTCTCACGGCGCCTTCGTCGTCGCTCCGTGAAGTTGCTGCGCTTGGACTCGGAATGATGGCGACGTCGCGAGCAGTGGATCCACTGATTCGTGCGCTTCGTGACTCCGACCCAGGCGTGCGCGCGAACGCCGCCTGGGCGCTCGGTCACACAGAGAACGGGCGTGCGCTGTCTCCATTGCTGGCGCTGTTCCGCGATGACGCCGACAAGGTTCGCGAAGCCGCGGTCATAGCTACTGGAAGACTCGACTCGTCGAGCGCCGTGAGCTCGCTCATTCGGGTAGTGCGTCAGGATCAGTCACCGTCAGTGCGGCGAGCCGCGGCGTGGGCGCTCGGACAGCTCGAAGCACGCGAGGGAGCCGAGGCCCTGGCTGGCGCGCTCACGCAGGACAGCGATGCTCGCGTGCGAGAGATGGCCGCGTGGGCGCTTGGCAAGCTCGAGAGCCGAAGCGCAGCACAGGCGCTCGCATCAGCCGCGCGACGTGACGCTGACGATCGCGTTCGAGAGACAGCGGTGTGGGCTCTGGCGCAGCTCGAGGATCGGAGCTCACTCGGAGCGCTCGGCGCAATTGCAGCGAATGATCGCAGCTCTCGGGTTCGTGGCACCGCCGCCTGGGCGATCGGCCAGCTCGGCAGGGGCCCGGCACCGGCGGGTTTGCTTCAGGTGTTGCGCGACGAAAGTGACGACGCGCGTCTCAAGGCTGCATGGGCGCTCGGCCAGATCGGCGATGCTTCAGCATTGGCAGCGATCAAGGACGCACTGCATCGCGAGCAAAGCGATCAGGTAAGGAAGGCCCTGATCCGTGCACTGCTCAGGTCGGGTGAGCGATCCGAGAGCACATTGACCGAGCTACTCAGCTCGAATGATCCGCAGGTTCGCGAAGCCGCGGTCAGAGGACTCGCCGGCCACAACTCCTTCAATCCATGGCCGTGGCCGTGGCCGAGGCCGAGGCCGTACCCGTAAGATTCGTCCGCGATCAAACCGAAAAAAAGATCAACATCTTCTTTGGCTGCGCGCGAAATGAGAGCGTTTTCATATCGGAGGTGTGCGCATTCCATTCCAAGGCGATCGAAGCCCTGAAATGAAGCGGTACATTATTCCCTGCCGACGCTCATGGCGATCCTCTCATCGCGTGAGCCAGAGGGTTCACGTCAGCCAGGCTTGTCGATTTGAGTATTGCCGCTTTTCTGCCGCAAAACCTGTTGATGCACGTTCGTTACGTCTTCGAAGCGGAGGAGAAAGTGCGCGCGGCGGATTCATGGCATTCGCTCGAGGCCTTGATTCGGGAAAACGCCGTCAGTGTTGCGATTCTCGACCCTTCAGCGAGCGGGTCTACGAACATCGACGCGGTTGCGCGCTTGCTCGCCCGCTACCCCTCCCTCCCTATCGTTGCATACGTGAGCCTTTCCCCGGCGTCGTTCAGCGCGGTCGCCCAACTGTCGCGGCGAGGTCTCGAGCACGTGATTCTTCACCGATTCGACGATTCGAAGGTGCGCTTTCAGCAGCGCATCAAACGCGTGCAGAGCAGTCCGCTAACCCACGAGCTGCTTGCGGCGCTGGCGCCGAAGCTTCGGGATATGCCGCTGCCGTTGGCGCGAGCAGTGCGCGACATGCTTGAACGGCCACATCGATTCGGCAGTGCCCTCGACCTGGCGACGAGCGCCGGCGTCCCCGCGACAAGCCTGTATCGGAGCTTCGAAGCGGCTGGCCTGGGATCTCCGAAGAAGCTCCTGATCGCAGCGAAGGTTCTGCGGGGGCTCAGCTACCTGCGCGACCCGGGCTACTCGATCCGAGACGTCGCGAAAAAGCTCGGCTATCGGCAATCACGCATTTTTACCGCCCACATCCTCGAGATATTCGGTGCCACACCATCGCACATTCGTCCGCGCATAACCGAGGCGGAGGCGTTGAAGATCATTCTCGCCTGGGCCGATCTGGAGCCGAAGGCCGAGCCGCCTAGCGTCGTGACCTGGGTCCGAGAATGAGTCGTGCCACTCGCGTCTTTACGGGCGCCAGTACCGGCACGAGCGCAAGCGAATCGCGCATCTTGGGATCGAGCGCGAGCCACGATAGAAAAACTCTCTCCGGGAAGTAATCGCGCGCCACAGCCAGCCGATACCGCCAGCTCGCTTCGTCAGGGGGAACCCCCTCGACGTACAGCCTCCTGTCCCTCTCGGCCATCACCTCCTTGTACAAGGCGATTATCGAATCGATCGTGTTGTCGGTTGCGGCCTGGTCACGGATCAGGTCCCGCACGGCTGTCGCATCCGCCGCGTCGTAGCTCGACACTCGCTCAGCGAGGACTTTCGCTTCGAGTGGATCGGTGAGCGTCTGGTGCCCGAAATTCATCGGACGGAGCTGATCGAAGTTCGCCGTCGTCACCATTGGGCCGACGCCCGCGAAATCACAGAGAACGACAGCGGCACCCACAGCCATCGCCTCCATTGCAGCCTTAGCCTTCGCGAACACGAGATCGTAGCCGGGTAGGATCTCTTCGGGCCGCTCGACCGGATTCCCGCTCACGAGGCCAACAACATCCAGCTCGATGTCAAGCATCCGGCAGGCTTCGCGAATGGCGGGTAGCTGCGTCGCTTCTCCGGCGTAGTTGCTGAATACCAGCGCCCGCCGGGGACGCTCCGGAAGCGGCCGGCGTGGAAGGAATCGCTTCGTGTCGACGGAATTGAGCGACAGCAATGTCAGCTCTGGTGGTGCCCCTTCCCCGTGAAGTCGCTGAATGCACACCTGACTGACCCCGAGGTAGCGGCGGATTCGCGGGTGTGCGGGCGGGCTCGATCCCCAGCTCGTGTGGGAATGACACACGAAGATTCCCGGGGCTGAACGGAAATAGAGCAGCGCCCCGAGTAGCTCACGCTGCTGATTCCCGTGAATGATGTCGGGCCGGCCGCGAATCTGACGCAGCTTGGTCACAACCGGAATTCCCCGCGACTCCAGCTCCCATCCTACCGGGCCCGGCTCGGGAGTGTAGACCACCGGCGAATGACCCCGCCGCTGAAGCCCGATCGCGAGGTCGCGAACGTAAAGCTCCACACCCATTCGGTAGCGAAGGGTGAGGCTCGTGATGAGCACATTCAGCGGCGGCTGTGCCGCCGCCCAGGGGCCGCTAGGAGACCGGTACGCCGAGTCCAATTATTTCCCGTGCTTCTGCGGCTGTTGCCGGTTCGCGCCCCATTTCGCGCGCGATTCGCGCGACGCGCGCGACGAGCTGTTCGTTGTCCGTGTGATCTCTCACTCGCCAGTCGTAATGAACGTTGTCTTCGAGTCCCACTCGAACGTGGCCGCCGGCAGCGATGCTCATCACGTTCGCCGGCAGCTGGTACCTGCCGAGGCCGCCACACGCCCACGTTGCTCCGGGTGGAAGCATCGATACCATGTGTCCCAGCCCTACGAGGTCGAGCGGAGCCGACCCCAGCGAGCCGAGTATGATGTTGAAGTAAAAGGGCGGTCGGAGAAGGTCTCTGCTCGCCAGGAACGATGCGAAATGCACGAACCCAGCTTCGAAGACTTCCAGCTCCGGAATTGCACCCGCTGCGTAGATCCGCTTCGCGAGCTCCTTGATCATGTCGGGGGCGTTCACGCTCGGTTGAGTCGCGAAGTTCATCGATCCCACCGTAAGGCTGGCCATGTCGGGCCGCGACGCGAGCGCGGCTGCGCGAAGGTCGACGTCTGTGACATGCCGCCCGCTAAGGGATACGCAGACGACGAGATCGTCGCACGCATCGCGAACGCTCTCGACAAGATCGCGGTACACCGACTCATCGAAGGACGGAGTCTGATCCGGATTCCTGGCGTGAAGGTGGACGATTGATGCGCCCGCGTCGCGGACGCGGACAGCTGTCTCGGTGATCTCGGCGATTGTCACCGGGAGTGCTGGCGCCTGACGCTTCGTCAGGACGCAACCGGTGATCGCGGCGTTGATTATCAGCTTGTCGCTATGGCTCATCGGTCCCTCAGGCTCAGATAATCTCGTCGTCCGGGACCCTCCCCACAACGCGGGCCGGGTTCCCCGCTACGATCGCGAAATCGGGAACGTCGCGAGTAACCACCGATCCCGCTCCCACAAGGGCGTTGACGCCGATCGTGATTCCGGGGAGCAAAACACTTCCGCCTCCCACCCGGGCCGCCCGCAAGATTCGTGGCGCGTCCCGGACGAATGCGAGACGCTCACGACGGTAGGTCATTTGCTTGTCGTTCATGGTGGTAACCCGAGGGCCGCAGAAAACATCGTCTTCGATGATCACGCCACGGGTGATATAGCAGGAGCTCTGGAGCGAGACACGGTCCCCGATCGAGACTTCACCCTCGATGTCGACGTACGACCCGATCGTGCAGCCGTCCCCGATTCGCGTCCCCGGCCGAATGAGAACGAAGTTGCCAATGCGCGTTCCCTCACCGATCGTGGCGTCAGCGGCCACGACGCAATATTCGCCCCTGCTTGCCTCCAAGAACCTCCCTCCAGTCTCGTTATCCTGAGCGACGCTTCGTGAAGATTCCGGCGGCAGTCCCGTCCACCCCGAGCCGTTTGTGGACGCACCAAGCTAATACTCCATTCCAGAAAATCACGCTTGCTGTCGCGGCGGTCGCCGCCCCAGCCGTACCGAAGTGGGGAACGAGAAGAACGCTTAGCGCGAAATTGAGGGCGAGCCCCGCGGCCAGACCAATGGTCACGTCGCGCGCATGCCCCGTCATTATCAGCAGGAACGCCACCGATCCCATTCCAGCGTTGACCCACTGCCCGACGCTGAGTATGCGGAGCGGTGTAATGCCTGCGATGAAATCGACTCCGAATGCCGCGAGCAGGAGCCGCCCGCCGAGGATCATCGCCACCGTAACCGGCGTGGCGAGCAGCAGTATGTATCTCGCGCTTTTCGTCACCAGACGCTGGAGCGCGACGATATCTCCGGACGAGTGTAGCAACGCGAACGTCGGCGCCATGGCCAGATTCGCAGACGCTAGAACGAATCCGATGAGAGCGGCGCTCCGGATCGACGCGGAGTAGATGCCCGCTGCGGCGGCGCCCTTCATCCCACCGAGTATCAGCATGTCCGCCTGGTTGGTCGCGACGGAAAGGGCGTTCGTGAGCAGCAGCGGAACGAGCACCAGTCCCCAGACACGGTGCCGGTAAACGCGTTGGCCTCGAGCTCCGTCGTGGAACGATCGCCAAACAATCCACCCGGCGACTCCACAGGCCGCCGCCGCTCCAGCCGTCTGAAGAAGGATGAGGTCTCGGCCATCAACCGGTCGCCTCGCCACAGCAATGATGACGAGAAGAATCCACAGGGTTGCGGGCTGAATGATTGTCTCCGGGAGCTGACCGGCGACCATTCGGTTCAACCCCTGAAGAGCCGACTGCTGAACCCTCATCCAGACGGCCAGAGGAACGAGCAGCGCTCCCGCGGCGAGAGCACGCCGCGTCGGAATGTCGAGCGACGGTGCAAGCGCCGGCCACAAAAGCGCTCCAAGGAACACCGCTCCGAGAGACGCGCCGATCCCCAATATCTGTGACCAGCGTAACAGACCCCGCAGCTCGCGATCATCAGCGCGTTCTCCACACGTCGCCACCTCCCTCACGACGAGACGGTCGAGCCCCAGTGTGCCGACGACGGTCGCCACGGTGAGGATCGACATCGCGTAGGCGTACGCACCGTACTGCGCGACTCCCGCGACGCGCGCCGCGAGTATGCCGATCCCGAAGCTCATCGCCGACGACGACAGGCGGAGGAACGCCGTTACGACGGTGTTCCTCACGAGCACGCGCCCCGTCGGAGGAGCCGTCAGAGGTCGCGGAGTTGCCAGAGACAGAGCAGCTTGCCGCGCTCCTCGCTTTCGACGATCACCATGAGCGGCTCCGGAAAATCGAACGGAGCATCCCGAAGATCGAGCGGTCGCCAGTGACCACTTGGGATATCCTCGTTTCGTGCGGATTCGTGCGATGTCGCGAGGAGATACTCCGAGCCACTCCACCTCATCGCCTCTACGGCCCGGAGTATCTGTCGAAATGAGAGATGCTCGAGAGCATCGCGGCACAATATCGCGTCTGCGCGAGGAAGCGGTCCTCTCGTGATGTCGCCGGCCACAAACTGAACGTCGGGCCTGCGATATAGCTGATTGTTTCGCCTGATCAGCTGGGGCACCACGTCAATTCCGGTGTAGCTGATCCCGGCGAGATCGACGTGCCGCATCCAGTTGAAATCGCCGCACGGAGCGTCGAGCAGCGATCTCACGCCAAGCTCTCGAAGAAGTGGCGGCAGCTCTACGCGAATCCGCGCCGTGCTGGCGAGAGTGGACCCTTCCCCCGAAGCAGTCTCGGCCGAGCCCCAGTGGTTGTCGCGGTAGATGCGTCCGAAAACGCGCTCCATTGATGGTGCAAAGAGGCGCTCTCCGAGCGCGCGTCCCTTCCAATAAAGGGCCGCCGCGCGCGGAAAGGCGGAATATGCGTCCGCCTTTATTCGCGGCAGCCGCTCTGTTTTCCTCTCTCTACGGAGCACGGCAACAATCTGTCACCCGCCCGACAAACCCGCTTCGCCGATTCAGCCCGACGCCTCTCTGTCCGCGAATCCGGACATCGCGTCGTCCACCGCCCAGGACAACTGTGCTCGCGGTTATTCGGCTCGTTAATGCCAGATCGTTGATCGGCAATGACTTGACACTCGCATCGCGTCACGGCCCATCGGATGCCGATAGCCGGCAAATCTCTGAAGGGTGTTCCAATGGTAGTTCGTGCGTTCTTCGGCTGCACGATCGCTTTTCTGATCATCCAGCCGTCTCGGATCGACGCACAGAGCGGTCGATCAGCAATCACATTCGGCGACATCGAGCGGGCAGTGCGAATCGGCCGCGTCGTACTCGGCAGTCGCTCCGTCTCCTCTCGCACCGGGCGCGCCGCAGTCGCAACCGGCAGCGATTATGTCGGCGTCCCGTATGTGTGGGGAGGAAGCACGCCCGCCGGATTCGACTGCTCAGGCTTCGTTCAATACGTCTATCGCGAGCATGGCGTACAGCTTCCGCGCACGTCGCGGCAAATGGCGCACGCAGGAAAGCGCATCCATGCAGCGGTGGGGGCCTTGCGCGAAGGAGACCTGATGCTGTTCAGGGGAAAGAACGGTGTGATCAGCCACGTTGCGCTGTACGCCGGCCACAACCTGATCCTGCATTCATCCTCGAGCGGAAACGGAGTGCGCTACGACGATCTCTCCACGAGGCGCGGGGACTACTTCCGATCGCACCTCGCGGTGGCCCGGCGCGTCACGGAGAACGGGCGATCGTTAGTCGAGGCGCTCGCCAGCATCTACTTGAAGTATCCGTTCGATCATTTCGATCCGCCCGACGGCGCCCCGAGAGTGAAGCGATAGCTCTCCGGCTTCTCTGATTCCCTCATGAAGATCTCCTGCGCCCCCTTCGTGTCGGTCCCCCGTTGCACGTACTCACCATCGGCGTCGAGCTCCCATGCTGTCGGATCGTCGAGATAGCGCTGGAGGATCTGGTCGAGCTCCTCCTTGTGCGCCGTCTCGACGACGGGGACGAGAAGCTCGATGCGCCGTCTGAGATTTCGCGGGCGAAGGTCAGCCGATCCAATGAAAAACTCCGGCTCGCCAGCGTTGTCGAACTTGTAAATCCGGGAGTGCTCGAGAAACCGCCCGACGACTGACACAACGCGAATCGTGCCAAGTCCGTACTGTCCGGGGCGAAGTGTGCAGATCCCTCGCGCGACGAGATCGATCTTCACTCCGTCGGCGGCAGCCTGCACCAGCGCGCGAACAACCTCTGCGTCGGAGAGGCCGTTGAGCTTGGCTGTGATAATCCCCGGCTTTCCTTCGCGAGCATGCGCTGCTTCGCGCTCTATCAGCCGCAGGATCTCGTCTTTCAGCTGGTGTGGCGCCACCAGTGCGCCGCGCGACAATCCGAGCGGCGGTAGCGATCCGCCGGTCAACGCGTTGAAGAGATCGGCCGCATCGGCTGTGAGTGCGTCGCGCGAGGAGAAAAGACTGAGATCCGTGTACTCCAACCCTGAGCGCGTGTTGTAGTTGCCGGTGCCAATGTGGACGTAGCTGCCAAGCCGTCCGTTCTCGCGCCGCACGATCAGTGCGACCTTCGCGTGGTTCTTGAGTCCGATGAGTCCCGAGATGACATGCCCGCCAGCGCGCTCCAGCTTTCTTGCCCAAGCCACATTGTGTTCCTCGTCGAACCGTGCCTTGAGCTCTACAAAGGCGACCACGCGCTTGCCGTTGCGCGCCGCGTCCATCAGCGCATCCACGATCGACGACGAGTCTCCAACTCTGTACAACGTGATCTTGATCGTCGTGACATCGGGGTCCGCCGAGGCGTCTCGCAGATACTTCACTACCGTTGTCGCGAACGAATCGAATGGATGGTGGAAAAGCAGGTCGCTGTCGCGAGAGAGATCGAGGATCGAGTCGGATTCGCTGACCGGATCACGTGCGCGGAATTCTTCGTACGAAAGAGATGGATCAGGCGGCAGCGGGAGCCGCGTCAGGCATCTCAGATCGAGAAGGCCGTCGATCTCGCTGATGTCCGCCGGGTCGAGAGCGCCTACATCCCCCGAGATCTCCCGTCCGAGATTGTTGAGGACGAGAGTGCGGACGAATCCGGGCAGGTCCCGCTCGACCTCCGCCTCGTCGAGGTCGAGGTCGCCCCCACGCGTGACGCGAAAGACGTAGACGCCCTCCAGCTGTCCGTGGGGATAAACGAGATCCATGTTGGCACGAACCACTTCCTCAATCGCGATGACCGATCCCTGAGCACCAGGCACGCCGAGGAAACGGGGTGCATCCGGCGGCAGCTCGAGCTCGGCAAGATGTAGCCGGCCGGTTTCATTGCTCCGCTGCACTACCGCGAGTGCGAGCGTGAGGTGTGGAAGATGTGGGAGCGGATGCCCGGGGCTCAGGGTCACCGCCATCGGAGTGAGAACCGGATAGATCTGGTCCCGACACTCCGACCGAAGCGTTGATCGCTGTGCTGCATCGAGCTCTTCCCAGCGCGCGATTCGCACGCCGATCGTCTCCAGCTCGGCAAGGCATTGCTCCGCGCACCGTGACTGACGCTCGGTGAGCTCGGTCACCCGCTTGCCGATCAGCTGAAGCTGCTCGCCGCGCGTGTATCCGTCGTCGCATTGCTCCTCGGATTGCTCGCGTGCGACACGCCTCAGTCCAGCCATTCGGACCATGAAGAACTCGTCGAGATTGGCGCCCACAATCGCAAGAAACCGCAGTCGTTCTCGCAGTGGCGTTCTCGCGTCTTCCGCCAGCGACAGCACACGACTCTGAAAGGCGAGGAGACTCAACTCCGGATTCAGGAACTCCGCGGTCTTGCGCCGCTCCGTCGTCACATCCGCGACAGTCATTCGCCGGCCTTCATCGGTCGTCGGTACTACGTGCCCGCTCCTCCATTTGAGAAGCAGCTCGGCCCGTTCGCGTGGGCCTCCTGTAACCGGCCGCAGATGATGATCCCGCTCGAGCGAGCGGGCGACCCGTGCGGCTGCATCACTGCGTTCCCGTCGCGGGTGTACGCACAGCTGATGAAACGTTGCCGACTGGCCATTCTGACGAACAACGAAGCGGTCGTAGTGCAGCTCGACCCGGGGTCGGCGAAGCCAGTCGAGATCGCCGGTTCGCGTCAGGCGATCGACCTCCAGCTCGAGCCGGACAACGAGTAGAGCCGGATCCACGAGTGCGCTGAGACGCCGCCCCGCCGCGGTCCGCTCGGCCAGCGCGCCACTTACTTCGGCCGAGTTAACCGGAGAATCGAAGCGCACCTCGCTACCCTCGGGACCAGCTCCGATCCGAACCGAGAGAAGCCTGCTGTCGTCTGCCTTGAGCCTTAGCCGGCAGACGATGTTTCGGCGGCGAAGCGCGTCGTCGCCCGTGTCGAGATACAGATCGCGATGCTGCGACGGCCGTGCCGGCGAGACGAACGTCCCCGCCGGCAGCGCCGCGCCTGCTAGCTCATCGAGGTGCTGCTGAGAGCGGATTTCGTACCGGAAGGACTTAAGCGGTCGCGGCACGAGTGGTCCGGAGACTCAGCCGCCGGTCTTGACACAGCTGCTGATTATTTCGCTCTTCGCCCGCCGAGGATCGTTGATCGTCTTGTAGAAGTCGTCGTAATACTTGAGCGTAGCTTCCGCGAGCTTGGGCCGCAGCAGCTTTCCGAGCGCATCATTGTACAACCCGTAGATCGCGTCCTTCTTCTCATTGAAGAGCGTGAACACCTTGGTGTACTCCTCGGATGGAACGCAGTAGCCGCGCATCAGCCGGTCGCGCACGCGTGACACGCTGAGCTTCGGATCCACGCTCGCGTACCGTGCGTCCACTATCCCCGAGAAATCGAAATCGAACGGAATCGGCAGCGCGTTCCCATCCGGCAGTCCGATCAGCTCGATGTTGTGCAGGGCGAAGACGGAGAAGTCCGTGTTCCCGATCAGATACTGGAAGACCCCAACAAGTGCGTCATGGTAAGGTTCGAGATTCTCCCCGGTCGCGCCCTGGAGCTTCAGAAGGGGTCCGCCCATCCGCGCGGCGAGGACTTCGGGCTCCTCGAGAAGTATCGCAGCCCGCGTCGTCTGACTCTTTCCGGTTGCGCTGTCGACGTAGGTCATCCTGAGAAGACGAGACCTGTGGCTCGCCGGAGTCAGGAGTCGGTACACGCGATAGAGTTGCGCTTCCTGGAGGATGTACTGCTCGTACTCGTCGTCATTACGGCAGTAGCTGACGAGCTTGGGCTTGTCGATGCCCTGGAAAACCGTGCCCTCCGTGTTCTCCTGCTTGAAGTCGAGTCGCAGTGGAGGAAACTCGCAGTTCCTCAGTCGCCAGATTCCGCGGGTTTTGATGCGCGTCGGCACAACGACGGATTTTCCGGTCGCATCGGTGTAGGTGAGCGTCGCCGGCCGCCACGGCGCCTTGTCACCCTTGTCGCCGCGAATCTTCTTGATGTTTGTGGTGAGGGTTATTTCGAGAGGCTCCGAACTGGAGTAGAACGCCTCTGCCACTTTCGCCCGAGCGGCGGCCTTTTCCATCGCTGCGGTGATCTGCTCCTGCGTTTTCGGCTCCTTCTTCGGCTTCTTCCCCTGCGCGGCGATCTCGGCGAACGGGACGGCGATGGCGCTGAGCGTCAACGCGGCAATGGCCAGTTGCAGTGCGTGTCTGCTGCGACTCCTCATCATTGTCGATCTCTCCTATCTTAGTTGTGCGTCAACAAGTGCGGAGCCGCCCGCCGTTCGGGCGAGTGCGAGCAGCTCTTCGGGCTGCCTCGCCTTTTTTGGCTCCACGACATAGTCGATCATTTGAATGCCATCTGCATCTGTGGTGATCTCACCCGCGCGCCACTCCTTCGAGAAGTCACCAAGCAGCAAATCGAAGGTACGCCGCATTCGGGTGAGGTCGCGGCTTCTGATCCTCAGACGCGCCTCCGGCTTTGGTCCGCCGTCCGTCTTCGAGCTTTCGTCGTGCGCCCGCTTCAGCGCGCGCATTGCCAGCCCCTCGAGCTGCTCGCGCGTCATGTTCTTCATCACCTCGTTGTCGATCTGGGCGACGAAGGTTCCCGTGCGCGCGAGCTGCTTGGCACGCTTCAGCCGACGAGCGGCGATACTTCCTTCGAGCTCCACCGGCGAGTTCCCGAAGTCGGTATACCAGAGAGTCACAACCGTCGCATTGAACAATAGCGATATCGCGGCTGCTACTGGAATGTCGACCGCCGCCGCAAGGCCAATACCGGTCGCGAGAAAAACATAGACGGCGTCCTTGCTGTCATCCAGAGTGTTGCGAAATCGGACTGCGGCGACGATTCCGGCGAGGCTGAATGCGAGAGCGAGGCTGTACTTCACCATTACCACGATCCCCGCCACTACGAGGGGCAGGATTATTAGGAGCTGAACCACCGACTGCTGGTATCCCCGCTTCGCTCTGGTGAGCTGATATACCCACGCGATCGGTAGCGAAAGAAGTATTGCTGCACCCATTGCCGCGAGCACAGTGACCGCCAGCGCCGTCTGATCGACTGAGGTTACGACCTCTCCCTTGGCGTTGAGCGGAGTTTGCCCAACGCCAAGTAGCGGCTCGAGCGCGAACCCGCCCAGGCTCTTGACGGCAGGCAGCTCCAGACGCATGAATGCGCCAATCGTGATCAGGATCACGTAGTAGGCAATGACTTTTGCCAGGGCTCGCGTGACTGGTGACGCGAATAGTCCCGGGGTACGAACAGCCATCTTTGATGGCTCCTTGTTGGGCCTGATAATATTCGTCTGTTTCCACGAAAGACGCCATAGGTTGCTGTTGCCCGTATCGCCGCCCAGATTGCCCCGCCATGCGGAAATTCCTCAGTGGCGCATTCGGGCTCGTCTGCGCCGCAGCGTGTGCAGCCGGCCAAAGGCCGGCGCCGGCGGCCGGCTCACCGGCGGCAAAGCCAACTCTCGTCGTCCTGATAACCATCGACGGATTTCGGGCCGACTTCCTCGATCGGTTCGGCTCACAGTTTACGGGCGGTCTGGCGCGCCTGAAAAACGACGGCGCCTGGTTCACCAACGCCCATCAGGACCACGCCATTACCGAGACGGCACCGGGTCACGCCAGCCTTCTCTCAGGTCGTTTTCCCCGCTCCACCGGGATTGTGGCGAATCGGGTTGGGGTAGGCGATCCGAACTCGCCGCTCCTCGGCACGTCCGGCGTGCTGGGCGCTTCGCCGATTCTCTTTCAGGGCACGGAGCTGTTCGACTGGCTTCACGCCAGAGACGCCCGCGCCCGCGCACTATCCGTCTCGGCCAAGGATCGCGCTGCGATACTCCCCGTCGGAAGGTCCCGGCAGCAGGTCTACTGGTACCCCGGCGATGGCGACTTCACAACGAGCCGCTATTACGCGGAATCGCTCCCCACCTGGGTAAAGCGGTTCAATGCCAGGCGGTTGGCACAGTCCTACGCTGGGAAAAGCTGGACGCTGCTGCTTCCTGAATCGGCGTACCATGAGCCCGACAGCGTCAGCATAGAGGGCGGCGGCGTCGACTTCGTCTTTCCCCATCCCATTCCCGCTGATTCTCAGGCTGCGGCCAACTGGGTCCGAGCGACGCCTTTCATAGACGAGATGACGGTCGCGCTCGCCCTGGAAGGAGTTCGGGAGCTGAAGCTGGGCGAAGGGCCGCAGACCGATCTGCTCGCGATATCGCTCTCAGCCACCGACCTCGTCAATCACCGCCTTGGGCCGGACTCCAGAGAAGCACACGACCAGGTGCTCAGAGACGACCGGGTCATCGGGACGCTTCTCGACTCCCTGTTCAAGATGCGCGATCGGTCGCGGGTCATTGTGGCTCTGACCGCCGATCACGGGTTCACGCCGATTCCCGAGCTCGCTCCGGGGACCACCAATCCTTATCCAGTCCGCGTGTCAATGGCTCCGGCGCTCGTTGCCGCCCGGCTGCGAATGAAGTCTCTCAAGGTCGACAGCTCGGCAATCGATGTCGACCAGCAGATCATCATTATCGACCGGGCCGCCTTCCAACGCGCGCATGCGGACCCCGCCGTGGTGATCAAGGTATTCGAGGATGCTGCCAAATCGATCGAAGGCATCGCTCGCGTCGATCGCTTCGCCGATTTGCTCAAGGCGGATACCATCGGTAATCCGATCATCCGGCGATGGGTGCATCAACTACCCGCGGGAAGCAACGCGGAGCTGGTCGCGACGCTCACGCCGGGTAGCATCTGGGCGGTTCCGATCGTCGCGACACATGGATCGCCGTACGACTCGGACACTCACGTCCCGATTATTTTCTACGGTCCCGGCGTTGCTCGGGGCAAATACTCTCAGTTCGTCCGGAGCGTGGACATCGCACCGACACTGGCGGCACTCCTCGGCATCAAGCCGGCGGAGAAGCTGGACGGAGTGCCCTTGCGAAGTGCTTTGAAATAGCTACTGGTATTGGTTTCGGATAACGAGGCACACAACCTTTATGGAGGAGTAATGCCAAAATTCGTAATCGAGCGTCAGATCCCGGGTATCGGAAAATCCTCGCAGGACGACTTGCAGGCGATCGCGCAGAAGTCCAACGGGGTGCTGCATGAGATGAACCTCGAGGGTCGTGACATACAGTGGGTCCAGAGCTACATCACCGACGACAAGATCTTCTGCGTCTACAACGCCCCCAACGCAGACACTATCAGGATGCACGCCATGAAGGGAAACTTCCCGGCGAACGCCGTGATGAAAGTGTCCGAGGTGATCGACCCTACGACCGCGGAACCGTCCGGCCGATAATGATGGTGATGTTGTCCTGTCCGCCGGCGTCAAGCGCATCCTGAAGGAGCGCTTCGCACGCCTGACGCGCGGAAGTCATAGCAACTAGCCGCTCGCGAATTCGCTCATCCGGCACATGCCGGGTGAGACCGTCACTACACATGAGCCCAACTCGCCCCCACGATTGCTCGAGACGCCGCACCATCGGAGCTGTCTGCGGCCCACCGATCGCGCTGGACAGAACGTGAGCCCAGCGAGAATGCGCTGCGTCGTTGCGCGTGAACACGCCCTGCTCCACCAGCTCTTCGGCCATCGTCTGATCGCGTGAGAGCTGGATGAGCTCACCGTCTTTCAGCACGTAGCAGCGGCTGTCGCCGACCTGCAGGAGATAGGCTCGCGGCCATACGCCGAGCCACAGCGTAAGTGTCGTTGCCATTCCTCGCAGCGACGAATCCTCTCTCGCAGCTGTGGCGAGCTCGTCATGGACCTTGAACGCTGCGTCCTCGAGCTCGCGGATGAACGCAGTGTCGTCGTTCGGATCGGCCGTGTAGTAGCAGTGAATCGCCTGCGACACGTACCGCGTCACGCCTTCGAGAGCGAGCCGGCTTGCTTCCTCGCCCGCCGAGGCTCCGCCTACTCCGTCGGCGACCATGCCGATGAACGCGAGCCGTTCGGGCGTCACGAGATTCGACGCGTTGGGCAGGCTTGTGTAGTAAACCTCAATTCGCTTCTGGAGGGCGCAGATCAGGAAATGATCTTCGTTGTTGGCGCGAACTTTTCCCGGGTGCGTCAGCCCATAAACGTCCACCTCGTCGTCGAGGGGGCGAGGTCCTGCGTTTACTGCCGTTGAAGCGGATGCGGTAACGGTCACCTACCGAGCCTCCGGATTTCCGGATTCACCACCTTCTGGTCCATAGTATACCACCCAGACACCGAGATCGTCGGTGAAGTCCTCGAAGCGGTGCGGCGTTCCTGCCTCGACGAAGATCAGATCTCCCGGGGTAAACGACCGGCGGGTCGTTCCGTTGTAGAAGCTGCCGCTTCCCTGCGCCACGACGTACAGCTCATCGCGTGTGTGAGGCGTCTGCAGGTCGCGCCCTCGTGGAGCGTAGAACTTCACCAGCAGAGTCCCGTGCTGAAACAGAGGAACGGATCTGGTGTCGGTCATTGCGTCGAGCTTCTCGAGCGCCGGGCCGCTGGAAAGGTGCGCAGTCACATCACTGGAGATTGTTTCGTCCATCGCAGCTCTCCCTGCTGTTCCACGTTGTGTAGCCCTTTCCTGAATGTACTTCACGATGGTCGCGACTTCCGCGTGGCGCTATTCTAGTCGCCATGAACGCACTGGAATCCACGCAGGATCCCGGCGTCACAACTGATCATAGCCGCGATCATCGTCGCGGTCTTCACCATCCTCGCGCTGGAGAAAGTTCATCGGACACTGGTAGTAATCGCCGCCGTGTCGCTGATCTGGGCGATCACCTACCTCACTCCTTTTCGTCTCATTTCCTTCGAGGCAGCCCAGAACGCGATCGATCTGAATGTCCTCTTCCTTCTCGCTGCGATGATGGCTGTCGTCGGCGTTCTCAAGTCCACCGGCGTCTTCGAGTGGGCGGCGGCGAGAATTCTCCAGCGAACGGGAGGCGACTCTTACCTCGTTCTGTTCTACGTCACCTGGTTCACGGCAGT
>WNGF01000419.1_pt1 | contig 62100 bp, 62 predicted proteins | sample 5400641 | NCBI WGS metagenome assembly WNGF01 (sample SAMN13153371, study PRJNA577476) | soil metagenome | isolation source: 80 cm soil or saprolite under grassland replicate 2 | place: USA:California | collected 2016-06-15
TCGTGGGACATACACAGTCTCGCGCTCAAAGCGCGGCTACGAGGCGGCCTTCCCCGCCGTCATCCTCGGCCCTTCGGCCGGCCGCGTCAACGACGCAGGAAGGAGGGACTTGACAGCCGAGCTCCGATAGGGAATCAGGTGTCGACGCCCGGGATCGAGCCTCGCCGGTCGGGGACCGGCCGCCGCTCGTAGCCCCACAGGCCGGACAGCCGCTCGGTGCCGGTGGTCTTCTCCAGGCCCTCGGCGACCATCCGCAGCGCCTCGACGACGCCGGGGACGAGCTCGGTGTGGCCCACCGTGTCGCGGGGCATGTGCCACCGCCACTCGTGCAGCGTCCCGAGCTCGATCATCGCCTCGCGGAGCTCGGTCCACAGGGCTCGGAGCCGGAACAGCACGGCGAGGAGCCCGGACGTGGCGAAGAACGAGTACGGCTCGAGGGAGAACAGGTGCTGGCGGAGCGCCTCATCGTCGGTGAACCGGGCGACCTTCCCGGCGAGGTCCTCGCCATCGGAGCGGGCCGAGCACACCACCGCGTGGGGACGGAGGTCCACGAACCCCCCGACGGCCACGTGGTAGTCGCGGAGGTCGTCGAACGCGTTCCCGGGGGGGCCGGCCACATGCCGCTCGCGGAGTCGACGGTCGACGGCCGCCCCGTCGGCGACCAGGTGGTCGAGCGGCGCCACGTAGTAGCCGGTCCGCAGCCACGTGCGCCCGTCGCGCTCGAACAGGATCGGCGACCCGAGCGAGGGGACCTGCCACACGCCCCGGACGACCTCGCTCAGCACCTCCAGCAGGGCACGCTGCCGCTTGGGGAACAGCGCGTGCTTGCGCGGCGGGGTGAGGCGGAGCAGGTCCTCCGGCGAGTCCGCCGAGACCAGCGTGACGATGTCGTCGGCGAGCGAGCCGAACTCCCATGCCGCGACGTCCTCGAAGGTCAGCGGGCGGGAGTGCTCGACGAAGTACGCGCGCGGGTCGAATCGGGCCAGGTCCACGTACGGGTCGATGGCGTCGACGTCCAGCGTCCGCAGCCGGTGCAGGAGGATCAGCAGGGCCAGCGTGTGCATCTCGCCCTGGTGCTTCGCCGACCCGAGGTCCTGCAGGGCCATCGGGTCCAGGCCGGTGAGCTGCGTCGCCCGCAAGGCCGGCTGGGCCAGGAAGTCCATGACCTGGCGCGAGCTCTCCGTCTCGGTGAAGTAGCACACGCCGCCCGGGAACCACGGCCGCAGGCGATCGTCGCCGAACACGCCGACCGTGGCCAGCATCAGGCCGAGCTCGCTGGCGCTCGCCACGCGCATCACCCGGTACAGCGCGTCGGCGTTCGCCACGCTGAAGAACCCGTTCTCGCCGCTGCGGATGGCGTAGGACGGGACGACCGGCTCGCCCCGCTCGAACCGCGCCGGTTCGGGAGGCGGATCGTCCCAGGGGACGGTGAGCGGGGGGTACACCCGAAGCACCTGCCGGGCGGGGACGGGACGGCCGGCGGCGCGGCTGGCCCGCGACTCCGGCGGCTGGGATTCCTTGGACCCGGGGAACACCTCCTCCGCCGAGTCGAACAGCAGCCGGCGGATGCCGCGGTGCAGGGGAATCTCCTCGCGAACCCGGACCTCGTCGATGCCGATGGCCGCTGCGGTGATCAGGACCTTCAGGCCGGCACCGGAGTACAGGTCGGTGAGCTCCTTGGCGAACCGCGCCTTCTCCCCCACCCGGGTGTCCTGGGCAGCGTGGCTGAATCCCATCCGGATCTGCGGCGCCGCGCCCGGCCGGTCGGGATCCTCGTCGTACATGCCACCGACGCCGGTGGTGTGCGCGATCAGGACCTCGTCCGCCAGGCCGGCCTTCACGTCGACCAGGTCGTCGCGAATGGCCTCCACGAACCGCCGCTTCAGGCGCTCCAGGCGGTCAGGGCCGAACCCCTCCACGTGCTGCGTGGCGAGCGCCAGCTCGTCCTGGTGGTAGGCGACCAGCGACGGAACCGGGATCCCCATGACCACCGACCGGAACCGGGCGATTCCCCGGTCGGCCAGGTGCGTCCGGAGGTACCGCTGGAGGAACTCGCCGAACGGCCGCGCGCTGGCCACCGTCTTGGCCAGGGCCTCGTGGACGGCGTCGGGGTCGTCGTCGAGGCCGGTCCCGATCGACTGCAGGAACTCCCCCGCCACGCGCCCGCGACCCTCTGGCAGCGTCTGGGCGATCTCCCGGAGCCCGGGCACGGCCCGGACCTCGAACCGCTCCAGCGCCACGAAGACCCCGCTGGCCGTGAGGAACCCGCTGCGCACCCGCTCCGGCAGGTGGTCGCTGCCGTGGCGGGACTCCACGAACCGGAACAGCCGCCGGGTGAACGCCTGGATCTCGTCCGCGGTGGTGCCGGTGGCCACCAGGACGGGGACGTCGTCCGGCTCCGGCGGGGAGACGGCGAACATCTCCTCGTACATCGAGAGCATCTGGAGCAGCGCGGTGCCCCCGACCGCGCCGGTCCCCCCCAGGAACATGTGCGCGTCGCGGTAGCGCTCCCCCGACCGGGCGGCCGCCACGAGCCGGGGGCCGAGCCGCTCGTGTTGGAATCCCACCCGTTCGCTCCTCGCGCCGGCCGACCGCAGGCAGTGTATTCGGCGGCCGGGCCTTCCGAGGTTCCGCCCGGCGCCGCGAGCGTCTCCCGGGTCAGGAACGGGGATGGCCTCGGGCCGGTCAGATCCGTGTGGCGCCGGGAACGTGCTCCGCCACCCAGCGGTCGATCGACGAGAACAGGCCGGGGGCGAAGCGCTTGGAGTCCGCGACCTCCGAGAGGAGCCCCTGCTTGCTCTCGAGCAGCTGGTGTCCCGCCTGCACGATGCGAACCTCGGCGTCGGGGCGGAGCCTCCGGAGACGCTCCACGCACAGCGGAGTGGGCACCACCCGGTCGACGCGGCCGTAGATCCACAGCCCCGGCACGCCCATTCGCCGGAGGAAGGGCGCCGGGTCGAACCCGAACGGGGCCAAGCCGCGGACCTCGCGGAGGATGTCCCGCATGGGCTCGGAGGGCAGAAACTCCCCGTCGCCCGAGAAGTCCCCGTACCGGTCGGACTCCTCGACGCTCACGGTCGGGCCCATGAGGATCACGGTCCAGGCCACCGTCGCCCGGAGTGCCACCACGGGGATGATCCATCCCGCCTGGCTCGCCCCCTCGAGGCCGATCGCGTCCCGGTCGATCTCCGGCTGCTTCGCCAGGAAGCGCACCCAGGTGGCGGCGTCGCCCGCCAGGGACAGCAGCGCGGACTCGGTCGCCACCCCGCCCGGATAGGTCCCGCCGGAGTCTCCGGCTCCGCGCTTGTCGTAGGTGAGCGCCGCGACCCCCCGTGCGGCGAACACGTCGGCCCACAGCTGATCCTGGGACCGAACCTCCGGGCCGGCCCCGTGCACCACGACGACCGCCGGGTGGGGACCGGGCCCCGGCGGGATCGTGAACGTTCCCACGAGCCGCGCGCCGGCGGACCGGACCGTGACCTCGCGGCGCTCGAGCGAGACTCGCTCGCCTTCCACGGTGACGCCGTCCCGGGTCAGCGCCATGGTTCCCGCCGGGGCGTCGAAGCCGACCGTGGCTTCGATCGGGCCGGCCCGGAGGAACGCGGGCCCGGTCACGAACGTGTCCTCCCCCGATGGGTACGTCGCACGGATCTCTCCGGAGGCCAGGTCGACGATCCAGCCCTGGGGGGTGACGGTCAGCAGGCGCCCGTCGTCCATGCGAATGGGCCCCGACAGCGGGGCGTACACCTCCTCGGGCGCCGGCGAAGGTTCGCTCGAGAGACCGGGTGTGGGGATCTGGGGGGACGGACCCGACGGGGACGCGGACGGCGCTACCCCCACCCTGTCGGTGGAGCTCGGTGGTTGCTCCCGACGGGACGTGTCCGTGCACGACGCGAGGGCGGCCGCTGCCAGGAGGACGGCACCCCCCGCCCGGATCGCGCGCCGCAGCGCGGCTCCTCGCATGGCTGAACAGGGTACTACGGGTTCGTTCTATCTACTGCGGACTCGTAGTATCTGCCTCCAGGGGGAGCGGCGTGCCCACGGAGTCCTCGTCCTCGGCCACCAGCTCGGCCATGGCCGCCTCGGCCGCCTCCCGCAGCCGCGTGAGCGAACGGCGCACCCGCTCCGGGCGGTCCTGCAGGAGCCGCAGCATCCGAAGATTCGCGTTGTCGAACATTCGTCCCGCCTCCCGATGCGCCTGCAGCCCCGACTGCGTCAGGGCCACCAGGTAGGAGCGGCTGTCGCGGGGATTGGGGGCGCGGACCGCGTGCCCCCGCTCGATCATCGCCCGGACGTAGTCGGAGACCGTGGTCGGCGGCGTGCCGAGCATCCGGGCCATGGCCCCCGGGGTGACGGACCCTTCGGTGAACACCAGGCTGTACACCGCGTACTCGTCGGGACGGAGCACGGAATCCGCCATGGCCTTCGATACCACCGCCCGGACGTGCTGGTTCAGCACGAACAGGTCGAACAGGATGCTGAGGTCGTCGCGCTCCTCCCGTGTCACGAGCGAAGTCTGACGCGGCGAGGCCACGGCGTCAGGCGGACGAGCACGCCGACCAAGCCCTCAGGGCCGAAGGGGTCGCATGGGTCAGGCGCGGACGGGCTGCTCGAGGCCGAAGGCCTTCGAGACCACCGGCTTGCGAAGCTTCCATATGAAGCTGTCGTACCAGAAGTGCAGGATGCCAAGGGAGTACACCGTGATGAGGTACGCGTGGTTCGGCAGGGAGGTGCCGAGGCCCCGGTCGACCTCGTAGATCACCGCGAGGAACGCCGCCAGGAACACCACACGCCCCCACGTCGTGTGGACCATCCGGCCCAGCAGGGTGGTCCGGTCGTGGGTCTTGCCGTAGCGGCTCTGCATGGTCTTGTACACGACCACGAAGTACTCGATGGCGTGCGCGCCGACGTACGCGATGAACCCCGCCAGCGGGTCGAAAGCGATCGAGGCGATCAGCAGCAGCGACGAGGCCTGGTAGGTCCACTTCGCGCGGTTGGCCTGCTCGATGTGGGTGCGCTCCTGGCGGACCACGAGCCCCACCGTGACCAGGGCGACCGCCAGCGCCGGGGCGAGCAGCCAAAGCGCGTACGGGCGCACGCCCGCCAGGTCCGTGATCGCGTTGGTGTTGGTCTGGTCGAGCATGACCCGCGACAGCTGGTCGAGGACCTTCGGCGTACTCCCCACGATCACCAGCGCGGCGGCCATCCACGAGAACAGCACCGCGCGGTCCAGCCGGGCCGAGCCGAACCCGGCCTTGCGCCCGTAGATGCGGGACAGGCCGAAGCGCTGCTGCAGGGTGTGGACCGTGTTCCAGATGGCGGCGACCGGCACGATGATCCACAGATCGAGCAGCACCGCAACGGTGATCAGCGCGACGGCCACCAGCGGGCTCCACGTGAACAGCTTGCGGCGCAACGCGAACTGGGACTTGTCGCCGTACACGAGCGCCAGCGTCAGCGGCTGGTGCAGCAGGCTCAGCACGAACGCGCCGTTGAACAGCGTGTCCAGCAGGTGGTCGTTGCCGTGCCGGCCCGTCAGCCAGTGCGCCCCGAGGAACAGCGGAACCCAGCACAACGCGACGAACAAGTCGGCCCGGGCCCCGTAGATCCACCCGAAATGCGACGGCGCCGCGGATGGCGGCGCCGTCGATGCACTGGCGACCGGCGTCGAGGCCGGTACCGATGCGGTCCTCCCCACGGGCGCTTCCCCCCGGATCGAGTGCGCGCGGAGCCTAGCCTGCTCGGCTCGCTTGCTCAAGAGTCGAATGTGTCCTGCTCGATCCGTTCCGCCCTGCCGGGACGGACCCCGCGGCTCACGCGGCGAGGTGATCGAACGACTCCAGCTCGGCCGGGTCGAGCCGCAGGGCGGCGGCAGCCACGTTCTCCTCGAGGTGGGACACCTTCGACGTCCCGGGGATCGGGAGCATCACCGGGGAGCGGTGCAACAGCCAGGCCAGCGCGGCCTGGCCCGGGGTCGCGTCCAACCGTTGGGCCGCCTTCGCCAGCGGCGAGCGGCGACCGGCCAGGTCGCCGGCGGCGAACGGGAACCACGGCAGGAACGCCAGCCCGAGCTCCTCGCACGCGTCGAGCACGTCCTCGGAGGCCCGGTCGCCCACGTTGTACCGGTTCTGCACCGACACCACGTCGGCGAGCGGCATCGCGCGATCCAGCTGGTGCATGTCGACGTTCGACAGGCCGATGTGACGGATCTTCCCGTCGTCCCTGAGTTCCGTCAGCGCTGCCAGCGAGTCCTCGAGCGGGACCTTCGGGTCGGGCCGATGGAGCTGGTACACGTCGATGCGCTCGACGCGGAGGCGCCGCAGCGATCCCTCGCAGGCCTCGCGGAGATGTTCGGGCCGCCCGTCCGGCGTCCACCGGTTGGGGCCCGGACGCAGGAGCCCGCCCTTCGTCGCGATCACCAGGTCGTCCGGGTACGGGTGCAGGGCCTCGGCGATGAGCTCCTCGCTCACCTCGGGGCCGTACGAGTCGGCCGTGTCGATGAAGTTCACGCCGAGCTCGATCGCGCGGCGCAACACGCGGATGCATTCCTCGCGGTCGTCGGGCTCGCCCCAGATGCCCCCGCCGGTCAGCCGCATCGCGCCGAACCCCATGCGGTTCACCGTGAGGTCGTCGCCGATCCTCACCGTTCCCGCGGCGGCCGCGGGTGCGTCGTGGTTGCTCACGTCGCCTCCTTCACGCTCGGTGGCGCCGGGGTCGCGGTCGCCCGCCGGTGCCCCTCTCCCCTCCAACCCTCGCAGAAAACCCCGAAACGAGCGAACGCGCCCGCCGTTCGGTTCAGCCGGCCAGCAGCGCGGCGACCGACTCGGCGTCGGAGAGGTCGGCCACCACGCCGTCGGCATCGAGCGGCTCCAGCTCCCGGAGCTCGATCCGGCCCGTCGCCACCAGCAGGCACCGCGCGCCCCCGGCCCGCGCGCAGGCCAGGTCGAGCGCCGTGTCCCCGACGACCCACGTCGCCGCCGGGTCCGGCGCGTGCCCGTAGCGCTCGCGCACGCGCACCCTGGCCACGGGGACCAGCCGGTCGCGATGCGCCTCGTCGCTCCCGTATGCGCCCACGTCGAGATCGAGGAACCGCTCCAGCCCGAACGCCTCCACCTTGGCCCGGGCGTTCACCGCGAGGTTCCCCGTGAGGACCGTCTGGACGACGTCCGGCTCGGCGTGCAAGCGCTCGAGCACGGCCGTCACGCCCGGATGGATGTGCCCCTGGGCGCGGATCCGCCGCATGCCGGCCGTGAGGTGGCGCGCCAGCGCGGCCAGCACGTCGGGCAGCAACCGGCGCGCCTCGCGCTCCGGCAGCCCCGCGCGTTCCAGGATCTCCAGCGCGATCAGCGGGTCGGTCTTCCCGCTCATCTGGACCGCCAGCCCCGCCGCCTCCACGGCCACGAGGTCGCCGAGGTCGCGCCCCAGCACTTCGCCGGCCGCCGCGTAGAAGGCCTCCCGCCCGATCGGACCGGCCGACAGCAGCGTGCCGTCGACGTCCCAGAGGATCAGCCGCCGCGGACGGACCGGCTCGCGCTCGGCGATGGACATTCGCGGAAGGGTACGCGCTCATCGCACCGGCGCCCCTCCGATGCAGAATCGCAACGATCGAACCCCGGGAGGAACCGATGGACACCGGATGCGTGCAGGTGCTGGTCGCGATCGACACCGAGGAGGGCGCGGAGCGGATCGCGGAGCGGCTGGTGGATGAGCGGCTGGCGGCGTGCGTGCAGGTCGCCGGCCCCGTGACCAGCCGCTACCGGTGGGAGGGCAGCGTCGAGATCGCGCGCGAGTTCCTGCTGGTCGCGAAGACGGCGGAGGAACGCGTCGACGCGCTGATCGCGGCGGTCCGCGACGCGCACCCCTACGACGTCCCGGAGATCACCGTCGTGCCCGTCACCGGCGGTCTGGCCGACTACCTCGAGTGGGTCCGGCGCGAGACGACCCTCGGGTGACCCGGATCGCTACCCCGCCGAGCGGAGCGAGAAGAACCCGATCGGGTGGAACCGGTCGCCCAGCCGGAACAGGACCTTGCCCAGGTAGCGGCCCGGCGCGACCTGGACCAGCTCGTCGAGGATGCGCCGGACGATGAAGTCGGGGTTCGCCTCGAAGTCGTAGTCGATCTTGTAGACCTCGACGCCGGGGTCGAGCGCCCCGCGGGCGACGCGGTCCCGGAAGGCGAATGCCTCCACCTGCCGGGCCGTGATCGCCACGGGCGTGTATCCGGGCCACACCGCCCGCATCGGCAGCCGGACGTTGGGCAGGAACCGGTTGACGCCGGTCATGTCGTGGGAGTCGAAGACCTTGCCCCGCCAGGGCATCCACAGCGAGGCGATGCGGCGTATCACGCCGTCGAGCTGGGGCTGGATCGAGGTGGCCAGCATGCGGCCGGGCAGGAACCCGTCCGGGAGCGGGTCGGGCGCCGAGCCCGACCGGAAGATCTCGTCGAACCTCGCGAGGACCTCGGCGCGGTTCCGTCCCGGGTGCAGGCGGTCCGCCAGCGTGTCGAGCTCCCGGGGGTCGTCGCGGACGTCGGCGATGTCCAGTGGTCGTGCGTTCATGAGCTTCCCCTCAGCGCGATGGTAGTCCCGCGTGGCGGACCGCAGGAATCCCCTGCAGCACGTTCGCGGGCGGCGACGGGCGTCCGGATCAGAGCATAGCCCGGCGCTCAACGGGCGAGGGAGCGGGCCAGCGCACGGAGCCGCTCGCCCGACACCGGCGAGCCGTGGCCCGGGATGATCCGCCCGGCGCCCACGGCGGCGATCTCCCGGATCGACTCCGCGTTTCGCTCCGGGTCCTGGGTCAGGCCTCGCCACGACGGCCGCAGCGACCCGAGGTGGAACACGAGGTCGCCGGCGAAGATCGAGTCCAGGTCGGGCGCGTGCACGACGAGGTGGCCCTCGGTGTGCCCGGGCGCGGGGAGCGCGACCAGGCCGCCGTCGAGATGGGCGGGGCCGTCCACCTCCCGGTCCACCTCCAGCCGGGGGTACCGGGCGAGGTTCGCGCAGATCGTTCGGAACGGCTGGGTCGGCGGCTCCGGGTACGGCGCCGTTCCCTCGATCGCGCCGACGTCGCCGACGCCGGCCACGACGGTCGCCCCCGTCGCCTCCCTGAGGCTCGCCGCCGAGCCGCTGTGGTCCCCGTGGCAGTGCGTGAGGACGATCTGGCGGACGTCCTCGGGGCGGCGGCCGGCCTTCTCCACCGCCGCCAGGATGCGCTTCGCCGAGCCGTCGGTGCCCGTGTCGATGATCGACAGCACCCCGCGATGCTCCACTAGGAACAGCGCGACGGCCTCCCTGAGGCCTCCGTTCACCCGCACGACGGGCCGCTCCATTGCTGCGGGAGCCTGGACGCTCCATCCGGCCCGCGCAAATCGCCGGGAGCAATCCGAACGGCGGCCGGGGACCGGGCCCTGGTGCCGGCCGGCGACGAGCTGTGGGTGGCTGAGTTCGGCGACGATACGGTCTCCGGCTACCTCCTCACCGGCTGAGAACCGACCCCCGCCGGGCCGGCCACAGTTCGTTTCGGTACCGTGCGGTCGACCCGAGCCGAGGACGAAAGATGGGACGGACCGAGCGGCGGCTGTTCAAGCTGAACGAGGAGCTGGCCCGCCTGCGCCGCGAGCAGGAGCTCACACGCGGCGAGCTGGGGATGCACTCGCACCTCCTCGACGACTTCCGGCGCGACGCCGCCGTCACCGACGCGCCCGCCGACCGGGCCGACGCCCGGGCGTCCGCCAAGGACGTGGACCGGCTGCGGTCCGCGCTGGAATCGGTCGAGCGCAGGATCGCCCGCGCGGAGGCCAGCCGCGCCGAGCTGCTCGCCCGGCTGGGCGACGGCGACGGCGGCGACTGACCGCCGCCCGCGCATGGCAGCCCTCCGCACGCTGTCCGAGCGAGCCCTGAACCGAGCCCTGCTGGCCAGGCAGTCGCTGCTGGAGCGCGGCGGGTGGCCGATCCCCCGGGCGCTCGAACGCGTGGCCGGGATCCAGGCGCAGTACGCGCCGTCGATGTACGTGGGGTTGTGGTCGCGCCTGGCCGGGTTCCGACGCGAGGGGCTCACCGACGCGTTGGAACGCCGCTCGGTCGTGCAGGGGACCCTGATGCGCTCGACCATCCACCTGGTGTCGCGCGAGGACTACTGGCCGTTCGCGGTGGCGGTCCGGGGGTCGCGCCGGAAGTGGTGGCTGCGCGTGATCCCCGAGCGGCTCACGGAGCGGGAGATGTCGGCCGCGGCGGCGAGGGTCCGCGAACGCCTCGCCGCCGGACCGATGCGCCGCAAGGACGTCGAGGAGCTGGTCGGCAAGCGCGAGGCGATGGGCGTCGGCCTGTGGCTCGCCATGGTTCGGGTGCCGCCGTCGGGCACGTGGGGACGCCGCCGGGCCGATCTGTACGCGGCGGCCGAGGACTGGATCGGGCCGCCGGACGTCGAACCGCCCGAAGCGGCCGCGCACCTGGTCCGGCGGTACCTGGGCGGCTTCGGCCCCGCGAGCAGGAAGGACATCGCGGACTTCACCGGGCTGCCCCTGCGGGAGATCGGGCCGGCCCTGGGCCGTCTCGACCTCCGCCGGTTCGCCGGCGAGCGCGGCCAGAAGCTGGTGGACCTCCCACGCCGGCCCCTCCCCGACCCCGGCTCGCCGGCGCCGGTCCGGTTCCTGCCCACCTGGGACGCCACCCTGCTGGCGCACGCCCGCCGGACTCAGATCCTGCCCGAGGAGTACCGCCCCCGGATCTTCCACACGAAGGCCCCCCAGAGCTTCCCGACGTTCCTCGTTGACGGTCGGGTCGCCGGGACGTGGCGCCACGAGGATGGCGCCGTTCGCACCGAGGAGTTCCATCGGCTCGACCGTGCGGCCCGGCGCGCGGTCGCCGAGGAGGCCGAACGCATCGCCGCCTTCCACGCCTGAGCGGCTCAACCCCCGGGTTGATGCGGGCCGGGAGTCCGCAGACCTATCGTGATGCAGTGGACGGACCCAACACGCTGGTCCAGCGGCTGCGGAGCCTGAACCCGCTGGTCGTGGACACCGTGCTCGCGGTCGCGCTGGCCGCGATCACGCTGATCGAGGAGGCCACCGAGCTCGGCTGCCCCTGCGTCTCCACGGCCGACGCGTGGTGGACCGCGTTCTTCATGCTGACCCAGACTCTGCCCCTCGCGCTGCGGCGCAGATACCCGTTCACGGTGCTGAACTTCGTGGGGATCTCGGCGATCGTGTACGACATCCTTGCCGTCCCGCCCGACCCGTACACGGCGATCTTCGCGGTCCTGCTGGCCTTCTACACTGTTGCGGCTTACGCGCGGCGGGATCTCGCCATCGCCTCACTCGTCATCGTGGCGGTGGTGGTCGCGGTCCTGACCTTCACCCCGCTCCTGGACGACCAGAGCTTCCAGGAACACGTCACCCAGCTTGTCCTGTTCGGGGCGGCCTGGTTCGCCGGGGACAACCTCAGGCACCGCCGTCGGGAGGCGGAGCTCCTGCGGGAACGGGCGGACCGGGCCGAGCGTGAGCGGGAGGAGCAGGCCCGGCTGGCCGCGATGGAGGAACGGGGCCGCATCGCGAGGGAGATCCACGACGTCGTCACGCACAGCGTCAGCGTGATCGCCGTGCAGGCCGGTGCCGCCCGAACGGTCCTCGAGGACCGTCCCGAGCGGGCCCTGGAGGCACTCCAGTCGATCGAGCGCGTCAGCAGGGAGACCCTGGCCGAGCTTCGGGGGGCCCTGGGGGTGCTCCGGTCATCCGACGGCGACGCGGCGCTCGCGCCGCAACCCGGGCTGGACCGGCTGGAGGATCTGGTCGGCCACTTCCGGCAGGCCGGGCTGACGGTGGAGGTCACGGCCGAAGAGACGCGCCAAGAGCTCCCGGCAGGGCTGGACCTCGCGGCGTACCGCGTGGTGCAGGAGGCCCTGACGAACGCCCTCCGGCACGCCGGTCCGACGGTCGCGCACGTGGCGGTGACCTGCGCCCCGGAGTGGCTCGAGGTCCTCGTGACCGACGAAGGCGGAGCCTCCGGGTCGGGGAACGCATCCGATCGTCCGTCGTCGGGGGGCCAGGGGCTGGTCGGCATGCGCGAGCGGGTCGAGGCGTACGGCGGCACGCTCCAGGCCGGCCCGGCGAATGGTGGCTTCACCGTCCGGGCGCGTTTCCCGCTGCCGGCCGAGGGGGCGGAGGCGACCTGAGCATCCGTGTGCTACTCGTGGACGACCAGGCCCTGGTCCGATCGGGGTTCCGGATGATCCTGGAGCGGCAGCCGGACCTCGAGGTGGTGGGCGAGGCGGCCGACGGCGCGGAGGCCGTCGCCGAGGCCGCGCGGGCCCGGCCCGACGTCGTGCTCATGGACGTGCGGATGCCGCGTATGGACGGAATCGAGGCCACCGCGCGCATCGCCGCGGCGGGCGAGGGCGGACCCCGCGTGTTGATCCTGACCACGTTCGACCTCGACGAGTACGTGTTCCGAGGGCTCCGCGCCGGCGCCAGCGGGTTCCTGCTGAAGGACGTCACGCCGGAGGACCTCGTCCGGGCCGTGCGGGTGGTCGCCGAGGGGGAGTCGCTGCTGTCGCCGTCGGTGACCCGCCGGCTGATCGAGGAGTTCGTCAAGACGCCGGATGGGCAGACGGCCGCCCCGCCCGGGCTCGCCACGTTGACGGAACGGGAGCGGGAGGTCCTGGCGCTGATCGGGCGGGGCCACTCGAACCAGGAGATCGCCGGCCGCCTGTTCCTGAGCATGGCCACGGTGAAGACGCACGTGAACCGGCTGTTCGCCAAGCTCGCACTCCGCGACCGGGCGCAGGCCGTCGTGATGGCGTACGAGTCCGGGATCGTCCGTCCCGGGGAGGGCGATCCCGGACCCGCGGCTCGTTGACCCAGCTCACTCCGGCTCGCGAGTTGGTTCCGGTCCAGATCTCGACGATCGACGTCATCCCTCGGGTTGAGGTGGTTCCAACCCAGCGGCCGACGCCGGCGGACTCCCGCCCCGCGACCATGGTTTCGACCAGAGGGAAAGGAGCGGGGGAGATGCAGGGGGAGCGAGCGAACGGGAAGCGGCGGACCACCCTGGCCCGTCTCGGCGGTGTGGCCTACCGGCGGCGGCGGTGGGTGGTCGTCGCATGGATCGCGGTGCTGGTGGCCGGCATCGTGATCGGCGGCTCGGTGTTCGACAAGCTGACCTCCGACACGAACGACGGCACTCACACGGAATCCGAGCGGGCGTACGCGCTGATGCGGGGCCTGCCCTCGGACGGGCCGTCGATCGACATGGCGGCGTTCGTCCCGGGCTCGCCGGACGACACGCGGCTGAAGAGCCGGGTGGAGGCCGCCGCGGCGGACATCCGCTCGATGACGGGCGTCGACGCGGTGCTGACGCCATACGACGGGTCGGACCTCGTTGCTCGCGACGGCTCCGGGTTCCTGGTGGCGGTCGATGTCGACGGCCGGCTCGACGACGACACGCGGGACGATGTCCAGGCCCGGGCCGCGGAGCGCCTTCGCGGCATCTCCCACGGCGTGCTCGCCGGCGGCGAGGACCTGACCGGCATGGAGATGGACGACACGGCCCAGCGCGACCTCGAGAGGGCCGAGCTCATCGCGCTGCCGCTGATCCTCCTGATCCTGCTGGTGGCCTTCCGGAGCATTCGGATCGCGGTGCTCCCCATCATCGTCGCCCTGACGTCGATCTCGGGGAGCCTCCTGGTGCTGCTCGGATTCGCGTCGTTCACCGACGTCTCGATCTTCGCGGTGAACGTGGTGACCATGCTGGGACTGGGTCTCGCGGTGGACTACTCGCTGCTGGCGGTCAGCCGGTTTCGAGAGGAACGCTGCCGGGGGCGCTCGGTGCAGGAGGCCGTCGAGGCAACGGTGGCGACGTCGGGCCGCACGATCGTGTTCTCGGCACTCACCGTGACCGTGTCGCTGGCCGGGATGCTGTTCCTGAACGGCGGGCTGCGGTCGGTGGCCTGGGGCGGCATCGGCGTGGTGCTCGTGGCCATGGCGGCGGCGGTGACGCTGGTGCCGTCCCTGCTGGCGATCTGGGGACGGAAGATCCGTCCGGCGGCGCGGGCCGCCTCGGACCACGGGGCGTTCTACCGGGTGTCCCGCTTGGTGCAGCGGCGCGCGGCGATCCTGGTTCCCGTGCTGATGGCCGGGCTCGTGCTGCTGGCCGTGCCGTTCACCCAGGCCCGCACGCAGAACACGGACTCGCGGTACCTCCCCCGGAGCTCGGAGAACCGCCAGTTCTCCGTGGCGGTCCACGACCACTTCCCGGGGCTGACGTCGGACCCGATCGAGGTCGTGGCGATCAGGAAGGCGGGCGTGCCTCGCTCGAAGTACGCGGCGTACCTCGAGCGGCTGCGGTCGCTCCCCGGTGTCGTGAGCGCCGAGGTCTCGGCGACGGACGCCCGGCTCGTCGTCGTCGACGTCGTGCCGCGGTCGCTCGCCGAGACCGAGGAGTCCTATGCAATGGTGAGCCGGATCCGGGCCATGGATCCGCCGTTCGAGACGCTCGTCACGGGGTCGGCCGCCGAGACCGTCGACGAGAAGCACGACCTGCTGTCGCGGCTACCGGTGGTGCTGGCGTTCGTCGCGCTGGCCACGTTCGTGCTGCTGTTCATGATGACCGGCTCGGTCGTGGTCCCGCTCAAGGCGCTCGTGATGAACGTGCTGTCGCTCGGCGCGAGCTTCGGGGCGCTGGTCTGGGTGTTCCAGGACGGCCATCTGTCGGGCCTGCTGAACTTCGACCCCACCGGCTCGGTGTGGTACGTGATCCCGGTCCTGGTGTTCGCCTTCGCCTTCGGCCTCTCGATGGACTACGAGGTCTTCCTGCTCGGGCGGATCAAGGAGGACTACGACCGCACCGGCGACAACGACCACGCGGTGGCGACGGGGCTGCAGCGCACAGGCGGCGTGATCAGCCTGGCCGCGCTCCTCATGGTGGCGGTCTTCGCCGGGTTCGCGGCGGGCGACATGCTGGCCGTGAAGCAGCTCGGGTTCGGCATGGCCCTGGCGGTGGCTCTGGACGCGACGGTCATCCGGATGCTGCTGGTGCCGGCGACCATGCGGCTGATGGGCAGGTGGAACTGGTGGGCGCCGGCGCCGCTCCGCCGCCTGCACGCCCGGATCGGCCTCCGCGAGGAGCCGGCGACGGCGAACGCGATCGAACCGCGGGTGCCCGAGCTCGTCCGCTGAATGGCCTCGCGGGGAGCGGGCCGCGCGGGCCCTCGGTGACGAGGCGCCGGCGCGGCCCATCCCCCTTGCGGCCGAGGGTCGCGGGGGGCCGACACCAACAACTCGCGGGCCGGGCTCAGGCGTGGTCGAGGCGGCGGAGGAACCGGCCGGACGAGGTGACTCGCGCACCGAGGCCGCGGACGCGCTCGGCGAGCCGGACGTCTGAGGTCACCACCTCGACGGAGCCCGGGTCGTCGTCCATGGAGACCATCTGCACGATCTCGTGGTCCGCGGCGTTCCGGCCACGGCGGCTGGCGAAGGCGACCTCGACGCCGTCGTGGGGTCCCGGTTTCATGTCCCCCGGCCTCCGGTCGAACACCACCGTGACCTCGTCGCCGGTTGCGGCGGCGAACTCCTGCAGTCTCCCGAGGAACCGGTGCATCGCCGCATCGGGGTCGTTCCACCACCGGTCCGGCCGGGAGCCGATCACGTTCATCCCGTCCACCAGCCACCGGCGCCGCGCGGACTCGCTCACCCCGCCGACGGTACCGGGTCGGCCGGTCCGCCGGCGGTCAAGCGGCGGCGGAGCCTCCGTACCGCGGCGGGACGGGCGGCGGCGCGACCCGCAGGCGGCCGGCGATCCGCTCGGCCCAGACGGGATGGATCTCGTTCCAGCCGTGCTGGGTGTCGTAGTCCCACGTGCCGACGAAGGTGACGCGCTGTCCGGGCCGCGGGAGCGGCAGGCGCTGGCCCGGGAGCAGCTCGACCACCAGGTCGCCGTACTGCATGCTCTTGTCGTCGAGGAACCGCTCCATCCCCCGGCCGGGGACGACGTACACGTGGTAGTCGCCGTCGGACTCGGGGCGGAGGTCCCGCACGATCCCGGAGTACGTAACGCAGGTCCCGAGCACCCGCAACCGGCTGGGATGGTAGACGCCGGCGAGCGGGTCACCGGCAGGACACGGGCCCCTGGCCGCCTCGCTGCGGATGCCCGCCCGACAGCCGGTCACGACCAGCGCCATCGCCACGAATCCGACGCCGGCGCGCCGAACGAGCGCATGAAGCGGCATGACGCTGAGTCTAGGACGCGGCGCCGACACGACGACGCGGGAACGCGAAACGGCGGGCCGGACACGACCCGCCGTTTCGCCTGGTTCCGTCGGATGGTGCAGCGGGGCTGCCCGCCGCCACGCGCCCTACCGGGCGGCCAGTCCCACCGCGCCCGGCGGGAGCCCCGCCGCGCCGGCGATCGGCGTCAGGCTCCCATCGCCCCCGACGACGAAGGCGCTGATGTCGTGCCCGCTCGAGTCGTTCGAGTAGAGGTACGTGTCCCCGGCGGCCAGGGCCATGTCGATCGGGGCCCCGCCCGTGTTCCCGGTCTTGCCGTCGGCGTCGAGCAGCCGGAGTACCCCATTCGGCCGGATCCGGTAGCCGGAGATGCTGCTGCTCCCGGTGTTCGTCGTGTACGCGAACTTCCCGTTCCCGGTCACCACGACCCAGCACGCGGCCGTCTCGGTGGTCGGCACGCTCGGGCTGATCACGCCGAGTGTCCCGACCCGGTAGGACGAGACCGCGCTGGCGTCCGGCGCGCCGCCGAAGGCCTCGCTGACGAACAGCCGCTCGCCGCGCGCCGCGAACCCGAACGGCGTCTGGCCGGACGACGGGTGCGTGGTCGGCCCCGTGGCCAGCCCCGACGGGCCGACCGTGTAGGTGTCGATGAGGTTCGTGTTCTTCTCCGTGATGACGAGCAGCCGCCCGTTCGGGCTGAACAGCACCTCCGCCGGCCCGACGGAATCGGCCGACAGCGGCCTGGTCGAGCCGGGGATGGCGTGCAGCCGGCCGTCCTCGCGGATCCGGAAGCCCGTGATGTTGCCGGCGTGCGACGCGTCGCCCGCGTTCAGCGCGTAGAGCAGGGAGCCCTTCACCGTCAGGCTGATCGGCATCACGCCGCCGGAGCTCTCGGTGTCGAGGTGCGTGAGCGCCAGGCCACCGCCGCCGACCGAGAAGTCCGAGATCTGGTTCGAGCCGGCGTCGACCACGAAGAGCCGGTCGCCCTTCAGCACGAGCGAACCCTGGCTCCCCAGGCCCGCGCCCGTCCCCGCGCCCGTGGTGGGGAAGTCCCCCGAGAGCGAGAGCGAGCCGTTGGGCGCGCGCGCGTACACCTGTACCGCGTTCGCCGCCTGGTTCGTCAGCACGTACACGGCGCCGCTGCCCGGTGTCGCGGACGCGGTCGGTCCGACGACGAGTGCCAGGGCCGTCAGCGCCGCAAACGTCGCCGTGGCGAGGGCGCGTGCTCTGCGATGTCGCATCAACGTTCCTCCTGTAGTCGCGGTTCGGGTACTGGTCGCGAAAGGGCTCGGCTCCGGGCAGCACCTCCGATCGTCCGATCGTCCGCTCGACTGGCAGATCGAACGTAGACGGGGGCGCATTGCCGGCCGCTTGCGGAATTCCGAACGAATGGTGAACGCGCCGACGGAAGCGGCGGGCGCGCTGCGAGGTCAGGCCGCGGGGAGGGTGACGGCGAAGCGGGCGCCGGCCGGTTCCCCGCTGGTGGCCTCGATCGTGCCGCCCAGCGCCTCGACGATGCGCTTGCTGAGGGTCAGCCCGAGGCCGGCGCCGGGCTCGGCGCGCGCCGGGTCGCCGCGCCAGAACGGTTCCCAGATGCGGTCCCGGACCCCGTCGGGGATCCCGTCGCCGGTATCGGTGACGGCCAGGCGGAGCGACCCTGGGAGCCGTTCGGCCTCGATGACGATGGTCCCGTCGGGCGGGGTGTGGCGGATGGCGTTCACCAGGAGGTTCTGCACTACCCGGATCATGCGCGGCGAGCAGGTGGCGCCGGCCGCCCCGTCGATCGAGGTCCGGACGTCCAGCCTCTTGGCGTCCGCCCCCGCCCGGCACGTGTCCAGCGCGGCCCGGACCACCTCCTCCACCGCCGCCCGCTGGGTCTCGCGCTCGATGGCGTCGGCGTCGAGCTGGACCAGCTCGAACAGGTCGTCGACCAGGATGGAGAGCGCAGCGGTGGAACGCCGCATCTCGGCCGCGTACCGGCGGAGGGTGGGCGCATCCTCGACCACGCCGTCGTCGACGGCCTCGACCATGGCCCGGAGGCTGGCCAGCGGGGTCCGGAGGTCGTGCGAGACAGCCACGATCAGGTCCCGGCGGCGGGACTCCACGTCGCGGACCCGGTTCACGGCCTGCTGGAGGCGTCCGGCCATCTGATCGAGGTCGGCGCCGAGCGTCACCAGCTCGCGCTCGGCGTCGAGCGGCCCGACCCGCGCGTCCAGGTCGCCCTCGGCCAGGGCCCGGGCCGTCTCGGCCAGCCGCCCGACCGCGGAGGACGTCGACCGGCCCGCCACGAACGCGGCCCCCGCCCCCGCGGCGGCCGAGTACACGACGAGCACGGCGAGGGTCGCCGCGTCGTGCCCGTTCAGGAACATCAGCGCCGCCAGCACCACGAGATTGGCCACGCTGGTCAGGGTGCCGATCAGAGACACGGCCAGCAGACGGCTGCGGACGCCGGCCCGCATCAGCAGCGGGCCCGTGGCGGCGACCGCGGCGACCGTCACCACCGCCGCGGGGATCAGGAACGCGGCCAGGTGCGCCAGCGCCGAGCGGTGCATCCCGCTGGCCGCGCCGACGGCCAGCGACCCCGCGGCCCCGGACAGGGCCACCGCCAGGACGAACGCGAGCGGGCCCCACCGGGCGCGCGTCGCCGGGGCCGCGCGCCTGCTCACGGGTCGAACCGGTAGCCGGCGCCCCACACCGTGACCAGGTGGTGAGGGGCGGACGGGTCGCGTTCGATCTTTTCCCGCACCCGGCGCACGTGGACGGTGACCGTGGACGGATCCCCGTCGAACGCGAAGTCCCACAGCTCCTCCAGGAGCTCGATCCGGGAGAACACGTGGCCCGGGTGTGAGGCGAGGAGGAGCAGCAGGTCGAACTCCTTCGGCGTCAGCCGGAGGCGCTTGCCGTCCCGGGTGACCTCGCGCGCGGCGGGATCGATCCGGAGCTCACCGAACTCGAGCCGCCGCAGGTCGTCGGCGACCGACCTGGGCGAGCGCGCCGAGCGGCGGAGGACCGCCTTCACTCGGGCCACCACCTCCCGTGGCGAGAACGGCTTCGTCACGTAGTCGTCCGCGCCCAGCTCGAGGCCGATCACGCGGTCCGTCTCGTCGCCTCGGGCCGTGAGCATGATCACCGCCGGGGGGGAGCTCGCCTGCAGCCGCCGGAACACCTCGAACCCGTCGACGCGGGGCAGCATCAGGTCGAGCAGCACGACGTCGGGCGATCCGCGGTCGACCGCCTCGAGCGCCGCGGCGCCGTCGGACGCCGTCTCGACCGCGAACCCGTCCCGCTCGAGATACCGGGCGAGGACGTCACGAACCATCTCCTCGTCGTCCACGACCAGCACGCGAGCCGGGCTCGACATGCCTTGATTGTAGGCACGCGACCTTTCCGAGATGTTGCGGTCCGGCCGGTGCGACCCGGCCGGACGGCGCGGAGGCCAGCTCGTCGTCGGTTCCGTTACGAGGAGTCCGCGCTTCCCGCGGAATCCAGCTCGAGCGCGCAGGAGTTGATGCAGTACCGCTTCCCGGTGGGCCGCGGCCCATCGTCGAACACGTGGCCGAGGTGCGAGCCACACGCCGCGCACGTCACCTCGGTCCTGATCATGAAATGGCTCAAGTCGCGGTGCAGCTCGACCGCGTCCGAGGTGGCCGGGTCCCAGAAGCTCGGCCACCCGGTCCCCGACTCGAACTTCTCATCGGAACGGAACAACTCGGCCCCACACGCCGCGCACCGGTAGACCCCCTCGCCGTGTTCGTCCCAGTAGGCGCCAGTGAACGCCGGTTCTGTGCCCTTCTTCCGAAGCACCTGGTACTGCTCCGGCGTCAGCTGCTCGCGCCACTCCTGCTCGCTCTTCTCGACCTTCGCTCCCATGTCCTGCCTCCTGGTGGATTCGGGTTCTCCCTCACTGTCCAACAGATGCCGCATGTGTTTCCGTTCCCGATCCGAGGGGCTCGAGGGAATCGGTGGCCCGAGGGGGTCGCTGCCGGGATCGAGCGTGGCACGGGCCACCGGCATTCCGGGAATCCGGGCAAAGCACCGTCGAATGCCCCATTGCCGCGGTGCGGGCGCCCACCGTAGTCTCGGTGGCACGCCCAGCAGGAAGGGACCTCCGTGCGTCCCCGTCTCCAGCTCATCGCCGTCGTGATCGCGGTTTCATCGTCCATTGCCCTGGCCCTGCCGGCCGACGCGACCGGTCGGCACCGGACGCCGCCACCCGCTCGGAGGGGCGTCGCCGACTTCAACGGCGACGGGCACGCCGACCTGGCGATCTCGGCCGCCCAGGAAACGGTGGCCGAGTTGAAGTCGGCCGGCGCGGTGCACGTGCTGAACGGCTCCTCGAGCGGGCTCACTTCTACGGGGAGCAAGCGCCTCACCGAGAACACGCCCTCCGTCCCGGGATCGGCCGCGTCGGGTGACCTCTTCGGCGGGGCCCTCGCCACGGGCGACTTCGACGACGACGGGTTCTCCGACCTCGCGGTGGGCGTGCCGGGCCGGGACACGTCCTTCTTCGACGTGGGCGCGGTGGTCGTCTTCTACGGGTCCGCCACCGGTCTCTCCGGGACGGGAAGCCAGAGATTCGCCGAGGCCGACGTCGGGGAGCCGGCCGACAGTCAGGACCAGTTCGGCACCGCCCTGACCGCGGGAGACTTCGACCGGGACGGCGTCGACGACCTGGCGATCGGCGTCCCCGGGCGGGAGGTGGCGGGCCAGCCACTGGCCGGGGCCGTGGGGGTGCTGTACGGGAATCCCGGAACGGGCCTGGCGAGCGGCTCGTCGCAGCTCATCACCGAGGACGACCTCCCGGGAGGACACCCCCACCAGGAGGCGCGCTTCGGCTCCGCTCTGGTAGCCGCCAACTTCGGGATGAGCGACAAGGACGACCTCGTCGTCGGCGCACCCCTCGACACGGACGGTTCGACCATCGCCGGATCCGCATCGATCGTGTACGGCAGCGCCACCGGGCTCGACACGAGCACGGGGGCGATCTTCCACTCGAGCGCCCTTCCCGGATCGCACCCCGGGGACGACTCGTTCTTCGGTTCGACGTTCGCGTGGGGCCGTGTGGGGGGGAACGACCTGGCGGACCTCGTGGTCGGCGCGCCCGGAGAGAAGGCGGGCCGGCGGGACCGTGCGGGCGCCGTCTACCTCCTGCTCGGTCGCGACGGCGGGGTGACCGGGGTCGGAGCGCGACGGATCACCGAGTCTTCCGCCGGCGTCCCTTCGATCGCGGAGCGGGACGAGTTCTTCGGGACGGCGCTCGCCGTGGGGAACTTCGGGGGCACCACCCACGACGACCTGGCCATCTCAGCCCCCGGCGAAGTGGTCGGTGGCATCGAGGAAGCCGGAGCGGTGTTCGTCCTTCCCGGGAGCGCCTCGGGGCCGAATGCGGCGAAAACCCAGAAGTTCACGCTCGACACGCCGGGCATTCCCGGCGTCGTCGAGGACGAGGGCTTCTTCGGCGAGGACGCGCTCGCCGCGGGCAACTTCGGCCGGGGAGGCCGGGCGGACCTGGCCGTCGCGTCGCGCTCCGAGACCGTGTCGGGGAAGTCGCTGGCCGGCGCCGTCCGCGCGTTGTACGGGACCGTCGGGGGCCTCACGGGGAACCGCGCGCAGCGGTGGACCGCGGCCTCGAAGGGCGTCGCCGGGGACCCCGGGACCTCCTTCCACTTCGGCTACTCGCTGGTATAGCCACCGGACGGGTCGTCGACCCCCATGGTCCGGCCCTCCGCCGCGCCGGCGGATCTCTACGCCCACCGTCGGCGCCGCCGGTAGCGTCAGGCCGTACGGAAGGCCCGAACCGACAGTGCGCCGGCCACGGCGAGTATCCCGACCAGCAGCAGCATGTCCGTCCACGCGAAGCCGGTGCCCAGCCACGGCGCCTGGAGTGCCTTCACCGCGTGGGTCAGGGGCAGGGCGTTCGAGACGGCGCGCATCCCGGCGCCCATCACGTCGGGCGGGGGCCCGGCTCCGGAGAGCAGCCACAGGGGGAAGAACAGGATCATCCCCAGGGCCTGCGCGGCCCGGGCGCTCCTGACGACACTCGCCATGAGGACGCCGATCGCCATCACGCCGAGCGCGCTCGCCAGGAATGCCAGCACGGTGCCGCCAGGCGACGCCGGCAGCGCCGCGCCGAAGATCAGCTTCCCGGCCACGATCAGCACGGCGCTCCCCACGGCGGCGGCCGCCAGCGCCACGAGCACCTGCGCCCCGACCACTGCCCAGGCCGGCATCGACGACGCACGGAACCGCCGCAGCACCCCGCGCTCGCGGTAGGCCGCCAGATGCACGGGCAGGAACACGAGCCCGACGGCCCCGATGACGACGGCCACGTAGCTCGCCAGGTAGTAGTCGGACGGCCGAACGCCGCCGAACGCGGGGTCGTTCGGCTCGAACGACCCGACCAGCGTCAAGAGCACCACCAGCGGGAACGCGAACGTGAAGATCAGCGCCAGCGGCTCCCGGGCGAAGAGCTTCATCTCGATCCACGTCAGCTTCGCGAACGCTCGCATCACCAGTCTCCTCTCGTGTCACGGCCGGTCAGGCCCAGGAACACGTCCTCCAGGGTTCCCCGCTCGGCTCGAAGATCGGCGGGAGCGATCCCCCGCGACACCAGAGCGGAGCCCACCATGGCCAGCACCGGACCGGACCCCTCGACCTCGATGTCCGGACCGCGGCGGTCGACCCGATCGACGTGGTCCACCCGTTCCAGCCACGAGACGTCCCGGTCGGTGGTGAACCTGACCACGACGCGCTCGTGGTACCGGGCAATGAGCTCGCTCGGGGTTCCGGAGGCGATGACCCGCCCCCGGTCGACGATGGCCAGGCGGTCGCACAGCTGCTCGGCCTCGTCCATGTAGTGCGTGACGAGCACCGCGGTGGTCCCCCGCTCCCGGATCGCCCGGATGAGGTCCCACGCCACCCGCCGCGCCGCGGGGTCCAGGCCCTGGGTCAGCTCGTCGAGGAACACGACCCGCGGCTCGGCGACGAGCGCGAGGGCCACGAACAGCCGCTGGCGCTGGCCGCCGGAGAGGCTCGAGAACGACGCTCGCGCCTTCGAGGCGAGCCCCCACTGCTCGAGCAGGACGCGCCAGTCGCCGCCCGCGGGGACCAGCGACGAGAACAGGTCGAGCGCCTCGGCCACCCTGATGCGGTCCGGCAGCGCCGACTCCTGGAGCTGGGCACCGACCAGGCCGCGGAGCCGCCGGGCGTCACGGTGGGGATCGAGCCCCAGCACGCGGATCCGTCCGGAATCGGCCTCGCGGAGTCCCTGGAGGACCTCCACGGTGGTGGTCTTCCCGGCGCCGTTCGGGCCGAGGATGCCGAAGATCTCGCCCTCGGCGACCTCGAACGAGACGTCCCGCACCGCCACGGTGTCGCCGTAGCGCTTGGCCAGGTGCTCGACCTGGATGACGGGTGCCCGGGGCGGTCGTCCGGCCCCGGGACGGGTCTCCTCGAGCACCGCCGTTGACGCGCTCATGGTCTCCTCCTTCCTGCCGGGTGATGCCTCGGCCGAATAGCTAGTGGTGCTATCCATGAGTAGATAGTGCTACTATCCGCTCCAGGTGTCAAATCGGAGTGGCCTGCGAGCCGGAGGTGGCGCGGATGCGAATCTCGGAACTGAGCCGCGAGAGCGGGGTGTCGATCCCGACGATCAAGTTCTACCTGCGGGAGGGGCTCCTTCCGCCGGGAACCCCTACCGCCTCGAACCAGGCCCAGTACGGCGATGGGCACGTTCACCGGCTCCGGCTCGTCCGCGTGCTGATGGACGTCGGCGGCCTTGGGGTCGCGGCCGTGCGGAAGGTGCTCGATGCCATCGCCGACGAGGCCCTCCCCACGCACGAGATGCTGGGCACGGTCCAATTCGCGCTCGGCCCGGTCCCCGACGCCGGCCCGGTCCCCGACGACGTGGCCCGGGCCCGGGCGGAGGTCGACCGGTTCCTGGCCGAGCGGGGGTGGCGCGTCAGCCCCGAAAACCCGTCCCGCCGCACACTGGCCGACGCGCTGGCGGCCCTGTGGCGGCTCGGCTGGCAGCAGGGCGCGGAGGTCTTCACCCCCTACGCCGAGCTCGCCGAGCGGCTGGCGGCCTTCGAGGTAGGAACCGTGCCCGACGAGCGGTCGCGCGCCGAGGCGGTGGAGTCCGTCGTCGTCGGAACCGTGGTTTTCGAGGCGGCCCTCGTGGCGCTCAGGCGCCTGGCCCAGGCCCACCGGTCCGCGGAGCGGTTCGCCGCCGGCGGGAAGCGACGCGCGCCTCGCAGGTAGTGGGCCATCGGACGACGCTCGCCGGGCCGGCGCCTCGAGCCCGGTGTCAGGTGCGCGGATCCGGGGATCGAAGGAACTCGAGGACCGCGAGGACGCGGCGGTGGTCGTCGGTCGTGGGGAGCAGGTCGAGCTTGCCGAAGATCGCGGCCACGTGGGTCTCGACCGTGCGCAGCGAGAGGAACAACCGCTCCGAGATGGCCTGGTTGGACCGCCCCTCGGCCATCAGCGCCAAGACGTCCCGCTCGCGTTCCGTGAGCCGTTCGATGCGGGTGTGCTCAGGAGAGCGACCGACCAGGCGGGCGATGACCTCGGGATCGATGGCCGATCCGCCGCTCCCCACCCGGCGCACGGCGTCGACGAACCCGTCGAGGTCCAGGACGCGGTCCTTGAGAAGGTACCCGACGCCGCGGGCATCCTCGCCCAGCAGCTCGACGACGTGGCGGGTCTCCAGGTGCTGGGACAGGACCAGGACCCCGGTCGAGGAATGCTCCCGGCGGATCCGAACGGCCGCCGTGAGCCCCTCCACCGAGTAGGTCGGCGGCATCCGGATGTCGACGACCGCGACGTCGGGTCGCAGCGCCGCGACGGCCGCCACCAGCGCTTCGCCGTCGCCGGCCTGCGCGGCGATCTCCATCCCGCGCTCCACGAGTACCCGCGCCAAGCCCTCGCGGAAGAGCACCGAGTCGTCGGCGAGGGCTACCCGCACGGGATCTCGGCCCGGACGTCCGTTCCCTCGCCCGGGGCGCTCCGCACGACGAGGCGGCCGCCGAGCGCGGCGACCCGGTCCAGCAGGCCCCGGAGGCCCGAGCCGGCGCGCGCATCGGCTCCCCCGACGCCGTCGTCGACCACGGACACCACGAGCCGTCCGTCCGCTCGCCGGACGGAGATCTCCACCAGCGTCGCGGCGGCGTGCTTCTGGCAGTTCGCGAGGGCCTCCGAAACGACGAAGTAGGCGGTCGCCTCGACGGCCTCGGGGTATCGTTCTCGCGGGGCCTCGAGGACGCGGACTGGAAGGGCCGAACGCTCCGCGAGCGAGTCGAGGGCCGCCGCCAGCCCGGCCTCGGTCAGCACCGCGGGGTGGATCCCCCTGCCCAGCTCACGGAGCTCCTCCACGGCCCGCGCTGCCTCTGCGGCGGTTGCATCCAGTTCAGCCCGCAGCGCCGGGTCGGCGTCCGGGCCCACCCGGTCGAGCAGCAGGCGCAGCGACAGCGCGAGGGTCAGTAACCGCTGCTGAGCCCCGTCGTGCAGGTTGCGCTCCACTCGCCGCCGCTCGGCGTCGCCGGCTTCCACGATGCGCTGGCGCGACGCGCGCACCTCCTCGAGCTTCGCCCGGATCTCCGCCCGGAGCCGCTCGTTCTGCAGCGCCATGCGGGCGGCGGCGCCCACGGCGCCGAACAGCTCCGGCTCGTCCAGGAGGGCCGGGTCGTGCACCAGCGCGATCGACCGGTCGCCGTCGAGATAGGTCACCGCCCGCCCGGGGCCGGGCGTCGGGTCGATCTCCACCTGAGCGCCGTCCGGGTCGACGAACGCGTCCGAGCCGGGCAGGCGGAACGCCAGCCTCGCGGACGGATCGCCCAGCGCCCTGGCGAGGGCGCCGGTCACCCCGGCGGGCGGCAGGCCCTGCTCGAGCTCGACGACGAGGTCGCCCACGACCGATCGGTCAAGCCGATTTCGCAGGATCGAGACCAGGAACGCCCCCGGCAGCAGGAGGTAGACGGCCGGCCCGTACCCGAAGAGCAGGAGGAAGACGCGATCGCTCGCATCGACCGCCTGAGCCACGTTCTGGGCGATGATCAGCGCGATGGTGGGGGCCGCAAACCAGGAGATGGGACCGAAGGCTCGCCGGCTCCGGGGCCCGATCTCCAGCCAGTGCCGGGCGATCATCGCCAGGACGACGAGCGCGACCAGGATGCCGACGGCCGCCTCCACCCAGTTGATGACGTCGTTCAGGCCGCGGTCCCCCGAGATCAGCAGGAGGTTGGCCGGGCAGCGCCGGCATCCGTACTGCGCGGGATCCCAGAACAGCTGGCCCACGATGGTGTTCCCCAGGACCCAGACGTACGTCCCGGCGATGACGACGCGCTCCGCGCGGGAGCGGGGCCGGCCCGTGGGGAACGTCAGGGCCAGATGCGCCAGCACCGCCTGGTACAGGGACTGCGTGACGTTGGAGACGGTGAACGTCAGCGACGAGTGGAAGACGCCGAGATTGGTGAGGAAGAACGCGAACCCGACCCCCGACATGATCGCGCCCATCAGGTTCTCCGGCCGCCGGTGCCACGCGTAGAGCCCGACGAAGACGAACGACGCCACCACCGAGACCTGGATGACGCCGACGAGGAACGTCACCCCGCCCTCCAGCAGGAACCCCACCGCGTCGACGGCGCACACGAGGATCCCGGCGGCCGCCAGCCACGGGATCAGCCGCCGCTTCGCCACGAACCCACCGTCGGGAGCGAGCGAGGTGGTCACCCCGCCGCCCTCGCCGGAGACGCCCGGTCCCTGCGGTTCACCCGTGAGGCCCTCGGCCGAGAGGCCCGACCGACTGCTCACGTCGCGACCCCCGGCACGAACGCGCGGAGCCGGCCGGCAGTGAGCTCGCCCTTCGACACGAAGCCGGCCGCCGCACTTCCGGCGATGCGGTCCCCGTAATCGGAGATCTCGCGGCCGGACGTCAGCACGACGGTCGGCGGGTCCCGTCCCGTCGCCAGCCGCTCCGCCACGCGGATCCCGTCCATGTCCGGCAGCCCGATGTCCAGGAGCACGAGGTCCGGACGCAGCTCGCGGGCCGCCGCGATCGCGCCCGCCCCGTCGAAGGCCTCCCCCACGACCTCGAATCCTCCTCCCTCGAGGAGCCGCCGGGCAACGGCCCGGAACGCCGGGTGGTCGTCCACGACGAGGGCCGTCGGTGCCATGCCGGAATCGTGGCACGGAGACGGGCGGGAAACCTCAGTGCGAGCACGGAGGGCGGATCCCGTGCCCGCTCGGATGTTCCGGCGGTCGGCCGCTCCTAGCGTCGTTTCAGGCGCCGGCTCGACGGGCGAGCGGCGGCGGACGGGAGGAGGAACCATGAGGAAGATGCTCTTGGCCGCGGTGGCGGTCGCGGTGGTTGCGACCGCCTCGCTCGGCTCGGCTGGCGCGTTCGCGTCGACGCCCCGAGCGCGGTCCACCACCATCCGGCTCACGGCGCACTTCACGCACCAGGAGATCGTCGACACCGGGCCCACAGGCCCGAGCCCCGGCGACGTGCAGGTCGGCATCGGCACGCTGTCGCGCGGGGGCAAGGTCGTCGGGCGATTCGGCCTCGTGTGCGAATTCCTCACTGTGGGTCAGAACCCCACGGCCAACTGCTCCACCACCGGGCGGCTCCCCCACGGGACGATCACCCTGGAGGGCTTCTCCAACCAGGCGAGCGACGACCAGACCTGGGCCGTCGTGGGGGGAACCGGGAACTACCGCGATGCCGCAGGCCAGGCCCTGATCCACGGCGTCGACGACACGACGAGCGAGGTGACGATCGAGCTCGACTGATCTCGACCGAAGCGCGGGCTACGACGGGGAGGGCGCGGCCATGATGCGGTCGCGCGCCTCCCCCGTCAGGCCGTCAGCTCGCGCAGGAAGGCCAGCACGGCTGGTTCCGAAGACTAACCAGGTGGCCGCCGCCCACCAGCTCCACGCGCGCTCCGGGGATGGCGGCGGCCATCCGCTCGGTGACACGGCGGAACGCGGGCGGGGAATCCGACGCGGCCACGAGCAGCGTCGGCACGTCGATCCTCGCGAGGTCCTGGACGTCCGCGTCGAGGAATCCGCCCTCGAACTCCGCGAGGATGGCCGGACCGTTGTCGGTGATCATCTGACGGATCGGCTCCGGGAAGGAAGCCCACGCCGCCGGCCCGGCGACGCGTTCGATGAACGCGCGCCCGACGGACTCCGGCGCCTGCGCCGCGACCGGGAGCAGCAGGTCGCGGGATTCCTCGGCCCAGCGCAGAGCCTCGGGATCGAACGAGAGCACCGCCGCCTCCAGGAGCACCAGGGCCCGGACGGCCCCGGGATGACGCAGGGCCAGGCTGAGGGCCGTCTCGCCGCCGTAGCTCCGGCCGATCACGACGGCCGGCGCCGCGCCGAGCGCCTCGAGGAGCGCTGCAGCGTCTTCGCCGTGCTGCGCCACGTTCGTCACGTAGGGTTCCGGCCGCTCGCTCCGCGTGCACCCCCGCCGGTCGTGGGTGATGACCCGCCCGAGCGGTGCCAACTCGCCCAGTGCCGGACCCCAGATCATCGCTGAGCTCGACGTTCCGTGGATGCACAGGATCGGCTCGCCGCTCCCGTGCTCCTCGTAGTACAGGCGGACGCCATTGACGGTGGCGTACGGCATGGACGCGACGATACCTTCGAACCACGAGGACTCGCCGGCCGGGCAGACGTGATGACGCTCAGAATCGAGCGGCTCCGGAACCGCAGGACTCGGCCTGGTGTCGGCGACGCTAAGTGCTCCGCGTCGGAAATACGGTCCGCACCGAGAGCGTCACGGCGCCCCGAGGGCAAGGCGCGAGGAGCGCCGCGTACCCAGCGGGTACGCAAGCGACGAGCAACGCAGCCATCGGGGATGCAGGGGCGCTCGAATGCGACCGTATTTCCGGGGCGGTGCACTAAGGGTGCGAGGATGACCACCCATCGAGAAAGGACGTGGGGAATACAGCGCCGCGACATCAACGCGCACTTCGAGCAGACCAACGCCCGCCTGGCCGCGATTGAAGCCCAGCTTTCGGTGCTCTCGGCGAAGCTGGGCGCGCCGTACGTCAACCCACCACGGCCGTGCCGCCCGAGGTCGTCGCGCTCGCCCAGTCCGGCGACCCGCTGGGGGCCATGCGCAAGTACCGGGAGCTGACCGGGGCCGGCATGGAGGAAGCGGGGGGTCATCTCCGGCCTTCTGACAGTGACGTTTGAGCCGGCCTGAACGACCGCCGGTGGTGAATCGGCTCCCCCAGGAGGTCCGGTCAGCTCGCGGTGAGCACGCCGTTGCGCTCGGCCCACAGCGCGGCCTGGGTGCGGTCCTGCACGCCGAGGCGCTGGAACAGGTGGGTAAGGTGCGCCTTGACCGTCTTCTCGGTGATGCCGAGCCGGCGGGCGATCTGCTTGTTCGCGAGTCCCCGCGCGACGAGGATCAGCACCTCGCGCTCGCGGTCCGTGAGCTCGCGAGCGGGCTTCGACTCCGTGCGTGCCGCCACCACCGCCATCGCGGCCTTGGCGGCGATCGGCGCCTCGCCCCGGGCCGCGGCCTGGACTCCGCGATGGACCTCCTCGGGCTCGGCGTCCTTCAGCAGGTAGCCGATCGCGCCGGCGTCGAGCGCGGCCAGGATGCGGTCGCGTTCCGAGAACGACGTGAAGATCACCACCCGGATCCCCGGGTCACGCTCCAGGATGCGGCGGGTGGCCTCGATGCCGTCGACATCCGGCATGGAGAGGTCCATGAGGACGACGTCGGGCGCGGCGGTGGCGGCCAACTCGACGGCCTCCCCGCCTCCGGTGGCGGAGCCGACGACCTCGACGTCCGCGAAGCTCGCGAGGAGCTGCTCCAGCCCGGTGCGCACCACGGCGTGGTCGTCGGCCACGAGCACCCGGATGCGCTCGGTCGCGGTCACTGCGGCGGCACCTCCAGCCGTACGGTCGTCCCCCGGCCCGGCTCGGAGTCGATCTTCAGCACGCCGCCCGCCTCGTCGGCCAGCGAACCCAACAGTGACAGGCCCATGTGCCCCTCCCCGCCGCTGCGGTCGACGTCCGCTGGGGTGAACCCGCGCCCGTCATCACGCACGCTCAGCACCAGGCGGTCGCCGGAGGCGTGGACGCCCACCTCGACGGACGACGCGGCCGCGTGCGATTGCACGTTCCGCAGCGCCTCCTGTGCCGTGCGGAACACGAGCGCCTCGGTCGCCCGGTCCGTCTCCAGGCCGGGAGCCACGTCCAGCCGGGTCCGGACGCCCCGGGAGGCCAGCGGCGCCAGGAGGTCGGACAGGGCCGGCTCCAGGCCGGCCGTGTGGAGGTTCGGCGGGTAGATCTCCACGAGCAGCGTCCGCAGCTCGCGCATGCCCTGGCGCGTGCGGTCGGCGCCGGTGCGCAGGGCCGTGGCGGCGTCCGAGGAGCCGGCCGCCTCGGCGCGCTCCGCCGCGGCCGCCAGCGACATGGACAGCCCCGCGAAGTCCTGGACCACGCCGTCGTGCAGGTCGCCGGCGATGCGGCGCCGCTCGGCGGCCGAGGCCTCGACCGCCCTGCGCAGCAGCCGCTCGCGGTCGAGCCGGCCGCGCTCGAGGCGCCGGGCCATGCGCCATGCCAGCGGGACCTGCAGCGCCGCCAGCACGAGGAGGCCGATCAGGAGCGCGGGAACGAACCCCAGCCACACGCGGCGGCCACTCGCGGAGACGGAGCTGTACTGGAGGTAGGTCTCGAACAGCAGCGGGGTGCCGTCCGGGGTGTGGACCGGCAGGTACACCTCGAGCAGCGAGCCGAAGTGCCGCTCGAAGCGGTTCTCCGGTGCACTGAGGTCGCTGAGGTCCGCGTCGGCGTCGCCGCTGTGCAGGGCGGCCTTCTCTTCCGCTCCGAGGGCGTACCGCGCCCCGACCAACTGGGGCTCGTCCGAGTACACGATGCGTCCGGACGCGTCCCACAGCTTCACCCGGACGATCTCGCTGCCCAGCACCCGCTGCCGGACGACACGATCGAGCGCGGCCAGCGCGCGGGGGTCGCCGGACAGGATGCCGTCGCGGAGGGCCGGCTGCGCCATGCCGCGGCCGACGGTCACGCTCAGCTGCCGGGCGTTGCGGATGGCCTCCGAAGTGCCGGCGGAGCGGAGGACGAACGCCTCGATCACGCCGACCAGGGCGACCGCCGCGAGACCGGAGACGGCGAAGGTCGCCACGGCCCGGGCGACGGAGCCGTGCGAGGACCGGCGCCCACGTGTGCGCGCCGGGGTGTCGTCGCGGGCGCCCTCCGCCCCGGCCTTGTGCCGGGATCGATCCAGGAGCTGCGCCATCCCCTTCCTCCCTCCGGATCCCATGGTATCCGGAGCCCGGGAAAGGAACGGGAAAGGTAGATCCAAGCCCTCATCGGCAACCTCGCGGCCCGAACCGGTCCGCCGGACGCGACCCCGGTCGACCAAGGGGTTCCGGCGTCGCCGGTCGACCCAGGCGGTCCGCCGCCGGGCGACGAGTGGAGGACGCGCTACGTGCTCTTGTTCCATGGCGCGTCCGCCCCACAGTCGGCGCCGGTCATTCACCGCCCGCGTTCCTCCCTCGTCCGTGCGGCCGATCGGTGCGGCCGCGCCGGCAAGGAGGCTCGCAACCGGCGGGTCGGCGGGACAACGGGACCGTGGTCGTACGACCCCCGTCCGATTGTGGCCGCGACCCGGTGAACGAGAGCCTGCGACCCATGGATCACTCGAGGAGAGGAGGAGACATGCGAGCCAACAAGCTCGTGAGGCTCGGGATCGTGGGACTGGCCGTCGGGGCGCTGTTCGCGTCGGCGCCGGCCGCGATGGCCAAGGACGGCGTCACCACCAAGGGCAACTGTTCCGGAGCCGCGAAGTGGAAGCTCGGCCTGCGGCCCGAGGACGGCGGCGTGCTGAAGGTCCAGCTCGAGGTGGAGGAGGCGAAGCCTGGCCAGCAGTGGTCGGTGCGGATCGCCGACAACGGGTCGAGGATCTTCTCCGGCTCCCGCACGGCCAACCAGTTCGGCGAGTTCACGGTGAGGACGTCCTCCACCAACCGGGCGGGCTCCGACCACGTCACCGGGAGGGCGACCAACAAGGTGACCGGTCAGGTGTGCAACGCCTCAGCGACGCTCTGACCCCCCAACGCAGAGAGCCTCCGAGCACGAATCGGGGGCTCTCTCGCGCGGCAGGTGCGAACGGCTGGAGGGATCCCGCGCTTGTCGTCGGGCCATCCCCCGTCGTCGAGGCGCAGATGGTCGCGTCTCCACCGCCTGCGCGCATAGGGTCTTCCCATCGCGGAGCGTAAGGGAGGGAGCGAGGGGTGAGCGACGAAGCCAACCTGAAGGTGCTGGAACAGGTCCTCGACGGGTTCAACCGCCACGACGTGGACACCATCATGGCGTTCTTCTCGGACGACGCGGTCTTCGAGTCGCCCCGCGGGCCGAAACCGTGGGGCATGCGGTTCGAGGGGAGGGACGCGGTGGCCGCCGGGTTCGCCGCGAGGTTCGAGGGCATCCCGGACGTCCACTACGGCCAGGACACCCACTTCGTGTGCGGTGATAGCGGCGTGTCCGAGTGGACGCTCACCGGCACCACCACCGCGGGCGACCGGTTGGAGGTCCGGGGCTGCGACATCTGGACGTTCCGCGGCGACCAGATCGTGAGGAAGGACTCGTTCTGGAAGATCGTGGATCCGGCCTGAGCTCTCGCCGCGAAGGGCACCTCCTGGCGTGGGGGTCATTGTTCGCAGTTTGTGAGAGGTCGACCAAGGCCTCCCGCCTGGCCCGGGAGGCGGTGGAGCTGAACCGGAGGACCGACGAGTTGAACTACCGGGCCGACTTCCTGGTCTCCCTGGCCGAGGTGGCCGAGCTCGCCGGTCGTCGCGAGGAGGCGGTTGCCTCCCTCGACGAAGCGATCGACCTCTACGACCGCAGGGAGAACCTGGCCGGCGCGGCCCAAGCCCGCAACCGCCTGGCTGAGCTGCGATGACGATCTCGCCGGACCGCGTCAGCCCCATCTCGCCGACTCGTGCTCAGGACCGCAGGTCCTGGACGGGCCAGCCGGTCTTCCCCGCTTCCTCGATGATCTCCGGGTCGCCCGTCAGCAGGGTCGCGCCGTGGGCGAGCGCCGTCGCGACGGCGAATGCGTCCGCGTACGAGAGCCGGTGGGATGCCTTGATGGCGGCGGCCTCGAGCACCCGATACTCGTTCGGCAGCTCGAGCATCACAGCCGCCCGAAGGTCTCGGACCGCCTCCCCTGCCGCCGTCCTTCCCGCCGATCTGGTGAGCACGTAGAAGACCTCGCCCGCGTTGATCCAACTCATGAGCGGTCGCTCGCCCATGAGATCCCTGACCCTGTCGGCGCCGGGTTGCTCGTCGTACAGCCAGGCCAGCACGGCCCAGGAGTCGAGGCAGAACGTCACCGCCCGGATTCGATCTCTCGCCGGTGCTCTTCCTCGAGCAGTCGCGTGAGAGGCACCGGCAGATCGCGGAAGCGCCCCTTCAAAGGCTTGGGATCACGGACGGGCTCCACGAGGACCCCGCCCTCCTCCAGCGAGAACGCGACTTCGTCTCCTGGCTGGAGGCCCAGGTGGTCTCGCATCCCCTTGGGGATCACGACCTGTCCCTTCGGTCCTACCCGGTGAGTCATACCGGTCAGTATAACTCGGTGAGCGCCGGTCCCGCGGCGGTATGAACGAGCCCCGGCGGGAGGCCGGGGCTCGTCGTCGTTCGATCGCCGTGCTGTCGCGTTAGGCGGCCGTGAGGGTGCCGGCCGTGCCTGACGCCGGCTCCTCCAGCGCCCAGGCGAGCACCTGGTCGATCGACTCCGCGATGTGGAACTCGATCTCGTTCCGCACCTGCTCTGGGACGTCTTCCAGGTCGCCCTCGTTCCGCTTGGGGAGGATTACCTCCTTCAGCCCGGCCCGGTGGGCAGCGAGGACCTTCTGCTTGATTCCGCCGATCGGCAGGACCTTGCCCTGCAGGGTGACCTCGCCGGTCATGCCTACGACGCTCCTCACCGGTCGTCCGGTGAGCAGGGAAGCGAGCGCCGTGGTCATGGTCACGCCCGCACTGGGGCCGTCCTTGGGGACGGCGCCGGCCGGGACGTGGACGTGGAACCGGCCCTTCAGGTCGTCGGATGCGATGCCCAGCTCGGGAGCGTGGGAGCGGACGTAGGACAGTGCGATCTGCACCGACTCCTTCATCACGTCGCCCAGCTGACCGGTGAGCGTCAGGCCCTCGGAGCCCGAGCCGTCGCCCGAGTCCATCCGGGTCGCCTCGATGAACAGCACGTCCCCGCCGACGCCGGTCACGGCCAGGCCGGTCGCGACGCCGGGCACGGAGGTCCGCTCGGCCGCGTCGAAGAAGAACTTCTGACGGCCGAGGTACTCGCGGACGTCGGTGGCCTCCACGGTGACCGGCGGCTTCAGCTCGCCCGACGCGACCTTCGTCGCGACCTTGCGGAGCAGCTTGCCGATCTCCCGCTCGAGGTTCCGGACGCCTGCCTCGCGGGTGTAGTCACCCACGATCACCCGAAGCGAATCGTCGACCAGGTCGACTTCCTCGGCCTGCAGGCCGTTCCGCTGCAGCTGGCGCGCGAGGAGATGGTCGCGCGCGATGGCGACCTTCTCCTCCTCGGTGTAGCCATCGAGCCGGATGATCTCCATGCGGTCGAGCAGCGGCGAGGGGATCGTCTCGAAGACGTTGCCGGTGGCGATGAACAGGACCTCCGACAGGTCGAGGTCGACGTCCAGGTAGTGGTCGCGGAACGTGTGGTTCTGCGCCGGGTCCAGGACCTCGAGCAGCGCCGAGGACGGGTCGCCCCGCCAGTCGGCGCCGACCTTGTCGATCTCGTCGAGCATCATCACCGGGTTCTTCGTGCCGGCGTCCTTGAGCGCCCGCACGATGCGGCCCGGCATGGCGCCGACGTAGGTCCGCCGGTGCCCGCGGATCTCGGCCTCGTCGTGGATGCCGCCGAGGGCCACCCGGACGAACTTGCGGCCAAGGGCGCGGGCCACAGATTCGCCGAGCGACGTCTTGCCGACACCCGGAGGACCGATCAGCGTGAGGATGGCGCCCGAGCCGCGCCCGGACTCCGACTCCGCCAGGCCCCGCTCGCGACGGAGCTTCCGCACCGCGAGGTACTCGACGATGCGGTCCTTCACGTCCTCGAGGCCGGTGTGGTCCTCGTCGAGGATGCGCCGGGCGTCGATGATGTCGAGGTTGTCGTCGGTGCGGACGTCCCACGGGACGTCGAGCAGCCAGTCCAGGTAGGTCCGGATCCAGCCCTGCTCCGGCGACTGCTCGGACATGCGCTCGAGCCGGCCCAGCTCGCGCTCGGCCTGCTTGCGGACGTCCTCGGGCATGTTCGCCTCTTCGATCCGGCGGCGGTACTCCTCGACGACGTTCTCGCCGTCGTCCTCGCCGAGCTCCTTGCGGATGGCGTCCATCTGCTGGCGCAGGATGAACTCCCGCTGGTGCTTGTCGAGGTTGCCCTGGACCTCCTCGCGGATCTTGTCCTTGACGGTGACCTCGGCGAGCGTCTCCTTGGCCCAGTTCAGGACCTTCTCCAGGCGCTGCTCGACGTCGAGCGTCTCCAGCACCTCGATCTTCTGCTCCAGGCTGAGGTCGGGCGAGTACCCGGCCATGTCGGCCAGAGCGCCCGGCTCGGTGATGCCGCGCAGGACCTCCGCGATCTGCGGAACCCCGCGGGCCTCGACGATGTTCTCGAGGGTCCCCCGGTACTCGCGAGCGAGCCCGCGGCCGCGGTCGGTGTGGTCGTTGGTCTCGACGGCGTCCTCGACCTGCACCCACGTGGCGTCCCCGGTCCCGGCCACGCCGGTCCCGACGACGGCACGGTGCAGACCCCGGATGACCAGGGCCTCCATGCCGTTCTGGAGCGTCCCGGAGTCCTCGATCTTGGCCACGGTCCCAACCGCGGCATACCGGTTCCCAACCCTGGGAACCAGGACCAACACATCCCCCTGAGAGCGGGCAGCCAAAGCCGCAGCCCGAGCCTCAGGCGTCTCGAGCATGAGCGTGATGACCATCCCCGGCAGCACCACCCCAGAGGTCAGCGGCAGCAAGGGAAGGACGGCAGTATCAAGCTGTTCAGGCACGTTGGCCTCCTCTTCACGCGCTACGAGAGAGTGAACGGCCCGGCCGAGGCGCCTATTCCCAACCCTGAGCGCCGATCGCTCAAGTTCGCGGAATCGATCCGCGGGGGCGCTGCGCCTGCTCAGCAGGCTGGAGCGTAGACCCGGTCGCGGAGGAACTCCTGCCACTCCTGACCGGTCAGCGGGCGACCCGCGATGTCGCACGCGCGCGACTCCCACGCTGTGGGTGCCATGTCCCACAAGAAGGCGTGGCCGTCGTTCGAGAGAATCGAGAATTCCGTGCCCGATGGGCTCCAGGCTCCGGTCGCCCAGTCGTCGGTGGCGGACAGCGTGACGCCGATGGACTTCCCGGTCAGCGGGTCCGTGACGAGCGCGTCCCCCTGCGTGCCCGTACTCGCGATCAGCTCCGTGTCCTTCTGGAAAGACACGTTCCAGACGAAGCCGTTCTGGCCGGTGAACGGCTTGCCGACGGGATCGCCGGAGCGGGCATCGAAGACGTAGACCTGCCCGTTGAATGCGCCGACGGCAACCATCTGGCCGTCGTTGGAGAACGCCGGCAGGGTGCTGACGTCGGGCGTCTCGAACCGCCACAGCTCCTCACCTGACTCGACGTCCCAGACCACGAGGCCGGGCGCGTCGGTGCTCGCCGCGAGGGTGCGTCCGTCCGGACTCAGCGCGACAGCCTCGACGAACTCCCCCGCGTCAAGGCGCTGCCTGACGTCACCGCTGTCGACGTCGACCACCACCACGTCCGAGAGGTCGTTCGTGACGACCGTTCGTCCGTCGCTGCTGAGGGCGACCGTGTCGACGGTCGCAGGGCGCTCCTCGGTTGGTTCGTTCTCCGCTGTGTAGACGCGTCGGATCAGCGACCGCGTGGAGACGTCCCACAGGTCGACGCCGTCCGTGGACGCCGTGGCGAGGAGCCGCCCGCTCGCGTCGAAGGCCGGCGGCATGCAGCACGCGAACGACCCCTTCGGCAGCATTCCAACGCGTCGGAACGTCTCCGTGTCGAGGAAGCGGACCCGGTGGTCGACGTCGATCATCGCGACCATGCGTCCGTCGGGCGCCCATGAGAACCAGGGGAGGCCCCCCTCGAGGATCGGCGGGTAGTCGGCGGCGAGCGTCCGCTTGACGCCGCGGTCGCCGGCGACGTCCCACTCGATCGCGGTCGAGTCGAGGCCGTCCGTGTACATCGTCCGGCCGTCGGGGGTGAATCCGATGCCCTGGACGGGACCGGTGTGGCCACGGAACGTCGTCGCCTCGCCGGAGGCGACGCTCCACGCCACGACGATCCCGTTCGCGGCGCCTTCCGCGATCGTCGAGCCGTCCGGGCTGAACCGGACGGAGTCGACGACGAGCGTCTCGGGGGCCCGAAGGCCGCGCCGGTCGCCGGTCGCCAGGTCCACGAGGTCCACGTCCCCGGTGTCGCGGACGAGCGCGAGCGTGGTGCCGTCGGGAGAGACCGTCCAGGGGACGTGCCGGACGACGTCGATGGTTCGTGTGACACGGCCTCGCGGAAGGGTGAGGATCCGCACCTTCGTCTCGCTCGCGACCGCGACCCGGTCGTTCCCGACGAAACCGATGCCGGCGAACCTATCGATTGGGATGGGATCGGCGACCGGCCGTCCGGTCGCCGCCCTGAGGAGCGTGAGGGTCCGTCCCTCCCCCGCTGGCTCGAAGCCGGCAGGCCCGTCGACCCCCGGATCGTCGGCCACGGCGACGATGCGTCCGTCGGGCGAGACGGCGAATCCGCTCAGGCCGGAGGAGCCGGCGGTCGCCCGCCAGCGGCGCTTCCCGGCCGCCACGTCGTACGCCTCGATGACCTCGGGGTCGCCCTCCTTCGCCGGTGCGGCAGCGACCAACAGCGAACGACCGTCCGGCGAGGCGGCAAGTTCGTCGGCGAACCCCCGAACCGTGAAGAGCCTTCGGAACGGCCGCGTGTCGTACACGGCGATGTCGTTCTCGTTGTCGGAGAACGCCACCCAGGAGCTGTCGCCGGCGACCGCGAGCCGCAGGAGCCGATTGCCGTTCGGCCGGACGACACGGAGCACGCTGTTCCAGCGAAGGAGCGTGTTCAGCAGCGAGGCGCGGCTCTGCTGCGTGTCGTGCAGCGCGACGGCCTCGCGGGCGAGGAGCAGCGAGAGGTCCGGGGACTGCTGCAGGAGGGACTCGGCGCTCAGGCGCTGGGACTCCGCGGCGACGGCGGAGGCCTCGGCGCGGTGGGCGGCCCGGTCGGCGCGCTGGGCCTGCTGGTTCGCTGTCTGGGCCGACCGGCGGGCCGAGCCGCGCTGCACGAGCGCGAGCGCGCCGGCAACGAGCGCGACGACGAGGAACAGGGCCGTGCCGACGAGCAGGCCTCTGAGGCGGCGGTTGGTGCGGCGCTGGCGGTCGGCCTCCTGCTGCGCCGCGCTGCCGCTCGCCGCCAGGAACTCGCGTTCGAGCTCGTTCAGCTCGATCGAGTGGCCGGCGGACCAGTCGAGCGCGGTGGAGAGGCGGGCCCCGCGGTAGAGCTCGGAGGGCTCGCGCCCGCGGGCCTCCCATTGCTTCGCAGCCTGGGTGAGGTGCTGGCGCAACTGGCGTCCCTGCGCGTCCTCCTCGAGCCAGGATTGGAGTCGCGGCCACTCGCGAAGCAGCGCCTCGTGCGCGACCTCCACCGTGCCTTCCCCCATGACGAGAAGGCGGTCCTGGGTCAGCTTGGTGATCACGGTGGCCGCCGCGCGGTCGCGTTCGAGGTCGAGCTCGTCGAGGTCGACCCGGCGCTTCGTGGTGGCCTCGCCCTCGCCCACCGCGACGAGGCGCAGGAAGATCCGGCGGGCGGCCTCGCGCTCGGCGTCGGACAGCTCGGCGTACGACGACTCCGCCAGGCGGGCCACCGCGCCACGGACGCCGCCGGTTCGCTCGTAGGCCTCCATGCGGATCCAGCCGCCGTCGCGGGCCTGCCACAGCTCCACCAGCGCGGTCGACAGCAGCGGGAGGCCGCCCGGCTCGTCGGCGACCTCCTCCACGAGCGCGTCGACGAGCGCCGTCTCGACGCGGAGGCCGGCGCGGCGGGCGGGCAGCTCGACGGCCCGCTTCAGCTCCTCGCGCGTGAGCGGGCCCACGAGGACGTGGTTGGCGGCGAGCGCTTCCGCGAGCTCGGGATAGGGCGCGCAGTGCGCGTAGTAGTCGCCGCGGATGGTGAGGACGATGGCGATGCGCTCCGGGTCGCGCCTCGCCGCACGCATGAGGGTCTCGATGAACGCCGTGCGCTCCGCATCCGAATGGCAGGTCGTGAAGGTCTCCTCGAACTGGTCGACGACGAGGACGAGGCGACTGGGTGCGTCCTCGACGGCGGCCGCGAGCGGGTCGTCGCCGTCGCTGCGGAGCGCCCGGCGGAGCTCCTGCATCGGGTGGTCACCGGGACGCATCGTCGCCTGGGACCACCGGTCGCTGCCCGGGAGCAGGCCCGCCCGCAGCGACGGCAGGAGGCCGGCGGCAACCACCGACGACTTGCCACTGCCGGACGCGCCGACGACGCCCAGGAGGCCGACCTGGACAGTGCGCGCGGCGAGCTCGCCGACCAGACGCTCGCGGCCGAAGAAGTACGCCGCGTCGTCCTCCTCGAACGGCGCCAGGCCCTTGTAGGGGCATGTCTCCACCGCGAGGACGTCGCGGCCCTCGACCGTGAACAGGCGCCCGAGCTGCAGTCCGATGACGTTGTTGGCGAATCGGAGGTCGCCGGCGTGACGCTCGCGGTTCGAGGCGAGGAACTCGGCGGCGGCCTCCAGGCGACGGGCGGCCTCGGATCGCGCCCAGTCGCTGACCACCTCGTGGACGCGGCCGGGAACGCCGCCGGACGCGCGCGCCATCGCCTCGACCGGGACGGCGGCCGCTTCGGCGCCCACGTACAGCTCGACGATGCCACGGACGCCTTCCAGGTCGAGCGGCGCCAGGACGCGGTGCCCGTCGCCGTGTCCATCGGCTCGCTCGATGACTGTGGCGAGTGCCGGGCCGGCCGCGAGGTCCCGCAGGAGCGCCAGGACGAGGACCGGCCTGCCCGCGAGCTCTTCGAACGAGGCGGCGATCGCGTCCGCCACAGGCGGCCCCGCGACGTCGACGTCGTCGAGCACCACGAGCGTCGGCGTTCCAGCCTGCAGCCCGTCGCGCAGTGTCGCCAGCGCGAGCGCCGTCGCTGCCCCGCCCGGCCCGGCGTATCGCACCGGCCACCCCTGGTCGCTCACATGCCGGGCGATCTCCGCGGCCAGTCGCGTCTTCCCGATCTGCGCCGGACCGGAGACGAACAGGGCGCGCCCGCGGCCGCGGCGAGTCTGGCGCCAGGTCCCCCGGAGCCACCGGAGCTCGTGCTCGCGGTCCACCAGCGGTGTGAGCGGGTCCAGCTCTGGAGGCAGGGTCGCGTCGAGCTCCTCCGGAGCCTGCTCGACCACCGCGGCGCCGTCGGCGATGGCCTCGATCACGTCGACCGGCTCCTCGAAGCCCTTGAATGACGCCGGCCCCCGCTCCTCGAACCTGATCTGCCCGTCGACCGCCGCCGCTCGCTGGACGATCGCGCGCGTCACCAAAACCTGCCCCGCAGCGGCGTTCGAGCAGAGCCGCGCTGCCATGTTCAGCGCGACGCCGCGGTAGCCGTCCTCTACCGGGACGGCCTCCCCGACGTCGATCCCGATCCCCACTGGGAGCGGGAACATCGGATCGGACTGGCTCTCCTCCGAGCACGTGGCCTGGAACTCGGCGGCGGCGCGGACGGCCTGGGCGGGCGACGTGAAGACGGCGAGGGCCTCGTCGCCGCGGAGCTCGATGACCCGGCCGCTTCGCGCCTCGACGGCGTCACGGGCCAGGTCCGCGAACTTCTTCGCGAGGAGCGCCGCGGCCGCGTCCCCCCGTTCCCGCGTGAAGCGCGTGTACCCGCGGACGTCGGCGATCAGGAAAGCGAGCGTCGTCGTCCCCGGACCGGTGTTCTGCACCGCAACCCCCCCTCGTCGCTCACCAGTATCGCGGCCCGCCCGGGGCCCACACAAGATGGGATTTGTCACGTCCGGTCCGTGCCGGCCGGCACGGGTCAGGCGCTCCCGCCCCTTCAACCTCTGTGAGGAGCCAGCAGCCCGAGCGCGGACTCGCGGACGGGAAAGCGACCTTCACGTCCGGGCGGCGAGACACTCGGGCCGACGATGAGGCGAGTCTCGGTGCGGGGGATCGATGTCGCGATGCACGACTAGGACGGCGCGATCGTCGCCCTGCGAGCGTATTTCGACCAGCTCGACCAGTTGACCCAGCAGGGTCTCGCCCCGGAGGCTTTGGCGTCCAGGGCGGGATCTCGTGGATGAGCGAGCGCCGGGCTTGCCTCGGACCAACGCGTGACACCGTGGAGAAGGAGATCGCGCCGAGGCAGGCGGCTCTCAAGGTGCCGTGAAGCCCAGAGATGCCTGCCGTACCACACGGTGCAGCGATCGACGGAGTGTGCCGCGGGTGGACGGTCCCGGCATTGGCCAACGCGTGGACCCCCTACCATCTCGATGATGGACACGGGGCCGGCTCTTCGGATCGAGATGCTCGCTGGGTTGCGCGTCACCGTTGGGAGCCGAGTCGTCGAGCGATCGGCTTGGAGCCGGCGGAGTGCTAGGGGGGTCGTCACGCTTCTGGCGCTCGCTCCCGGGCATCGGCTCAACCGGGAGCAGGTCATGAATGCCCTCTGGCCCGACCTCGAACCCGGCGCGGCTGGCAACAACCTGCGGAAGGCCGTCCACCTTGCGCGGCGGGCGCTGGCCGAGGATCCGGAGCTCGCGGGAAGGTTGCTCATCGGTGACACGGAGACGATCTCCTTGCCCCAGGACGTCTGGACCGACGTGGGCGCGTTCCGGTCGGCGGCCGCTTCGGCGCGGCGATCCTCGGACCCGTCGGACTACCAGGGGGCCCTCGACCTCTATCTCGGCGACCTCCTCCCCGATGACCGGTACGAGGAGTGGGTCGCTCCGACCCTCGACGAGCTCCGCTCGGAGTGGGTAGCGCTCCTGGCCGAGCAGGCGGGGCTGCTCGAGGCCCGAGGCGACCTCGACGAGGCCGCCGCGGCACTTCGGCGCGCGCTGGTCGCCGAGCCGCTCGAGGGGGACCTTGCGGTTCGGCTCATGCGCGTCCTTGCGCTGACGGGGCGAGGGCACGAGGCCGCGGAGGTCTACGAGCGGTTCGCCACGACGCTCGGGGCCGAGATCGGAGCCGAGCCGTCACTCGAGACACAGCAGCTGCGACAGGAGATCACCGGGGGCGAGGAGCTCGAGCCCGAGGTCGCCGCCGGGCTCTGGGCACGGATCGGCGAGCTCCGGATGCGCTCCGGGGATCTCTCCGGGGCGGCGATGGCGTTCGAGTCGGCGATCTCGCGTGGCAGGCCCAGCGCGGATGCCCTGCCGAGCCTCCATCTCAGCGCGTCGAGGGCCAACCTCGGCGCGCATGAGCCGACCCGGGCCGAGCGACACATCGACGCGGCCGAATCGCTCCTTCCCGACGATCGCGGTTCGAAGGCGCGGATCGCGACGCTTCGGGCGAACGTCGCGTGGGAGCGAGGGGACCTGGCCGCCGCCGACCAGCTCGCTCGGGAGGCGATCGATCTGGCCGAGGGGGGCGACCCCGACGACGTCGCCGCCGCCAACGAGGCGTTCGCCATCGTGTCTCCCTTTTCCGGGGCGGGTGGCCGGGAGGGCTGAGCGAGGAGATCGACCGGCTGGGACGCCTTCCCGACGCGGACACCGACCTCGCCCGCGTCTTCGACATCCACCACTGCATCGGCCAGTACCACCTCTACGGCGACGGCCTGTGGGAGCACGTCGAGGACTACGCGCGCGAGACGCTCGATCGCGCGGGGAGGCTCGGGGCCGTTCGCGCGCAGGCCTTCGCCTGGTGTCTGCTCGGAGAGTCCCTCCTGCTCCAGGCCCGGTACGAGGAGGCCGAGGGATGCCTCGAGCGGAGCGGGGAGTTGCACGCCTCGCTGGGGGAACACTCGGGCGCCCTGGCGTGGCAGCGGCTCGCCGAGCTCCTGGTCTGCCGGGGCCGGCCGGACGGGGCCGCGCAGCCGCTTCGGCGCGCCTCCGCGATCGCGACCGTGTCGCCCATGGCGCCCCACCTGTGGGGGGCGGATCTACGCCACGCACGCCCTGGCCGGGCTGCAGCGGGACGATCCGGGAGAGGCCGTGGAGTTCTCGCGGTCGGCCGCGAAGGCGGCGGCTCGATACGGCGATTGCATCACGTGCTCGGCCCTGCTGAATCCCGTTTCCGCCGAGGCGTACGCGCTCCTCGGGGACACCGAGGGCGCCCGCTCGCACGCCGCGGCCGCCGGACGGGCGGCCGCGATGTTCCCGAGCTCCGCGTGGCGAGCCATGGCCGAGACGTCAGACGGCAGCGCCAAGGTCGCCGAGGGCGACCGCGCCGGCGCCCGAGCCGCGTTCGAGGCCGCCGCCGACCACTACGAAGCCGCTGGCCAGCCGTACTGGGCCGCCCGGACGCGGGACCGGGCCCGAGCATTCCTCTGAACCCCCCCATCTCGTAGGCAGTCGGCCACAGCCCCGGGTTTCCACAACCGGACGTCGCAGGCCCGCGGGGGCGCGACCCTGATGGTGTTCGAACCTTCTCGCGCGGTCACAAACTCTCGTTCCCGATCAGGCCAAGACGATGTTCGGCGGATCACGGCACCGCTCGGTGACTCAGTCTCCGCGGGAGGACGTCTCCCCGTGCTGCCATCAGTGACATGGGAGGTGGGTGTGGCGGCGCGAAGATCGGTCGAGCCGCAGAGGAACTTGCCTACCCGTGCCGCGCCTTGGGCCAGGCGCTCTCGTCGCGGAGGCTGGCGGCAGCCTCGAGACAGCGCGCGGCGTCGGAGTGATTGCCCGTGCGCGCGAACGCCTGTGCTGCTTCGCGGAACATCGCACGAGCCTGCTCGCCCTCGCCCTCAGCCTGGCGGAGGATTCCCCGGGCTTCCCACACGGCGCCGGTCCACAGCCCACCCTGCCACATGCCCGCGATGCGCTCCGCTTCGGCGAGGAACGAGCGCGCCCGATCCAACTCGCCGGCGCGCGCGCTGGCCGCCGCCGCACTCGTCAGGTATCCCATCGAGCACGGCTCGCACGAATGCATCTGGCTCAGTCCTTGCTCGGCCATGCGCAGAACGGTCATGGCTTTCTTCGGATCCGCGGCCGCCTGGATCATCGTGCCGAACACTCGCACCGACAGATGGGCGACGAGGTCGGAGCGGAGCGCGAGCGAGCGCGCCCGGGCGAGCAATCGGTTGGCCTCGTACCTGCGACCGCGACTGACTGCCGCTTCCGCCAGCCGCTGTCTCGCCAGCGCGGAGCCGGAGATGCACCCTTCCCGGTCGTTGGCCTCCGCCGCCTCCTTCAGATGCTCCTCGGCCTCGTCGAAATGGCCGGCGAGCAGTTCGGCCTCTCCCAGCATCAGCAGCGCCAGCGCCGCGCCGGTCGTCGAGCCCGCGTCGTCGGCGATCTTCATCATCTGGCGCGCGAACTCGATGGCGGTGTCATAGCCCTCCGGGGCGTAGAGGTAGTACTCGGCGAAGCACAGGTGGGCGTCGTAGACGATGGGCTCCATCTTGGCGCGCATCCGCATCGACTCCACGAGCTCCTCCGCGAACCGCTCGCGCCACCGCCCCTGCGCCATCGCGACCTCGGCGAGGATCACCGCGGCTTCGCCGAGCTCGCGGCCCAGGCCTGCGTCAAGGGCGATCGCGCGCGCCTCTTCCGCCGCTCGCTCCGCTTCCGCCATGTCGCCCCGGTTCATGTGGACCAGGGCCCACGCGAGCAGCGCGTGCGCGCGCTCGGCCTCGGAGGGCTGCGGTGCGCCCTCGGCGGCGAGCACGTCTTCATAGAGGGCGACCGTACGGGGGTCCGGCCCGACGCCGAGGTGGTCCCGGAGCGCCTCGCGCAGCCGCTCGAAGCGCCGAATGGCCTCCCGGCGCTCCCCGGCGTCGAGATGCGCACGCATGAGCTCGCGCGCCGCCTGCTCGTCGGTTGGGTCTTCCTCGGCCAGCCGATCCCAGAGCGCTCCGGCGCGCAGGACGTCCAGGTAGCGCCGGTGCAGGCGGCCCCGCGGCTCGAACGACCAGGACTCATATCGATCGTCCGGCAGGAGATCGCCGCCGTACAGGGCCGTCGCTGAACGGCAAGCGGCCGGGTCACTCCCATCGACGGCCCGTTGCGCGGCGGCCTCGAAGCGCTCCACATCCGTCTCGACGCGCACGTCGGGCCACAGGACGAGCACGCCGCGCTCGTTCACGATCGACCGCTCATCCCCGGACGCGAGCCGGGCGAAGTGCAGGGCCTTGCGGAGGTTGGTGCCGGCTGCCTCCGGATCGCTCTCGGGCCAGAGGGCCTCCATGACCTCGGTCCGGTTCATCCGGTGGGCAGGGGCGAGCGCGAGCAGCTTCACCACGTCGGCGGCGCGGCGGCTGCGCCAGGCGTCCCCAGAGATCGGAACGCCGTCGACGGCCACCGAGAACCGGCTGAGGAGCTGGATCTTCACCGTGGGCATCGCAGGGAGATGGTACGGGGGAGCCCCGGCCCCGACCAGGCCACCCTCCGGAACGGTCGCGGAACGGTCGTCTTCCTACCGTAGGCGCCGGAAGGAGGTGAGAACGGATGGCTCTGTACATGGACGTGCACAACAGCCTCCCCGACGGTGCCACCGCGGCCGACGTCGCGGGAGCCCACGCCGCGGACCTGCAGGTTCAGGAACGCCACGGCGTGCGCTACCTCCACTACTGGGTGGACGAGGAGGGCGGCAAGGTCTTCTGCTTGATCGAGGCGCCGAACGCCGACGCCGCGCACGCAGTGCACCGCGAGGCGCACGGCCTGGTCGCCGACGAGATCTATCCCGTCCTGCAGGGGTGATGGAGGCGCACGAGGTCGGAGCCGCGTTTCTCGACGCCTTGACAAAGCGGGAATTCGCGGCGGCGAGGGCGCTCCTGGCCGATGACGTCCGGTTCAGGATGCTCGTCCCAAGCGGGCTCATGACCGAGTGGGACGCCGACGCGACGATCGGTCGGCTCAGAGGTTGGTTCGGCGATGCCGATTCCTTCGAGGTCGAGGCCTCGAGCTCCGGGGAGGTCGAAGGGCGCGCGGCGATCACCTACCGCGTCCGTCTTCACGATGCCGACGGATGGCAGGTGATCGAGCAGCACCTGATGCTCGACGTCGGTGCGGACGCACGGATCGCAGGGATCGACTTGCTGTGCTCCGGCTTTCGGTCGATCGCCGTCTCGGAGGCCGCCAGCGTGCACCACTTCGACGCGGGCGATCTCGGGTGCGCCGACGGCTTCGCCGGCGAGTTCCGCCGGCGCATGCAGCAGATCCCGGTGGGCCACGTGCTCGTGGTGAGCGCTCGCGATCCGGCCGCGAAGGAGGACCTGCCTCCGCTCGCTCGGATGATGGGCCACGTCGTTCGTTCGATCGAGGCGCCCGGCGACGGACGCCTCCTGGTGAGCGTGGAAAGGGGACGATGAGATGAGCGACAAGCTGATCTTCAACTGCACGTACGGCAAGGAGGATCCCGAGCGGGCGACGCTGCCGTTCGTTGCGGCGAACATCGCCGCGGCCGCGGGGCAGGAGGCGATCGTGCTCTGCACGATCGAGGCCGCGTGGCTGGGGACCGAGGGCGGAACCGACGGGATCGCCCAGCCGGGCTTGCCGGTGCTCGCCGAGCTGTACCGCGAGTTCATCGACAACGGCGGCCAGGTGTGGCTGTGCGGTTCGTGCACCAAGCCACGCGGGATCACCGAAGAGCACCTCGTGAAGGGCTCCACGATCGTCGGCGCCGCAAAGGTCGTCGAGGAAATGATCTCCGGCGCGAAGACCGTGGCGTTCGCCTAACGGGAATCCCACCATTGGGTCGAATTGCAGGGAGAGGAGCCGGATGCACCGGCTCCTCTCTCAACTCCTTCCATAACTCCTCCGCGAATCGGCTGTGAGAAGCTCGCGCCCATGAAGGTCGACGTGCTCTTCGTCGGGATGCGCGTTCGTGACTTCGCGGTGGCGAACGACTGGTACCAGCGGTTCTTCGCTCGACCGGCGGACATCGTGGCCGACGACGAAGAGGTCATGTGGCAGCTCACCGGCGGCGGCTGGCTCTACATCGTTCGGGAGGGCGACTCGGGTAGCGGCCTCGCCGCCCTGGCGGTCGCCGACCTCGAGTCCACCGTGGCGGAACTCGCGGCGCACGGCATCGTCGCCGGCCCAATCGAGCCGCAGGGTGACGCCGCCCGGAAGGCGATCGTCGTCGACCCCGATGGCAACATGCTCGCGCTCATCGAGGTCACCGGCGGCGCGTAGCCGGGCGTGGATTCTCAGCGCGCCAACCCTGACCAGGACGGTCGTCGCGTCGCTCGTCTGGCGGGTTCAGCCCGGTCTGGACCGTGAATCCCTCTTCCTCGAGCCCCCGTCGACCTGGTGTCCACCTGATGCGCTCTCCGGGTACGTGGAGGCAAGCTCTCCTGGGGCTGACATCCCCCTCCCAAGCGGTCATCATTGTCAGGCCGGGCGTCCCGAGAGCTCACGATGGATAGTGCCGATACACCAACCCAAGCTGGAAAGCGGTCGCCGTTCAGCCTCGATCGGCTGCGGCTGCGGTTCCCCGACCCTGACCTCGAGTCGGCATTTCGGGACGACCGGTTCCGCCACAACGTGGTGAACATCCGCGTCGCCTTCTTGGCCGGGATCGTCCTCTGGATCGTGTGGGGTCTTCTCCTACAACCGCACATCCTTGCCCTTGCCGATCGCAGGCTCGACACGATCATGCGGTTCGGTGTCTTCATCCCGTTGCTCCTCGTCGGCTTCGGGTTGACATTCACACCCCTGTTCCGGCGGCTCTGGCAATCGATGACGGTCGTCATCGCGACGCTAACGCTCCTGTTGTGGGTGTACTACGCCTCGAACATCCTGACCCTGCCGGCCGAGTACGGCTACGTCGGGATCATCCTCATCACTGCGTTCACCTACACCCTCCTGCGGCTTCGGTTCCTCCTGGTCGTGCTGGTCACGGTGATCGGCATCGCCGCCTACCTCCCCTATGCGTTCACGGCGCGGTACATCGCCGAGGTGAGCCAACTCATTGCGGCCTTCTTCCTCCTCTCGTTCGGGTTCCTGGGATGCGTGGCGGCCTATCGAATGGAGCGGTACGCACGACAGGTGTTCCTGCGCGAGCGCGAACTCGATCAGGAGCGGGAGCGATCCGACGGCCTGCTGCTGAACATCCTGCCGCAGGCCATCGTCGAGCAGCTCAAGACCTCCCCCGGCGAGCGGATCGCGCAGGCGTTCGACCAGGTGACGGTCCTCATCGCCGACGCGGTTGGATCCACGGAGCAGGGCGCACGGTCATCTCCCGAGGAGTTCGCCGCCGCCCTGGACGAGCTGTTCCGCCGGTTCGACCAGATCGCCGATCGGCACCGCCTCGAGAAGATCAAGACCATCGGAGACGCGTACATGGCCGTGGCCGGCGCGCCTGTCCCCAGGGCGAATCACGCCGAGGCGGCCGTCTCGATGGCGCTCGAGATCCTCGCCGAAGCGGGGCAGGTTCGGTGGCCCTCCGGTGACCCCATCAGGGTGCGGATCGGGGTCGCCACCGGGCCGGCCCTCGCCGGAATCATTGGGTACCGGAAGTTCGCCTACGACCTGTGGGGCGACACCGTGAACCTCGCCAGCAGGCTTCAAGAGCTGGCGGAGCCCGGCCAGGCCCTGGTCTCCGAGCCGACAACCGACGATCTCGAAGACGCCTGCGAGTTCGGGCCGAGGCGGACCGTGGAGGTGAAGGGGAAGGGGCCCACGAAGGCCCGCGTGCTCCTGGGCCGCCGCGCCGACGTCCCGATGTCCGTGCCTTCCGCCTGAGGCGGGATGACCTCATGAGGAAGCTCCTCCTGCTGGCCGTGTGCGTGGCCCTGGCAGCATGTGGTCCCTCCGGTGCCGGCCGAACACCGCACGGTCCCGGTGGACCGAAGGGGACGATCGTCGTGGGAGTGTCCGGCGCGTTCACCGAGAACCAGCTCGTGGCGGAGATGTACGCGCAGGTCCTGGAGCGGGCCGGCTACGGCGTCGAGCGGCAGTTCGACCTCCGATCTCGAGAGATCTCCCAGAACGCCCTCGAGTCGGGACAGATCGACCTGAAGCCGGAGTACCTGTCGTCGTTGCTCCTGTTCCTCGATCCGAACGCGCAGGCCTCCGACGATCCCGCCAGCGTCGCCAGGCAGGACGGCGAGCTGTTGCAGCCGAGAGGGATCACGGTGCTCACGCCATCCCCGGCCCACGACACCAATGAGTTCGTGGCGAACGCGCAGACGGCCCGGCGATTCGACCTGACGACGATGAGCTCCCTGGCCCCCGTCGCCGGCCAGTTGACGTTCGGGGGCCCGCCGGAATGCCCCCAACGACCGTTCTGCCTGCCGGGACTGAACAGGGTCTACGGGATCCTCTTCGACGACTTCGAAGCGCTGGATGCGGGTGGGCCGCAGACCATCGCCGCACTCGAGGCCGACGACGTGCAGGTCGGCTTGCTGTTCTCCACGGACCCGAGCATCGAGGAGAACGGATTCGTCCCGCTCGTGGACGACAAGCACCTCCAGAACGCGGAGAACATCACGCCCGTGATCCGCTCGGACAAGCTGAACGGCGAGGTTCGGGGGCTGCTCGATGCGGTGAGCGCCCGGCTCTCCACCCAGACCGTGACCGACCTCGTCGGGAAGGTCGTGATCGACAGGCAGAATGTGGCCGCAGTGGCCAAGGAGTTCCTGACCGCGAACGGCCTGTTGTAACGGCCCCGGTGGTCGCTTCGCTTCTAGTCGTCCAGGCTGCCCATGCTCAGGTTGACGACCGTTCCCGTCATCCCGCTCGCCTGATCGGAAGCCATGAAGACGGCCACATTCGCCATCTCCGCGAGCGTCGAGAGCCGTCGCGGGTGGGTCCTGCCTGCGAGCGACTCCTGGAACTGTTCCCAGGTCATTTTCGATGCCTTGGCGTACAACTCGAAGCTTTCCTTGATCCTGTCTGTCTCCGGCATGCCCTGTGGTCGCAGGCCGACCACGCGAATGCCCTGAGGTGCGAGCTCGGCGGAGAGACCTCGGGTGAGGCCCTCCACGGCGGCCATCGCCGGACCGCCGCCTCCGATGAACGGGACACCCGTCCGCGAGGGGGTCGAGGTGACGGTCATGATCACCCCCGATCGGTTCGCGACCATCCGCCGGGCGGCCAGGCGGGCGGTCAGAAAGTACGACCTGGTGTAGGTCGCGATCGGCAGGGAGAACTGCTCGACATCCAGCTCGACCAGGGGCACGCGAATCTTTGGATTCGGGATGCCGATCGCGTTGAACGAGATGTCGACGCGGCCCGCCTTGTCGGTCACGGACTGGAGCTGCTCGTCCACGGCCTGCTCGTCGAGAGCGTCGACCTCCGCCGCCTCGGCGGATCCGCCGGCGGCAACGACGTCCTTGGCGACGGCTTCGACGGGTGCCAGGTGGCGCCCGGTGAGAAAGAGATTGGCCCCCTCGGTCGCAAAGGCGCGTGCGACAGCGCTACCGATCGCGCCTCCGGCTCCGTAGATCACCGCAACCTTGTCGTTCAGCATCATCTCCGGTTCCCTTCTGTGCCCGGGTGGTCACACCGGCCCACCTGTTACTCGCCGTCGTACTCGTCGTGTCGACGGATCCAGAGCTGCCACGCGTCGCCCTCGTCGCGACCCTTCGGTGCGCGGTCGAGGATCGGGTAGTAGCCCATCAGGAACTCGACCCCTCGGCCCGTCGTCGCGTATGTGTGGTAGACGGTGCCGTCATCGCGTGCGAACGAGGTGAACCCGAAGAGCTCGGTGAGGTACCCAACGATGTTGGTGCCGGTTTCGCTCGCATTGCGGGCGGCGATCGGCGGCAGCTGCTCGATGACCGGCTCGACCCATTCGCGTGTCCGCTCCTCGGTGTTCGAGTAGCCGAAGTCGAGGTTGAAGTCGGTGCGCGCGGACGAGACCCAGGGGACGGACCAGCCCATCCGACGCTTGTAGGCCAGCAGCTTCTCCAGCGGTGCCTGTGAGACGAGGACGAACGTCACGTCACGAGCGTGCAGGTGCGCGAGCAGGCCGTCGATGCCGTCGACCATCGACGAACACGTGGGGCAACCGGCCTCATAGCTCGGGCCGAACATGAAGTGGTAGATGAGCAGCTGGGATCGCCCGTCGAACAGCTCGGCGAGCGTCTTCTCGCCGTCCTCCGTGTCGAAGCGGTACTCCTTCTCGACTTGGACCCAAGGCAGCTCGCGCCGGCCCAGCGCTAGCTCGTCGCCGATCCTGGTGTGCTCCTTTTCGCGGGCCAGCAGCTCCTCTCGAGCGGCCTGCCACTCTTCCCGTGTTCCGATCTTGTGATCGATCATCGTTCTCTCCTTCGTTTCGACGTGTCCTATGACGCAGCGTCTCCTCTCGGAGAGGCGCTGTCGTACTCGTCGTGTCGACGGAACCAATTGATGGGGTCGTCCTGTGTGCGCGTCTCGTTTCGCCCGCGCGGTGACCGGTCGAGCCACTGGTACATGGCCCAGAGAGCGTCCAGCCCGCGCGCGTAGGCCGAGTAGGTCTGGTAGACGACGCCGTCCTCGAGCGCGAACGCGCTCATACCGGGGGACTGCCGCGTATACGTCGGCCAGTCCGTGCCGGTGGTGGCCGCCCACTCGGAGAACGGCCGCTCATGACTGAGCTCGAGCGACTGTCGGACGTCCATCGGGCGGAAGTTGTACTCGACCGCTCCCGACTGCTGCTGCTCCTCCGTGTGCGAGACCTGGAAGTCGTAGTTGAAGTCGGTGCCGAACGATGACGCCCACGGGAAGCTCCATCCCATCCTGCGCTTGTACGCCTGCAGCTTCGCAAGCGGAGCCAGCGACACGGCGCACAGGGTGACGTCGTGGTTTGCGAGGTGGACGACGGAGCCGTCGAAGCCGTCCGCGATCGCCGAGCAGGCCGGACACCCCGCCGTGTACTCCGGCCCGAACATGAAGTGGTAGACGAGGAGCTGTGAGCGCCCTCTGAAGAGATCAGCGAGGGATGCTTCGCCCTCGTCGGTCTCGAATCGGTACTCCTTGTCGATGCGAACCCACGGCAGCTCCTGCCGCCGCCGCGCCAGCTCGTCGCCGCGCCGGGTCAACTCCTTCTCGGCCTCGAGCAGCTCCATGTGGGCCGCGAGCCACTCTTCGCGTGTTCCGATCTTGTGTTCAGTCATGGTGCCTCTCCCTTCGTGTCGTCACCAATTTGGCCTGGGCCCCGCAACCGGTGACGTCTCACATCGGTGGCATGAGTCCAGGAACCGACGAGGGCGCGAGGACGATCAGGACTCCCAGTCCCAAGACCGCCAGCGCCAGAGGCACATCGATTCCGGATTTCGGGGGCAGGAGCTTCTGGGCGAGGACGAGGACGGCGATCACCGACATCCAGGTGACGCTCATGACGCCCAGCGCCGCCAGCATGAGCATCAAACCGATGCTCGAGCCGACGCAGCAGAGCCCGAACTCGAATCCAGAGCGGATGCTCTCGCGACAGCGCCGGCGGAAGTGCTGCTTGAGCGGCGTGAGCTCATAGACACCTGCCGCGATCGCAACCGCGCCGGCGGCGAACGTCCCGTGCGGCCGGTACAGGGCGTACACCGCGAAACCCACGAGCGTCCAGACGGCGAGGTACGACCCGACGAACAGCGGCACGGCCCGCACAGGACCGCTCGCATGAACGCGTCGCACGACTGCCGGCGCCGCGCCTGGCAGCATCATCGCCGCCATCATCGTCACCCACACGGCGACGAAGGACGGCAACGAGCCGAGCTCGGTCGCGACGCCCATGTTCATGCCGTCCATCTGCCGAACCGCGACGACCCAGGACGCGGCGGCGAGCCCCAGCGTCGCCGCCAGCGCGGCTGCCGTCGCAGCCGTCCCGGCGCTCGCCGTGGCGGCGGAGCGTGGGACCGGCGGCGGGTCCGTCCGGTACCGATCGCGCAGCTGGAAGCCGATCGACCTCCCGCTCGTTTCCATGTTTGTCCTCCTGGTCCATGTCCTGCCTACTGGGATTGAGACACCATCGGCGGAGAGAACGGAACGGTCTTTCCGTGGGAGATCAGCTGGAGCAGACGGGCCAGCCGATCCGAACCGGACGATGGGCCAAATCTCGGCGTGGGCAGCTGCGCCGAAATCAGCATGGTCACTTCGGGAGCGTCCGGGGGAGCCCGAAGTGGGAGAACACGCTCCGGTCGACGAACCAGGTGATCGCGGAGATCCGCTCAGCGTCGAGCGTGAGCACGAGGAACCCGTACGAGTGCAGGATCGCCGCGTGCGGATCCGGGAGGTAGCAGCCGAACGCGGGCTGGCCGTTGGCTCTGGTCGGCACCAGTCGGAGAGGGGCGCCTCGACGGATCGCGCGGTCGCGGAGGAAGGCCGCGATGGCCGCATGTCCCTGGTACTCGTAGGGCAAGGGGGGCATCGTGAGCCACGCATCGTCGGTCAGCAGGGCGACGACTGCGTCGGTGTCGCCCTGCTCGGCAGCATCAGTGAACCAGCGCACCAGCTCCCGTTCCTTCGCCGAGTTCGGCAGCGGCGCGCGATCCCGGGCGCCTGCGGGGACGCGCGCCTCGAGCGTCGCCCGCGCCCGCTGAAGGAGGCCCTTGACCGAGGTCTCCGTGGTGTCGAGCATGTCCGCGACCTCCGCTGCCTGGAACCCGAGCACGTCTCGCAGCACGAGGGCGACCCGCTGGCGGGGAGGGAGGTGCTGGAGCGCCGCCACGAACGCCAGCCCGATCGTCTCTCTGGTCTCGTACCGAGCCTCCGGGCCCGGCGAGGCGTCGGCCACCCCCTCCAGCAGCGCGTCGGGGTACGGTTCGAGCCAGATGGGCTCGGTCACTCGGGTTGGTTGTGGTGGCTCGGCCATCGGCGGTGCCTCCTTCGGGCGGCGTCCGCTGTCGCGCAGCGCGTTGAGGCAGCGGTTGGTCGCGATCCGGTAGAGCCAGGAGCGCACCGAGGCCCGTCCCTCGAAGCGGTCGAGCCCTCGCCAGGCCGCCAAGAGCGTCTCCTGAAGCAGGTCCTCAGCGTCCTGCACAGAACCGAGGATCCGGTAGCAGTGGAACTGCAGCTCGCTGCGGTAGGGCTCGACGAGCTCGCGGAAGGCGACCTCGTCTCCGGAACGAGCGCGCATGAGGATGTCATCCCTCATACCTGCTCCTCCAAGGTTCGTGGTCACTCCGCTGCTTCACCGGATAGGACACCGTGCGGGAGTGAAACGGACCGGCCGGTCCGTTCGCCAGCGCGCGCCGCCGACCTGGCCAGACGACGGCAGCTCGCTGGGGATCCCGGCCGGGAGGATCGCTCTGCTATCCCGCCGCAGGCTCGAGCGCGGAGCTCGCATTCTGCCCGAGAGCAGGATCGACGCTCAGGCCCCGGGGGGGCCGGGGGGAGGGCCGCCCGGGGCCGGAGGTCCGCCTGCCTGTCCCATGCCGCCCGGCGGGCTCGTGGGGGAACCGGTAAGGACCGCCCGTCGCTCCAGGAACTCGTCTCGTGAGATCTCCCCGCGGGCGTAGCGTTCCTCGAGCATCCGAACGGCGCTGGAACCCGCGAGAGAGCCGGGCTCGGGCCGACTCCTGACCAGCGACGCGACGAGGACGACCACCAGCACGATGAAGGCGAGCGACACGAGCCCCGCCACGAGCATCCACCAGCCCATGCCGCCCCAATACATGTGGCCGATCATGGACGGCCCTCCAGGTCGCTTCGGACGCGCTGCAGGTCCTCGGCCGTGATCTCTCCCCGCGCATATCGCTCCTCGGCGAGGCGCACGGCCGGCGTCGACCCGGGGCCCTTCGGCAGGACGATCCAGAGGATCAGGTAGGCGAGGAACCCCCAGCCCATCAGCAGTGCGACGACCCAGAGCACCCGAACCAACGTCGGGTCGATCCCGAAGTACGCGGCCATCCCTCCCGCGATCCCGGCGATCTTCTTGTCGGTCTCGGAGCGAGTGAGCTGTCCTGCGGCCATGCCGCCTCCCGGAGGTCGTTCACCACAGCGTAGCCCGCATGAGCAGCTCCGGAGATCCCAGGGTCTCCGTCGACCCTCCCAGGGACGCAACGTGGCCATCCCAAGGCTCTCCGCCTTCCACAGATGGGAGCCTTGATTCCTGAGATTCCCAGTCCCACGGAGAGCTGCGACTCGCCCGCGGTGGAGGTGCCGTGGTCGAAAGGACCATGATGCGATGGATCAGTGGCTTCGGGCCGGGAGGTGAGTCGGATGGACGAGACGAAGCGGGCGTGGGGCGAGGTTGGAGAGGGCTTCGCCAAGCTGGGGCGGATCATCTCGGAGCGGTACCGGCAGCTGGGCGAGGAGCGCGCTTCCGGCCCCAGCACGTCAGAGGAGAGTGGCGCGGCGGATGCGATCCGGCGGGCCACCGATGAGCTGGACCGGGCGTTCACGTCGCTCGGCGACACGCTGAGAGACGACGAGGCCCGGGAGCACGTCCGCGATACGGGCCGGAAGCTGAGCGACGCCCTGAAGGTCACGTTCGCGGAGGTCAGCGAGGAGGTCCGCCGGGCGGTCGGCAGCCGCGGGTCCGCGGGCCCCAGCGAACCCCCGTCCCCGGCCCCACCCCCCGGCCCGAGCGAACCCCCGCCCCCGGCCAGACCCCCCGAGCCTCCCGCTGACTCCGGCATCTCGGCCTGACAGTCACGGATCCGCCCGTCGAGGGCCCCAGCGCCGCCCGGCGGATGCCAGTCAGGATCTGCTGGCGAGGAATTCACCGACCGTGCGCCCCCCAAGGAACGCTGAGGGAACGGCCCCTTCCTAGATTGCTCCCATCGGCACCCGAGCGAGGTGCCCGAGCGGAAGGAGAACGCGGTGGAAGAGGGCAAGTGTGCGACCGGGCTGTGGCACGTGAAGTAGGGGAAGGCAGACGAGTTCGTCGATCGCTGGACCAAGTGGATCTCGTGGACCAGCGAGAACATCCCCGGGCTCCGGTCGGCCAAGCTGCTGCGGTCGGAGGGAGACCCCTGCGGTTCGTGTCGGTCTCGGAGTGGGCCGACGACGCCTCGCTGAAGGCCTGGAAGGCCAGCCCGGGCTTCCGGGAGAAGATCGAGTCGGTGAAGGCCCTGTACGACGAGTTCCTGGGCGGGGACTACGACGTGACGGCCTCCGTCTCCGCGCCGGCACTTCGCAGCTGAGGCCGCTCAACCGGCGAGACACGCACCATCCGCGAACAACGAACGAGGAGGAGAACAATGAGCGTTCACTACCAGCACGACGGCATCGCGACGTTCCCGACGACGACGGACACGATCTTCCGATACATGAGCCGCGGTAACCACCAGCACGCGGGGTTCAAGAGCCATCGCCTGGTCGGCACGCCCAACGGCGTGGTGACCATCGAGGCCGAGATCTACAACCCCGACGGCTCCACCTTCTCGACAACGATCGAGCACCGGCTCGACGAGCCCAACGGGATCGAGACCAGGATGATCGGCGGGGCGTTCGACGGGGCCCGGTTCACCCACACGTACACTCCGGTCGACGGCCACACGAGGGTGGACCTGCAGGGCGAGTTCCCGGAGATGGCTGGGATGAGCGAGGCCGACGAGCTGGCGATGATCGACGGGTTCTTCACCATGGTCTTCGACGAGGACACCGAGACCCTGCGGACGTGGACCCCGTGACAGCACGCACGCTCATCCTCGGCGGCGGCTTCGGCGGCATCGCGACCGCCGTGGAGCTCCGGCGGCTCCTCGGCGAGGATCACGAGGTCGTCCTCGTCGACCGCAAGCCAGAGTTCACGATGGGACTGCGGAAGCTGTGGGGTCTGGTCGGCCAGGGGACGATCGCCGACGGCAGCCGATCACGCGGCCTGCTCGAGCGCCACGGCGTCCAGTTCCTGCAGACGGAGATCACCGCGGTCGACTCCACGCGGCGGGGGGCCGAGACGTCCGACGGATGGCTCGAGGGCGACCACCTGGTGATCGCCCTCGGCGCCGCCTCACGACCCGACCTCGTTCCCGGCCTGTCGGAGCACGGCCACGACGTGTGGGCCTTTGCCGGCATCCCGGCCGCAGCCGAGGCGCTCGGCGCTTTCGACGGCGGGCGGATCCTCGTCCTCGTTGCAGGAGCTCCCTACCCGTGCCCGCCCGCGCCGTACGAGTGCGCCATCCATCTCCACGAGCACCTCCTCGACCGCGGCGTGCGGGACCGGACCGAGCTGGCGGTCGCGACGCTCCAGCCGATGCTGATGCCGAACGCCGGCCGCGACGGCTCGGAGTGGATGGCGGGACAGCTCTCGGAGCGCGGCATCTCCCACCGGCTGGGGGTGAAGATCGAGCGCGTGGAGCGCGACCGGGTCGTGCTCGCCGACGGCGAGCTGCCCTTCGACCTGCTGTTCGCCGTCCCGCCCCACCGGCCTCCCGCCGTCGTCGCCGACAGCGGGCTCACGGCGGGGCACGGATGGATCGCGGTCGACGCGGGCACGCTCGCGACGCCCCACGAGCGGGTCTACGCGGTGGGAGACGTCACGCTCATCCCGCTCGCGAACGGGCTGCCGTTCCCGAAGGCCGGCGTCATGGCGGAGCTCCAGGGCAGCCGGGTGGCGCGGGCGATCGCGGCCGAGCTGAGTGGCGAGGAGCCTCCGGCGCCGTTCGACGGCAGCGGCTCCTGCCCGATCGAGCTCGGGCCAGACTCGGCCGCGCTCGTCGAAGGCCAGTGGTACGCGGAGCCCGAGCCGATCGTCACGATCACCGGGCCGAGCCCGGCGCACGCGTCCGGGAAGGCGGAGTTCGAGACAGAGCACCTGGAGCGCTGGTTCGGCGCCTGAACCGCGATCAGATCCCTCCGCCTGGCGGAGTATCGATATGTACGCTGGTGACGTGCGCAGGACGAACGTGGTTGTCGACGACGAGCTCGTCGAGAGCGTGATGCGGCTCTACAAGCTGCGGACAAAACGTGAGGCGATCGAGTTCGCGCTGCGACGCGTCGCCGGAGAGCGTGACCGGAAGAGGATGCTCGAGCTCGAGGGCATCGGGTGGGAGGGGGACCTGCTGGAGATGCGCCGGAGCGAGCCGATCGAAGAGCTGTGATCCTGGTCGACATCTCGGCCTCGATCGAGCTCTTTTCGGGCGTCCGGACAGCAGCAGTGGGCTGTCACGCCGCGCTCAGACTCGGGACCTGGTCGCGCATCAGCGGCGGCGGCGCACCAGCGGTTGCCGAAGCCGTCGTCACTCGCGGCGCTCTGCCCCTGGGAAGAGATCGAGGTAGGCCCGGTACGCGAACACGCGATTTCGCCGCTTCCCCGTGAGCTCCGTCAACAGCCCGATCTCGGTCAGCGCGCGGACGAGCGCCGACGCGGTCGGCTGCGACACGTGTGCCATGGACTGGACGAACTTGGCGGTCACCACGGGCTGGCGGAATAGCGCTTCGTGGACCTGGAGGGCGTTGGCGGCTCGACCGCCCAGCTGAGCCGAGATCCGGTTCCGATCCTCCTCTCGAAGCTCCAGGATCCGGACCGCGGTAGAGGTCGCCTCGGTCGCGACCTGGGCCACACCGTCGAGGAAGAACGCCAGCCAGCCTTCCCAGTCCCCGTCGTCACGGATCGCCTGCAGCCTGTCCACGTACTCGTCGCGATGCTCCTTGAAGAACAGGGACGGGTAGAGCAGTGGCCGGCTGAGGACACCCCGCTCGACCAACCAGAAGGTAATCAGGAGGCGGCCGGTCCGACCGTTCCCATCCAGGAACGGGTGGATGGTCTCGAACTGCGCATGCGCGATCGCGGCCTTGACAAGCGGCGGCGTCGGTTCGCTGTCATGGAGGAAGAGTTCGAGGTCCGAGAAGGTCTGATCGACCAGCTCGGGCGGAGGCGGAACGAACCGCGCGGTGGCGGGGGATGCGCCCCCGATCCAGTTCTGCGATCTCCTGAACTCACCGGGGGACCTACTCGGCTCCCCGCCTCGCACGCCTTGCATGAGCACCGAGTGCACCTCGGACAGCAGTCGACGAGACAGGGGGAGGTCTCGAAGTCGGTCGAGGCCGTGGTTCATCGCCGTCACGTAGTTCACGATCTCCGCGACGTCCATCCGCGCTTCGGCCTCCTCGCGGAGGGCCTCGTACTCGAGGACATCCACGAGGGAGGCATGGGTCCCCTCGATCTGGCTCGAGAGCACTGCCTCGCGCCGCACGTACATGAGGACAAAGCGGTCCGGATCGGGCACGATCGAGACGGCCCCGTCGAGTCGGCCCACCGCGAGGTCGGCGGCCGAGAGCAGCGCGAGGAGGCGATCGTCCAGCTTCAAGTCATCGGGAGGAAGCGGTCTCGGGACAAACGCGCGGTATCCTCCCGGCTGGGGTTCGTAGCGCCCTGCCCGGGTACTCGCCACAACGCTCCTTATCTAGTGGAGGGCACTAAATAACTCAACGGTCTCAAGTTTATCTAAACCAGAACAGAAGAGAAGGCCCCCCAGGGTGCTGTCCTCCGCGGCGCAACAGTGCCTGTCCCCTCCCGTCGCGTTGGTGCAGTCTCACGCAGCCCCGCGAGCTCGACTGAGCCGCCTTCCGACGCCGCATCGGCCCATGTCGGCGTTCTGGCGTAGGGTTGGGAAAACGACCCGAAGGGGGTATGCGATGGCGACCGTCGAGAAGCACGAGCCGGGGACGTTCTGCTGGGTGGAGCTCGCCACCAGTGATCTGGGCGCGGGGCGGGCCTTCTACTCCACGATCTTCGGGTGGCAGAGCGAGGCCCGGCCGGTCGAGGGGTGGGGGGATTACGCCACGTTCACGGTCGCCGACGGCCGAGGCGCCGCCGGCGGCTACGCGCAGCAGGAGGCGGAGCGTTCGATGGGCGTCCCGCCGCACTGGAACCTGTACGTCTACTCCGACGACGTCGACAAGGACGTCGCGAAGGCCACCGAGCTCGGCGGGCAGGCCACGATCCCGGGAATGGACACCCCGCTCGGGCGCATGGCCGTCATCGCCGATCCCAGCGGCGCCAGGTTCTGCCTGTGGCACTCTGAGCAGATGCCGGGGTTCAAGGTCCGCGGCGAGCACGGCGCGTTCACGTGGGCCGACCTCATCACGCCGGACAAAGACAAGGCGCAGGAGTTCTACGGCGAGCTGTTCGGCTGGACCGGCGAGACCCTCGGGGAGGAGTTCGGCTTCTACACCGTGATCAAGCGGGGCGACGAGCAGGTCGCCGGATTCATGAACCCGAACCAGCCCGGCCAGCCGCCGGCCTGGCTGCCGTACTTCGACGTGTCCGATGCCGAGGCCATGACGAACTCCGCCACGGGCGCCGGCGCGCAGGTGATGATGCCTCCCACGCCCATCCCCACGGTCGGCACATTCGCCGTCCTGGCCGACCCCCAGGGCGCCGTGTTCGCAATCCTGCAGGCGCAGTCGGAGTAGTCTCCGAGAGCCGCAGGAGGGGTGGCGCTCGGGCTTGGGCCTGTCCGCTTCGGGACGAGGTGGACGCATGCGGCGACAGCGAATCGGACGACCGCGGCATCCTCGGGATGGACCCGAAGCAGCCCGCCCGGCCGCTTTCGGGAGCCGAGGCGAAAGTCGCGTTCGGCCATGCGATCGGGCCGTGCCCGGTCGCAGACGCCGTTCGACCTACCGTCGACGGGACGCGGTGTCAGCGCGAGACGCCGCAGGCCTCGGAGCGCCTCCGACCGGCGCGAATCCCAGGCGCTGGCGCGCGGTGACGGTGACAGCAGCTCCCCCCATCGGAGCGGGCGACTCATCCTGCGGAAGATTCGCTTGGGTGTCGTTCGTACTCCTTCCGGGGAAGGGTTCCGGAGTCACTCTCTAGCCGGGGAGCCTCCGGGACCCGCCCCCCACCCCTTGCTGTTGGCCCCCCGGGTGCCGCACGGGAATCGGGCCGAGGCGGAGAGGACGCATCAGACCTCCCCGGCGTCTCCGTCGAGGACGTTGGAAAGCGCGAGCTCAAGGACTCCGACCGCCCCGTGCTCCAATTCGTGGCCGCCGGGTCCGCTCCGTCCAGCCGTCGCCGGGCGACGCACCGCCGCCGGCGTGAGCGGGCATCCGCCGGCGGGTCATCAGGGCGTGATCGTCAGTTGCACCGACTTCGTGGACGCCGCGGTGCCTGCCGTGATCGTCGACACCACTGTCGATTTCACGTGGCGAGTGGTGATGTCGAACGCGCCCGCCGACGCACCCGCTCCGATCGTGATGCTGGAGGGCATCTTCACGATCCGGGGCCTGGTGTGCGTGAGCGAGATCTCGGCTCCACCCGCGGGCGCCGGGTCCACCAGGGTGACCCGCCCCACTGTCGCCGTCCCACCCCTGATCGTGGTCGCGCCGAGCGTGAGCGACGCGATGGTCACGGGGGATGGAGAGGGCTCCGGTGGGGGGGACACCGAAACGACCGTGAGTGGCGCGCTGATCCCCGCGCCTGAGACGGATGCGAACACGAGGAGCGAAGCCGTCCCGAAGATCACGAAGTCGGAGGTCACCGTGAAGGTCGCGCTGCTGCTGCCTCCGGGGACGGTCACCGAGCGCGCGAGAGGTCCACGACGATCCCGCCCGACGGTGCCGGCGCCGTGAGCGTGACCGTCCCGGTCGCCGTCGAGCCGTTCGTCATCGGATTCGGCTCGAACGTCACCGACGCGACGGGAAGGGGGACCGAGGGATCGATGCGGAACAGGGTCCCGTCCCCGGCGGAGCCGCCCCCGAGCGCCGCACCGTACAGCAGGCCGTCGGGACCGTTCACCAGCCCCGACGGAGTCCGGCCGTCGGGACCGGAGAACGTGTGGAGGACCGAGACGGTGCCGTCGGGGCGCATCCGGTA
>WNGF01000413.1_pt1 | contig 62091 bp, 55 predicted proteins | sample 5400641 | NCBI WGS metagenome assembly WNGF01 (sample SAMN13153371, study PRJNA577476) | soil metagenome | isolation source: 80 cm soil or saprolite under grassland replicate 2 | place: USA:California | collected 2016-06-15
TTGCGGTCGCTCAGTCGACCGTCGCCAAGTATATGACCCAAAGACCTGACCCTTCCTCACAAGATTGGGGCACCTTCCTGCGCAACCACGCGCCGAACATCGCGGCCATGGACCTGTTCGTGGTTCCGACCATCGGCTTTAACCTGCTCTATGTCCTGGTCATCGTCCGGCTGGCCCGCCGAGAGCTTGTCTGGATCAACGTAACACCGCACCCGACGGCAGAATGGATCGCGCAGCAAATTACCGAGGCCTTCCCGTGGAAAGAGGCACCGCGCTACCTGATCCGCGACCAGGACGGGATCTACAGTGCTGCCGTCACGCGACGGTTACGAGCCATGGGCATCCGCGACAAGCCCATCGCGTCAGGCTCGCCGTTGCAGAACGCCTTCGCCGAGCGATTGATCGGATCGATCCGTCGTGAATGTGTCGACCACATGGTGGTCTTCGGCGAGGCCCATTTGCGCCGCGTGCTCAAATCGTACGCCCGATATTACAACGGGTTGCGAATTCATCACTCGCTGAACAAAGATGCCCCGTTCCCTCGCGCTATTGAGCGCCTCGGAGTTATCATATCGCGACCTGTCCTTGGCGGTCTTCATCACCAATATTGCAGAATCTGATTTTCGGTACGCACGGGTGCCAAACAAGAACTAAATATTGGCGCGCCCGAAGAGATTCGAACTCCTGACCCCCAGATTCGTAGTCTGGTGCTTGATTCAACTGAGCGCCTTCATGCATCGCGGGGGTCACCGGGCCCGATATTGCCCTCTGCGCAGTTTCTCAATCACCCGAGAATATGCCCGACTGGCCTCTACCCCTCTCGCCCGATTGTAATGCCTAGTCGTGGTTCGGAGATCGCTGTGTCCGAGCAGGTCGCGGGCAATGCCAATCTGGTCAGGCGCTGCGATCGCCCACGTGGTTGCCCCGGCATCGCGGCAGTCGTGCGGAGCTATGCGGATACCGAGCTGGCGGTCCGTGTGCCGGGCAAAGATTGGCCAGATCGCCGAGTAAGAAAGGGCACCTCCGCATGGGCTCACCCACAGCGCCTTGGATGTTGGACACCGGAGCATTCTCGGACGAATGACGTCAAGATAGGTGGCAAGATACGGACTCAGGAATTCAGGAATCGCGGCCTCGATAGATGAGGTGCGCTTCTTGGTCTCCGCGCGAGGGACAATAAGGAACGAACGATCGCCTTCGCGGACAAGGTGCCACCCAATCTCGATTGCGGCGAGGTTCTTGCGTCGCAGCCCCGGGATGAAGCCGACCAGCGCGATCATCAACCCGTCGCGATAACGGATGGCGTCGGCCATTCGAATCGGGACCTCCGATATAGGTTTGCTCCCGTCCATCAGTTCCTGACCAAGGTCGATGAGCTGTACGCTGGTGATGACGGGACCGCAGCGCCCACGCGCAGGCGCTGCCGCGTGCAGCTTTGCCTTAACACCCCTTAGCCAAGTCCAATCGTGTTTTGGCATTAGGATGCGAGCTGTTTGATAAAGCTCGTCGATCCGCGCCGCGATGGACTGGGGTACGTTGGTTTCGGCGAGGTGAGAGACGTACGACCGGACGCGCTCGATTGTGAGCCGCTCAGCCGGATCAGCGTCTAGCGCCAAAGGCTCGCTGATCGCCAAGAATCCGAGGAACCGTCGCCACGCGAACAGATACTTCCGCCGTGTGGCATGGGCCAGGCTCGCGCCCGGCGCGTCACAGAACGGGTCGTCATTGCTGTCCATGGCGCCCGCCCACAGGCCGCGATCGGTTTCGGGCCATTGGCCAAATGGCAGGTGCAGGCGCGGCGGCAGTCCACGCATGGCGCTAATCCTCTCGCGGCTTGGGCTTCGGGCGACGACACCTGACGCCCATTTTGGTCTCTCTGAGCTTCATCACGAGATCGGCATGAGCCCGCCCGGCACGGCGGGTGTCGATACCGGCATAGAAATTTGTTGTCGTCTTCATATTCTTGTGACCCAGCAATTGCCGCACCAGCTCATACGCACCGGGGTTGGCGTCGAGGATGATTTTGGCAGCGAGGTGCCGAAACTGGTGCGGGGTAAGCTTCACCCCCGTCCATCTAAGGACGGCCTTCTCGATCGCGGTCGTAATCGCTCCCTGGGTTCGTGGCTTGCCCTGCCTGGAAACGAACACAGCATCCGGCCGACTGCCCGTTACCGCAGGCGTAATCTCGTTCCGATAGACGTGGAGGCGATCCGCGAGCACCTTGGGAATCTCGAATTCGAGTTGGATGTCGTTCTTGGTTTCGTCGCCGTTGAACACGACGAGGGCAGGCTTGCGGGGTCCCTGCGGCCAGTGCAAATGCTCGGCGTAATTCAGCCTCGCCAAGTTCTCCATTCGCAGCGGCGCGTGAATGAGCAGGTCGATCGCGAGTGCGCTTTGCAGATCGATGAATGCCCGCTTCGAGTTCGCCAGATCGCGGCGCGTTTTCTGCCAGAGCCGATCCGGCAGCTGGACCAGCATTTCGCAGAGACGGACATCGTCGAACCTGCGTAGCAGTGCCTTATTTTTTTCGGTCAAGCCTGATGGCAATGATCCGAGCTTGCGGCGGAGCTGCTTCAAGATCGCTACCGCATCCGCGGGCGCTTTCACCCATTCCGCAGCGATCGCGATTAGGGTGCCGGCCACGCCGTGGGTGTAGGCCGACAGTGCGCGACCGTCCTCCACCCAGCGATGCCGAAGCAGCGCACGGACCACCTCCGGCTCGACCAGGCTCGCCAGCGAGGTCAAGCGCTCCACCTCGATCCCGGCGGCGCAAGCGGCCGTCAGCGACGAATGGATCTGATCACGCCGCAATCGCACCGTCCGCGGTGCAAGGGCTCTTGCCCGCGCTCGCTCGTCGAGCGGGTCGGGCATCGCACACCAGGCGAGATATTGATCGACATCCTCTCGGAAGGAGGCTGGAAGCCGCTCCCACGGCACGCGGGTCGGGGCGAGCTTATTCGCCGGCACCTCGACGACACGCAGGCTCAAGCCGGGTTGTAGGGCACAGAGGATATTCCAGGTCAGTGCCACGCTGCGGTGCTGGGCACCAATGTTGCGGATGAGGCTTGCCGCCTCCAGCTCTGCAATGAAGCGTTCGATCACGGCATCGTCGACGGCCGCCGGGGTGATCCGGCGCAGGCTCGCCCAGCGGGCGAATCGCGAGAGGCCGTGGCGAACGCGCTGGTCCGTGACTGGCTGCAACAGCCTGGTCCAGGCGTCGTCGAGTTCGACGCCGGCAGTCTTGAGCATTGGCAATAAACCGGAGGCATCGAAGGCGGCGGCGAGGTCGCTGCGCAGGTTCGCCCACCGCTTGCGCGAGACCTTGGCCTGCGCCGGCACCATGCCGTCGAGGGTCTTGCGGATGTCGGCGAGGTCGAGCGGGATCGCGGCCGGCCGGCGATCCGTCAGCTTGGCGTAGGTGAGGGCCGCCGACCGCAGATCGCGATTGCGGGTATCCGGGGGGCTGCCCCCGGCGAGCCGGTCGATGACGTCCTGGACGGTCGCCGGGACATCGGTCGGGGGAAGAGGATCACGTTTCATGGCATTTGCTCCGTTGCGGACTGGTGGGGTGCCGACCGGACGGGAGCGGCCAGGTGGTGATATTCGGGAACTCTATCACAGAACAGATGGAATTTGTTTGTATGGAGTATTCCCGATACTCCAGAAAACAACGACAGTTGAGGACTCTAGCGGCCATAGCGGAAGCATTCAGTCGCCTCGATGTACCGCCAAGAAGGCGGCGCGATCGGCCTCCGAGATGCGGACTGTCCGGCCAAAGCGGTGGACCCGGAGCAGCCCCAAGTTGATCCAGCGCCGCACGGTCCGGGTCGAGACGTTGAGAGGCCCCGCCACCTCAGCAATCGTGAAGAATGTCGTGCCGTTCCTGTCGCGGTGGACGCGCGGGCGATCGACGGGCGAGTGCGCGTCCGTCTCCGCGGCGGAAAGCAATGGGTAACGCGAGCGCATACAGGCCTCCAACAAGAGATCAGGCAAAGGCGGCGGCCCCAAAACCGAACAACTGAAGGTCGGCGGCTAAGGAAATTCGGCGCCCTCGCATCAAACGAAGCAGCGTCGACAAGAACCACACAAGAAAACTGAGGGCCACCTCTCCATTTTCCAATTGGAGAGGTGTTGCCAATCGGTCACGCTTTTGGGCGAGCGCGTCTGACTGTAGTCAAAAATTTAAGATCGGCATCGCTGAGACGGCGCACTGGCAGAGGAAGCGAGTCAAATTGTTTGATTGCAGGAATACGCCATAAAGTTTTGGATGGCAGGATAGAGGCGCGATGGCCGTGAGGCTTGAAAGCCAAACCAAATTTCTGGAATGCAAAGCCGAGCGACAAGACGACTTCTGGTACAAGCAAAAGCGGCGTGAGCATTGCCGATGCCCGTTGTTGTTTAGCTAGTTCACGACCTGCAAATGCGACAGCCGCGGAAGCAGCAATGAGATGGGAAACATCGCGAAAATCGCTCCAGTCCTTGGCCAATTGGGCTCTTCGCGGTATGGCGGCATAACCCAGCAAAACATCGTGCGCCTTCGAGATGCTGGCACCGCCAGGGATGGAAGCCCGTTTTTCCTGACTTATATCAACTACCGTTTGCAGAACATCAGCGACGCGCGGCCAGCGCAGCTGAATTGCATTTAATTTTCTCATCATGTGCGACAGCGATGCATCGGCGACCGTAGGCAGACCGCCAAAGAGTTCAAAGGCGCTGTAAGCCGGTGGTGGCGACCTCGGTCCAGGCTCGGTAGTGGTGGGCTCATTCGGCAAAACAAACGGTTTCAGAGACTGCTCAGCAACGAAAAAGGCGATGGCTGTTGCCATCCAGCGATCTCGATTTCTTCGATCGTTTGGCCAAGCCATGTAGGCAACCAGGAGCTGGGAGGCTTCGGGAAACGGCATCACTCCGTGTTCAAGACGGTGCACGTAAAGCTTCCAGCACTCATCAAGTGCCGAAGGCGATGCGGGCAGCGGCGGCAAATTCATGCTTCTCATGAGTGAGTCCAATAAATATGCGACGTGATGGTCCGCAAATTAAGTCGCCTACCGCTCGCGAACAGCAGGGCAAAGACCTGATGCCTTGTCCGGGAACCGGACTTAGAACCCGATGACTTGTGACATTTAGGCATCACCTCTCCAATTGAAAACTGGAGAGGTGGAGGCTGCTTTTCCCGTGTGGTTGATACGCCAGTTGAAGCGGGCATCGCCAATGAACGCAAAAAGAGTCCGACTAGAAATCAATTGGAGCCGCATCAAGCGCTTCGGTGCCCTGGTTCCGAAACGGACTAAGGCAAGAACCGAGCCCGAAATGACTGCACTTGAAGCACATTGTCGAGATGGTCGGCGCGCCAGAGAGGTCGCCGTGGCGAAACAACTTAGATTCGTTTGGATGCAGGTTGGAAGGTCGTCGTGACTGGACGTCCCCCAACTATTCCGAACGGCGCGTGGCCCCGCCGAATGAGTGCGGAAATGGCCGCAGGCTATTGCGGCGAGGCTTCCGTGAAGGCATTCATATCGCGGGTGGGGACCGAATACCCCCAGCCTCGCGTAAACGATGGACGACGGCGCCTGTGGCTCAGGGACGACCTCGACGAAGCAATATTGCCGGAGGAGCTGCGGCACGACCGGGACGTGGCAGAGGACTTGTGATGTTCAGCAAGCCCCTGCCCCGTTTCGTCATCCCCAAGACGCTCGCCAGCGGGGCCACGGCCTTCTATTTCAATGTACCTACCCTCTACCGGAAGCTCGGCTGCACCGTCTCGAATGAACCACTGGGAACGGACTACACCGTAGCCTGCGGCGAGAATGGCGACAGCGGCAGAGCCGCCGCGTTGAATGCCTCGTTCGATGAATGGAACACGAAACGCAAAGGTGGCCAAGTCAGCGCAGGCCGTGTCGCTGCCTACGGGACGGTGGATTGGCTGTTCCGTGAATACAAGCAGAGCAAGGCATATCTCGAAAAGGTAGCGCCGCGGTCCCGGCCGGACTATGAGCGCACCATTTTGTTGATTACGGATATCGTCACCAAAAAGGGCGACCGGATCGGCAATCGACGAATAAGAGCGATCACGCCAGTCAGCGCCGATAAGATTTACGATATCATTTGCAAGGGGCCGCGCGGTCTACGCCCGCGCCAAGGCGAGAAGGCCGTTGCGCTATGTCGCCGCGCTTGGCGTGTTGTACATCGCCTGCATCCAAGTCAATTTGATCGGGCCGTTCCGAATCCTTGGGAGGGTGTCACCAAGCAGAGGCGCACGAAGGGAACGAAGGCCGCCGCCACGCGAGAGCAGGTTTACGCGTTTGCCTGGGGCTGCATCGAACGCGGGCAACCCGAAGCAGCCGCAGCCGCGGTCATCTGCTTTGAGTGGCTCCAGCGGCCAGAAAATGTCTTGGCCGGCTATCTGCGATGGACAGACTACCGCAGCAAGGAATGGCCGAGCGCGATCAAGATCGAGCACCACAAGACCGGCGCCGTCGTTTGGCATCCGTTAGAGGAACTGACGGATGCCCGAATCATGAAATTCTATGAGGATGCGGAGGCCGTCCTTGCGCGGCTACCACGCCGCGGCGTGCCGATGATCCTCAGAGAGGTTCGCGAAGGCATCACCAAGCCATTCTCATTCAGTGGAATGCAGAAGATCGTGCACACCATGCGTGACAAGATGGGCCTGCCTTCTACGTTCACCCTAGACGCATGTCGGCACGGCGGCATGACTGAACTTGAGGAGGCCGAGCTGACAGATGGGCAAGGCCGCGCTCTATCTGCGCATAAGAGTCAGCAAGCCTATCAAGGCTATGCGAAGCGCACGATGAGCCGCGCCCTCTCCGCTACTCGCAAGCGCCATGCTCACAGGCTGGCGAACGCGGCTGGAACGAACGTTCAGAACGAGCCCCAGAACAACATTCAGAATGCCGAGACCGAAAGAAATAAAATCGGCGCTAAGTAATTGGACCTAGGCGGAGATTGTTGGCTGGGGCGGGAGGACTCGAACCTCCGAATGGCGGAATCAAAATCCGCTGCCTTACCACTTGGCTACGCCCCATGAAGGCCCGGTCGCTTGCGCCGCCACGGCGCGCGGACCATAGCCGCCGCAACGAGGTCGATCAACGTCGCTCGATCGCGCCAGTTCGTGCCATTGACCCAAGCATCGCCAGGGCTAGATTGGCTTGACGGTCCACGTCCCTGCGCCGTGTGTTGGAGCGGGGAAGCGCGCGCCGGCGCCGTCAAGCGCGCTCGGCCGCGACCGCAAGCGTCCCGTCCGGAAAGCAGACGATGACCTACCGGGCACCGGTTGCCGACATTTCTTTCGCCCTCAACAACGCAGCGGGTTTTGCCTCAGCGCTGGCAGAGGGCCTCTATGGCGATCTCGCCGCCGACGTGGTCGAGGCGGTACTTACAGAAGCAGGCAAGTTCGCGACCGATGTCCTGGCTCCCCTCAATGTGATCGGTGATCGCGAGGGCGCGCGGTTCAAAGACGGCGCCGTGACCACGGCACCGGGATGGAAGGAGGCCTATCACGCTTGGGCGCAGGCCGGCTGGAACGGGCTTGCCGCACCTGCGGAGTGGGGCGGCCAGGGTCTGCCGCATGCGGTCAACGCCGCGTGCATCGAAATGTGGAACTCCGCCGCCATGGCCTTCGGCCTCGGTCCGGTTCTGACCGTGGCGGCAATCGACGCGCTGGTGGCGCACGGCAGCGACGAGCTCAAGCGCGCCTATCTGCCGAAGCTCGTCTCAGGCGAATGGATGGGCACCATGCAGCTCACCGAGCCGCAGGCCGGCTCCGACGTCGGCGCCTCGCGCACCAGGGCCGAGCGCGCGGCGGACGGCAGCTATCGCATCACCGGGCAGAAGATTTTCATCACTTATGGCGAGCACGATCTCACCGACAACATCATTCATCTCGTGCTGGCACGACTGCCCGACGCGCCGCCGGGGACGAAGGGGCTTTCGCTCTTTCTCATACCCAAGTTCCTGCCGAATGCCGACGGCTCGCTGAGTCGGCGCAACGATGCCCGCGCTCATTCGATCGAGCACAAGCTCGGCATTCATGCCTCTCCGACCTGCACGATGGTGTATGGCGATCATGGCGGCGCCACCGGCTTTCTCGTCGGCGAAGAGAACCGTGGCATGGCCTGCATGTTCACGATGATGAACCAAGCGCGCCTGTCGGTCGCGTTGCAGGGCGTCGCCATCGCCGAGCGCGCCACGCAACAGGCGCTCGCCTACGCGCGCGAGCGCAAGCAAGGCCGAGCACCCGGCGTAGAATCCGGTTCGAGCCCGATCATTGCCCATCCCGATGTCAAGCGTATGCTGCTCACCATGCGCGCGCTCACGCGCGCCGCCCGCGCGCTCTCCTATGCCACCGCCGTCGCAATCGATCGCGCCCAGCGCAGTCCGGATGCAGCAGCGCGCCAAGCCGCGCACGAGCGCGCTTCGCTGCTCACTCCTGTCGCCAAGGCATTCTCGACCGACATCGGAAGCGAGGTCGCCTCGCTCGGCGTGCAGGTGCACGGCGGAATGGGCTATATCGAAGAGACCGGTGCCGCGCAGCACTACCGCGATGCGCGCATCGCTGCCATCTACGAGGGCACCAACGGCATTCAGGCGATCGACCTGGTCACGCGTAAATTACCGCTCGCGGGCGGTGCCACGGTTATGGCCTACATTGGCGATATCCGGCGCACGGTCGAGACCGTCAACGCTACCAATGACCCGGCTTTCGGATGGACCGGCGTGCGGTTGCAGGACGCGACCAACGCCTTGGAGCGCGCGACCCAGTGGCTCATCGGCAGCCAGCGCAACAATCTCGAGGCCGTGCTCGCCGGGGCAACGCCTTATCTGCGGCTGTTTGCGCTGGCGGCCGGAGGCGCGCTGCTTGCCGAGGAAGCACTCGCAGCGGTGCGGCTTGCCGGGAATGGCGCCGACGCGGCCGGGCGCGTTGCAATCGCGCGCTTCTTTGCCGAGAATCTGGCGGTGCAGGCCGAGAGCTTGGAGCGCACCGTTGTCGAAGCGGCGGACAGCGTCAACGATGCAGACGCGGCGCTAGCTTGAAAGTCATCATTATCGGAAAGGCAGACTGGTTGACGCACGATGACACTCAAGGGCCGCACCTTGTTCATCACCGGCGCATCGCGCGGCATCGGGCTTGCCATCGCGCTGCGCGCCGCGCGCGACGGCGCTAATATTGTCGTCGCCGCCAAGACCGACAAGCCGCATCCGAAGTTGCCCGGCACCATCTTCACCGCCGCCGAGGAGATCATCAAAGCCGGCGGAAATGCGCTACCGATCGCGGTCGATGTACGCGACGAGGCGCAGGTGAAAAGCGCGATCGAGCGGGCCGTCGCAGCGTTCGGCGGCCTCGACATCGTGGTCAACAATGCGAGCGCCGTCCAGCGCACGCCAGTGGTCGATACGGACATGCGCCGCTTCGATCTGATGCATCAGATCAACACGCGCGGCACCTTCATGGTGTCGAAATACGCCATTCCGCATCTGGAAAAAGCGGATAATCCCCACATCCTGATGAACTCGCCCCCGCTCGACATGCGGGAAAAATGGTTTGCCGGGAGCACGGCCTACTCGATTGCGAAATATGGCATGAGCCTCGTCGTGCTGGGTCTCGCCGGCGAACTGCGCGATAAAGGCATCGCGGTCAATGCGCTGTGGCCGCGCACGACCATTGCGACCGCAGCCATCAAGAACCTGCTCGGCGGCGAGCGGGTGATGCGCATGTCGCGCACCCCCGAAATCATAGCCGACGCGGCCTATCTGGTGTTTCAGAAGCCGTCACGCAGCTTTACCGGCAATTTTCTGATCGACGACACGTTCCTCGCCGCCGAAGGCATCACCGACTTCGAGAAATATCGCGTGGATGCGGGCGAGCCGCTCGCGCCGACTTTTTTCGTACCCGAGGATCGAGCGCCGCCACCCGGCGTTAGCGTCACCGGGCAAAGATGGGAGTGAGCAGCTTTCCCTTTTACGCCCAAGGTTGCTCCGGTCATCCACATCCCCGTACGAAACGAATTCCGGCTGAGAACGGGCGGGCTGTGACGACGTCGATAGGCCGCAGCCAAACGCCTCTGCTATAACCATCTTCAACGCCGTTTGCGGATAGCCTGATGTCCACGCTTCTCATCACCCACCCCGCCTGCCTCGAACACCTCACGCCCGCCGGCCATCCCGAACGGCCCGATCGGTTGCGCGCGATCGAGCGGGCGCTCGGCCACGAGCGCTTTCCGAGCCTTGTGCGCGTCGAGGCCCCGGCCGCCTCGCTCGAGACCATCGCGCTGTGTCACCCCATGAGCTACGTCACCGCCATCCGCGACGCGACGCCGAAGGAAGGTCTGCTCGGGCTCGACGCCGATACCACGATGTCACCTGGAAGCTTCGAGGCTGCGTTACGCGCGGCGGGGGGCGCCGTGCACGCCGTTGACGAAGTGATGGCCGGCAGGGCGGCAAACGCCTTCATCGCCACGCGCCCGCCCGGCCATCATACCGAGACCGCGCGCCCGATGGGATTTTGCCTCTTCAACAACGCCGCCATCGCCGCCCGTCACGCGCAGAAGAAGCACGGCATCGAGCGCGCCGCCATTGTCGATTTCGACGTGCACCACGGCAACGGCTCGCAGGATATCTTCTGGTCCGACCGCACCGTGATGTACGGCTCGACGCATCAGATGCCGCTCTATCCTGGGACCGGCGCGGCAAGCGAGCGCGGCGAGCACAACACGATCGTCAACGCGCCGCTGAGTCCCGGTGATGGCGGTGACGAATTCCGTGCGGCCTTTGAAACACTGATCCTGCCACGACTGCGAGATTTCCGGCCGGATCTCATTGTGATCTCCGCAGGCTTTGACGCGCATATGCGTGACCCGCTCGCCAACCTCAATCTGGTTGAGGCCGACTTCGATTGGGCCACCCGTAAACTCATGGAGGTTGCGGACGTAAGCGCGGGAGGGCGCATCGTGTCGGTGCTCGAAGGCGGTTACGACCTCCAGGGGTTGGCCAATTCGGTGGCGGCCCACGTCGCTGCGCTGATGCAGGCTCGATAGCGCTTGCAATGTGCCAATCGTCCGTAGGTCACTCCTCGCGCGCGCAGGGAGAGTGGCCCACCGTCTCAGAGTACATTATATAGGATGCGACTCAGCGGACCAGGTCATGGCCGACAACACCCATTCCGACGTCAACCGCCTTCCTTTCGAGCGTGCGATCGAGGAACTTGAATCCATCGTCAAGCGGCTCGAAGAAGGGAAGGTGCCGCTCGAGGAGTCGGTCGCCATCTACGAGCGCGGCGAGGCACTCAAGCGTCGCTGCGAGGAGCTCCTGCGCCAGGCCGAGGCGCGGGTGGAGAAGATCACGCTCGACGCCACCGGCAAGCCGACCGGAACCGAACCGCTCGACGTCACGTAGGCCAACACCGGGAATCGGGGAATCCACCTTCCCTGCCCCGTGATCCGCGGCCTTTGACCGTTCCTCCTGGTTACCGGCGTCGCGGCGTCCGCAGGTCCGGCAACCTCTGCTTCAGCCGCCCGATCTCCTTCCACGGGTCCTGCTTGAGACCGCTGAGACGCCTGCCCAGATTGAGCATCGTATATTGGTCGCCGCCTTTGGTCCGACCTAGTTCCTCCCACGTCACCGGCGCCGAAACGGCCGCGCCCGGACGGGCACGAGTGGAATACGCCGCGACCGAGGTCTGCTCCAACGAATTGCGCAGGTAGTCCACGAAGATTTTTCCCTTGCGCAGCGATTTCGTGATCTTGGCCACATATCGGCTGGGATCGTCGGCGGTCATCGCGAGCGCCACCGCCTGTGCGAAGTTTTTGGTGGTGCGCCAATCGGCGCCGTCGATCGGCAAAACGACGTGCAAGCCCTTGCCGCCCGAAAGCTTGACGAAGCTTTGCAGATCAAGGTCGGCAAGCCGATCGCGCACGTCGCGGGCCGCCGCGACCACGCTCGCCCACGCGACGCCCTCGCCGGGATCGATGTCGAAGACGATACGGGTACAAACGTCCAAGCGATCGATCGTCGATCCGCGCACGTGCAATTCAAGGACACCGGCTTGCACCAGTGAAAGCACGCCGTCGAGGTCTTGCACGGCAAGCACCTGTCTCCTGTTGCGGTCAATCACGGTGCGGAGACTTTGTTCGGTCAGCCCGGCCGAGGCGTGCTTTTGGAAGAAGCACTGACCGCTCGTTCCATCGGGGCAGCGCAGGAGGGCGAGCGGCCGGTTGATGATATGCGGCGCCATCCAATCCCAGACCGAGCGATAGTAATCCGCTAGATCGCGCTTGGTGATGCCGACATCGGGCCAATAGACTCGGTCGGGGTGAGTGAAGCGGACACCGCTTGCGCCGTCCTGCCGACCGCTTGAGGATTTGCCATCGTTCGCTCGCGCCCTAGTCTTCGACGTCCTGGTCATCGTCTTTGCCATCTCTGCCGCGACCTTCGCTGGGGTCGTTGCGCTCGCGTCGGCCGCGATTGTCGACGGCTTCTCACGGACCACCTCCTGCGGGGACTTGTCTTCGCGCACGCCCTTGAACGCCGCCTGGCGGACGATGCCGTCCGAGGTCCAGCCGCGCAAATTCGCCTCGATCACCGTCTTCGGCTCGACCCAGCGGACATCGGAACGGCGGGCCTCGGCGCGGGGAATTTGGTCGAAGGGCGGTGCGGAGACTTCCAGTGGATGCAGCCGCTTCCACAAGTCCCGCGCCATAGTGCGCGTGTAGCCGGTGCCGACTCGGCCCGCATAGATGAGCCGACCACGATCGTAATGCCCAACCGCCAATGCGCCAATCGCTCGCGGCAGGGCGGTCGATGGCGAATAGCCGCCGACCACTAACTCCTGGGCGTTGGAGCATTTGGTCTTGATGAAGGCGTCCGAACGCCCGCTGCGATGGGGCGCATCCATACGCTTCGAGACGATCCCCTCGAGCGCCATTTGGCAGGCGTGTCGCAGCACCGCCGCCCCGTCTTCCTCGAAATGTTCGCTGTATTTGATCGGACCGTGCTGCACCGTTTCGAGCAGTCGCGCCAGTTCAGCTTTGCGCTCGATCAGCGGCAAGCTCATCAAGTCGCGGCCGTCGAGATGGAGAAGATCGAAGACGTAATAGATAAAGCGCTCGCGCTCGCCTTCCTTGAGCGCCGCCTGCAACTCCGAAAAGCTGGAAATTCCGTTCTTATCCTCGACGACCACCTCGCCGTCGATCAGTGCGGTGAGCGCGGGGAGCTTGGCGACCGCGGCAGCGATGTTCGGGAATTTTTCGCTCCAATCGAGGCCCTTGCGCGTGAGCAGGCGGACGTCGCCGTCATCGAGCCGGGCCTGGATGCGATAGCCGTCGAACTTGATCTCGTGCGCCCAGCCGCTGCCGCTCGGCGGCGCCGCATGCAAGGTGGCGAGCGACGGCGGCACGAAATTTGGCAATGGCGCCCCGCGCAGCCGCCGGTCCTTATCCTTGCTCTTGCTGGTGCTGCTGTTACCGGTTTTAGGCGATGCGGTCCGATCGCGCGGGCTGCGCGCGCGCTGTCGCGCACGTTTGACCGTGCTCGCACGCGGCCGGAAGGTGTGACCTTTGGTTGCGCCGGCCTTGACGTTTTCTTTCACGCTCCTGGTCGAGTGCCAGACCCGCTTACGGCCCTTGCCCTCAGCAATCTCGGATATCGAGCGGCCGCTGACCACCGACAGCGGTTGCTCCTCGAGAATATCCGGGTCGCGCGCGCTGCGGGCGTCCTCGTCCTTGGATTTGATCAGAAGCCATGGCTGCTTTTTCTCTCCCGCCCTGCCGTGCATGCGCACCAGATGCCAGCGCCCGTGCAGCTTCTCCCCCTCGAGGGTGAACGCGAGATGTCCTTTCTTGTATCCCGCGTTCGGGTCACCTTCCGGATACCAGCGGCCGCGGTCCCAAATCATCACGGTGCCGCCGCCATACTCTCCCGGCGGTATGGTTCCTTCAAATGCGTTGTATTCGATCGGGTGATCTTCCACGTGAACCGCAAGCCGCTTCTCGTCCGGAACGAGGCTCGGACCGCGGGTCACGGCCCAGCTCTTCATCACGCCGCCGAGCTCCAGCCGCAGGTCATAGTGCAAGCGGCGCGCCGCGTGTTTTTGGATGACGAATTGATTTCCTTCGGCTCCATGCACGCGGCCCCGCGGCTCCGGGGTCACGTCAAACTTGCGTTTCCGACGATATGTCTGAAGGCCCACCGCTCAGCTCGCAGCCCGGCATTTTGCCGAAACGCCCTTGAAATGCATGCACTCGCGCGTAATAGCAGCTGGGGATAGGGCGAATGCACAGGACAGGGGCGACGGTCTGCGGCAGCAGCGCTTCCAATTCGCACGTGGTGCCATGACGCAACTCGCTCGCTGTGAGCAACCAAGCCAACGCTACAGCCGCGCGGCAAGTTCCGCAGCATCGCAGAAAAAGCCAGACAGGTTAAGCACTTCGCAGCATTCTGGGTTTGGCCTTGCCGTCCCGTCTGGTTAAACTGGGGCCGACCCATTAGGTTACGCCCCCAATCCCGTCGGTGGAGTCGCCAGTGCCCCAACCCTCCAAGACCCCGCTCCTTGACCTCGTCAAGACCCCGGCCGACCTGCGCCGCTTGGAGGTGAGCCAACTCCGCCAACTCGCTGACGAACTGCGCCAAGAGACCATCGACGCAGTCGCGGTCACCGGCGGCCATCTCGGCGCCGGACTCGGAGTTATCGAGCTGACGGTCGCCCTCCACTACGTGTTCAACACCCCGGAGGACCGCCTGGTTTGGGACGTCGGCCATCAGGCATACCCTCACAAAATCCTTACCGGCCGGCGCGATCGCATCCGAACGCTGCGGCAGGGCGGCGGACTTTCGGGCTTTACCAAACGTGCCGAGAGCGAATACGACCCATTCGGTGCGGCGCACTCCTCTACGTCGATCTCGTCCGGACTGGGCATGGCGGTCGCCCGCGATCTCGCAGGCAAATCCAACAACGTGATCGCCGTGATCGGCGACGGCGCCATGTCGGCCGGCATGGCCTATGAGGCCATGAACAATGCCGGCGCCATGGACTCGCGCCTGATCGTCATTCTCAACGATAACGACATGTCGATCGCGCCGCCGGTCGGCGCCCTGTCGGCTTATCTCGCACGTCTCGTATCGGGGCGCGCCTATCGCTCGGTGCGCCATACCGTCAAACGGCTTGCCAAGCTCTTGCCGCCATTCCTCGAGCAGCGCGCGGTGGCAATAGAGGAATATGCCCGCGGCCTCGTCACCGGCGGCACCCTGTTCGACGAGCTCGGATTCTTCTATGTCGGGCCCATCGACGGCCACAACATCGATCATCTCTTGCCGGTCCTCAAGAACGTGCGCGACGCCAAGAACGGGCCGTTTCTGGTCCACGTCGTCACGAAAAAGGGCAAGGGCTACGAGCCGGCCGAAAAATCGGCCGACAAATATCATGGTGTCGTCAAATTCGACGTGGCAACCGGCGCTCAGGCCAAGTCGAAAGCGGCTGCCCCCGCCTATACCAAGGTCTATGCACAAGCCCTCATCAACGAAGCCAAGAGGGACGACAAGATCGTGGCCATTACGGCCGCGATGCCGTCGGGAACCGGGCTTGATCTCTTCGCCAAGGAGTTTCCCGATCGCTGCTTCGACGTCGGCATCGCCGAGCAGCACGGCGTGACCTTTGCCGCCGGGCTCGCAACCGAAGGCTTCAAGCCCTTCGCCACCATCTATTCGACGTTTCTGCAGCGTGCCTACGACCAGGTGGTGCACGACGTCGCGATCCAGCGTTTGCCGGTGCGTTTCGCCATGGACCGCGCCGGGCTCGTGGGCGCCGACGGTCCGACCCACGCCGGGGCCTTTGACGTGGCCTATCTCGGCTGCCTTCCCGGCTTCGTGGTCATGGCGGCGGCCGACGAAGCGGACCTTGTGCATATGGTGGCGACCGCGGCCGCCATCGACGACCGTCCGTCCGCGCTGCGCTACCCGCGCGGCGAGGGCATGGGCGTGCCGTTGCCGACGGAAGGCAGGCCGCTCGAGATCGGCAAAGGACGTGTGCTGCGCGAGGGCACCAAAGTGGCGCTGTTCTCGTTCGGCGCGCGGCTCGCCGAGTGCTTCAAAGCAGCGGACGAGCTTGCCGCACTTGGGCTTTCGACCACGGTCGCCGACGCCCGCTTCGCCAAACCGCTTGACATCGACCTGCTCCTCCGCCTCGCGCGCGAGCACGAGGTGCTCATCACCATCGAGGAAGGTGCCATCGGTGGCTTTGCCGCTCACGTGCTGCAGGCGCTTGCGGTTAACGGCGTGCTCGACGGCGGCCTCAAAGTGCGCAGCATGATGCTGCCCGACGTGTTCATAGATCAGGATTCGCCGGCAGCCATGTACGCCAAGGCCGGGCTCGATACCAAAGGCATTGTCGCCACGGCATTCGAGGCGCTCGGCCAAAATGTGCGGGGCGAAGCGGTGAAGATAGGGCGCGGATAAGGCCGTCCGCGCGTCCGGCTATTTGCCTCTGCGCGGGACCTTTTTCCCCTTCCGCCGGGCTTCCGAGAGGCCGATGGCGATGGCCTGCTTGCGGCTTTTCACCTTTCTTCCGCTTCTACCGCTCTTAAGGGTCCCACGTTTGCGCTTGCGCATTGCGCGCTCGACGTCTTTCGAGGCGCCGCGCGAATATCGTCGTGCCATGATTCAACTCCCTACTGATCCGAGCTGGGCTCGCACCCGCTCTGCGGCTCGAGTCACAGCGAGCCGACGGCAACAACAGCCAAGCGTCGTTATTTGTTCCAGTGCGCGTACGCGCGACCTTGCTACGTTGAGCGCCGCTCGTTTCGTGCGCTGACGACATATGACTCGCCGCATTCGCGTCGATCGGCTTCTCGTCGAGCGCGGCCTGTTCGAGAGCCGCGCCAAGGCGCAAGCGGCCATTGCCGCCGGCCGTGTGAGCGCCGATGAGCTTCGCGTCCAGAGGCCATCGGAGGAAATTTCTGCCGAGGCGGTGCTGCGCGCGGAGCCTGCACATCCTTACGTGTCGCGTGGCGGGTTAAAGCTGGCGGCGGCCCTCGATCACTTCCGATCCAATCCTGTATTCGATCCCCGCGGCCGCGTCTGCCTCGATGTCGGCGCCTCGACCGGCGGATTTACCGAACTTCTGCTCGCACGCGGCGCCCGGCGAATCTATGCGGTGGATGTCGGTCGCGGCCAACTGCATCGGAGCCTGCGCGCGCGAGCGGAGATCGTATCGATCGAAGCGACCGACATTCGCCTCCTAGACCCGAAGCGACTCGCCGAGCAGCCCGACTTCCTCGTCATCGACGTGAGCTTCATCTCGCTAAAGCTCGTGCTGCCGGCGGCGCTCGCACTGGCGCGGACCCCAGCGGGCGTGCTTGCCCTGGTAAAGCCGCAATTCGAAGCCGGTCGTGGCCGCGTGAAACGAGGAATCGTGCGCGATCCGCTCGTGCACGCCGCAGTGTGCGACGACATCGCCGCCTTAGTCACCTCGCACGGTTGGAAGGTCGTTGGCATCGTGCCCTCGCCCATTTCGGGCAGCGACGGCAACCGCGAGTTCTTCATCGCGGCACATGCCGGATGATGTCCTCGACGCAGTCATGAGCGCCGGCTATCCAACATCAATGGTAGAAAGGCTAGCGATAACCCGGCTGGGCTCACGCGGCGACGGTGTCGCCGATACCGAAGTGGGTTCCGTCTACGTACCCTATGCGCTGCCGGGCGAGACCACCGAAGTCGAGCCCTGGCCGGGTCACCCCGATCGTCGCCGTCTCGCCAAGGTCGACATCGCGAGCCCCGACCGCATTACGCCGATCTGCCCGCATTTCGGGGTTTGCGGCGGCTGCGCGCTTCAACATCTGGCGACCGCGCGCTATCGCGATTGGAAGCGCGCTCTGGTCGTCGCCGCCCTCCAGCGAGCCGGACTCGACGCGCCCGTTGATGACCTGATCGACGCCCACGGCGAGGGACGCCGGCGCGCCGTATTCCACGCCCGGCGCAGCGCGCGTGACGTGCTCGAGGTTGGGTTTGCCGCGCTCAGGGCCCATCACGTGGTCGCGATCGACCGCTGCCCCATCCTTGCGCCAGCGCTCACAGGGGCGATCGAGACGGCCTGGGACATTGCCGAAGTGCTCGCGTCGACGCGCAAGCCGCTCGACATTCAGGTGACCGCGACCGATGTCGGCCTCGATGTCGACGTGCGCGGATCAGGCCCCTTGACGGCACCGAAGACGATGGCGCTCGCCCGCGTCGCGGACCGCCGAGATCTTGCCCGGCTTACGCGCCATGGCGAGATTGTCGCGCAGCGCACGCCACCCACGCTCACGGTCGGCCCCGCCGAGGTCGTGCTTCCAGCGGGCGCGTTCCTGCAAGCGACGAGTACCGGCGAAGCCATTTTGGCGCAGCGGGTGGTGGCGTACTGCGAGAGCGCCGCAATAGTGGCGGACCTGTTCTGCGGTGTGGGACCGTTCGCGCTACGCCTTGCCGAGCGTGCCAAAGTCACCGCGGTCGACAACGACGAGGACGCAAGCGCAGCCCTGCGACGCGCTGCGGCGGGAACACCCGGCCTCAAGCCGGTCGCCATCCAGCTGCGCGACCTCTCTCGCCGCCCGTTGGGGCAGGCCGAACTCAAACGGTTCGATGCGGTGGTATTCGATCCGCCGCGGCAAGGCGCCGAGGCGCAGGCACGCGAGCTTGCGGCATCCACCGTGCCGACAGTGGTCGCCGTCTCCTGCAATCCCACGACCTTCGCGCGCGACGCCCGCATTCTCCTCGACGGCGGCTACCGTCTCATGCAGGTGGTACCGGTCGATCAGTTCCTGTTTTCGGCACACGTAGAAGTGGTCGCGAATTTCAAAAAATGATTTACCCGAAAATGGACCGAGAACCCTTGCCCGCGCGACCTGCCAAATGCAGATTAGGGAACCGGAAAACGCTTCGAGCGTCAACGTGTACCATTCCCCGGCGCGATGGGATCGCGCCGAAAAGAGGAGCATGACGCCATGAGAATGCAGGAAATAGATATCCACGACTACGCACGGCAATTGCTCGACGCCCATGGCGACAGGGCCGTTGTCGAGGCCGCGCAAAAGGCCTCCGCCTTGGAACAGCAGGGCCAAAGCGAACAGGCCCAAACTTGGCGGCAGATCGAAGCGGCGATGAAGCTGATGCGTGGCCCGCACGTGAGCTGAACCGGCCCGCCGCGGGCGCACCCTGCTCCCCGACGCTGATACGCGATCGGAGATTCTGAAAACCTTCACCCGTTGCACGGTACGTCGACGCATGAACGAGGAGAGCCGAGTGAGTCAGTTGGTGGAATTTCTCTGCAAAGGCGACCATCCGATCGAAGCGACTCTGCGCGAGAAAACGCGGGAGGCTATGAAGGAGGCCGTTGCGAGGGGCCACGTTCCAATCAAGTTTACCGACACGCGCGGAGGAACTGAGCTCGTCGTGCCGCTCGACCTGAGCCGCTCCGATCTACGCGCTATTGAGAATAAGAATGGCTCTTCTGAAATCAGAGTCGTCGGAGATCTGACGCTTGATTATGTCCGCGTAACCTGTGTTGCCCGCATCGATCTTGCCACACTGCAAGGCGAGGGACATCTCGAAGTGCGGTAAGAGGTGACCCAGCGGCGCCAATTGTCGTCCCGATCGCGCCTAATTCCCCCAGCGTTCCCGCCACATCTGCTCGCCGATCGTGCAAGAGATGCGTGGCGCCCTCGCTTGCACCGGTACCAGACCTCGCTGCGGCACCGGGCCCGCGATCTCCAGCACCAGCTTGGTGCGGGTCGCCTCCTTGAATTGCTCGCGCTCGCGGATGGGAATGACGAATGCGCCGGGGCCGCCGATGACGCAGTCCTCGTAGTAGATATCGAGATTCTCGATATCCATCGTGAACGAGTTCGGCCGCTTCAGCATGATCGGTAGGCCATTGATGGTAATGCCGTCAGCGAGCACGTCGTCGCGCACAATCGTGACGAAGGGCCCGCTATTGTTGGCACCATCGCCGGAGACATCGATGACACGCCGAAAGCCGCGATAGCCGCTGCCGTCGAACAGCGGCTTGGCAAAATTGAGCGCGCCGGAAATCGAGGTGCGCGAGGCGCGCCGGTAAGGCGCGCGCGCGATCTCGTTCGCGAAGGCGTCGGCGGCCTCCGGGCCGTCGATCAGCCGCCACGGCACGACGATCTTCTGGTCGTACGGTCCCGCCCATTCGAAATAGGTGACCGCCACTTTGCCGTGCTGCCCGCTGCGCAGCGCCTGCATGAAGTCCCGCGACGTGATGCCGGTGATATAGCCCTCGCGCTGCAGCGCCTGTTCCTCCGGATCCATCGAGTAGGACACGTCGACCGCAAGCACGAGCTCGACGTCGACCGGAATCGCGGCCGGATTGTTGTCCGCGAGCCGCGGCGCCAAGCGCGGTGCCGCAGTTCCACCGACCGCCAACAACGCGGCGGCGCCCGCGACGAGGATCGAGATCAACGATGCATGCATTCCTCTCTCCAGCGGCGGGCGCCTTCCTCAGTGGTGCCTTGCCCAGCGAGACAGGCGAGGGCTTACCCCCCCTGTCGCGAGGTTCTATCATCGATTGTCTCGGTCGACACGATCTCGATGCCGAAGCCTGCAAGGCCGACATAGGTGAGCTTGGCGGAGGTGAGCAAGCGGATGGATGTGATGCCCAGATCTTTGAGGATCTGGGCGCCGAGCCCGACCTCGCGCCATTGCCGTGAGCGTGCAACCTCGGAGCCGGTCGAGCCCGCCTGTGGAATGGCATGCGTGGGCACGCCGGCCGCGCCGTCGCGCAGGAAGACGATCACGCCTCGACCTTCCTGCTTGAAGCGCTCAAGCGAGGCATGGATCGAGGTCCCGCCGCCAAAGACATCGCGGATGAGATCAGCGCGATGCAGCCGCGCCAGCATGTTCCTGCCGTCGCCGATGCGGCCGTAGACAAAGGCCATATGCTGGATGGCATCGAACGGGGTGACGAAGGCATACCCCATCAGTGTACCGATCTTGCTTTGCACGGGGAATTCGCCGATGCGCTTGACGAGCTTGTCGCGCGCCTGCCGATAGGCGATGAGATCGGCGATCGAAATCTGCTTGAGCTTGTGGCGCTCGGCAAACGCCGTCACGGCCGGCCCGCGCATTACCGTGCCGTCGTCGTTCATCAACTCGGCGAGAACACCGACCGGAGTCAGGCCGGCGAGACGGCAGAGGTCGACGCATGCCTCGGTATGCCCGGAACGCATCAGCACGCCGCCGTCCTTCCCAACCAGCGGAAAGACGTGACCCGGGCGCACGAAATCCGTCGCGCCAGCATTGCCATTGGCCAGCGCGCGTACGGTGTTGGTCCGCTCCTCCGCCGAAATTCCGGTAGTGAGTCCGTGACGCACGTCGACCGAAACCGTGAAAGCGGTGCCGAGCGGCGCGTCATTTGCCGCGACCATGGGGTCTAGATGCAGACGCTTCGCCTCCTCGGAGGAGAGCGGGGCGCACACGATGCCTGACGTATGGCGGATGATGAAAGCCATTTTCTCGGCCGTACACCGGGAAGCTGCGACGAACAGGTCGCCCTCGTTCTCGCGGTCGTCGTCATCGGCGACGACCACGATCTCTCCCGCGGCGAAGGCTGCCACCACCGCCTCGACACGCTGATAGTTGTCGAGCACCTTGGCTCACTCCACTCAGGCGCGGGCGAACGGCCATGGCGGCGTTTCGCCCAGCTGCCCGCGCTGACGCAGATAGTGATCGGCGAGCACGCATGCCACCATGGCCTCGCCGATCGGCACCGCGCGAATGCCGACGCAGGGGTCGTGACGGCCCCTCGTACTAATCTCGGTCTCGGCTCCGTAACGGTCGACCGTGCGCCGGGGCGTAAGGATCGACGACGTCGGCTTGACCGCGAAACGGCAGACGATCGGCTGCCCCGTCGAAATGCCACCTAAGATGCCTCCGGCATGATTTGAGAGAAATACCGGCTTGCCGTCGTTACCGATGCGCATTTCGTCTGCATTCTCCTCGCCGCTCAGCGCAGCTGCTGCAAAGCCTGCCCCGATCTCGACTCCTTTGACGGCATTGATGCCCATCAAAGCCGCGGCGAGATCGCCATCGAGCTTGCCGTAGATCGGCGCGCCGAGACCGACGGGCACGCCGTCCGCAACGACCTCGATGACCGCGCCAACGGAGGAGCCGCGCTTGCGGATCTCGTCGAGATAGCCTTCGAAGAACTTCGCCTTCTCCGCATCGGGACAGAAGAACGGGTTGCGCTCCACCTCATCCCAATTCCACCGCGCGCGCTCGATGCTATGCGGGCCCATCTGGATCAGCGCGCCGTGCACGGTCATACCGGGCACAATCTTGCGCGCGATCGCGCCCGCCGCAACGCGCATGGCGGTCTCGCGCGCAGATTGACGACCGCCGCCGCGGTAGTCGCGGATGCCATATTTGGCATCGTAAGTATAATCAGCGTGTCCGGGCCGGTACTTGTCCTTGATCTCGGAATAGTCCTTCGCGCGCTGATCGACGTTGTCGATGACGAGTGCAATCGGCGTGCCCGTTGTCACCTGTTCGCCGGTGGTTTCGTCAGTGAACACGCCGGAGAGAATTTTCACTTGGTCTGGTTCGCGCCGTTGCGTGGTGAAGCGCGACTGGCCCGGCCGTCTTTTGTCGAGATAGGGCTGGATGTCGGCCTCGGTCAGCGGCATGCGCGGCGGGCAACCATCGACCACACAACCGATCGCAACTCCGTGGCTTTCGCCGAAGGTCGTGACCCTGAAAAGGTGACCGAAGGTATTGAACGACATGGGGTTCCACCCGCCGGCGTGTGGTAACCCGCGTTACAGGCGAGGTCAAATCGCCCAAGCGAGATGAGCGCCTCGCGACCGGTCATCGGCGGATACGGCGTGCCTGCGGGATGACCGGCACTGACCGTCAGGCATAGCGCGTGAGCCGGCCGCCCGCGAATACATACACCACGCCTTGATCGACGGAGTAATGGGTCGCGTCCTGCGGCGGCGCGAGGCCGAGATGTGCGATCAGCGCGCGCGCGGTGCCGCCGTGGGCAGCGACGACCGTGTCCCTTTCGATGGTCTCGTACCATTGGCGGATTCGAACGGCCACTTGCGCATAACTTTCCCCGCCGGGCGGCGCGAACGCCCACTTGTCCAACTCCCGCGCGGCAATGACGTGCTTGTCCCGTGCCATGACCTCCGAATAGGTCAGCCCTTCCCATTCTCCGAATGCGATTTCGGCAAGTTGTCCTTCGACCGCGTAACCCGCGGGCTCGAGCCCGAGCGTCGCGCGCACAATCTCCATGGTCTTGCGCGCGCGCACGAGCGGACTTGAGACGTAGTCGAAGCTTTCCGGCGCGCGATGATCGCGGCGGAACAGGTGCTGCAGGATCGCCGCACAACAAGCAGCCTGCGCGCACCCCGCCGCGTTGAGCGGCACGTCATGCCGACCCTGAAGCCGCTGTTCGAGATTCCAATCTGTGAGGCCGTGACGAATGTAGTAGATGACGGGTCGCGACAAGAGTTCATCCGCCTCTCAGACCGGGAACGATATCTCCGCTCTCGCCGGATCCGGCAGCCGGACGCGGCGCGCCGACGCCCCGCCCGCACCGCTTCGGAACCGAGCCCGCTTTGCTGCGGTCATTCCTTGTCGACGACGATATCCGGCGCGTCGGGATGCTTCATCCCGACGACGTGATATCCGGCATCGACGTGGTGAATCTCGCCGGTGACGCCACGAGACAGATCGCAGAGGAAATACACGGCGGTATCGCCGACCTCCTCGATCGTCACGCTGCGGCGGAGCGGCGCATTGTGCTCGTTCCATTTCAGGATGTAACGGAAGTCGCCGATGCCCGACGCTGCCAGCGTCTTGATCGGTCCCGAAGAAATGGCGTTGACGCGAATGTTCTTGTCGCCCAAGTCGGCGGCGAGATACCGCACGGACGCCTCGAGCGCCGCCTTGGCGACTCCCATCACGTTGTAATGGGGCATCCATTTCTCGGCGCCGTAGTAGGTAAGGGTGAGCAGCGCGCCGCCGCGCGGCATCAGCTTCTCCGCGCGCTGGGCAAGAGCCGTGAACGAGTAGCAGCTCACTAGCATGGTTTTGGAAAAATTATCCGGCGTCGTGTGCACGTACCGTCCGGACAGCTGATCCTTGTCGGAAAAGGCGATGGCGTGCACGAGAAAATCGAGCGCCCCCCATTTCGTTTCCAGCGTCGCGAAAGTCGCGTCGATCGTGCCGGGCTCAGTCACATCGCAATGGCCGACGACCAGTCCGCCGACGTCCCGCGCAAGCGGCTCCACGCGCTTCTTGAATGCGTCGCCTTGATAAGTGAAGGCAAGCTCGGCGCCCTCTCGATGGCAAGCTTTTGCGATGCCCCAGGCAAGCGACCGGTTGTTGGCAACACCCAGGATCAGGCCCCGTTTGCCGCGCAAGAGGCCCGATGCTTCCGGCATGTTCTCCCTCGCGGGCCAACGACAGCGAGCCTCCCTATGACACACGGCAAGAGCCCCCACAAGCAGCCGCACTTCGCTGCCACTTTGGCATCCCAAGCCGCGGGAATATCGCTCCGGCCAAAGTGTTTGTCGGAGTGATATCAAGCCGTAGGATACGGCATCGAGGCGTCAAATCGGCGCTGCTTTACGGCGAGTGGGAGGGAGAGGGCGTTGGGCGGATTCCGGCAAGCGATCGAGGCCGCAGTACCGGCATTGCGACGCTATGCGCGGGCGCTCACACGCAATGGCGAGCTTGCCGATGATCTCGTCCAGGACACGCTCGTGCGGGCGCTGAGGTCAGAGCATCTCTTTCATGGTGGCGACATTCGCAGCTGGCTCTACACAATCCTGACCAACCTCAATCGCAACCGGCTGCGCGCGCTGGCGCGGCGACCGGCGCTGCAGGCCATCGACGACAACGATGCGCCGGAGATGGCCGGACCGGAGGCTGGAGCGCGCGATATAGAGCGGGCGCTCGCGTCGCTGGTCGAGGATCAGCGCTCGGCCCTGCTTCTGGTCGTGCTCGAAGGCCTCACCTACCGCGAGGTCGCCGAAGTGCAGGGCGTGCCGATCGGAACCGTGATGTCGCGACTCGCGCGCGCCCGCATGCAGATCAAGGCCTATCTCGACGGGGAGCGCCCGGCGCTCCGCCGTGTCAAATAAGGTAAGGAAGACGATCATGATCGATGGAGACCCCCGCGTGACCGAAGAGGAGCTGCACGCCTATGTCGACGGCGAGCTTGCGGCCGACCGCCGAGGCACCGTCGAGGCGTGGCTTGCCTCCCATCCTGAAGATGCTGCTCGCGTCGCGCAGTGGCGGGCGCAAGCGGAGGCTATCCGTGCGCGCTTCGGCGCATTCGCCTCCGAACCGGTCCCGACACGCTTCGACCTCGACAGGCTCGCCCGCCGCGCGCGCTCCTGGCGTGCGGCCGCGGCCGCAGCAGTGATCGTCGCGTTTGTCGCGGGCGCGGTTGTGGGCTGGATGGCACATGGAGCATCGGCGGCGGCGCCAAGCCGGTTCGATACGTTCACTGGACAGGCGCTCGATGCGCACAAGGTGTACGTCGTCGAGGTGCGCCATCCGGTCGAGGTCACCGGCGGCGAGCGGCCGCATCTGATCCAATGGCTCTCGAAACGACTGGACTACGAGTTGCGGATTCCCGATCTCGAATCGAGCGGATTGAAGCTGGTGGGCGGACGCCTGCTACCCGGCCCGTTCGGCCCGGCGGCATTCTGTATGTATGAAGGGCCCTCCGGCGAGCGCTTTACCATCTACTATGCACGCACGGATTCGCCGCAGACCGCGATGCGCTATCGGGCAGCAGATCGCTTTGCCGCCATCTATTGGGTCGAGCGCGGGCTCGCGTATGTAGTGAGCGGACCGCTCGATCGCGAACGTCTGCTTAGTGTGGCGCAAGCGGCCTATGACCAGATCGACAAGGGAGCATCGCAGGCGCGATAGCGGCCATCGCGGCGGCCCGACGCGTTTACCCGATGCCCGTTCTCGGGTCGTGGGGCTTGGTCTTGCGCCATTTGCGCATCAGCTCTTCAAACTCCGCGTCGGCGCCCTCGGGCAACACGATGCGTATGGCAGCAAGCAAATCGCCCTTGCCTTGCTTCGCGGGAAAGCCCTTGCCTTTGAGGCGGAAGGTGCGCCCCGAGCTGGTGCCGGGAGGAATGGCGAGTTCGACCGCGCCGTCAAGCGTCGGCACGCGCACCTTGGCGCCGAGCACCGCCTCGTAGAGCGTGACCGGAAGCTCGAGCCGCAGATCGGCGCCGGAGCGCGCAAACAGCGGGTGCGGCGCGATCGAGACGGTGATCAGGAGGTCGCCCGCACGGCCGCCGGCGATCCCCTGCCCCTTCAAACGGATGGTCTGGCCGTCGTTCAGCCCGGCGGGAATCTTTACCTCAAACTCCCGGCCGGTCGGCAGCTGCACGCGCTTGCTCGTGCCCTTGGCCGCTTCCGCCAATGTGATCGTCAACGCAGCAGTGACGTCCCGGCCGCTACGCCCGAAATCCTCCTCCTCGAACTGGAAGCCGCCTGGCCGTCCTGAGCGCGCCGCGCCGCCGAACGCTTCCTTCAAAACATCATCGAGCCCCCCGAAACCTCCGAACCCGCGAAATCCCCCACCGCGGCCGCGCGCGTGTTGAACGCCGTCGGGACCCCAGCTGAAGGTGTCGAAAATATCCTCGGGCCTGAAGTTACCCTGCCCCCGGCCGGAGCCGAACCCTTCAAAGCCCTGGAACCGCGGTTTGCCTTCCGCATCGATTTCACCGCGATCGAAGGACTTTCGCTTGTTCTCCTCGCCTAGGATTTCGTAGGCCGCGTTTAGTTCCGCAAAGCGCGCGGCAGCCCTCGGGTCGTGCTTGTTGGCGTCCGGATGCAGCTTCTTCGCCTGGCGCCGGAACGCACTCTTGATCTCCGCCGCGCTCGCGCTCTTCGATACGCCGAGCACTTCATACGGGTCGCGCATCCTCAACTTCTCCCAGGCAAGGCGCCATTTGTCATGCCGGGCATTGCCCCAATTCTGTGGATTTCAATGTGGGGGGCGCGGGCCGGCAGCGCAATGAGGGCGCTGGAAGGGTCCAACAACCCCTGCGGGCGCGACGATCGCCGGACGCTTTGAGCCCCGCCGGCAAACATCGCGCCACTGGATGCGATCGGCGTCACGTTCCTCTATAACGGGCCGGACCAGGAATCTTGGCGAGGGCGCCGGATACTCCGCAGAATGTCTGAATCGGTTCCGATAGAACAGCCCGGCGGGTTACCAAGTGGTGATTTCACCGAGGCCGAAGAGCCGTTGCGGCTGTTTGCTGCGTGGTTCGAGGAAGCAAGCCGCAGCGAGCCGCGCGATCCCACCGCGATGTCGCTGGCGACAGTCGATGCCGATGGACAGCCTAATGTCCGTATGGTGCTCATGAAGAGCTTCGGCGAGGCAGGATTCGTGTTCTACACCAATGTCGAGAGCCAAAAGGGACGGGAATTGGATCGAGAGCATAAAGGGGCACTGCTCTTTCACTGGAAATCGCTCAATCGGCAGGTGCGGCTGCGGGGTCCGGTGGAACGCATCGAGGATGCGGAAGCCGATGCTTACTTCGCGACGCGCCCGCGCCTTACCCAGATCGGCACCTGGGCCAGCAAGCAGTCGGCGCCGCTCGAGAGTCGCCATGCCTTCGAGAAAGCGATCGCGTTCTACACCGCGAAATTTGCCCTCGGGACGATCCCTCGACCGCCGAACTGGACCGGCTACCGCCTGCGGCCGCTCTTGATCGAGTTCTGGAAAGAGCGGCCGTTCCGGCTGCATGATCGGCTCGAATTCCACCGCGAAACGCTCGACGCGCCCTGGCGCAAGACGCGGCTCTACCCTTAATGGCATTTATCGGCCAGCGGAGACTGACGCCGCAAAGCGCAGGACCCGAGCGGTTTCCCGTTTCGCCCGAACGCAAACCGCTCTAGCATTGCAAGCCTTTCGGGATCCATCTTTATGGCGACGCCGCACTCGAACCAGCCGCGCCGCGCGCTTCTGCTCACCGGAGCGAGCCGCGGGATCGGCCACGCCACGGTAAAACGATTTTCGGCGGCCGGGTGGCGCGTCATCACCTGCTCGCGCCACCCATTTCCGGAGAACTGCCCGTGGGAGATGGGGCCCGAGGATCACATTCAGGTCGATCTTGCCGATCCGGATCGAACCCTTCGCGCGATCGCGGAGATCAAGCAGCGGCTCGAGAATGGCGAACTGCATGCCCTCGTCAACAACGCCGCGATCTCGCCCAAGGCCGAAGCCGGTAAGCGGCTTTCCTCCATCGATACTACGCTCGACGTTTGGGACCACGTATTCCGGGTGAACTTCTTGGCGCCGATCATGCTCGCGCGCGGACTTCTGGACGAACTCAAGGCCGCCAAAGGCTCCGTCGTCAACGTCACCTCGATTGCCGGCTCGCGCGTGCATCCTTTCGCCGGCGCAGCCTACGCCACCTCGAAGGCGGCGCTCGCGGCGCTCACTCGCGAGATGGCCGCCGACTTTGGCCCGCTCGGTGTCCGCGTCAATGCCATCGCGCCAGGCGAAATCGACACCACGATCCTCTCCCCAGGGACCGAGGAGATCGTGGCCCATCAAATTCCAATGCACCGCCTCGGTACGCCGGACGAAGTGGCCAAAATCATTTATGTGCTCTGTACCGAAACCTCGTCCTATGTGAACGGCGCCGAGATTCACATCAACGGCGGCCAGCACGTCTGACGGCGAAGCCAGACGCCGGAGCATAAGACCCACTCCTTCAGCTCAGAGCCACTTCTTCCACTTGAAGAAGAAGTACGGCAGCGCAGCGGCGAGCAGCATGAGCGCGATCGCAAGCGGATAGCCCAGTTGCCAGTCGAGCTCGGGCATGTATTTGAAATTCATGCCGTAGATCGACGCGATCAGCGTTGGCGGCATCAACGCCACGGCCGCGACCGAGAAAATCTTGATGACGTTATTCTGTTCGATGGTGACCACCCCGAGCATGGCATCGAGCAGGAACTGGATCTTGTTGGAAAGATAGGCGGCGTGATCGGACAACGAGTGTACGTCGCGCTGCATTCCGCGCAGCTGAGCACGCGGCTCTTTCGCCCAGCGCATGCTGTCGGCTTCGTTAGCGAGGTAGAGAAGCAGGCGTCCGATCGAGACCAGGCTCTCCCTCACCTTGGAAGCGAGGTCGCCTTTTTTCCCGATCGCCTTGAGAATTTCGTTGTAGCTTCGGCTGCGATCGGCGGGCCCGGCGTCCGGCTCGAAAATGTCGTGCGAGATCTGATCGACCTCGGAACCGATGCGTTCCAAAATGTCGGCCGCACGATCGATCACCGCGTCGAGCAGGTCCATCAGTACCGATTCCCCGGTCAGGGCCGGCGGGCAAACCCGGGCGAGCTTGTTACCGACGATCGCGAACGGGCGCGGCTCGTCGTAACGGACCGTGATGAGCCGATGGCCGGACAAGATGAAGGTCACCGGCGTGGTTTTGGGCGCGTCCGTATCTGACTGGCACATCAGCGTCGCGGTCATGTAACGGGCGCCGTTTTCCACGTATAGGCGGCTGGTGACCTCGATTTCCTGCATTTCTTCCCGCGTCGGGATGGCCATGCCGACCTGACGCTCGACGATCTTGTCTTCCTCCTGGTTGGGATTGACCAGGTCGAACCAGACCGCGCTTTCAGGCACAACGACGTCCGACGTGACCTGCACGCGCTCAAGGGATGTGCCGCGCGGAACATAGACCCACAGCATGACCCCTCCGCCGACCCCCGGCGCATCCAAGCTCGCAGGCAAGCGCGATGCGCATTCCAGCCATCTGATTGCGCCAGTGATGGCCCAATCACGGCTCTCCTTGCAAGGAGAATGAGCAGGTGGGGCAACGCCGCAGGCATTACCACTCTGCGGCTCGCGATCCACTCATGCTGGGAGGGGAGTGCTTGTGGGAAGTGGCGGCGAGGCCCGCGCGCAGCGGTCAGGCCGCCTTCTCAGCGATCCGCTCGTCCAAGCGGTGGACGACTGGTGCGTAAGCGGGGTTCTTGACCTCGCTCTGGTACGGCAGCGCGGCAGCAACTGCAGATATCCCGATTTGGCCATAGCGGCTGTCGAGATTCGGCTCCTCGCGGCGGGCGTTATCGTTGGATTGCGCCGCATTGTTCTTGGTCATTTGCTGCTCCGTGAGAATTCACTGGTTTGTCTGATTGGCGCGATTAGCGCGTCATCGAGATGGCGAGCGACTGCGGCCGAAATGCGCAGCAAATCGTGTCCTATCGTGACATTTCAAACAGAGCGTAAAGGGAAATTGGGTTCAAGTTCCTCACCTGTGGAACAGGGGAGGAGACGCACATGTGCGCCTGGCGCTCGCGGTCGGGCGCCCGTCCGCCGGGCGGCCAACATGGTAAACCCAAACTTAAGATATTGCGCGTTAGAGTCGAGATGTTGGGGGCGGGAGAAGATTCGAGCCGCGGTCGGACGGCACATTTCCACAGTACGGGGTCGAAACTGCGGCATTCCTGCAACAGGTTCCAACGACTGTCGAATGGGGGCCGTTCTTACGCTGGAACTGCGGAGTCCTTTTGGTTACCTAATTAGCAGTTGGAGGACTCAAACGAACCGATTGGGGCGCGCCAGAGCGCGTGACGGGGGCAGGTATGGCGGTACGGGGAGTCACATTGCTGCTGGCCGGGCTTCTGCTCGCCGGATGCGTGCATGCGCAGGTGGAGCCGGCGTCCGAAGCCAGCATGACGACGCGAGACAAAAAGCTGCTCGCAAACGCCCCTTACGCGAAAGTCAGCATCCCGCAAGCGTACCAGCGCGCGATCGTCAAGTACCACCGGAAAGAAGCGCCGGGTTCCCTCGTCATCGATCCCGACGCGCGTTACCTCTATTACGTGCTAGCGGACAACCAGGCGATCCGCTACGGCGTGATCGTCGGTGAACAGGCGCAGTCCTGGTCTGGTGTCGCTAAGGTCGGCCGCAAAGAGGAATGGCCGGGCTGGACGCCGACCGAGAACGAGAAGAGGCGCCTCGGCCCGCTTCCGAACTACGTCGAAGGCGGGCCAGCCAATCCAATGGGCGCCCGCGGGATTTACCTTTACTCCGGCGGCAGGGATACGCTGTACCGCATCCACGGCACCAACCAGCCAGAATGGATCGGACATGCGATCTCGTCGGGCTGCATCCGGATGACCAACGAGGACGTGATCGATCTCTACAATCGCGTCAAAATGGGCGCGATCGTCGTGATGTTGGGGGCGGGATCGGGGGAACCGCGCTTCGCTGCGGCTGATACCGGCCGCTTTTGAGGGCTCGAGGGGGCTGGGAGCGGCGTCGGGCGAGAGCCCGGCGCCGTTCCATTTTGAGGGGCTCAGCTTTCGATCAGGCGTTCGTGCTTAACCCAGTCCAATGTGCGATCGAGCGCCCGGCCGAGGCGGTCGAACAGCTCGTCGATCTCTGCCGGCGTGATGATCAGCGGCGGACAGATCGATACGATGTCGCCCATCAGGAAACGAACGATCAGCCCTTCCTCTTCGGCGTAGCGCACCGCCCGCGGGCCAACGCCTGCCCGGGGGTCGAAGGAACGTTTGGTCTTCTTGTCGGCGACCAGTTCAACGCCACCGACGAGGCCGAGACCGCGCGCCTCACCAACCAGCGGATGCTTGCCGAGCGCGGCGAGCCGGGCCTGGAAATGCGGCGCCTTGCGCGCGGCCTGCTCAGCGATGCGCTCGCGCGCATAGATGTCGAGCGCCTTGAGCGCCACCGCCGCGGCGACCGGATGACCCGAGTAGGTGAAGCCGTGGCCGAAGGTGCCGATCTTGCGGCTTTCATCCAGCATCGCCTGGTACGCCACCTCCGGAACCGTCAAAGCCGCCATCGGCACGTAGGCCGACGTCAGAGCCTTCGCCACCGAGATTGAGTGAGGTTCAAAGCCAAGCGCGGTACAGCCGAACATGGTTCCAAGTCGGCCGAAGCCGCAGATCACCTCGTCCGAGATCATGTACACGTCATATGCACGGCAAACCTTCATCACTTCGTCAAAGTAGCCTTTCGGCGGAACGATCACGCCGCCAGCACCCATCACCGGCTCCGCGATAAAGGCGGCAACCGTGTCCGGATCCTCTTTGCGAATGAGCTCGTCGAGTTCGCCCGCCAATCGCTGTGCGAATTCCTCCTCCGTCTCGCCCGCCTGGGCGAAGCGGTAATGGTGCGGACAGCCCACGTGCAAAATGCCGGCGAGCGGCAGATCGAAATCCAGGTGATTGTTCGGCAGACCCGTGAGCGATGCCGCCATCACGGTCACCCCGTGATAGGCCTTGCGGCGGCTGATGATCTTCTTTTTTCTTGGCCGGCCGAGCGCGTTGTTCATGTACCAGACGAGCTTGATCTGACTGTCATTGGCCTCCGAGCCCGAGGAGCAGAAGAACACTTTCGAGGTCGGAACCGGGGCGATCTCTTTGAGCCTTTCGGCGAGCTCGATCGCGGGATCATGGCTCTTGGCGGTGAAAAGGTGGCCAAAGGAAAGCTTGCGCATCTGCGCCGCAGCGGCCTCGACCAGCTCTTCGTTGCCGTAGCCAAGCGCCGTGCACCACAGCCCCGCCATGCCTTCGATATAGGCCCTGCCCTCGGTGTCGTAGACGAACACGCCCTGAGCGCGCTCGATGATCAGCGGACCGGTTTCGCGCAGCGTCGCGAGATTGGTGTAGGGGTGAACCAGGGTCTCGAGGTCGCGGACGGCGAGATTGCTAAGCGGGGGCATGACTTGGCTTCCAATCTGCAGCGATATGGGCGGTGAAGCGAGCTGGCGTCAAAAGCCTCTGTGTCGCGACACCTCACAGGTGGGTGTTTGCTGCACTGCTTGAGCAAAATCCCACAAGATGCGGAAACTCATGCGCGAGGCGCACAAAATCCACGGCAAACAGCCGCCGATCCAGCCGGCCTCTATCAGTTTCTCGTCATGGCGCGTCAGCCGGACGCGGCGGTGGCAAGGGCACGGCTTCCTCGCCGGGTTCGCGCACGTCCCACTGGCACATACGGTGGCCGCCGCGACGCTCGGCGAGGTCCAGGTGAACGTGATTCTCGTGATAACCGTCGGAGCCGGGACCCAGCACGGTGGTGAAACGGGCACAGGCGTTTTTCCGCAACCGTTCGCGGAGGTCCTTGGCCACGTGCGGATCGGTCAGCTCTATCACTGTGCCGCTGACGAGCTTGAGGGAGCGGATGTCGAGCGCGTTCGCTCTGCCGTGCTCGGAAAGCCGCGCGCCGATGATGCGATTGCGGCCGCGGCAATCATAAGCCGCGAAGTTATCGATACTCCTGAGAGCTCCGCCAACGGAGCGCACGGCGGGCGCTAGGTCCTCGCGCACCCAATGCACGACGGCCTCGGCAAAACTGCAGCGCAGTATCGCAGGCGGCGTCACCGCCACCCGTATCTTGTCGACGAGCCATACCGCCTCGAGTCGCACCACATCGTCTACGTTGCATTCGCCGGGCCCGATCAGCGGCGGTAACGACGGAGCGTCCGCCAATTCAGCCGTGAGCCGCAGTCTACAAGCGGAGGGCGCCGCCTCCTCGGTCACGCCCTCTGGCGTCGGCTCAGCCGTTGAAATCTGCGGCGGCCGCGGCCGCGGCAACGGGACAACCTCCGCGGCCGCAAACCCGCAGAGGGCCGAGCCGCCAAAAGCTGCAAGGACGAGGAGCGCTGAGAGAGCTTTCACCGTGGCGATATCGGCAAGGATTGCGACCTTATCGCGACCAAGTTCCATGCGGCTCGATCCGCAACGCTCGGATCTGGTAAGGGCTTCCAGCTTTCGCTGTAGCACCCGCGCAAGGACAATAGCTACATTCGGGAAATGGAGGACGTGCCCGGCGCATGAGCCATTTCGATGTCGTCGTCTGCGGCCTGGGTGCAATGGGGAGCGCGGCGCTTCACCACGTGACGCGCAGAGGCAAGCGGGTGCTGGGGCTCGAGCGTTATGCACCCGGCCATGACCGCGGCTCATCCCATGGCGCGACTCGCATCATTCGACTTGGGTATTTCGAGCATCCATCCTACGTCCCATTGCTCCGGCGCGCGTATACACTGTGGCATGAGCTCGAAGAAGCTACTGGGCGAACGCTCCTCCACACCACCGGCATCGCGGAGATCGGGCCGTCCAACAGCGCCTTGATCAAGGGAACGCTGGCCTGCGCCCAGATCCACGGTTTGCGCCACGAGATGCTCGCAGCACCGGAACTGATGCGCCGCTTCCCGCTCTTCAGGGTGCCGCCGGACTACCTCGCCGTGCTTCAACCGGATGGCGGGATTCTCCAAGCCGAGGCGTGCATTGCGGCGCAGCTCGCGCTTGCCACCGAGGCGGGGGCGGAAATCCACAGCGGCGAGAGCGTCCGAGCCGTCGAGCCGCGCGCAGACCACGTGCGCGTCGTTACCGATCGCGGCAGCATCGATGCGGGGGCTCTCATCATTGCGGCAGGCCCCTGGGTGAGATCGCTGCTGCCCGGGCTCGCCGCTCCGCTGCGGGTGACGCGCGAGGTGATGGGCTGGTTCGAGCCGACCGAGGCGCGATTCTTTTCTCCCGTCCACCTGCCGGTCTTCATCGTCGAGAGCCGGCATGGGATGCACTACGGTATTCCACCCCGCGGGAACATCCACGCCGGTGTCAAGGTCGCCAAGCATCATCACCGCGACGAGACGGTCGACCCCGATGGTTACGACAGAACCGTTTCCGCGGAAGATGAGGCATTGATCCGCGCGGCCCTCGCCGACTATCTCCCGGCGGCAAACGGCCGGCTCATCGCCGCCAAAACGTGTCTCTACACGATGACGCCGGACGGCGATTTCCTGATCGATCGCTTGCCCGGCGCACCTAGTATCATCGTCGCTTCGCCCTGCTCGGGTCACGGATTCAAATTCGCGCCGGTGATCGGCGAGATTCTCGCCGACCTCGCGACAACGGGTGCCACAGCCCATGATATCGCACGCTTTTCCCTCGCGCGCTTTGGCTGAGCCGCGAGGACGAGGCGCAGATTCTCCGGTTGCGCGGCCGCCGCACGCCGGTAACCTTGGAGCGCCGGCCAAGCCAGACCCGCTGCTGGCGGATACAGCCGAGCCGGCGCGGTGGCGCCTTACGCGCGCCGATTAAAAAAGACGAGGGCCTACGAGGAAACACCATGCTCGGGCTGATGCAGAACTGGCCGCTTCTTTGCCATCGCATCATCGATCATGCCGCGGCAAACCACGCCGAGCGGCCGATCATTTCCCGCTCCATCGAAGGCGCGCTTCACACGACCACCTACGCGGAGGTTCGCGCGCGCGCCATACGCCTGGCACAACGGCTGGACAAAGAGGGCATTCGGCTCGGCGATCGCGTCGCGACGCTAGCGTGGAACACCTGGCGCCATCTCGAGGCCTGGTACGGCATCATGGGAATTGGGGCGGTCTATCACACGGTCAATCCGCGGCTGTTTCCCGATCAGATCGCCTGGATCGCAAATCACGCCGGGGATCGCCTGATGCTGGTCGATCTGACATTCGTTCCGCTGTTGGAAAAACTTGCCGACAAGCTGTCCAGCATCGAACGCTACGTGGTGCTGTGCGACGGTGAGCACATGCCACAGACCTCACTCAAGAATGCGGTGCCTTATGAAGCCTGGATAGCCGAAGTCGATGGCGACTTCGCCTGGAAGACATTTGATGAAAACACCGCGGCGGGCATGTGTTACACGTCAGGAACGACCGGAAACCCAAAGGGCGTCGTCTACTCGCATCGGTCCAATGTCCTGCACGGGCTGATGGCCAACACCGCCGACATGAAGGGCTATTCGTCCCGCGACGTGGTGATGCCGGTCGTGCCCATGTTCCACGCAAATTGCTGGGCGATGATGTTTGCGGCGCCGATGGCGGGCGCATCCTTGATCATGCCCGGCGCCAAGCTCGATGGCGCCTCGGTCTTCGAATTGCTCGACCGGTACAAGGTGACCTGCACCGCCGGGGTGCCGACGGTGTGGCTCATGCTGCTGCAATATCTGGAAGCGACCGGCAACAAGCTACCCCACCTCAAGAAAGTCGTAATCGGCGGCTCGGCCTGCCCGCGCGCGATGGCGAAAACCTTCCAGGACGTCTACGGGGTGGAGGTGATTCATGCCTGGGGTATGACCGAAATGAGCCCGCTCGGGACCGCCTGCACCCTCAAGCCCGAATACGCCTCCCTCGCAGGCGAGGCGCGGCTCGACATTCAGCAGAAGCAGGGGCAGACGCCGTTGATGGTGGAAATGAAGATCACCGATGATGCCGGCAGGCGGCTGCCTTGGGACGGCAAGACATTTGGGCGACTCAAAGTGCGGGGGCCGTGCGTGGCACGCGCCTACTACCAAGAGGAGGATAATATCCTCGACGAGGAAGGCTTCTTCGATACCGGCGACGTCTGCACCATCGACCGCTACGGCTACATGCAGGTCACCGACCGCGCCAAGGACGTGATCAAATCGGGCGGCGAGTGGATTTCCTCGATCGATCTCGAGAACCTCGCCATCGGCCATCCTAAAGTGGCGGAAGCGGCGGTCATCGGCGTCAAGCATCCGAAATGGGAGGAGCGGCCTCTGCTCGTCATCATCCTCAAGAAAGGTCAGTCGGCCACCAGGGATGAGATCTTGACATTCATGCGCGGGAAGGTTGCCAGCTGGTGGATCCCCGACGAGGTCGTTTTTGTCGACGAGATTCCGCATACCGCAACCGGCAAGATCCAGAAGACTGTGCTGCGCGAGCGATTCAAGGATTTCGTGCTGCCGACCGCCGTCGCCGCACAGTGAAGCGATTTCCCCGCGCTCGCGGCGTCATCGATTGCGGAACCCTCGCATTCTCCCAGCCCGATGCAGTAAGGTTGGGTCTCCATCGCCGCGGTGTCCTCCAGGAAGCCAGCGCATGACCACTTTCGATGCGACCGTGTGCACGGCGCAAGCGGGCATTGTCTGCTCGGCTTCGTGAGACAGATCGATGGCGCGCCGCTACATCCCTTCCGAGCCAACCTCGCGGCTCGCCATTTGGGCGCGGCGCATGGCCGTATTCGCTCTCTTGGCCTCGCTGCTCGCGATCGGCTTCGTGCGTTGGAGCCCCTTCGAAGAAATCCGACCCGCGCTTGCGACCTTTGCAGGGGCGCTCGCCATTGCCGTCGTTGCGCTCCTGCTCGCCTTCGCCGCCTTCGTCGTGATCTGGGTGGAGGGATTGAGGGGTATTGGCGCCGCGTTGTCGGCGATGGCAATCTCGCTCGCGCTCCTCGCCTATCCCGCGTATCTCGGCATCAAGGCATATCAGCTGCCTTGGATCTACGACATCACCACCGATCCGATCGATCCGCCGCGCTATGAGGCGCTGGCGCGGCTACGCGGACGCGACGCGAACCCGACCACCTACCCGGGACTCTATTCCGCCGACCAGCAACGCATCGCCTATCCGGACATTGGCCCGCTCGGGACCAACGCGTCGCCGCAGGCCGCCTATGATGCCGCGCTCGCGGTCGTCAATAAGCGCAAAGATTCGTTTGCGGCCCCCTACTGGCGGCTCATTGATGCGCGCCCGCCGCTGCCGGGACGCCGTGAGGGACGGATCGAGGCGATTGTTTATTCGTCAGTCATGGGTCTTCGCGATGACATCGTGATCCGCGTGCGGGCTGAGGGCGACGGCACACGCATCGACGTGCGCTCTTCCTCGCGCTATGGCTCCTTCGATTTCGGCGCCAACGCCGCGCGTGTCCGCCGCCTGATGAACGATATCGAAGACACAATCCGGACACAGAGGCCGGAGCGGCCGCCCCCTACACCGCCAGCCTTCGGAAAAAAGAAGACCCCACTCGTCAAGAAAGACCGGACCAAAGGTGATGCTCAGCGCATCCGGTAGCGACCCTCGATCGAGGGCTCCCCCTCGGTGACGACAAGCCCACGGGCGGCCAAATCCTCCAGGTGAGCGAGAACCGACAATCCCGCCGCTTTGACAAGCCGCCGGTCGAGCCCGATGTAGATCCCGCGCACGAGGGTTGGAATATCGGCTTCGCCTCTGGCCAGCCGGCGCAGGATCGTAGCCTCGCGATTTTGGCGATGTTGAATGTAGTGCTGCACGAAGCGCGGCGCCTCGCGCACCATGCCGCCGTGACCCGGCAGATAAATCGGCTCCGATCGGCGTGCGAGCTTTTGCAGCGAGGCCATGTAATCGCTCATCGCCCCATCCGGCGGCGCGACGACCGGGGTCGACCATGCCATGACGTGATCGCCGGAGAACAACAGATCGGCCTCCTTGAACGCAAAGGCCATGTGGTTGGCCGTATGGCCGGGCGTTGCCACGGCTTCGATGGTCCAACCCGAGCCGGTTACGACCTCGCCGTCGGCGAGCGTACGGTCAGGCCGGAACTCGGTATCGTTGCTCGCATCCATGCGCGGCGCCTCGCCGACATGAAGGGGACGGGCAGGACGGTGCGCCCCTTCGGCGAGCACCAAGGCTCCAGTCGCCGCCTTGATCCGCGGGACGGCGGGGGAATGATCGCGATGGGTGTGGGTAACGAAGATATGGGTAACGGTTTCCCCACGCACCGCATCGAGAAGGGCGGCGATGTGTAATTCGTCGAGCGGGCCGGGATCGATGATCGCGACCTGCCCTCGACCCACGATATACGACACGGTCCCCTTGAACGTGAATGGCCCGGGATTATTGGCGAGCAGCCGTCGCACGCCCGGCACGACCTCTTCCACCGTTCCGGGCGGAAGATCAAAGCTGCGGTCAAATGGGATCTCTGCGCTCATCGAAAGCAAGCGCCGATGGAGCGCCGGCGACGGCGCCCGCGCAGGTCAGGATGGCAAGCCAATGGGTCGAACGTTCACGTCAGCCGAGCTTGCGCCCGATGATGTCTTCGCAGCGCAGGTCGGCCTCCTCGCCAAGATAGAGTGCCCCCGACATGGCGGCCCGCATCCGGTTAGAGGGCGCCCCTGCCGTTCCCCAGCGATCCGGCATTGGCATCATTTTCTGCCAGTAGTCGGGGCCCTGCGGGACGTGGGTAGCGTCGTCGAGCTGATCGAGCTCAGTCGTGTATTCGGCGACGAAGCCATTGGGCTCGATGAAATAGGAGAACACATTGCTGCCCGGTCCATGCCGGCCGATGCCCCACTCGATCTCGAACCCGCTCTGTTTGAGGCGGCCGGTGCCACGCATCAGCCCGTCGATATTCGGCAACTCATAGGCGACGTGATTGAGCGAGGGCCCGTTGTTGCGAAAGATCGCCACGCTGTGGTGGTCCGCGCTGCAGCGCAAGAATTCCATCATATGCGTCGTATCGGAGAGTTTGAAGCCCAGCACGTCGATGAAGAACGGGATCTGATCGTCGGTGCGCGCGCTGTTGAGGACAACATGACTGATCTTGGTCGGCCGCGAACGATCGAGAACGACGTTCGGATGCTGCACGCGATCGGATGATATGCTCATCGGCAACCCGTCGGGGGTCCGGAACCGAAAACCATAGCCGCCACCGGCGCTACGATCGAGCGGCGCCGGGTCGCCCTCGATCTCCACTCCGTAGCCCCTCGCCTTGGCGCACAGTGCATCGACCGCCGCGCGGTCGTTAGCGGCGAAATGCACGCCCAGCAGCGCCGGCTTCGGGCGCTCCCGAATGGTCAGCACATGATGCTCGCCGCCGGTGGCGCGGAAATGCATGCACTCGCTCTCGGCGCCGACTTGCTCCAGCGCCCAAACCTTGGTGTAGAACTCCGCCGATTGATGGAGATCGCGAACGCCGAGCTCGACGCTGCGAACGCCGGTAACCCTATTTGTCATGGTGGTGACCTCTTGCCGTCGCTTGGCCTAGGAATTTCGCACAGTCCGATGCAAAGGGCTAGGCCCGCGCCGCTCGGGGTGACCGAAATGCCGATCAGAGCTGCGCCAGCCGGGGCATCACCTCGCTCCGAAAGAGCGCCAGCGACCGCAGCGCCTCATCGAGCGTCATGGCGCCCAGAAACAGATAGCTGAGCAGATAGTTGACCCCGAGCTCGGCCACCTGTCGTTCGATCTCATCGCGCACGCGCTCCGGCGTGCCGGCGATCACCGACCCATCGGCGACGCAGTCTTCGAAAGTCGCGCCGCGCGGCACATTGAGGCGGGACGCCAAGCCGGTCACGCCATGCTTGTCACGCAGCCAATTCAAATGCGCCAGATGAAGCTCCATCGAAGGCTTCCCGAACCGCTTTGCCTCCTCCTCCGTCTCGGCGACGAAGATGTGGCGTAGCACGCCGATGGCCACGCCGCCGGGAAACTCCGCCTTGGGCTGGGCCGGCCCGCCCCGCTTTGCGAGCGCCTGCTTGAAGGCGTCGATATTCGTCTTGGCGAAAGGCGTCGGGCCCAGGCTCACGAAATGCATCCCGTGTTCCCCCGCCCAGGTGGCGCCGGTTGTGTTGGAAGAGCCATACCAGAAGGCGGGATGCGGCTTCTGCAGCGGGCCCAAGGCAATAGGGACATCTTCGTATTGGTAGTACTTGCCGGAGTAATTGAGCGTGTCGGTAGTCAGGCCCGCGCTGATGCAGTTGAAAGCGTCGATGAAGATAGCGCGTGATTCGTCGTGGTCGATCTTGTGATACTTGAGTTCGAACGGCGACACGCCGCGTCCGACCCCGACTTCCAATCTTCCGTGGCTGAGATGGTCGAGAATGCAAATCTCCTCGATCAAGCGCAGCGGTGAATAGAGCGGGAGGAGGTACACGAGCGGGCCGAGCCGCATGCGCTTGGTCGCACGCGCCACCGCGCCGAGATAGACGCCGGGCACAGGGACCATGTTGAGCGGCGTGGCGTGGTGCTCCGCCACATGCAGGCAGTAGATGCCGGCCTCCTCCGCGGCCTTGGCGAAGGCGAGCCGCTCGTCAAAGAGCGTCGCGAGCGGCCGCTTGCCGTGCTCGACGTGGTCGAAAAGTCCGATTTGCATCAAGGCCTCGGCGGGCGCATAGGCACTCAGTGGATTTCCGGCTCGGGAATCTGCCCCCCGCCGGCGAGGAAATCGAAATCACAGCCTTCGTCGGCCTGACCGATATGGGTGGAGAACATGGCGCCGTAGCCGCGAACGTAGCGCGGCGCAGGCTGCTTCCACGCCGCGCGGCGGCGGTTGAGCTCCTCCTCGCCGACGTGCAGGTGGATACGGCGCGCCGGCACGTCCACCTCGATCGCATCGCCGGTCTCGACGAACGCCAAGGGTCCGCCGATGAAGCTTTCGGGCGAGACATGCAGGATGCAGGCGCCATAGCTCGTGCCGCTCATGCGTCCGTCCGAGATGCGCACCATGTCGCGCACGCCTGCTTGCACCAGCTTTTTCGGAATAGGGAGCATGCCCCATTCCGGCATACCGGGCCCGCCCTTCGGGCCGGCGTTCTTGAGCACGATGACGTGGTCCGGCGTGACGGCAAGGTCATCGCGTTCGATCTCGCGCGCCATGTGATTGTAGTCCTCGAAAGCGAGCGCGGGACCCCGATGCTTGAGGAACCGTTGGTCCGCCGCCGCCGGCTTCATCACGCAGCCGCGCGGTGCGAGATTGCCGGTGAGAACGGCGGTCGCGCCTTCTGCATAGATCGGATCGGCGAGCGAATGGATGACGTCACGCAAATAGATATCTGCGCCGTCGATATTTTCGGCGAGCGTTTTTCCGGTCACCGTCAGGCAGGAAAGATCGAGCCGATCCTTGAGCTCCAGCATCAGCGCGCGCAAGCCGCCGGCGTAGAAGAAATCCTCCATCAAGTATTTTCCCGAGGGCCGGACATTGGCGAGCACGGGAATCTCGCGCGAGAGCCGATCGAAGCGCCCGATGTCGAGCGCAACGCCGGCACGGCGCGCCATCGCGATGACATGGATGATGGCATTGGTCGAACCGCCCATTGCCATGTGAACCTTGATGGCGTTGTCGAAGGCGGCGGGAGTGAGGATTCGCTCGGGCGTAAGATCCTCCCATACCATATCGACGATGCGGCGTCCGGCCGCGGCGCACATGCGCGGATGGCTGGAATCGGCCGCCGGAATCGAGGACGCTCCCGGAAGCGTCAGGCCCAGCGCTTCGGCGATCGCCATCATGGTCGCTGCCGTGCCCATGACCATGCAGGTGCCGAACGAGCGGGCAATCCCGCTTTCCATCTCGTTCCATTGCTGTTCGGTGATGCGGCCCGCTCGTTTCTCGGTCCAGTATTTCCAGACATCGGAACCCGAGCCGAGATACTCGCCGCGCCAATTGCCGCGCAGCATCGGGCCGGCCGGCACGTAGATCGCCGGGATGCCCATGCTGATGGCGCCCATGATCAGACCCGGCGTGGTTTTGTCGCAACCGCCGAGCAGCACCGCGCCGTCGATCGGGTGGCTGCGCAGCAGCTCTTCCGCTTCCATCGCGAGAAAGTTGCGGTAGAGCATGGTCGAAGGCTTCACGAACGGCTCCGCCAGCGACATCGCCGGCAATTCGATCGGAAAGCCGCCCGCTTGCAGCACGCCACGCTTGACGTCGGCCGCCCGCGCGCGCAGGTGCGCGTGACACGCGTTGATCTCGCTCCAGGTATTGATGATCCCGATGACCGGTTTGCCGGCCCAGTCGACGGCGTCGTAGCCGAACTGGCGCAGCCGCGAACGGTGGCCGAACGCGCGCAAATCGTTGACGCCGAGCCAGCGATGGCTGCGCAGATGTTCGGGATGCTTGCGCTTCATCACGAGGACCGCGGACGCGCTTGGCCTATTCCAGCGCCACCCCGCCGGCCTTGACCACCTTGGCCCACTTTTCGGTTTCGTCGGCGACGAGTTTGCCGAAATCCTGCGGAGTGCCCGGAATCAACATGCCGCCAAGCTCCGCCAAGCGCGCCTTGATGTTCGGGTTGGCGAGACCGGCGTTGATCTCCTTGTTGAGCTTGTCGATGATCTCCGGCGGAGTTCCCTTCGGCACGCCCATCCCATAGAAGGCGCTCGCCTCGTAGCCCGGCACGTTCTCGGCCACGGTCGGAACGTCTGGCAGCGCCTCCGACCGTGTCGTCGTCGTCACGGCCAGCGCACGCAGCTTGCCCGCCCGGATATGCGGCAGTGAGGGTGGCATATTGTCGAACATCAATTGCACCGTGCCGGCGATCATGTCGGTAAGCGCCGGCGCCGAGCCTTTGTAGGGAATATGGGTCAGCTCGACGCCGGTCGTCAGCTTGAACAGCTCGCCCGAGAGATGGACCGAAGTTCCGTTGCCCGAGGTCGCCCAGTTGATCTTGCCCGGATTGGCCTTGGCGTAAGCGATGAACTCGGCAACCGTCTTGGCCGGCACCGACGGATGGACCTCCATCACGTTCGGAACCCGCATGATGCCGGCAACCGGCGCGATATCGCGGAGGAAGTTGAAGGATAGCTTCGGATAGAGCGTCGCGTTGATCGCATTCGCCGGATTGGCCAGCACCAGCGTATAGCCGTCGGGCGACGAATGAACCGCCGCTTCGGTGCCGATATTGTTGCCCCCGCCCGGCTTGTTCTCGATGAAAAACTGCTGACCCAGTCGCTCCGACAGCCATTGCGCCATGATGCGCGCCGTGATGTCGGTGCCTCCGCCCGGCGGATAAGTCACGATCCAACGCACGGGCCGGGTCGGATAGTCGAGCGCCGCCGCGCTGCCGATCGCGGGCAGCGTGAGAGCGGCGAGGCAGGCGGCAAAAAGACGGGCAAAGTTGACGTTCGGCGTCATGGGCGCCTCTCTCCTCTGACTGTTCTTGTCGGGTCGAACGATCGTCCGCAAATTTTGCCGGAAGGTACGCGGCATCGGCGGGATCGCACAAGGGCGTCGAAGCGGTTCGTGGAGATCAGGGGCGCGAGCGCTGCCCGGACTCGCCATGTTGCGCGACACCGATATCGAGCGAACGGCGATGCTTGAAGAAGCCACGGGCGAGAGCAAAAATGCGAACGAGCGCCCTGCCCCGCTCGAGCAGAGCAAGCTGCCCGTCCTCCTCGATCAGGAAGCCTCCCGACTTCAGATGGTTGATCCGCCGCTCTACCATGGCGCGTGTGGAGTACGACTTCATCAGCTCGTCCGCGGTCGTGGGGCGGGACCTCAGGCGCATCATCAGCGAAACCGACACGCCGTTGGCGGCGAGGGTGAACAGGAAAATGTAGGTCTCGCACAGCGCCAGATAGACCAGGACGGCGGCGATGCTCTCGTCCGAAATCGCGAACATCCAAAGGGCTACGGCCACGATCACGGCGGCGATGGGAACGCTGACTGTGAGAAAGCTCAGAACGATGGTGAGGCTTCCTCCCATCCGCGTAAAAACGGCGTGCAGGACGACCGCAAGCGCAAACCCGGCAAGCGAAAGCACCAGCCACATTGGTCAGCCTGCCTCCCGAATGGTGGTCAGCCGCATGATCAAGCTCAGCATGTCAACAAGCATTCTGCCCATCGCCGAAAGCTTGAATGTGCCGTCGGGGGCTTGCGCGATCAGCCTCAGCGACTGAAGGTCGTCGAGGCGGTTGCGCTTCTTGTCTGCACCGATCGCCTCGCAGCTTGCGAGGATCTCCTCGCGCGAGATTGACGCTTGCCGCGAGACCCGCAGTAGAATCTGCAGGGAATAGCTTCCCTCGGCCAGCGACCACAGTTCGAGAAAGGAGAGACTGTAGAGGTATTGTAGAGCGAGGAGCCCGCAGGAAGCCGCGAATCCAATTGTGCCGCGAGCGAAAGCGACGACGACGGCTGCAAAAACCGCCGCGAAGGCGACGCCGTGATAGATGACAATCGTGCGCTCCGTTGCGAACGCCCTCAAATGACGGAACACCGCGACATAGGCCAAAACATGCGCGGCGATAAATCCAGCGAGAAGAAACCAATGCATGTTCTTGTATGAAACTCGCCGATGTTTGAGCTAGGCGCTGCCATCGGAATGGCGCATCACCGCCTCTGACGGCAATTCGCTGGAAATTTCCTTGGCGGGCAGCACGATCCAAACAATGCCCCCGATCAATCCGAGCGCCAGATTTGCCAGCCCGAGCTTGATCGAGACCGCAAGCGCGTCCATAGCCGGAACATCGATCAATGCAAAGGCACTCATCATGAGGGCCTCACGAACGCCCCAGCCCGCGATTGAGATCGGGATAAACGTCAGCAGACTGACCAGTGGCAGGATCGCGAAGCAGGAATACAGATCCATCAACGGATTGAGTTCGCGACCCAGCAAAAACGCGCTGATGATCACCGTCATATTCGTGCCTAAGCCGATCAGGGCAAACAGCAGCAGACCGTCTTTCGTCGGCCGCACCGCGCGCAGCGCGGCCTGAACCCGAGCGAGTCGCGGAATGCGGCGGAACACCGCTGTGTTGGCCGTCCAGCGCAGGCTCAGCAATAGGATCCCCACGAGCAGGCAACTCATTCCCACCGCCCAGAAAATCTCGTCGGGAATGAGCGTCGTCTTGTAGGCGGTCAGCATGGGCACGGTGAAGGCCGAAAGCACCACGAGCGCCACGAACCCGGCAAATCGATCGATGACGACGCTCACCAGCGCGGCGGTAGTCGGAACATGGTAGCGGCGCAGCCGAATGATGCGAGCGGCGTCGCCGCCCACCACGGCGGGGAGGATCTGGCTGGCGCATTGGCCGACAAGCCATGCCTCCACGCTGGCGCCGGTCGTCAGCGGATGTCCGAGCTGGCGGAGAATCCAGCGCCAGCGCAAGGCGGCCATCATAGCTTGGAACCAGAACAAAGTGAGGACCGCGAGCGCGGTGGCCGGTGAGGTTCGCGCCAAAGCACCGGCGAAGTCGTTCCAGCGGAACTGGGGCCAAAAAACCCAGCCGATAAGCACGACCACCAGAATCTTAAGGATGAGTAGCCCAACCCTGGTCAGCAATTACACCCCCGGGGACATCCAGCACTTGCCGTTGCGTTAAGACCTGTTTATCAAGCAAACGCAAGCCCTACGTGCCCGGGACCCGATTTTAACGGCCTCCACGCATCACGTCGCGAGGGAATATGTTGCAGTTCGACCCCCAAGTGCTGAAATATTTGCCTGCCGACCATCTGACGGAACACCTCAAGCAGCTCCACCCCGGAATGGCGGTGACGCACGGCCGTCACGAATCGCTCGTTCCCGGCTATATCAAAGACTTGGAATGGAATTTCTACGACGAGCTGCACCGCCAGTGCGTTCACGATACCTATCATGGCTTATACAAGGTGATGACCGGCAAGTATTTCTCGGTCAACGTGGTGCGCTGGGGAAATCTGCCGATCTTCATGCAGGTGTCCAACGCCAAGGTCGCCGATGGCATGTTCTACCAAAGCATGACGGTACTCGGCATCATCATGCTGCACCAGGTTCAACGCATTTCCCAGAAGGGCGACGAGGTCTTGATCGAGGTGGATTGGTACACCGCCTCCCACTGGGCGTTCCGTTGGCTGCACGGCCCGTTCAACCGGCGCCTGCTGCAGCTGCAGCGCAAGCAGGACCGAGAAGACAACATCGAAATTCGCGGCCGCAGGCGCGATCTGCGACACCGCGGGTTCCACTTTGCCACCGACGATCCTGATTTCGTCAGTTCGAACCGCCTGACCCACAACGTGCGTTTGCCTCCACTCGAGGCCCCGGTGCGCATCGATTTATCGGATTATCCTCTCGGCAGCGTGCATCGTGTGACGCGCGGCCCCATCGAACTGCTGTTAAGGCGCAAGAGCGAAGATCAGGTCGAAGTCTGGCCCTCGCTGTGCCCGCACGAAGGCGGCCTGATGGACGAGAAGCACCTCTGTGACGACCAAGCCGTGTGTCCTTGGCACGGCCTGCGCTTCGGAGCGGTCTTGCTCGGAAACGGGGGACGCGACTCCTGGCGCTATCTGCAGGTGACGGTACGCCACAGGGGAGACCATCTCGAGGTCACGCCGACCGCCGCCGACGCAGGAGCGAAGCAAGCGCCATCCGTTGCGGAAGCAGCGGCGCAGCACTGACGCGGACCGCAGGCGTCGGATTGCCGCGCCGTTGCATTTTCGGGGGTTTGCCGCTGCGGCGCGTGACGGGCTGCGGCCATTCACGTCGTAGCTGCATCGCAGCTGCCGGGATGAAAACGCACTCATGATTTCGCTTTGGAATCGTGTGGTGTCGCCTGCGCTTGCCGCTCCGCTCCGGATCAGCGTCCACTGGGATACCGACCCGCCGCCGGCCCTTGCCTGGATGCTGAGAAACGATCGCCTGGTCGTTGCCGTGGCCGCCGCAACCACCGCGGTGATCTGGTATGTTGTCGAGCCGATCGTGGTCACCCACGACAGTTTTGCCTATCTCGACGCGGCCAAATTCATTGCCGGTGTAGAAGGCGGAAGCTTCGCCTATTTCCGGCCGCCACTGCTCCCTTTGCTGTTGGCCGCAACTGGCGTTCCCAGCCTCCAAACCTACGTCTGGTTCATCCTGACACAGCTGGTCCTCGGCATCGCGTCCGTCATGCTGATGCACGATTGCCTGCGCAGGATTTCGAAATCGCTCGGTTTGATTGCGACCGCGCTCTTCATCGCAACGTTCATTGGATTCGTTTATTCCAAGTCCATCATGAGCGAACAGCTCTATCTGTTCGGATGGTGCCTTTGCATCAACGGAGGGCTGACCTTTCTGTGGATCGGCGCTCCGCTACGCCTGGCGCAAACGATCATTGCTCTTCTCATTCTCGCGCTGACGCGAGCGCAAGGCGCGTATGTCATCGCGGCCGTGCTGCCGATACTGGCGCTCGCGCGGCCGCGGCAGGTTCCGGCCATTGCTGTAGCTCTGGTTGCCTATCTGCTGATCGTATTCGGTTACGGCAAGCTGCACGCCTCGATGGCTCGCGCGCTGGACGACAGTGCAAAGCCGATCCAGGTCTCCAAGCTCGGGATTTCCGACAGCACCGGCAAGATGCTGTTCATGGTCGCGTACCACGACGTGTACCTTCGATGGGAGGTCACTGCGGTCGCGCCTGAAAACGGGCCGGCCTCGAGACGGATGTTCGAGGAGCTCAACGCGTACTATTCCGCGCCCGGCCGGTTGGCGGGAATGAAAGACGAGCAGCTCTTTCGCCGCTTCGCCGGAAGGCCCGACGAGTTGCTCAAAACGATGCAGCGGGCGCCCGACCCGCAATATTGGTTTTCGATCTGGGCGGCGTTGGACGAGCGGCTGGGGGCGGCCGCCAGCGACGCGTTGCTGTTGCGGGTGACGCTCGAAGCCATTCTCGCGCATCCCTTCTCGATCTTGTCGACCTACGGCCGCAATTTTTTCGTCGCGTTTTTCGTCGCGGAGAGTCAATATACCTGGACGCATCGAACCTTCGGGCTCGAATGGACGGGTCCGTATTTGGCAAAAGAGGAGCAGGCGAGCGGGGACAGTTCGGTGCCTACTCCGCTCGCGCGGGCCCTCGATGTCCTGTTTCCAACGCTCCGTTTCCTGGTTGTCATGGGAACGATCATCGTCGCGCCGTTCGCCTGGCGCAGCCGGTGGAAAATGAGCTTCGTATTTTGCGTGACGCTGGTCGTCTACAACCAGGCCGCGGTCGCCTTGGCCGCAACCATCGAAAGCCGCTACACGTTCTACATCGTCCCGCCGCTTTTGGCGGCCGTGACGATGGGGCTGCAAGCCTATAGCGAGCGGCGCACAGCAAAGCCTTTGCAGGCGTGAACGCAAGCGCGCGTTGCGTCCGATTCGCGTGCGATCAGCCGCTAACGCGAATGGCAAACGCCTGCTGTAGCCGATCGATGGCGGCGGCGATGCGCCGGCCTTTGCTGGAAAGCGCGAGGCCCTCGGCGATGCGTTCGGCATGGCCCTGTTCGAGCAAGATCGCGACGCGCCGTCCGAAGCTGTCCTCTTCGATATAGCGCGCCAGCAACTCCTGCTCCGGCAGGGCATGGCCTGCGGTCTTCGACAAATCGCCCAGCATCCGCAGCGACACCGATTTGTAGAGCGCGCCGAACAGCATCAACCCGCATAGCGTCAAGAAGCCGTAAGCGGCGGAAAACGGCCAGAACGCCAACCAGTGAAAAAACGCCGGCGAGATGGCGAGAAGCGCGACGTAGACCACGGCCGCCGAAGCAATGACGATGAGGGCGGGCGATCGTTTCGATACGCGCAGCAGGACGAGCACGGCCGCGAGCCAAACGAGCGCACCCGCTGCGCCGAAAACGAATGCGTGGTTCATCCCGTCACCTTCAGCCCGAGAACGGCAATCGCCGCGCGATAAAGTATGCCGATGATCGCGCCGGCGGGCGTGAGGACGATGCGATCGCCTTGCCGGCGAACAAGCCGTGCCGACATGAGTCCGCCAAGCCGATGACGCATGATCCATCCCACGCCCTCCCCTTGCCGGTAGCTTGCGGCGAGCTGTGCATCGCTCATCGGGTGCTTGGCGCGAAACAGCGTCAACAACAGCCCCAGTGTATAGCCCCGCGACAGCAGGCCCCATGCTTCCAGGTAGACGAGGAGGGCGCCGGCGAGAATCATGAGCGATGTCGCGATATCGGCTGCGCTCGACGGCGGCATGGCGGGGAGCTGCAATGCGACCAGCCAAGCCGCGATGACGATCACGCTGCTCGCGAGAAACTGCAGCGCGTTGCGATCACGCAAGCGCGGGAGCCGCGCCAGCACCGCCAACACCGCCGGAAGCACCGCCGCGGCGACGAGCGATGTCACAACGGCGGGGCCGGCAGTAAAATCCAGATGACCGAGCATCGAATGCGCTTCCTGTTGGAGCCATCAGATCAAGCATGGAGAGCATGGGAACCGCAACAGCTCCGGAAGATACCTCCATCGTGCATGGAATACCTTGGCGTAGGAGATTCGCGTCACCGCGCCGTTGACTGGCATGCATAAATCAACCAAGCTGAGCGGGTACTTCAGCGGGGCGACTTGAACAATCGCGGAGGCGTCCCGTGCCGACGACGAATATCGTTTGGAATTGGGGTACCAATACTGACATCAATTTCAACCCTGGCACCGACATCCTCGACTTCGGCTGGTTTGCGGCCGATCAGTTCACCATCAGCGAAGTCAATGGGACGGTCGTCATCGCGATCCCGTCCAATCACCAGACCTATACGCTGCAGCACACGACGCTGAGCGATCTGCATCTTTCCAACATCGTCGCAAAGGACGCCTCCGCAATCGGCGAGTGGACGAGCGCACTGAGCGCGCCGGTGACGCCGCCGCCCGCGCCGCCCGCACCGCCGCAGCCTCCCGTCGTGCCGCCGGAAAGCGGCGCGACGACTTGGTCGGCGGGCAGCATCTACACCGCCGGCATGACGGCGACGGAGAACGGTGTCACCTACAAAGCCAATTGGTGGACACAGGGAACCGATCCAACGCTGAACGACGGCGGCTCCGGGACCGGCAAGCCGTGGACCATTGTCGCGACGGCCGATCCGTCGCATGAGCTTGCAACCGTGCCGAGCGGGCTTGCCGCCGCGGCGACGTCGATGAATGCCACCACGCTGAGCTGGAATGCCTCAAGCGTGCCCGGCAACGGTGTTGTCACCGGTTACGCAATTTTCGAGAACGGCCACCAGATCGCGACCACCACCGGCACCACCTATACGGTTGCCAACCTCACGGCGGACACCGTTTACACGTTCGCCGTGGCGGCTCTCGATGCGGCCGGATCGTCGGCGGAGTCCACTCCGATCTCGGTGCACACGGCGCCTCCCGTCGTGCCGCCGGAGAGCGGCGCGACGACCTGGCTGGCGAACAGCATCTACACCGCGGGCATGACGGTGATGGAAAACGGCGTCACCTACAAAGCCAACTGGTGGACGCAGGGCACCGATCCTGCCCACCACAACGGCGGCCCGGACACTGGCCAGCCGTGGACGATCGTCGCGACCTCCGACGCATCGCACGAGCTTGCGAGCGTGCCGACCGGCCTCGCGGCCGCGGCCACGTCGAGCACCGCTACGATCCTGACGTGGAACGCATCGAGCGTGCCCGGCGACGGCGTCGTCACCGGCTACGCGATCTTCGAGAACGGCCACCAGATCGCGACCACCACGGGCACCGTCTATAGCCTGGCCAATCTTGCCGCCGACACGACCTACACGTTCGCGGTGGCGGCGCTGGATGCTGCTGGCTCGTCCGCCGAATCCAATCCCATTTCGGTGCACACCGCTCCGATTTCACCTGGCGTTCCCGGTGGCGGGAACTTCGCGCACGAGTTCAGCCCATACATCGACATGGCGATGCCGCAGGATGCCAATCTCTCCGCCATCGCCGCCGCTTCCGGCATCCATAATTTCACGCTCGCCTTCGTGCTGAGCTCCGGCGGCGGCATCGGCTGGCAGGGCGTCGGCACGATCAACGACGACACGCTCGCCAACGGCATGACGATCCTCTCGCAAGTGCAGGCGATCCAGGCGGCGGGCGGCGACGTCACCATCTCGTTCGGCGGCGCCGCCGGGCAGGAGCCTGCGCTCACTGCGACCAGCGCGGCGATGCTGCAGGCCGAATATCAGTCGGTGGTCGACCGCTACCATGTGCACTCGCTCGACTTCGACATCGAGGGAGCGGCAGTGCAGGATCAGCATTCGATCGCGCTGCGCGATCAGGCGCTGGTGGGGCTCAAGGCCGCCAATCCCGATCTCGCCATCTCCTTCACGCTGCCGGTGCTGCCGACCGGCTTGACCGCCGACGGTCTCAACCTGTTGGCCAACGCCAAGCACGACGGCCTCAAGATCGACGTGGTCAACATCATGGCGATGGACTACGGGGCCGGAGTCGACAACGGCGGCCAGATGGGGCTCAACGCGATCAACGCGGCAATCGCCACCGAAAATCAGCTCGCCGAGCTAGGACTGACGGCCAAGCTTGGCGTCACGCCGATGGTCGGCGTCAACGACATCAGTTCCGAGGTGTTCACGCTTGCCGACGCGCAAGCGCTGGTCAACTACGCGCAAACCGACAGCAACATCGTGCGGCTGTCGATGTGGTCGGTGGCGCGCGACAACGGCCACAGCGCCGGCGCCCACTATGCCTCGCCCGACAGCAGCGGGATCGCCCAGCAGCCCTTCGACTTCTCCACGATCTTCCATCAATTCGATCACATCGTGTGAGGAGGCTGTGTGGGTGGCCGCGTCGTGACACGTTGAGGTTGCACGGTTCCCTGTAAAGAACAGGCTGGAAACAGGGAAGATGGGCCAGGGCTCGTTTCGTACAGCCGCAGGTTGGTCCCTCGCGTGATCTAACACGATTGTCGTCCCGGCTGAGCGCACACTTTCGCGGGGACGACCGCCGCGGTGTAGTTGGGTTCGTTTGGCCAAAATTTGCAGTTGGGTTCGTTTGGCCAAAATGCGCGGCGGCCAACATTTGGGGCACGAGAGCGAACGCTGGTCGCCTTTCGTGTCCCGGGCGCAGCGCAGCGCGAGCCGAAGGCGAGTGGTGCGCTGCAGACCCGGGACCGTTCCAGTCCGTGGCGGTCCCGGATCAGCGATGCACCGCTTCGCTGCCGCTCGCGCTGCATCGCATCCGGGACACGCGATAAGCTGCATCTGTCATTCCTACTCACGATGTCAAACAGCCCATCTCGTTCCCGCGGCGCATTTTTGCGCCCGGGCTTTGCCTCTTTGCTTCGCTCACCCCCATCGAGGGGTGGGCGGAGCGCCGAGAGACGTTCGGGTGCGTGCGAGGCACCCGTTGGACATGCCATGACGCGGCATGTCAGGCGCTTGCGAGGCGCCATGCGTCCCATGACGCGGGACGCTCGCCTCTCGGCGCTCCACCGTGGCGGTTTTGGGCTCCCGGGTCCGCGCTTCTCTCACCGAACACCCGCCTCGGCTTGCGCTTCGGCCGGCATCCGGATCGGTCACAGCGAGCTCCTCGCACCCAGGTCGTAGTGCCTGGAGGGCGGGGTCCCTGCCTCCCGAGGCAAGCGGTTACAAGCCGCCGCCGCAGGACGCCACTCCCCGCTCCGCCTTCAGGATGCCTCCGGAGACGCCCCTCAAAGAGCGAGGATGCGAATCTTGTAGCATGGATGCCCTACGTAGTCAATAGTGTAGTTGAGATGTAGCCATAGGGAGGCGGGCGCTATAGCTTGGCGCTCGTGCTAACGACGGCAAAGAACTCCCGGAACCAAACGATACGCCCTCGATTGAGAACGATGCTTGCGCCGGACGACGGATCGATGCGCTGGGTTGTCCTCTTGCCGCTCTGGCTCTGGCTCGCCGCCGCTGCGAGTGCGCAGAGCGCCGAGCCGGACCAGCCCATTGAGCGCGAGGATCGGCCGGCGCCTCTCCCGTTGCATCCCGGAGCAACGAACGCGCCGCACCGGAATATCGAGCTATCGCAGTCGCTTTGTCCCTTGATCCAATCCGTCGCCGCGCAGAACGGGTTGCCGGTCGAGTTCTTCGCGCGTCTGATTTGGCAGGAAAGCCGGCTGCGGCCCGATGCGGTCGGCCCCGTCACGCGCAGCGGCAAGCGGGCGCAAGGCATCGCGCAGTTCATGCCGGCGACCGCCGCCGAACGCTTGCTGCTCGACGCGTTCGATCCGGCCCAGGCGCTGCCGAAGTCGGCCGAGTTTCTGCGGGAGCTACGCGCGTAATTCGGTAATCTCGGCCTCGCCGCGGCGGCCTACAACGCCGGTCCCCAGCGCGTGCAGGACTGGCTCGCTGGAAAACGCAGACTGCCATCGGAGACGCTCGCTTATGTATGCAGCGTGACCGGTCACCCCGCCGAGGAATGGAGGCGGCCGGATGCGCGAAGCGTTACGATTCCTGCCGACACGCCGTGCGTCGGGACGACGAAGTTCGCCGAAAAACCCGCGCCTGCGACGCCGATTGTGCCGCCTCCAGCGCCGAGCGCCGCCTGGGCGGTCCAGCTTATCGGCGACCGGTTGGAGAGCACCGCGCTTGCCCGATACAATCAGCTGCAAAAGAAGTATCAGCCGATCCTCGGAGGCCGTGAGCCGCTCATCGTGCGCACGACGCTGGGAAGCGCGGCGATCTGGCATCGCATCCGCGTCGCGACGGAGACGCGCGAAGCGGCTGAAACGCTCTGCTCGAGGCTGCGCGCGGCGGGAGGAACCTGTCTGGTCCAGCGCAACTGACGTAAGCCGCGGCAGCGGCGCTCGATGCACGTTGAGGATTGTGCTGCCCGTTCGAGGACCCACCTCGTGTTGCGCACAGGGCAGATGTGAGGCCGAAGTGAAGTCGCGTCTAACCTTATGCGCGCTCGTCCTTGTCACCGACACTGCGTCGGCCGACACGGGCGCGTGGGGCCTGAAAACGGAAGACGTTCTCCTCGCGCAGAACAGCTGTGCCGGATGCCAGAGGTGGCTCTACGACTGCCTCAACCGATGTTCCGGCTCAACCCCATGCGTTCAAGCCTGTTATGCCGAGAACAACAGGTGCATAGGGCAGTTTTGTCGGTGATGCGACCTCTCGCCGATCGCCGTTGAAAGACCGGCCGCCCTCGAACGCTCTTGGGCGGCCCCTTTCGTTGTCAAGAATAACGTGGCGAATGTCCACTCACGGCGAGCGGCGCACTGCCTGGTCGCTTTTGGTGCATACCGGAAGCGGCTGGACGCCCGCTGGCCTCCGCCGCGAATGACCCGTCGGCCCGCTGAGCAAGAGCCGTAACGAGCCAAGTGTGACGTCCGCGAATGCAGGCGCAGCATTGGAAAGGAGTGTGAAGCCGAGATGTTTTGTGTACCACGCGACCGCGGTAGCAACGTCATCGACCATATAGCGGACATTCACGGTAGACATCGACATCTTTGCCTCATTGCATCTAACTCATCGCCGTAGGGTCAGCTAAGACCTGCGATGGCAAGAACGACACCACCGACCGCACTCACTGCAACGACCACCAGTGGCGGCGCGTTCCACACGGTCAAGAGCACGAACCCGACGAGCGCGACTCCAAAATCTCCGCGACCGTTGACCGAGGTCGTCCAAACCGGGTTGTAAAGCGCGGCGCCGAGCAGTCCGACCACCGCGGCGTTCACGCCGCGCATGACGGCCTGGGCTCTTGCGCGTTTCCGAAACGTCTCCCAGAACGGCAGCGCGCCAACGAGGGCAAGGATGCCGGGCACGAAAATTCCGACGAGGCTGATGGCGGCACCAGCTAGGCCGTGCGGCGGTGGCTCCATGACCGCCCCGAGATACGCCGAGAAAGTGAACAGTGGTCCGGGCACGGCCTGCGCGGCGCCATAACCCGCGAGAAATACATCGTCAGTCACCCATCCCTGTGCGACCGTCGCCTCGCGCAATAGGGGCAACACCACGTGTCCGCCGCCGAAGACGAGGGCACCCGAACGATAGAACGCCTCGAACAAGGCGACGGCTTGGGAGTGCGTCAGGCTACTTAAAATCGGCAGCCCTGCGAGGAGCAGGAAGAACACGACAAGCGCAAGGAGGCCCGCCCGCCGAGAGACCGGCACTGACATATGCCCTTGATCGGAGGGTGTCGCTGCTGGCGCACGGCAGAGCCAAAGGCCGGCCATTCCGCCGAAGACGATAGCGCCGATCTGAGCGACCGAGGACGAGCTCAACAGGATGACCAATGCTGCGACGACCGCGATCGAAGCGCGCTCCCGATCGGGACAGAGCGTGCGCGCCATGCCCCACACCGCTTGGGCCACGATTGCGACGGCCACCAGCTTGAGACCGTGGAGCAGACCTGACCCGATCTCCCCCTCGAGGGCGCTGGCGCCGTAGGCAAAGAGCACAAGAGCAATCGCGGATGGAAGTGTGAAAGCGACCCACGCCGCGAGGCCGCCGAGATACCCGGCCCGCATGAGACCAAGCGAGAACCCGACTTGGCTGCTTGCTGGCCCCGGCAGGAATTGGCATAGCGCCACGAGATCGGCGTAGGACTGCTCGTCGAGCCAGCGGCGGTGAACGACGAACTCCTGCCTGAAATAGCCGATGTGCGCGATCGGGCCGCCGAAGCAGCTCACGCCGAGCTTCGCAAACGCCCGCAAGACCTCGAGCGCGGACCCGGTTCGCTCACGATCTTTGATCGGCGTGACGGCCGTCATTCGCTCCATCGTGACGCCAGGAACGGAGCATTCGCCAGCGTCTCAAACACATTCCGCATTGCCGCGCTTTCGATACTCCGGCGATTAGAGATATGTCACCAGGCCCATGAACCCCTCGTCCTGGTGATCCTGATGGTGGCAGTGGAGCAGCGAAGGTCCCGGATCGTCAGCGATGAAATCAATCTCGACTGTGCTGAACCGCGTCATGTTGACGGTGTCTTTCATCACGCCCGCGGTGGCCTTGTCACCGACCTTGGTGATCTCGAAGGTGTGACGATGCAGGTGGACGGGGTGATTGTCGCCGCTCTTGTTGCTCATGGCGAGACGATAGCGCTTTCCGCGCTCGGTGGTGAACAGCGGATTGGTAGCGGGCCAGGACTTGCCGTTGATGGTCCAGCGATTGTAGCCGCCGCGGCCGCCCGGCACTTTTTCGAAGATCAGATCGAGACGTTCGTCGGGCGCGGGTAGCGGCCGCTGACGGCCGAAAATCGTATAGTCCCAGGCGGAATTCGGGGGCGCCACCCACTGCGGCGCGCCGCGCTCGTTGGCGTATTCAACGACGACGCCAAGGCCCATCTTGCGGTCCTCATCCTTGATCCCGCCGAGGATCCACACACCGGGCCGGTTCATCTCGACGATCACGTCGGCGCGCTCCGCCGGCGCTAGGAACAGCGTGTCGATAGTTTGCGGCGACGGCACGGGATTGCCGTCGAGCGCGATCACGGTCAAGCGATGGCCTGCGAGCGCCAACGTGACGTTCTCGGTTGGGCTGGCGTTGAGCAGCAGGAACAACACGCGCTGCCCTTCGCGCACGCGAACGGGTTCGCCGTGGCCGAGCATCTTGTCGTTGAAAGACGCCGATGCGTACAGCACCTCGAGGCCGTTGTCGGGTGGCGGACCGCGGCGGAGATCCTGCATGCTCACCCAGGAGCCCTCCCAGTGGTGGGCCGCCAGCAGCACTTCCTGATCGTAGCGACCAGGATCGCTCGCCAGCTCGACAATCAGAAAGCCGTAGAGCCCTGCATACAAGCTTCGCGTCAGATCGGTGCCGGCCACATTGTGGCTGTGATACCACCGGGTGCCGGTCGGCTTCGCCGTGAAGGTGTAGCGCTGCGTGCCGCCGCGCTCCACCATCGGCGATCCTTCCTCCATCGCGCCGTCGGCTTCTGATGGCAGGTAAAGTCCGTGCCAGTGCACGATGTCGTCGATATCAGTGTCGTTTCGGATATCGATTCTGACTTGGCGGCCTTCGCGAAGCCGCAATACCGGACCCGGCACGCTATCGTTGTAGGCAAAAGTCTGGATCACCTTCCCGGGGGCGAGCTCGAGTCGCAATGGCGCGATCCGCAGCGAGTAGTCCGCCACGGCTGCGATCTGCGTATATGCCGTTCCCAACGCTGTCCCGAGCGTCATCCCCGTTGCGCCGGCTCCGATCAAAAAGCTGCGACGAGGCATCAACGACCTCGGCTGCCGGCTGGCGGAGGTGAGAGATATTGCATGCTCAAACATGCGGTCCCTCCATGGAAATGTCTGATTACCGTGGCAGGCTGGACGTCTGACTCGGTTAGTGAGAAGTACGGACGATCAATTATGACATTCGATGCCGAAGTTTGATACGACATCACGCAGCTTTGAGGGACGTAAAGATTCTCAAGACATCTTAGTGCCCGCGCAAGTTACGTTGGGTGTGGACTGACACATAGAGGCCACGAGTGCACTAGGTAGGCGATGATACAACTAGAGAAATTACCATGTTGACTCGACGCCAATTTGCGATCGGGACTGCAGCAGCGACATCAGCCAGCATCATTGGTAGGCGGATCGCGGAACCTCGCGCGACGCACTTCAATACTCCGTTGCCCATCCCGAGGCTTATCGATGCAGCAAAACAAGGAAACGCAGTTTCGCTCAAGATTGTTGCGGGTCGACATGCATTTGTTCACGGAAAGCCGGCAACGACATACGGATACTCGGCGCCTATCCTCGGACCGGTTGTTCGCATGCGCCGCGGCGATAAAATCGAGATGACGGTCGAAAATGCACTCGACACGGTTACGACGGTGCATTGGCATGGCCTCTTGGTGCCTGGTGATTGTGACGGAGGGCCGCAGCAGCTGATTCATCCAAGAGATCGTTGGCGCCCGGTCCTGAAGATCGATCAACCGGCCGCGACGCTTTGGTTTCATCCTCATCCCCATCACGATACTGCTCGACAGATCTATATGGGCCTGACGGGAATGATCATCGTCGATGACGGCACTGATGCTCGGCTTGATCTGCCGCGGACGTTCGGAATCGACGACTTGCCGCTGATCCTGCAGGATCGCTCATTCGCTTCCGATGGCTCGATTGAATATGAGACTGATGGGCTCGGCGTCGTATATGGAGCTCGAGGCGACACCGTCATCGTGAACGGGGTGATCGCCCCTATGGCCAAAGTTCCGCCTGGTCTGGTGCGACTGCGACTGTTGAACGCTGCTAACGCACAGAATTTCGTTTTGCGTTTTAGCGATCAGCGCACGTTCCACGTCATAGCATCGGATGGCGGTTTCCTCCCTGCACCGGTCGCAGTCACCCAGCTCACAATTTCACCCGCCGAACGTTTCGAGGTCCTCATCGATTTCGCGAACGGAAAAGCAGTCGCGCTTGAGACCGGTCCAGACGAGGAAATGGGAATATTTGGCCGCTTGGCGCCCGACGGTAGCGCAGACTATGTGCCCGTGATGCGGTTCGAAACGACGACGGCAAAGCCACTCGTCAAAGAAATGCCGGCCCGTCTTGTCGAACTCTCGGCGGCTTCTCAGGCTTCAGCGGTGCGGCGGCGGCAGTTCATTGTGAACAGCGGAGTTTGCATGAACCGCACGCAGGCTGGCGAGCATGCGGATATGGTCGCCCTCTCAGGGATAAACGGAAAAACGTTTGACATGGAACGCATCGATGTCGAGACCAACCTCGGAACCAATGAGATCTGGGAGGTGGTCTCGGTTGGAATGGCGCATCCGTTTCATATCCACGGCGCATTGTTCCGCATCTTGTCCATTGCGGAAGCGCCGCCGCCGCCTCATCTCGCCGGCTGGAAGGACGTGGTGCTTGTTGAGGACAAAGCGGAGCTTCTCGTCGCTTTCAATCAGCCGGCAACGCGCGAACACCCGTTCATGTATCATTGCCATATCCTCGAGCATGAGGAGGCCGGACTGATGGGACAGTACGTGTGCGTCTGATTACCGTAAGCCCGACCGCGCCAAACACGACAACGAGCAACGGCGTCGTAGAACATGAATGCGGTCTGGCGATTTTTGCAGTTCTTTGGTGCGGCCTGTCTAATCATAGTTGTGCTGACGCACGTCGCTGAAACGCTCGGCCTGGACGTGCCGGCGACGGCGCTCGCCCGCGCTGACGAGGCGATCGAATAGGACGTTATTTGCTGCGCTGCGTTCGGTCGCGATTGGCACAAAGCGGACAAATCGGGACGGTCTGCTATTTGTTCGCTTTCGGGGCAAAGCGGACATGCATGGCCGTGAAGCTTCGACGGCCTAGGTCGTGGATGACCCAAAGCGGACATGCGGCACGAAGTGGTTACGCTCAACCCGTCGTTGGGCGTGCCGGCCTGCTCATTCCGGTCATTGCTCTGTCGAACCTTGAGAGCCTAGGTAGATTCCGCACTGATAGAATAGCGTCTGGATCAATACAACAATTGCCAGTCCGACAGCGCATCCAAGCAGCACGTCGCTAAGATAGTGTGCTCCGATTATGAACCTGCTCGCAGCGACCATTACGGCCAAGCCGAGGAACATGCGACGATGCGCCGGCCAAATCGCCGAAAGAGCGCCCGCAATACCGGCTGCTATGGCTGCGTGACTCGAAGGGAAAGAATCGAAACCGGTTCCTCCGTTAAAAAAGTGGAAGCCATCGGCTCCTTCGTTCAGTAGCTCCTCCGGCGGAGGGCGGCCGAAGATGATTTTCAATTTGGCAGCGACAAATCCAGCGACGACCCCACAGCCAAGTACGAACATTCCTCGATCGGTTCGAAGGCGATCGCCACAAGTCACTCTGTAGGCAATTAAGAGCATCATGCCGGCCGTAAACAACAAACTCAATTGCACCCTATCTGGGACAAGATTAAGCGCACGGACCACCGGTGACGATTGAAATTCCCTCACGAACGCGGCAAGCCAGTGATCTAAAAACAGCTGCGCGATCATGCATGCTGCGATGAAATCGAGTGCGAGGATCAATTGGCGTCGGCAATTGTTCCGATTTGCCGAAGACCACTGCTTGAACCTCCAAGTGATCATGCCTCACCTAACCCGCAGCTATTCTAGAGGCGGCAGAGTTCTTAACCAGGCAACCATGCTGTCGATATCAGTCTGATCCATTTTGCTAAAATAAATCTGACGCGCCATCGGCTGTTTGAACGGACGACCATCGCGCGCGACGCCATGGGTCAACGCACGCTTAATTTCAGCATCATTCCAGCTGCCAATTCCTTTCGTCGGATGCGATGTGATATTTGAAACGACGGCCTTCCCCCACGGACCCGTCATCTCATAACCGCCTTTACCGAACCAATTCGAAAAATCCTGTTGGCCATCCGGGCGGCGTGAGTGGCACTCCATGCAGTGGGCGAGGGTGGCAAGGTAAAACCCACGCTGAATTGGATTTCGCAAAGCGCCCTCGTCGAGAGGCTTGTCTGCACCCGGAATAACTTCGACCTTGGCCGCAGCCCGATAGACAGGAGGCTGAACCGAATTTTTTACGGCCGGAATGGAGCGCAGATAGGTTACGACCGAGTCGAGATCGCGGGCTGTCATGATCTTGTAAAAGGCAAATGGCATCTGTGGCGCGAGCGGCATACCGTAAGGGCGCAGACCTTCTGTGAGCGATATCTTGATGTCGCTTTCGCTCCACCTTCCAATGCCAGTGTCGGGATCAGGCGTGATGTTTGAGCCCTTAACGGTGTACTCCGGAACGTCCCAAGTTTGAGAGCCTCCGGAGAAGCGCTTCTCCATAACAAAGCCGCTGGAATCTCGGGGGGTGTGGCATCCATCGCATGCCATGACGGCGTTCACCAGATAATCCCCGCGTTGCAGAGAAGACTGAGCTGCAGCTGATGTAGCGAGTGCCAGTGTGGCCATAAGGACGAATTTCAGCACGAGTCCCTCCCTGTCGTTTACGATCAGGTCACCAGCAAACCTGCTACGCCCTACTGTGTTGTTCCTTCTCCTCAGTCCTCGCGTCTTTACGCGCCTCCTCGACTGCCAAATCGAGAATATATGCGGTCACCGCGAGACCCGCCGCACGCGCTCGGCGCGATAACCGTTCTACCTCCCGCGCGATGCTCTCGGCCTTCGTAGCAGGGCCTTGCCGCCAAAATTCTAGTTCGTTTGTCATGACACCTACTCACGCAACAGGCGCTCAGCTTCCATAGCAATCAACGGACAATATTCTCGTCCGTCCTGAAAACAAGCCCAGGCGAGACCCGATCGCTGTCGGCGAGGCACCGAAGTTCTTTGCGTGGGCCTACACCAAAGGCGACAAAATGGCCGAGGAACTGGGCTACGTGCCGTTGCCGAAGAACATTGTCGCAGACATCGAGAAGGTCTGGGCGAGCACAATCAAGGATGCAAGCGGAAAGCCTCTCTACGCCTCGGCGCCCTGAGAAAGATGCGACGTGTGCGAGCACTACGAGGCTAGGCGCCACGACACGTTCACTTACCAGCAATGCCTTTTGTGGCATTATGGCAGTTAATCTCCCGTAGGGGCGATCCGGAACTCAACAACCTCCGACAAGCTGCGCAGATGCACCGATAGCTTCTCCGCGTTTCTGCGATCCTGGCTCTTGATTGTCATCCGATATTCAAACTGCTGGCCGCCTTCGATCAGCCGGCAGGACAGATTGGCGATCGTGAACCCGTGGTCGCCGATAAGCTTGCGCAGGTCATCCTCAGCCATCACCCGCTCACGCAAAAAACGGAGCATGTGATGCGCGTAAAACTCACTTGGCAGTCTACGCTCTATGAAGCGAAACAGCGCCAATACGACGAGCACTGCCACTGCGCCGACGATTGCCGCAAACCAGAACCCAATACCGACCAGGATGCCAATCGCCGCTGTTACCCAGATGGAG
>WNGF01000451.1_pt1 | contig 62058 bp, 64 predicted proteins | sample 5400641 | NCBI WGS metagenome assembly WNGF01 (sample SAMN13153371, study PRJNA577476) | soil metagenome | isolation source: 80 cm soil or saprolite under grassland replicate 2 | place: USA:California | collected 2016-06-15
TGCCGTCTGCATGGCAGCTGGTATCGGCTCACGCTCGCGGAGGTGCGCGAGGCGCTCGCCCGGCCCGCCACGCGCGAGGCTCCCGCCCGCGCCCGCGCCGCCGCCGAGGCCACCGCCCGGGAAGCCCGGGTCGCTCCCCGCCGGGGCGGGCGGACGGAGAAGCAGCGCGCCTACGAGCGCCGCCGCCGACAGGAGCGAACGCGAAAGCAGAAGTGGGCGGCGAGGCTGCTCGCCCAGGGAATGACCCAGCACCAGGCAGCCGCCGCGGTTGGCGTCACGAGCCGCACGCTTCGCAACTGGAAAACCGCGCCCGCCTTCTGCCACGCGCTCGAGCGCCAGCACCAACGCGCCGCCCGCCAGCCAAACTCGGCCCCAGCCCGCAGCGCCAAGGCGCCCGCCCGCCCAGACGCAGCAGACACGCGCCGCGACCGCGCCAAACGGGCCGGGCCGGCAGCCCAGCCGCAGCCCGACCGGCCGCCGCGCCCGCCCGCGCAGCAGAAGACGACCGCCGAACAGACGCCCGCCATTGATGGCGAACAGGCTGAGCGCGACGGTCCGTTTGCGGCCGCCGAGGATCAAGCCGACGCCGCCGACCCGCCGCGCTCACCCTCCAGCAGCCAACGCGACGGTGTGCCGATCTTCCCGGATACGCCTGACGGTCACGCCGCTCGGCTTGCCTACTACGAGGAACGCAAGCTCAACAACCCGCCCAGCTCGCTGCTCGACTACAACGACGCGAAGCGCGGTCTCGAACCGCCAGCCGAACGCCGCGCCCGCGAACGACGCGACAACCGCACCCCCGGGTAGACACAGAGCCACCAAGCATGTCGTCCTTCCGCCAGAAGGCGACAGGCGTCGCTCGTGCGTCAAGCGCCGATGCGCCGCGTGACTTCATTATTGAGCGCGCGGGCCCCGACGCAGGCGAGCGTGATCAGAGGCGGGTGCCGGAGTCGACGGTCCATGCACATACGCCACTGCCGCCGTGGCACTTGTCGTCGTGACGAACGCTGTGGCAGGAACTTTGGGAGCGGTTGTTTGGAGTAGGGCCGTCTACGCGTTCGATCGCCATCACCCGGCCTCCGTCGCGGCCTTCTGCGCTGCGTTCTCGGCTCGTGCGGCAGCCAGCACTTCCGGCTTGTGCGCGGCCTTCAAGATCGCCAGCGTCTCGGGATCGCCGACCGGGGTGGTGATCGTCCGCATATCGGCCGGCCGTTCCGCGCCGACGAACCAGGCCGTCACGCGATCTTCGACGGGAACGCGCCGACCTCGCCCGACCGGATGGACGACGATCTTTTCGAAGAAGCGCTGGTTCTGCTCGCGCTCAAGGCCGGGCTTCGCTTCGTCGTACGTGAGCAGCTTCTTCGCGCGGTTCCGGCTGACCGGCTTGGGTGCAGGGATCGCGGCCAGGGCCTGGCGGGCGAGGTTCAGCGTCTCCTGCCGAGACGCTACGTCACGCCTCCACGCTTCTGCGCCGACATCCGAGACCTTCACCTCGCGTCGGTACTCCTCGAGCTCGAGCGCCGCGAGGTTGACCGTTTCGAGTGCGCGGGCGTGCCGGTCGTCGCCTTCGAGTACTGCGATCACCTCGGGCACGCTTGCGATGACGGCGTCCTGCAGTAGCCCCGCTGCCCAGGAGTCGATGCGCTCCATCCGGATGCCCACCCGCTGCGGGCAGTTCTCCGAGGTGCAGGAGTAGAAGCCGGTGTCGTGCCGCTTGCCTCCGCCGTGTACCGACAGCGGCTTCTCACAGCCAGAGCAGAGCGCCATCCCGGTCAGTGCCGCTTGCATAGACCACTTCCCGTTGCGCGGGATGTACGTGCCGCCGGCCGCCTGCGCAAGCTCCCACTGGTTCTCCGTGACGATCGGTTTGTGGGCGTTTTTCCGTACCTCCACCTCGCCCTTCTTCTCGGTCGGAACGGTCGCCTCGCCGAGGTAGGCGCGGTTATCGAAAATCACCCGGACGCCGGACTTCGTGATCTTGATGCCGTTGCCGCGCAGGTACTCCGCGAGCGATCGGAGCGATTCGCCTTCCGCACGCCTTCGGAACACCTCCCGCACGAGCTTCGACATGACGGGATCGGGTTCGATGCGCCCGGCTCCGAGTTTGCCGTCGGGCCGAACGCTGCGCGTGCCGTCAACCCAGCGATAGCCCAGCGGAGGTGACGACGCGAGATAGACGCCTCGGTCAGCTGCACGTCGGCTCCCGTTGACGCGTGCCAGCCGGTTGCGAGCGCGTTCAGCCTTGCCCATGGACAGCTTGAACTCGTAGAGCATCTGCGCCTCGGGCGTAAGGTTCTCGGAGTCGAAGCCCGACCAGGTCGCCTTTAGCCGGGCACCGCACGCGTCAAGCCGGTCGAGGGCCACCACGCCCTCGATCGGATCGCGGGAAAAACGGTTCTCGTCGCGCACGATGATCCCCTCGAACTCGCCCGCCTCGCACCGCTCGATCAGCCGCCCGAGCTTTCGATCGTCGGCTGCCACCGCACCGGATACGTCAAGGTCGACGCACTCGTTCGGGATGAAGTAGACCTCGACCCCCGCGCGCTCGGCCCACTCCCGAGCGGCGGCTTCCTGTTCCTCGGGTGAGCCGAAGCCGGGGCCTTCGCGATCACCGACTTCGCTCACCCGTACATAGATGGCAAACATGCGTCCTCCTGGGCAGGCCCCGCCCGTTGCGGGGGCGCTACATCGCATATGCCTTAAGAATCTCCGAATGTCCAGCCCCTCTGAACGGAGTACACCGAGCTGTTGGAGCAGGGCTGCGACGCGGCACTGTTTGTCGGGATGCACGCGAAGGCCGGAACGCCCGACGGCGTGCTCGCGCACACCGTCTCCGGACAGGCCTGGCGCGAGCTGAAGTTCAACGGCACATCCTGTTTGTCGGGATGCACGCGAAGGCCGGAACGCCCGACGGCGTGCTCGCGCACACCGTCTCCGGACAGGCCTGGCGCGAGCTGAAGTTCAACGGCACATCGGTCGGGGAGACGGGAATCAACGCCGCGCTCTGTGGCCAGTGGGCCTGCCCGGTTCTGCTCGTGACGGGTGACGAGGCCGTGTGCCGCGAGGCGCGCGAGCTCCTGGGCGAGGGCCTGACGACCGTCGCCGTCAAGAAGGGACTCGGCGCTTACAGCGCTCGACAGGTGCCGCCGCTGAGAGCGCGCGAGCTGATCGAGGAGGGCGCGAAGATGGCGTTGAAGGATCTCGGAGCGGTCAAGCCGTACGACCCAGGTCGGCCTTCCGAGATCCAGATCGAGTTCCAAGCGCCCTCCCGGCTGGTCGAGTACCGCAATCGCAAGGGGATCGAGCAGATCGACGCGCACACGCTCGTCTCGCGGGCGGACGACTGGTGGACGGCGTGGTCGCAGTTCTACTTCTGACGAATCTCACCGCGTTCTTTGGCGTGGCCGCCCTCGTCATCGTCACGCCGGGACAGGACACCGCCCTCACGATCCGGAACTCCCTGTTGGGGGGCCGCCGGAACGGCGTCTTCACCGCGGTCGGTGTCTCCACCGGCCAGTGCGGCTGGGCGATCGCAACGAGTGCCGGGCTCGCTGCACTACTCGTCGCGTCCGAGCCCGCCTTCCTCGCGCTCCGCTTGTTCGGCGCTGCGTACCTCGTCTTCCTCGGAGCTCAGGCGCTCTGGTCGGCCGTGCGGCGCACCGCGAAGAGGAAGCGCATCGTCGCCTCGGCGCGGGATCCGCGGCCGAAACGTGCGTTTCGCCAGGGACTGACGAGCAATCTCGGCAATCCGAAGATGGCGATCTTCTTCCCGAGCCTGCTGCCGCAGTTCGCCCACTCGTTCGCGGTGCTCCTCGTCCTCGGCTTGGTGTTCGCGGCGATGACGCTCGTGTGGCTGACCGCTTACGCATTCGCGGTTGCGAAGGCGGGCGACGTGCTACGTCGGCCGAAAATCCGGCGGATCGTGGACGCCGTGGTCGGGGCCGTGCTCGTCGCCTTCGGCGTTCGGCTCGCGTCGGATCCGCGCTAGGAGAGTTGGAGCCGGGCACAATGTCCTCGTGAGGGCGTTCTGCCTTCTCGGCGCGATCGTCACGGCGGTTCTTGCTACGACGTCGTCGCCCGCTCCTGCAGTCGAAGGCACATGCCCGGTCACGGTTGCGAACGGATTTGCACCGCCGGGTGCGCCGACGAGTGGCCCTTTTGCGGCTGAATACGGCAACGGTCGTCTCGCCACTCAAGCGGCTGGTGTGATTACTCGATCGCCCGATGTGGACGGGTCCTTTTCGTGGAAGTTCGCGTGGTGGGGCAGTCGCGAACCGAGGAGACCACTCCGGATCGCCGGTCGCAGGATTGCCATCCTCTCGCCGTTGATGGCGCTGCGCATCCACGAAGGTTTCGCGGCGAATGTAAACGAGGGCTACGTCGAGGGCGTTTCACCCGCCGTTCGATTCTGGGCTTCAGGAGTGACTTTTCCGACGGAGGGCTGCTGGCGCATGACCGGCATCGTCGGCCGTGTCCGGCTCTCGGTCGTCGTGCTCGTCCAGGCGCCGAGTCTTATCCGGGAACGATCTCGAGCTCCTCGAGCAGCGTGAAGTAAGCCTTCGCGAAGGGGGATTCCTTCGTCCGCTCGCGTACGTCCTCCCAGTCGACCTGCTCCCGGAGCGAGCGCGCCAGCTCGAGCACGCTGGAGAAGTCCGGCTGTTGCTCGCTGAGCGTGAGCAACTTCTGCACGAGGACGTCCTCCAGCGGAGCGACCTTGAACCGCATCGCGTGCACCTCGAGGTCTTCCGCTCGACCGAAGGCCGCCTCGTCGATCGGCCCGCTCTTCGGATTGAAGATGAGGTCGACGAGAACACCGTCGTCGTAGGCCTTGAGCAGCCAGCCCTCGGGCGGACGCTCCGTGCGCATTCCCGCTGCCGCTAGCGCCTGCTGAGCTCGTTCCGCATCTTGCGGCTTGACCAGGAAGTCGACGTCGTGCTCCGTCTTCGGTCCGCCTCGGGCCCAGCACGCGAGACCTCCGCCCAGGACGAAAGGAACTCCGGCCTCGTTCAAGGCACCGCCGGCCTTCTTCATCGCTTCGAGCAGCCGCTCGAATTCCTGGTCCAGATCGTTTGTCACGGTGGCCCGGTTTCCCGTCAGGCCTGGACGTGGAACATGGAGTCATGGTCAGGATTGCGGCCGCGGGGGACGTCCATGCGTCCGAGGTGACGCGCGCGCGGATCGAGGACTCGTTCGCCGCCGTCGAGGCCCAGGCCGACCTCATCTTGCTCGCCGGCGATCTCACGACTCACGGCGACCCCGAGCAGGCCGAGGTCCTGGCCGATGCGTGTCGCGGCCTGCGCATCCCGGTCTGCGCCGTGCTCGGAAACCACGACCTCCACATGGGCTTCGGCGAGGAGGTATCGGCGGTGCTCACGGACGCCGGCCTGCGCATGCTCGATCACGAGTCGCCGACGGTCGAGCTGTGCGACGGAGACGTCGGAGTGGTGGGGACGAAGGGCTTTGTCGGAGGCTTCACGGGATCCGCACTCCCCGACTTCGGCGAGCCGGCGTTGCGACGGCTGTACGCGGAGACGACCGTCGAGGTCGAGGCGATCCACCACGGGCTCGAGGAGGTCGCCCACTGTCCCATCCGGATCGTGCTTCTTCACTACGCGCCGACCTCGGACACCCTCCACGGCGAGCCCGAAGGGATCTGGACGTATCTCGGCTGCGATCGACTGGCCACGCCGATCGCGGAGTATCGGCCGGATGTCGTCCTCCACGGCCATGCGCACGCCGGCAGCTTCGAGGGCGCCATCGGGTCGGTCCCGGTCTACAACGTCGCCGTCCACGTGACCGGCCGTGATTTTTACGTGTTCGACCTCGAGGGCCACGAGGTCGAGGTGGAGACGAGGGCGTAACAAGCGCGTAATCTCCCTCTCCATGGCTGTGGTCAGCACCTTCGTCGTCGACGAGGCCGAGATCGAGCCTGCCCGCGAGGACGGCGACACTGCCGAGGTCAAGGTCACCTTCGATGCGTCGAACGGCTGCGAGCATCTCGAGCAGCGCGTGATCAGGTTCGCTCCGGGTCGTTCCTGGGAGCGCACCCTGGAGGGCCGGCACGAGCTGCTCTACGTCGTCGCCGGCAGCGGCGCGCTCGACCTCGACGGGTCGCGTCACGCGCTCGAGCCTGGGACCGGGGCGTTCATTGCGCCCGGCGAGACCTCTGCGGTCGAGAATCCGGGACCTGAAGAGCTACTTGCCGTCTCGGTGCTCGCGACGGCTGAAGAAGGTGTCGCAGACGCACGTCGCAGGGTCACGGTCCGCTTCGGCGATCAGCCTGAGCTCATGGCCTCGACCGAGCGTACGTTTCGATATCTCATCAACCAGGACGCCGGGTGCCTCGACGTCACGCAGTTCATCGGCATCGTGCAGCCGAGCAAGGCCCCCTTCCACAGCCATCCGTACGAAGAGCTCGGGTACATCGTCACGGGTGAGGGCGTCGCGCATCTCGGCGGCCGGTCGGTGCCGCTGCGACCGGGATCGTGCTTCTACCTGCCGCCGGAGAAGGTGCATTGCATCGAGAATGTCGGCCCCGAGCCGATGCACATCCTCGGGGTCTTCCATCCTTCCGATTCCCCGGCAAGTCGCGTATATCAGGACAACAAGTAGGCTCGGGAGTCGTCACAGCAGGGGAAGGACTGGGGTAATAACCAAGGAGGGAATCGAATGAGGAGAAGGGCAACTGCGATGGCGGCCTTGCTGGCGCTTGCCGCACTCGCAAGCGTTGCCGCGGCGTCCGCCAAGGTCGATCGTGCGGCGTCACCGGCAACGGCGGCGTCTGCCGACTCGAGGCTCATCTCGTGCGGCAAGACGCGGACGATCGGATTCGCTGCCCCGATTACCGGGCCCGCAGCGTCGCTCGGCCAGCAGATGCTCGGTTGGGGGCGGTTCTTCGTCTCGCGCTACAACCGATCGCACAACAAGAAGCTGCAACTGGTGCCCGGCGACACGCAGCTGCCGGACACCGCGCAGGCCATCCAGGTGGCGGAGCGGTTCGCGTCGAACTCGAAGATCCTCGCAGTGGTGGGTCCAGCCGGTAGCCAGGAGGTCCAGGTCTCGACGGCGCCGCTGAAGAACGGCGGACTGGGGTTCATCTCGGGTACGGCGACCCGGACCAGCCTGACGACGGACGGCACGCGCAAGGGATTCTTCTTCCGGACCGTTCCGAACGACGACCAGCAGGGTCCGCGCGTCGCCAACTACATCCGCAATACGCTCAAGGCGACGCGGGTCGTCATCGTCGACGCGCAGAACACGTACAGCACGGGGCTCGCGGACAAGGTCGAGAGCATCCTGAAGGGAGCCGGACTCGACGTTCGGCGCGAGTCGGTCAGCGAGGCCACGGTCACCGACTTCTCATCCCTTGTCGCCCGCATCCCGGCCAATACACAGGTCGTGTACACACCCTGGCAGCTTGCTCCGAAGGCGCAGCTCTTGGGCCAGCAGCTGCGTGCGGCAGGCAAGGACGCGAGGATGTTCGGGTCGGACGGGCTCTTCGATCCGGATAACTTCAAGATCCCCGGATCGCTGATCTCGTTCTTCCCGATCGATCTCAAGAACAAGGCCATCACGGCCTACAAGCGCGGTCCCGGCGGTGGCAAGAGCGATCTCTTCGGTCTGCCGACCTACCAGGCAGCGGACGTCGTCGCGCGCGCGATCGACAAGGCCTGCGCGAACGGGTCGGCGAGCCGTGCCGAGGTCAGGCGGTTCATGAGCAGGACGAACATCCCGAAGAAGCAGTCACTGCTCGGGTTCGCGGTCCGGTTCGCTCAGAGCGTGAAGCTGCCGCTTGGGCCCGGAGACATGGAGCGTCCGGCGGACTTCGGGATCTACCGAATCAACAACAGCGGCGCGTACGTCCGCGTGGCCTGATCTTTACGCGGACATGAGTTAGCAGCGTGCGGCCCATCGACCCGATGGGCCGCACGTCGTTCTGAGAATCTTCCCGGGTCGTGGATCTCCCGCTCGCCTTCAATTCCGAGCTCGCCACGCAGCTCCTGGTCAACGGCTTGACGCTGGGGAGCCTCTACGCGCTGATCGCGCTCGGCTACTCGATGGTCTATGGGATCCTCAAGCTTCTGAACTTCGCGCACGGCGACGTCTACATGGTCGGGGCGTTCGTCGGGTACGGCGTCCTGAGTGCGTTCGGCGGGCCGCTCTCGCCGAACATCGCAATCGCACCGCTGATCGTGCTCATGTTCATCGGCGCGATGGCCGGCGCGGGTGCGCTCGGTGTCGTCATCGAGAGGTTTGCGTATCGCCCTCTGCGCGATGCACCGCGCATCGCTCCGCTCATCAGCGCACTCGGCGTCTCGTTCTTCCTGGAGAACAGCATGCTGCTGTTGTTCGGAGCCGACTTTCGTAGCTACAACTCCTTCCAGCTCGGGTCCCCGCACCCGCAGCTGTTCCAGCCCGGGCCGCTCTCGGACGCCGTCTTCGTGGTAAACGGCGTTCGCGTCCAGCTCGTCCAGCTGATCGTGTTCGCGACCACACTCGCGCTGATGCTCGCGCTCACGTTGCTCGTTGCCCGAACGCGGATCGGCAAAGCGATGCGCGCGACGGCCTACGACCGCGAGGCGGCCGCCATGATGGGCATCGACGTCGACCGTGTGATCGCGTCCACGTTCTTCATCGGTTCTGTGCTCGCGGGGGCGGCGGGCGTGATGTTCGGCCTCCTCTTCAGCCAGATCTTCCATCTCATGGGGTTCTTCGCCGGCCTGAAAGGCTTCACGGCAGCCGTCGTGGGCGGCATCGGCAGCATCCCCGGCGCGATGCTCGGCGGATTGCTCGTCGGGCTTGCCGAGGCATACGCGACGGGTTACTTCGGCGGCCGCTGGTCGGACCTGATCGTCTTCGGAACGCTCATCTTCGTCCTCCTCGTGCGCCCGAGCGGCCTCCTCGGCACGCGCGCGATTCACAAGGTGTAGATGGACTCCGGCCGCGAGATCCCGGATCTTCCTGCGCCGCCCGACGCGCGCGACCGCCCCCGCGTCGGCGTCGACGAGTGGGTCGCGCGAGCCGAGGAGCGCGCTCAGGGGCCCGCCGGCCTCGCCGGGCTGACTCGGCGTCTCGGCTCTGCTGTGCCCCCTCCTGCCCGCCTTGCCCTCTTCATCGCTGTCGCGGCGACGCTCCCTTTCTGGATGAACCGCGGTGACCTCTTCAGCTACGGCATCTTCACGTTGCTCTACGCGCTGCTCGGGCTCGGCCTCAACGTCGTCGTCGGCTATGCGGGGCTGCTCGATCTCGGGTACGTCGCCTTCTTCGGATTCGGAGCGTATTTCTATGCGGAGCTCTCGTCCGACCAGTACGGAATCCATTGGCCGGCGGCCGCCTCAATCCCTGTCGTCGTGGTCGCGACGGCGCTCCTGGGGCTCGTCCTCGGCATTCCGTCGCGACGGCTGCTCGGCGACTACCTCGCGATCGTGACGCTCTTCTTCGGCCAGGCGTTCGTCGTGTTCGTCAACGTCGGCAACCCGACGGTCGCGGGCAAGGGCCTGACCGGTGGCCCGAACGGGCTTGCCGATATCGATCCACTCGATTTCTTCGGGTACGAGCTCACGACGAGGAAGCAGGAGTACTACTTCCTCCTCTTGGCCGTCGTGGTCGTGCTTGCGGGGCTCCACCTTCTGAGCGAATCCAGGACGGGCCGCGCCTGGCGTGCGCTTCGGGAGGATCCGCTCGCAGCGGAGGCGATGAGCATTCCGGTCAACCGGCTGAAGCTGATGGCGTTCGCATTCGGGGCCGGAATCGCGGGTCTCGCCGGATGCGTGTTCGCAGCCGTCCTCACCGCAGTCACGTCGGGAAACTTCGACGTCCCGATCCTGATCACGATCTACGCGATCATCATTCTCGGCGGGCTCGGAAGCCTGACCGGCGTCGTCCTGGGCGCCGTCGTGATCAACGTCTCGTTCCAGTTCCTTGCGCCCGAGAACCCTCAGAACAACGCGCGTCTGCTGTTCTACGCCGTTCTCCTGCTTCTGCTCGTGCTGCATCTTCGACCGTGGTGGAGGTTGGCCGCCGTCATCGGGGCAATCATCGGCCTGGGCGTCGCCGTCCAGGCGTTCGTCGATGCCGTTGCGCCCTCCTGGACGGGGGGCCCGGTCGTCGAGGGAGGTCGGCTCGCGGGGGGGATCCAGAACTGGGTCGTGATCCCCACGGGGCACGGCCGGTTCGCCGACTTCGCGTACGTCGGCCTCGTCGTTGCGACGCTGATCCTGACCCGACTGCGTGGCCGGTGGCGGACGGCGGCGCTCGTCCCCGCCGTCTATCTCGCCGCGATCGTTTGGGAGAACAGCTTCGTCGAGCAGCCGGCGGTCGCGCGCTGGATCTTGTTCGGGTCACTCCTCGTCGCGCTCATGACCGTGCGCCCGCAGGGACTGCTCGGAACCCCGAGGGTGGAGATCGTATGAGCGAGAGCCGCCTGCTCGAGTTGCGGGGCGTCGACAAGGCGTTCGGCGGTCTCCAGGTCATTAGGGACCTCGACCTGCACGTCGACGAGCACGAGATCGTCAGCGTGATCGGCCCGAACGGTGCCGGTAAGACGACGCTGTTCAATCTCATCACCGGGATCTACCGCCCAGACGCCGGCGACATCGTGCTCGGAGGGCGCAGCCTCGTAGGCCTCAGGCCGCACGAGATCACGAGGCGGGGAGTCGCGCGGACGTTTCAGACACTCCGGCTCTTCTTGAACATGACGGTCAAGGAGAACGTCATGGCCGTCCAGTACGGCCGGACGAAGGCGACCGTGCTCGAGTCGGTGCTGCGCCTGCCGCGAGCGCGGCGTGAGGAGCGCGACATCCACCGCGTCGCCGAGGAGAAGCTTGCCTTTTTCGGCCAGCGGTTGATGGGTTATCGCTGGAGCCAGCCTGCGTACAGCCTCTCGTACGCGAACCGCCGCCGGCTCGAGATCGCGCGCGCCATGGCGACGGAGCCGCGCATCCTGCTCCTTGACGAGCCGGCCGCTGGAATGAATCCAGTTGAAACCCACGAGATGACTGAGCTGATCGGCAAGCTTCGCGACGACGGCGGCTACACGATCCTCGTCATCGAGCACGACATGCACGTCGTCGAGGGGATCTCCGACCGCGTCGTTGCGCTGGATCATGGGGTCAAGATCGCCGAGGGGTCTTTCGACGCGGTTGCCGTCGACCCGCGGGTCGTCGAGGCATACCTCGGGTTGCGGCAGGCGGAGGCGAAATGAGTGCGCTGCTGACGCTCTCCGGAATCAACACGTACTACGGCGAGATCCACATCCTCGAGGACCTCAATCTCAGCGTTGGAGACGGGGAGCTGGTCTCGCTGTTGGGAGGAAACGCGTCGGGGAAGTCGACGACGCTGAAGACGATTCTCGGTCTCGTTCGACCCGCAACGGGAACGGTCGAATTCGGCGGCGAAGACATCACCGGCCGATCGACGAGTTACCGGATCGCGCGCGGCATGGCCATCGTCCCCGAGAACCGGCGGCTGTTCGCGCCGATGACAGTGCTCGAGAACCTCGAGATGGGCGCGTACCTCAAGAAGAACGGTCATGGACGGAAGGACGACTTCGAGCGCGTCTACTCCTTGTTCCCCTTGCTCCACGAGCGGCGGAGCCAGCTCGCGGGCACGCTCTCGGGCGGCGAGCAGCAGATGGTGGCAATGGGACGGGCATTGATGTCCCACCCGAAGCTGCTCCTGATGGACGAGCCGTCGATGGGCCTCGCCCCGATCCTCGTCGAGCGAAGCTTCGAGATCATCCAGCAGGTGCACCAATCCGGCGTCGCCATGCTGATCGTCGAGCAGAACGCGAACATGGCGCTCTCGATCGCGGACCGCGGGTACGTCCTGTCGACGGGTCGCCTGGTCCTGGAAGGGCGCGCGAAGGAGCTGCTCGAGCACGAGGATCTCCGCAAGGCGTACCTGGGCCGCTGAGGGCGTGTCCCAAAAACCAGGGTCTGACCCTGGTTGTCAGGGAAGCGTGACGGTTTTTCCACAGGCGGCTCCTACAATCCGTGAGGTGAGCACGCGCCCCTCCGACACTCGCGTCGACCCGTACGGGCTGAACGGGGCTCGGCCGATGCAGTACGGGCCGCTGCCGGACCGGATCCGGCACCGCTTCCCGATCTTCAAGGAGCGCGTCTACATCAACTCCTGCTCGCAGGGCGCGCTGTCGGATTCCGTGCGTGCCGCGTACGAGCGTTACCTCGACGACTGGGACGAGAAGGGCGCTCCGTGGGAGTACTGGGTCGAGCGCCAGGAGGCCGCGCGCGCAGCCTTCGCCGGCCTCGTCAACGCGGCTCCTGACGAGGTCGCCGTGACGACGTCGCTGTCGGCGGGCGTGAGCGCGCTTGCGAGCGGCCTGCGCTTCGCACGACGCTCGAAGGTGGTCCTCACCGACTGGGAGTTCCCGACCATCGGACAGATCTGGCACGCGCAGGAATCGCGTGGCGCGCGCGTCGTTCACGTCGGGGCTGCGAAGGACGGGACGATCCCGTACGAGCACTTCGAACGGGCGATCGACGACGACACGCTACTGGTCTCGATCACACACGTCTGCTACCGGAACGGTGCGATGCTGGACGTTCCGAAGATCGTCGAGCTCGCGCATGAGCGCGGCGCGCTCGTCCTGCTGGACGCCTTCCAATCGGTCGGCTCACTTCCCGTCGACGTCCGCGAGCTCGGCGTCGACTTTCTAGGCGCGGGAGTTCTCAAATACCTGCTCGGCTCGGCGGGGCTTGGGTTCTTCTACTGCCGCCGCGAGCTCGTCGAGCGCGTCTGGCCAACGCAAACGGGCTGGTTCGCAGACGAGAACATCTTCGCCATGGATCACACCGACTACTCCCCTGCCCGCACCGCGGCGCGCTTCCAGTCGGGCACCCCGCCGGTCCCCTCGATCTATGCAGGCATCGCCGGCATCGAGCTGATGCAAGAAGTCGGGATCGCCGAGACGCGCGAGCATGTCCTCGACCTCAACTCACACCTGATCGACGGACTGGACGAGCTGCGCGCGAAGGTCGTCACCCCGCGACGGCCGAAACGGCGCGGCGCACTCATCTGCGTGAGGTCGAAGGACTCGAAGGCTCTGGTTGCGGCGCTCGGCCGCGAAGGCATCGTCACCTCGGAGCGCGACGGCAATCTCCGCATCTCTGCGCACTGTTACAACTCTCTGGAGGACGTCGAGGCCGTCCTCGCGTCGCTCCAACGGCACAAGGACCTGCTCGTCTAGTCGCAGTCGAAGCGCCTGACGTACAGGCGCAGGGAGGTCGCGCGCTGTCCGGCCGGCGGACTCTGGTAACAGACCTCCCAGAGGTGCTCGACGCGCGGTGTGTCCTCCTCGCGGGACTCGACTTCGAATGGGATGCCGAGCTGCTCCAGCTCTTCCTCGGCGTCTTCGAGGCTCATGCCCTCGACGTTGGGGAGCAGGAAATCGAACGTCGCGCAGTTGCGGTCGACCACGAGCCGCACCGTTGTCGCTTTCTTCCCCGGTCGCGGTTCCTGCGAGCACACGTACCAGTGCGAGCGCACGACGATTCCGAGGTTCCCGCCGCCGATCTCCTCCCAGTCGAGCCCGCGGGCGTCGAGTCGTTCCTCGGCGATGTCGAGCCGCTGACCGCGAACGTCCGGGGCCGGCTTCGGCGAGGGCTCCCCGCCGCATCCCGTGAGAACAAGGGCAAGGGCTAGTAGCAGAACAAGACGCATCACCACTGGAGATACCACCTCCGCGAGCAAGGAGAACCGGGGCTAACCCTGAACTCGCTCCGAGGCGCGCCCGGTACCCCGCAATTACTCGACAGTCCTAGTCTGGGGAACGATGAACGGAACCAGTAGTCCTTCGACAAGGAAACCCGGCAGCGTCTCTCCCTGGATCGTCATCGCCCTCGCGGTCGCAGCTCTCTTCGCGTGGGGAGGCGGCTACGCGCCTCTCGGGGTGTTGCTCGTGCTCGCTCTCGCCGCCTACCTGATCTTTCGTCCTTCACGTCCTGCGGCCGCGCAGCCTGACCTCGGCCGGCGAGTCGAGTTCCTCGAGCGCCGCGTTGCCGAGCTTCAGGAGGCGGTCGACAAGCTGCGCGGCGCCCGCCCCAGCCCTGCTGCGCCGACGCCACAACGCGCGGCAGCGCCTCCGCCGCGGCGCGCGGCTCCGCCACCTCCTCCCCCGCCCGCGCAGAGGCCTGCCGCGCCGCCGCCGCGGCGGGAGCCCGAGCCGAGGCCTGCCCAGGCTGCCTTCTCGTTCGACTGGGGTCGCACGATCTCCGCCGCCGATCTGATGGGCGCGAAGGCCCTGGCGCTTGCAGGCGGCATCGTGACGCTCCTCGGCGTCCTCTTCTTCTTCGTCCTTGCCGTCAACCGCGGCTGGATCGGCCCCGAGCTGAGGATCGCCTGCGGCGGTGCTGCCTCGGCGATCGTCTTCGGAGCGGGCTTCTGGCTGCAACGGCGCTACGAGACGACGTACTCGGCCCTCGCCGCCGTCGGCGCAGGCATCGCGGGCGCGTACGCAACCCTGCTCGCCGCGGTCTCGCTCTACGACATGGTCTCGAAGCCCGTCGCGCTCGTGATCGCCGCGGCAATCGCGTCCGTCGGCGTCGCGGTCTCGCTCGCCTGGTCGGAAGAGATCGTCGCCGGGTTCGGCCTGATCGGCGCGATGATCGTTCCGGCGACGCTCGTCTTCCAGGGCGGGCTGCAGGAGATCGGGACGGCGTTCGTCGCCGTCGTGTTTGCGGGCGGTGCCGTCGTCGCCGTCCGCGAGCGCTGGTGGAAGATGCTCCAGGTCGCCGCGCTCGTGAGCGTGCCGCAGGCGTTCGCGCAGATCGCCCAGGCGCATGCGCCCCATCCCGGCATCGTCACGCTCGCAGCGGTCTTCTGGGCGCTCTACCTGGCGGCGGGACTTGCCTTCCAGCTCAGGCTCGGTCCCGCGCTTGCTGCCGCTCCGGCATCCTTCCTGACCGGAGGCGCGGTGTTCGGCGGCGTGTCGTCGGCGCTGCTCTACGGTCAGCGCGACGACGGGCTGCCGCAAGGGATCGCGCTGCTCGTCGTCGCATCGGTCTACGTCGTGCTCGCAGCCGGGCTCTTCCGGCGCGTGCGTGAGCCGGCGACGTTGCTCTGGGCGCTCGGGCTCACGGCCGCGGCCGTCGGCCTGGCGCAGGTGTTCACGGGCTCATCGCTCACGTACGCATGGGCCGCCGAGGCCGCCCTCCTCGCATGGCTCTCCAGTCGCGTGCGCGACACCCGCTTCCAGCTGGCCGCACTCGTCTACCTCGGCCTGGCTCTCGTGCACGCGATCGCCCTCGAAGCGAGCCCCGACCATCTGTTCGACGCGATGCGCCATCCGGCAAAAGGCGCGCCGGCGCTGCTCGCCGTCGCTCTGGCCTCGGTCGTGTTCGGCGGCGTCAAACGATCCTGGGAAGACGAGGCGCCGACGACCGGCATCCTCCGCCTGCTCGACCCCGTGCTGACGTGGCTGCGCGCAAAAGAGGCGGCGGTCGACGCGACGGTCTTCTCGCTCGCCGCAGTCGTCACCGCCTACGCGGCGTCGCTTGGAATCCTCGAGCTCCTGCAGCTGATCGGGCCAGGCAACGGCATCGAGACGCCGTTCGAATGGGGCCACGTCGCAATCACCTCGGTGTGGTCGGCTGCCGGCCTCGCGGTTGTTCTGCTCGCGTTGCGCAGCCGCTCGAATCTCACGCTCGCCCTCGGACTCTCGTGGCTCGCAGTGGTCGTCGCAAAGGTCGTCGCGTTCGACGCGGTCTCGCTGGGCCACACGCGTTTCGGCATCTCGTTCCTCGTGATCGGCGCGGCAGTCCTGCTGGCGGGCCTTGCGAGGGAGCTGACGTCCGCGGAAGGACTCACGGGCGAAGGCGCCACCGCCGTCATGCTCAGCCTGGCGCTCCTCTTGGCCGGCGCACTCACGCTCGTGCCGGACGAGGTGGCCGGGATCGACGGCGACGGTGTCGTGCTCGCCGGACTCGGCGGCCTCTACGTCCTTCTCGCAGCAGGTGCCTTCGCGCGGAGGGACGGGCGCGACCTGAGCACGCTGCTCTGGACGCTCGGGCTGGCAGTCGCAGCCGTGGGCGAGGACATGCTCGTCTCCGGCGTCTGGCTGGTGCTCGCCTACACGCTCAGCGCCGCCGCGCTCGCGGTCCTCTCGGTCGCGCTCGGCGAGCGTCGCCTTCAGGGCGCGTCGCTCGTGTACCTCGTGCTCGGCGCGGGCTGGACCCTCGTCGGCGAGGCTCCGCCGTCACACCTCGTAACCGCCCGACTTCATCCCGGCCACGGCGTGCCGAGCCTCCTGCTGCTCATCGGGGCGATCGCGACTTTCGCCTGGTCGCTCGGCTGGCGTGAGCTGTACCGGCTCCAGGCGATCTGGGTTGCCGGCGCGCTGGCCGTCTACGCGGCATCGCTCTCCATCCTGGAAGCGGCGCAGCGGATATCGCCGGAAACAGTGCATACGGACTTCCAGCGTGGCCACACCGTCGTGAGCGCCTTCTGGGGCCTGTTCGCCCTCGTGTCGCTCTACGTGGGACTGAAGCAGCGGCGTGGATTGCTGCGCGGGGGCGGGTTCATCCTCTTCGCCGTCAGCCTCGGCAAGCTCTTCCTCTTCGATCTGCCGAGCCTCAGCTCGGCGCAGCGCGCGCTGTCGTTCCTGGCGGTCGGAGCCGTCCTCCTCCTCGGCGGTTTCTTCTACCAGCGGCTGAGCGCCCAGTTCGACGAACGCGTCACATAGCATGTCTGCAATGGCCCGGCGTGCAAAGAGCCCGCTCGAGCGGCTCCAAGAGCGAATCCGGACCGCCGATCGCGGCTGGTTCTTCGCCGCGGTCGCCGACAAAGTCGCCGAGCGCCGGCAGGCGAAGGGTTTCTCCCAGCGGGAGCTGGCAGAGATCGTCGGCACCACCCAGTCGGCGATCGCCCGCTTGGAACGCGGCGGCCGGCCGCCGCGGATCGACACGCTCCTACGGATCGCAGACGCCCTCGAGTGCGATCTGGTCGTCGATCTGAGACCGCGCCGCTAGGCTCCGGCGTCTGCTACTCGACCGCTCGAACGATTCGAGCAGCAGGGCCTCGCTTCTTCACGACGAGATACCCACCGTTCCGCTCGACGACGTCCTCGATCCGCCGATCCTCGTGACCGGGGAGAACGAGGAACGCCTCGTCGGCGCGCTCGATCCGGCCGAACTCCACCGCCGCGATGCGGATCGTTCCGACGCACGTCTGGTCCGCGCACTCGCAGACGACGTCGATATCGGAAAGCTGGGCGCGGAAGCGCTCCGTCATTCCGACGATCTGCTCGTTCACGGCTCGAAACAGGAGCTCGTTGCGCGCGCTACGGGCGGCTCGCTCGGATTGCTCCGCCACCGGGTTCCCCTTCCCATTGAGGCCGATAGAACGGCCGGGGGAAAAACCACTGCGAGCGGATCGCCCTCGGTCGACCTCCACGGTAGCGCAGATTCCGGGCCCAGGGCCGCCCGCCCGAGCGTAAGATCACCGCCGTGAACGAGAAGGCGCAGAGCCAGGCGATCGAGTCGCTCAGTGAGGGGAGCGTGGGGGAGGCCGCCGCCGCGATCGGGCGGCTTCTGGCAGTGACCGAGGCCACGTACGAGCGGCGGGCCCAGCTCGAGCAGGCTCTCCAGTCGCGTGTCGCGATCGAGCAGGCGAAGGGGGTCGTCGCCGAGCGATATGGGCTCGACTTCGACGAGGCCTTCGAGCTGATTCGCCGTGCGGCCCGCGCCAACCGCATCAAGCTGCACGACCTCGTGGGAAAGGTCCGTCCCGGAGCTCCTACACCCGGCGAGCTGAACGCGGTCCTCGGCGACTCGCCGCCTTCCGGGCAGGACGTTTAGCGGGGTGCCGATCGCGCAATGAGCCGCGCCAGATGGACGACCCGGCTGCAGAGGCATCGCGAAGTAGTAGAGAAGTAAGGAGCTCGGATCGGGATGGGTAGCCGCGAAGAACGAATCGGTCTGAACGAGGCCGTGTTTCGGGAGGTCAACGAGCGAATCGAGGACCTCGCCGACGCGTTCGATCTCAAGTCGCAGCCGCTCGATCTGATCTGCGAATGCGGGGATGGCTCGTGTGTCGAGCGGATCAGCATGAGTCGTGCCGAGTACGAGCAGCTTCGCTCCGATCCCCATCAGTTCGCCGTCTATCCGGGGCACGGGAAGACAGACGTCGAAGAGGTCGCCGAGAGGCGCGCCGGATACGACATCGTCAAGAAGATCGAGGGCGCTCCGGAGCGGATCGCGGTGCAGACCAATCCCCGCGACGCGGGCTAACGACCGCCTCGTCGTCGCGGCACTGGGCGACTCGATTACGGAAGGATCGCCCGGCTACGACTCGCGTCGCGGCGGGGATGAGACGAGTCAGTGGGAGTACTGGGCCGCGCGCGCCGATCCGCGTCTGAAGTTTCGCAACTGCGGCATCTACGGCCAGCGGACCGACGAGATCATGGTGCGTCTCGATGAGTGCGCCCGGGACGCGGACCTGCTCGTCGTCCAGGGCGGGATCAACGACATCGCCCAGGGCCGCGCGATCGACGACGCAGCGGAGAACCTGCGCGCGATGGTGCGGCGCGGCAAGGAGCTCGGGCTGACCGTCGCGCTCGCCGACGTGCTGCCGTGGAACAACGGCTGGCCGGACGCGGAGCCGAAGATCCGCCGCCTGAACGAGCTCGTCGCCGAGATCGCACGTGACGAGGGCGTCTCGCTATTGCCGTTCCACGACACGCTCGAGGATCCGGACCGGCCTGGACGGATGCGAGCGGACTGGACGACCGACGGCGACCATCCGTCGGTCGACGGTTACCGGCGCCTGGGCGAGATCGCGTTTCGGCTGGCCTAGCTAGAGCTCGAAGACGTCGCCGTCGGAGGCGCGCTCGATTCCGTCCGCGAGCGGAAGCTCCTGCGGGCGGTGGATGATCACGAGCCGCCGCGCGCCAGACTCCTCGAAGGCGGCGATGGCCTCGTCGGCGGAAAGGTGGCCGCGCAGGCCGTTGCCGCCTTCGCGAGCTTCCTTCAGCGTCGCCTCGCACAGGAAGAGGTCGGCGTCGCGCGCGACCTCTGCGAGCTGGGGACTTGGTGCCGAGTCTCCCGAGTACGCGAGCGTCGCACTGCCGTCGCTGACACGCATGGCAAACGTCTGGAGTTGGTAGTGGGGCACGCGAACAGGCGTGATCGTCAGGCCGCAGGTCTCGAAGCTCTCGCCGGCGGCGTACTCCCGCGACGCGAAGGCCTCGGAGAACATTCCGGGGACTCCGAACTTCTCCCCGAACAAACCGAGCTCGGACATGCCGCCCGGCGGAAGCCACAACTCCGGTTTCGGCGAGTCTCGGCCGGGACCGAACATCGCGCCGAACGTCCACGGCACGAGGTCTCCCCAGTGGTCCAGATGGAAGTGCGTGATGACGATCGCATTCACCTGCGGCCAGCCCTCTTGCTCGCGGAGGCGCGGGAGGACACCCGGACCGCAGTCCAGCAACGCGCGTCCCGACCCCTCGACGAGGTACCCCGACTGCGCGCCGCCGGGATTGGGCCAGGCCGGCGAGCACCCGACGACCGTTAGCTTCACCTTCCCAGTGTGGCATAGTCCTCGCGTGGCAGAGGGCGCCGTCAATCTCCTCCAACGCGTTCCGATCTTCTCCGACCTCGACCGGAAAGAGCTCGAGCGGATCGCGTCGTCCATGAAGCAGCGGACGTTCCAGGCCGGGGACACCGTCACGACCGAGGGGCAGAGCGGCATCGGGTTCTTCATGATCGAGGACGGTGAGGCGAAGGTCACCGTCGGTGGGGAGGAGCGCCGCAGGCTGGGTCCGGGCGACTACTTCGGCGAGGTGGCGCTGCTCAACGAAAGCGCGCGCACGGCCACGATCACGGCCGAGACGGAGCTCAGGTGCTACGGCCTCACCTCGTGGGAGTTCCGGCCGCTCGTCGAGACGCACGGCTCGATCGCCTGGAAGCTGCTCCAGGCAATGTCGAAGACGTACCAAGGCAACTAAGCGCTGCTTCCGGCGTAGGCGCCCCCAAGATGCTGGTTTCTACGCTTGCGCGCGCGGAGCGCGCACGGGCTCTATGCGGCGCCGCCGAGTCGGCGCCTTGGCAGTCCCCCTCGCACTAGCGCTCTTAGCCGAGCTTCAGCGTCGCACCCGCCTGCTCGATCAGGAGCGGGTCGTGCGTCGCGCACACGACCGCGGCGCCGAACTCGCCCGCGAGGCGGATGAAGAGCGCACCGACTGCGAGCGCGTTGGCCTGGTCGAGCCGCGAGGTCGGCTCGTCGGCGAGGAGCAGCTCGGGCCGCGGCGCCAGGGCGCGGGCAACGGCGACGCGGCCGCGCTCGCCCGTGGACAGGCGCGCGACGCGTTGGTCGGCGCGATCCTCGAGGCCGACGGCAACGAGCGTCTCGCGCGCGCGCTCGGGTGGCAGACCGCGGAGCGCCAGTCCGAGCTCCACGTTCTCGACGGCGCTGAGCGTCGGCACGAGTCCCGGCTGCTGGCCGATATAGCCGACGTGGTCGCGGCGAAAGCGGGCGCGCGCGGCCCGATCGAGGGACGCGATCTCCGTGTCGAGGATCTCGACGCTTCCCTCATTCGGCAGCTCGAGTCCGGCGAGCAAGTGCAGGAGCGTGGTCTTCCCCGATCCCGACGGGCCGGTGACGGCGGCCAGCGTCGAGGCCTGAAACTGCGCGTCGAGACGCGCAAGCACCGTTCGCGCCGTCTCACCCTGGCCGTAGATCTTCGTCAGCCCGCGCAGGCGGGCGACCGTCACGACATCGGCGGGCCGCGGCCGAACCGGCTCGGCGATAGCGGACGGGGCTTCTGAATCGTCGCGCTCCGCCGACGAGACGACGATCTCGTTCCCGGCCAGTCGCGCGCTCGCATGGCTGCGAATCCCGGAACGGCGCAGGAGCTCCTCGGGGAGACGGAGCCAGCCTCCCTTGCCGACCACGATCGCCTCTTGGCCGACGGCGCCTCCGGACTCCTCGCTCACACGGCCGTCGCGAATCCGGACGACGCGGTCGGCGATCGCCGCGGACTCCGGATCGTGGCTGACGATGACGGCGGTACAACGTTCGGAACGGATCAGCTCGCCAATCGTGCCGTAGACGAGGTGCGCACTCTCCGCGTCGAGCTCTCCGGTCGGCTCGTCCGCGAGGAAGAGACGAGGTCGATGCGCGAGCGAAGCGGCGACGGCGACGCGCTGTTGCTCCCCGCCGGAGAGCTCGGCCGGTCGCGCGTCGCGCTTGTCGGAAAGTCCAACTCGGTCGAGCAGCTCGTCCGCGCGGCGCCCGCGCTCTGCTCGCGTCGCTCCAGCGAGCCCGAGCTCGATACCGACGAGCTCGCGCACGCTGAGCTCGGGGGCGAGCGCCCGCGCGTAGTGCTGGTCGGCGTACCCGACGGTGCGTGTCCGGTAGCGCGCGACGTCGCGTGCGGGCAGCTTGCCGAGCTCGGTTCCGAACACGCGAACGATTCCAGCCGAGGGACGATCGAGTCCGGCGAGAATCCGCAGGAAGGTCGTCTTTCCCGAGCCGCTCGGCCCGAGCACCGTCACCGTCTCCCGCTCGCGTACTGTGAGCGACAGTCCCTGGAGCGCGGCCGCGTCCCCTTCCGGCGTCTGGTGGACGCGGAAGACGTCGCGGACCTCGATGGCTGGATTCACGTGCCGGCCTCCGCGAACCGGCCTGCCACGTCGGCGTGGAACGCACGGCGCGTCGCCGCGCCGACGACGAGTGCCGCGGCGAGGAAGTACACGAGGAGCCCGAGCAGCAGCACCGGCCAATTGAGTCCCAGCAGGAGCGGCGGCTCCGGCGATCCTGCCCCCGCGGTCAGCGTGACGACGGCGAGGATCAGCGCCGCGAGAACGGCGCCGGTTGCGATGCCTCCGACGACCCCGAACGCCGCGACGAGCCCTGTGCGCAGCCGCAGGTGTCGGCGAAGCGTATCCGGCGCCGCACCCTGGGCCTCGAGGTCGAACAGTTCCCCGCGCTCGTCGCGAAGGTCGGAGACGACGCCGAGCAAGAGACCGACCAGGGCGAGCGCGAGCGCTGCGGCGGCCGCGACGGCAAGGGTGATCAGCGTCCCACGCGCGAGCGGCTCCGAACGCAGATCCTTGAGCAGCGCGCCGCGCGACGTGACCTGTAGGACGTCGAAGGGGGGTCTGCGCAAAGCGGCCGCGATCTGAGCCCGGCGAGCGCGGGGCCCGTCGAGCCAGACCTCGTTGACCGTGGCCGTGCCCGGCGCGTCGGCGCTGAGCGCGGTCGCAACCGTCGCGCCGTCCCCGAGCACGACGTCTTCGTCCACCGTCGGAGCTCGCCGCACCGTGCCGACGATCCGGCCGACGATCGTGCCCGTTCCGACACTGAGCGGAAGGACGCCGCCGGGTCCCGTCGCCGCCTCGAGTCGCGGCGAGACGACGATCGGCACCGGGCGGTCGTCCGTCGGTTGACGCGCGCGGAACCGGGCGACGTTCTCTCCGGTCACCAGATAGCGCAGGCGGCCGTTGCCCTCGTCCGCGATCCCACCCGTTCCCCTCCAGGAGCCGAAATCGAACGGCAAAGCCTTGCCGTCGACACGCGGAGCGCTGATGCGCATCGTGCCCTGCGCGACGGCGGCGGCGTTCGCACCGCCGTTCGGGACGCCGTGCAATCCGGTGTTCGTCAAGTCGAACGTGAACGAGACCAGCAAACCGCCCCGGGCTTCGGCGGGGACGGCTGCGGCAAGTCGCTTCGACGCAGTCGTGCCGAGCGGAATTCCGCGGGCACGACCTGTCTCCGTCACGACGACCGCTCGGACGGCAAGCTCGTCACCCCGCGCGCGGAACGGCAAGACGAGCCTGCTTGCGTCCGCGGGCAGTGTCACGCCATGGAGCGCGACGCTTCCGGTCGGCCGCAGCCGGCGTGCAATCTCTTTCTGCGAAAGCGACGAGTAGTCGTTGCGCCAACGCACCTTGGCGATGTCGTCCGCTGGAATTCCGAGCAGCGTCAGCCCGGCGGATTCCTCCAGCCGCCGCACGTTGCCGGAGAGTCGCAGCACGGGGATCACGTCCGCGCCCGGGGCCAGCGATCGGAAACGTGCGAGCGACGTCGCTTGCGTCACGGGCACGAGCTTCGTCAGGTCCTCGCGGACGACGAAGTCGGCCGGGGCTGCGAACGAGGCCTGATCGCGCTGGCCGCGTGTCAACGTCGCACGGTAGGTCTCGGCGAAGAGGGCTAGGCCGAGGCTGACGACGAGGAAGGCGACGGCCACCGCCGCGCGGCCTGGATTTCGGGCGAGCGAGAGCGCGGCGAGGCGAACGGGAACCGGCGCGTTCCTTCCCTGCCGCTCGAGCAGCCGCAGACTCGGAGCCAGGACTCGCGCCCAAACGACGGCGGCGATGAACGCGATGAGCGCGGGCAGCAGGAGGAGCACGGCTCCCGTGCCTCGCTCGTCCGCGAGCGCCTGCGTGTCGGCGGCGCCGCGCCCCAGCGCGAGCACCACCGCGACCGTCGCTCCGGCCGCCGCAGCGTCCACGGGCGTCACCGTCAGCGCGCCGATGCGGGCGACGCCCGCACGAAGGGAGAGGACGACGACGAGCGCCGCCGCCGCGGCGATCGCGAGTGCGAGCGCGATGCCTCGGCCTGCCACGACCGAATGCGTCAGGACCTCGCCTGCCGGAACCCCCGCCTCCGCGGCGACGAGCGCGCCGGCGGCGCTTCCCACTCCCCAGCCGATCGCGGCGCCCACGACCGCGACCACGCCGGCCTCGGCGACCGAGCCGAGCGCGAGCTGCCAGCGGCGGGCTCCATACCAGGTCAGGCGCCGCCACTGCGCCTCCGTATCCCGTCGCAGGCCCGTCGCGGCGAGCACCGCGAAGGCGAGGAGGAGTGCGGCAGCCTCTCCGCCGATCAGGAGCAGCCGGCGGCCGGCGATACGTCCTGTCGCGTTTGCCTCACGCAGGTCGGCGAGCGGCGCGGTCAGGTCGAAGACGAGGGACTCGGCCAACAGCTCCGACCGGGTCCGGGTAACGCGGTTGGCGAAGCTGTCGATCGTCCACGGATGGACGGCCCCGGGCTCGAGCGCGCCGGTCCACGTGTAGCTCCGAAAGGTCGGCCGGAAGGTCTCCACGTTCGCGAGCCCGTTCACGCCTTCGGCGAGCAGCAGCGGCGGTGTCGGTGCTGTGTGGTATCGCAGCGCGGAGCTCAGCACGGACGCGTAGGTCTCTCGCGTGATGAGGTTCCCGAACGGGATCGGCGAGTCAAGAGTCGCCCGACCGACGCGCACGAGTCGTAGTCCTTCGATCACGGGGATGGGCCCGCTCCCGCCGAGCTGCAGGACCTCGCAGTGCGCGGCGCTGCAGGGTTGCGGCAAACGGCCCGAACGGACGTGCACGTAACGGGCGAGTCCGTCGATCGCGCCGAGATCGAAGAGACGGCCGCCTGCCTGGCTCGTACGGAAGAGCATGGCGCGCGTCGGCGCGCCGACCAACGGCTGAAGCGCCTGGCGCGCGGTTCGATCGACCGCCTGAACGTCGGTGCCGGGCCCGCTGGCGATTCCTCCCCAGACGACGCGAACCGTGCGGTCGGCCGTGGGAATCGCGGCCGTCGTGCGCTCGACGCTCCGGTCCTGCGCGACGAGGCTGCCTGCAACGACACCGGCGAGCAGCGCTGCTCCCGCCGCGATTCCGAGCGTGACGAGCACGACCCTCTCGCCGCGCCGAGTCAGACGCGCCCAGGCGAGGCCGAGCGGGAACGCGATCCGTCGAAGCGGTGTCATCGTGCGCTGAAACTACCGCCCGAGCGAAAGCTCTGCTTTCGCTCGGATTCAGGTGCGCCGCTTCGCGGAAAACGCTGCGCGGGCCGAGCCCGCGCGCTTCTCCAGTTTCGCGAATCTCACCTCTTAGGAGGATCACACGCCGCGGAGGCGGCCTATTGTCCGTCGGGATGTTGAAGTCGATCACGATCGCGGCGCTCGTCGTCGTTGCGGCTCTAGCCGGTTGCGGCTTCGGCAGCGGCTCTTCGCGGGCCGAGTCGGCCGTGCATGACGCGTTCCAGCAAACAAGCGACCTCGGGACGCTTGAATCAGTTTCGTGCGAAGAGAGCAAAACCCCGGAGCCTCCCACGGAGGCCAAGATTGCGTTGTACGACTGTGAGGTGACGACAAGGGAGAACGGCGAAGTCACGTGGTGCCTCATAGACAGCCCCGCAGGGATGGGGCCGTTTCCCCTCTCGTGCGCGGCGGCGCTTGCGAACTCCAACCACTAAGGGGTCGAGCGACGGTCATACGAATTGACCGCCGCCCCTTACACGTAAGCCGGGCTGAGTGCTAGGAAGGACGGTTGCTGAGCTTCACGTCGACCGTGTGGTTCTTGCCGTTGCGGGTGTACCTGATCGAAACCGTGTCACCGGGGCTGTGCGCGCTGATCGCGGCGCGCAGCTCGTTCGCAGAGCCAATGCCCTTTCCGGCCACCGCCGTGATCACGTCGCCGGCACGGAGACCGGCCTTGGCCGCGGGCGTTCCGGACCTGACGCTCGTCACTCGAGCGCCGTTGCCGGAAGCTGCGTCGCGGAGCACGATCCCGAGGAAGGCGTGTTCGGCCTTGCCGGTCGAGATCAGCTGAGAGGCGATCGCCTTGACGGTGTTGGACGGGATCGCGAAGCCGACGCCGTCACTGCCACCCGAGTCGCTCTCGATCTGGGAGTTCACGCCGATCACTTGGCCCCGCCCGTTCAGAAGCGGCCCGCCGGAGTTGCCGTGGTTGATCGCGGCGTCTGTCTGGATCGAGTCGTCGATCGTGAAGTTGCTGGGCGACGTCATCTCGCGGTGCAGGGCGCTGACGATTCCCGCAGTCACGGTCTCCTCGAGTCCGAAAGGACTGCCGATGGCGACGACGTTGTCGCCGACCGCGACCTTGCTCGAGTCGCCGAGCGAGAGTGGGAAGAGCTGCGACGCCGGCGCATCGACGTCGAGGACGGCGAGATCGGTGGAGGAGTCCGTTCCCACGACGCGGGCCGTGTACGTCTTGCCGTTCCAGAATCTGACCTTGACGGAGGTCGCGCCGTCGACCACGTGCTCGTTCGTGACGATGTGGCCGTCGGCGTCGTACACGAATCCCGAGCCTTCGGCCTGTTCGGTGCGCGAGCCGCCGAATGGGCCCGACCGTTCCGAGTTGACCATGACCTCGACCACACCCTTGTAGGCTCGCTCGTAGATCGAGTGCACCGAGAGGTCGCTCGAGCTCGCGGCGGGCTGGGAATCGGCGACGGTGACCTGTCGCACCACCGTCTTCCCGCTTCCCGACGAGAACGCCGCATACGTGACCGCGCCGCCGCCGGCGCCGATGAGGGCGCCGGCGACGAGCGCGGCAACGAGGGAGAGAACAGGAGTGGAACGGACGTTCATCGGCCTCCATGTCACCAGCCGTCCCTAAGACCCGGCTGAGATGCGGCTAAGAAGTCGCTAAGAACCGGATCTCATAAAGTCCTTACGGGCCTCTTAGTGCAGTCTTAGGCTCATGTGGCACGGTCGCCGGGTGGCGTTGCGGGACTTGGAATCCAAGACGACCCTCCGCTCGCAACGCTCGGGCCGGGCGGGACGTTCCCCCTCCGCCCGTCTGACGGTTCTGTGCGCCGCCGCTGTCGTTACCGCTTTTACGGCAGCGGCGGCGGCGCAGTCCGCGACCACGCAGCTGCTCGAGTCCCCGCGGCTTGCAGAGATTTCCAGGGCGGGGGGACCGATCCCCGACACCCTGCTCCAGACGGCTCCCACCAGCGCTCTCGCGCCGAACGGCTTCTGGGGCGGTGAATACCACACGTCTTCGGGAGAGAACGTGACCGTGTACGCATCGAACAGCTACCCGGTGGATCCCGCTCTCGGGCAGCGCTGGGCCGACTTCCTTGCCACGCTTCAGCACGGCTCGGAGCTTTCGTCAGTGACCCTCCTGCTCGCGCCGCCTCTGCAAATCACCCGCTTCTGCGGCTGGGAGGCGCTCGCGTGCTACAGCGCAGAGGGGAGTCTCCTCTACGCCCCGGGCGAGGATCCGAGCTCGGACTTCTCCGCCGAGGCGGTCGTCACGCACGAGTACGGCCATCATGTGGCGGCGCATCGATCTAACGCGCCGTGGCGCGCAATCGATTGGGGCCCGAAGCGATGGGCGTCGTCGATGCAGGTCTGCGCGAAGGCCCGGATCGGTCAGCTCATTCCAGGCGCAGAGGATTCGCTCCAGTACGAGCTGAATCCCGGCGAAGGGTGGGCCGAGACCTATCGCGTCCTGAACGAGCGGAGGCTCGGCGTGCCCGAACCTCCCTGGGAGATCGTCTCGCAGTCGCTCTACCCGACCGACGCCGCGCTTGCGGCCGCCGAGCAGGACGTGACGACAGCGTGGCAGACGGAGACGACCAGTGTTCGCACCGCGCTGTCCCGCACCACGCGGACCCGCAGGTACACGTTCGCCACGCCGCTCGACGGCACGCTGAAGGTGACTCTGAGACCTTCGGCGGGCTTGCGAGCGGCGCTCGACGTCTACGCCGGTTCGGCCCGGGTCACGCACGCGGTGAGCGCGCGGGCGTTCTCACGCACCTCCACGATCTGCGGGGCACGGAGCTACACGATCCGGGTCACCGAGGTCGGCGGGAAGGGCTCCTTCCGCCTGACCGTCGCCAAGCCCTGACCGGGCCTCTTAACTAGCTTTCAGCTTCGCGAGACAGAATGGTGCTGTGAAGATCCTCGTTGTCGACGACGAACGGGCCGTGCGTGAGTCGCTGCGGCGCGCGCTGGAGCTCGAGGGTTACGAGATCGAGCTCGCCGAGGACGGGCGCCAGGCTCTTTCGCTCCTTCAGGAGGAGGAGCAGGCACAGCCGGACGCCGTGATCCTCGACGTGCTGATGCCGGGGGTCGACGGGCTCGAGGTATGCCGGCGGCTGCGCCGGAGCGGGAACCCCGTGCCCGTGCTGATGCTCACCGCGAGGGACGAGGTCGAGAATCGAGTGGCCGGCCTCGACGCCGGGGCCGACGACTACGTGACGAAGCCGTTCGCCCTCGAGGAGCTGCTCGCGCGGGTTCGCGCGCTCCTGCGGCGCACCACCAACGGCGACCGGGCGGGCGAGGTTCTGCGCTTCGCGGACCTCGAGCTCGACGCCGGAACGCGGGAGGTCCGCCGGGGCGGCCGCACGATCGATCTCACCCGCACGGAGTTCGCGCTGCTTGAGCTGTTCATGCTCAACCCGCGCCAAGTGCTGACTCGCTCGATCATCTTCGAGCGCGTCTGGGGCTACGACTTCGGCTTCGCGTCGAACTCCCTCGACGTCTACATCGGGTATCTCCGACGCAAGACAGAGGCAGGCGGGGAGCCGCGTGTCATTCACACGGTGCGTGGCGTCGGCTACGCGATGCGCGAGAGATGAGCGTCGCTCGCCTTCGGCTCGCTCCCTCAGGGGAAACCATGTTTCCCCTGAGAGACCCCTTCTTTAAGTTACGCCTCAGCCCCCGCGCCGCTGAGATCGCCGCGAGGGCTGAGGAGAACAAGCGGGGAAACCTCCCGGTTTCCCCCTTCGCCCCTTCCCCCGCTCATCGGCCGGAGATCGGCCGATGAGCTTTCGCGCCCGCCTCGCACTCGTTGCTGCAGCTGCGGTCGCGCTGGCCGTGGTCGTCGCGTCCTTCGTCGTCTACTTCGTCGTCCGCGGACAGCTGCGGGCGACGGTCGACGATTCGCTGCGGACGACCGCAGCGCAGCTCGCGGAAACTCCTGTACATGATTTCAAGCACTTCGCTGCTCCGTCGTCGGAATTGGGCGGCGCTCCCGGCTATCCGCAGATCGTAGGTCTCGACGGGCGGCCGTTGCTTCCGCCCGGCGAGACGACGGCGCTGCCGGTCAGCGAGAAGGTGGTCGACGTCGCGCGGACCGGGAACGGGACATTCCTCTGGGACGCTCACGTGAACGGGACGCACGTCCGGATGGTGACGTTTCCATATGCGCCCGGCTTCGCGGTTGAGATCGCGCGACCGCTGACCGAGGTCGACAATTCACTGGGACGCATCAAGAATTTCTTGATCCTCATCGCCGGCGGCGGCATCGCGATCGCCGCGGCTCTAGGTCTTGCGGTGTCGCGCGCGGCCCTCGCACCGGTTCGTCGGCTTACGGCCGCGACCGAGACTGTCACGGAGACCGGTGACCTCTCCGGCCGGATCGATGCAGGCGGCCGTGACGAGCTGAGCCGGCTCGCGTCGAGCTTCAACACCATGCTCGGCGCCCTCGAGGAGTCGACGCGCGCCCAGCGCCAGCTCGTCGCCGACGCGTCGCACGAGCTCCGCACACCGCTGACGAGCCTCCGCACCAACATCGAGGTGCTCGCCAGCGACCGCCGTCTACCCGCCGGCGAGCGCGAACGGCTGCTCAAGGACGTCGTCGAGCAGCTCGGAGAGATGACCACGTTGATCGCAGAGCTGATCGATCTGGCCCGGGGCGAGCAGCACACGGCCGAGCCGGAGGAGGTGCGTCTCGATCTCATTGCAGCGGACGCCGTCGAGCGTGCGCGCCGGAATCAGCCGGCGGTGAGCTTCGTCACGCAGCTCGAGGAGTCGGTCGTGCACGGGGTGCCTTCCACGATCGAGCGCGCCGTGGCGAACCTGCTCGACAACGCGGCGAAGTGGAGTTCTCCCGGCGGCGAGATCGAAGTGGGCGTCCAGGGTCCGCAGGTGATGGTTCGCGACCACGGTCCCGGCATCGACGAACAGGACCTTCCCCACGTGTTCGACCGCTTCTATCGCGCCCCCTCCGCACGCGGAATGCCGGGCTCCGGGCTCGGACTCGCGATCGTGCGCCAGGTCGCTGAGGCGCACGGCGGCGGCGTCGTCGCCGAGCGCGCGGTGGGCGGCGGGACCCGGATCACGATGCGCTTCGCCGACGGCGACGCACCTTCTCGAGGTTCTTAAGGACTTTTTAGAGCCCTCTTAGCCGCCTTTCACGCGCCGGTGAGACGCTGCGACGCGACATCGACGAAGGAGGCTTTCAATGTACGGCTCAGCTGCAACCGAACGCGTCGAGCTCGAACTCGACGGGAAGAACTTCCGCGGCGAACTCGTCAGCGCCGTCCCTCCGACCGCCGCCGAGGCGGCGATCGCAGCGACTCGCTGGCACCGTCGCGGCCTGCTCGGCCGGCTCGTCCGGCTCGACGATCGAGTCCGTCTCGTGAAAGGAGAGCGAGCATGAAGCGGAAGAACAAGATCGCGCTCGGGGCTGCCGCGGTGCTGGCGGCGGCGGGCGGCGGCGGCGCGATCGCGGCCTCGCAAACCGGATCGCCGAACGAGGAGAGCAACGCGATCATCGACGACGCCGCGAAACAGCTCGGGATCTCGCCGAGCAAGCTTAGCGACGCGTTGAAGACGGCGCTCAGCGATCGCGTCGACGCTGCGGTCGCCGCCGGCCGCCTGACCAAAGAGGAGGGGGACGCAATCAAGGCGCGCATCCTGTCCGACGACTTCCCGGTCTTCGGCGGCCTGCATCGCGGGTTCGGGCACTTCGCCCAGCTCGACGCGGCCGCCGACTACCTCGGTCTGACGGAGGCGCAGTTGCGCTCGGAGCTGGAAGGCGGCAAGAGCCTGGCCCAGGTCGCGAGTGATCGCGGCAAGTCGGTCGACGGCCTCGTCGCGGCGCTCGTGGCTGCGGCGAAGGAGCACCTCGACAATGCGGTCGCCGCGGGCCGTATCACGCAAGCCCAGGAGGACGAGATGCTCGACGGGCTGAAGGAGCGCATCACCAGCCTCGTCAACTCCACAGGCCTCGAGGGATTGCATTTCGGCCGCCCGAGCGTCGGCTTCCGGCACTTCGACGGGCCGGCCGCCTAGCGCTCGGGGACCGTCTCGGTGGAGAACTCGACCGAATAGAGATCGTACGGCAGGCTCTCGAGGACCTTCTGGCGAGGCTCGGCGACAGAGAAGAAGCGTGAAAGAGCGCGCTCGTGTAGCCAGTGGAGCTGCGGGCTTGCCCGCAGCACACTGGTAATCGCGGCGTGATCTCCCCCGAATGCGACGAACTCGATACGACTGCGCCAGGGCTCGAGCGTCTCGACGGCGACCTCGGCGGCTTCGGCAATCAGCGCCTGCGCCTGTCCTTCGCGACGGCGCCGGAAACGGTTGGCCGAATAACCGCCCTTCTTGTGACGTCCTTTCACGAAGCGGGAGCCAACCTTCGAGGCGACCAGACGTTCGCCGTCGAAGACACCGATCGCGTAGCCGCCGAGCCGGACAAGGACGACGCCGACGACGTGATCCTCGGCGAGTGCATCGAACAGGGGCGTCAACTGCACCCTGTCGTACGCCGCCTCATGCGCGAGTCCGAAGGGAGGGCGGACGACGAGAACCTCGTCGGGAAGCTCGATCCGCACGGCGCCGTCGGCGTACGTTGTTCGGCCGTCTTTGCCTTTGAGACTGCCGAGGCGTTTCCGCGCGTTCTCGCGTCCGATGAAGCGACCCATCTGGAAAGACTAGGCTCGAGGAGTCGCTCGGACGCAGGGCCTGCGAACGATGCACAGGCGACACGGTCGCACCGCGCTGTGTGCCCGGTTGGCGGACGCTGACCACACCAAAGCCCTTGCCGACGCATTAAGCTCGGCGCACCGAGAGGCACGCGGTTCCGCTCATGCGGGCCGCGGGGGAGGAGGTACCGATGAGGAAACGAGTTCCGGCGCTGCTGGCCGTGTTCGCCGCAGTGATCATGTACACGGGGCCAGCGGCGGCGATCGTCAACGGGCAGCTCGACGGAAACCGGCATCCGGAGGTGGGAGCGTTGATCGCCGAGTTCCGCCAGCCTGGCCAGAAGGCCGTGCTCTGCTCGGGCACACTCATCGCGCCGAAGGTGTTTTTGACGGCCGGCCACTGCACGAGCTTCCTGGCATCGCTGGGGATCACCGACGTGTGGGTCACGTTCGACCCGCAATTCACGCCCAGCGCGTCACTCATCCACGGGAGCTACGTGACAAATCCGCTGTTTGGCTTCTCCGGGCCGGGCGGGTCGTCCGACCCGCACGACCAGGCCGTTGTGCTGCTCGACCAGACGGCGACGGGGATCACGCCAGCGCGCCTGCCGACGGAGAACCTGCTCGGGAGCATCGACCTCTCAAGCCAGACCTTCACCGCCGTCGGCTACGGGACGGTCCGAGTCGACAAGACTGGCGGTCCGAACGCGTTCTTCTTCGACTCGACGCGCCGGTACGCGACGCAGTTCTTCTTGTCGCTCCAGCGGGAGTGGCTGAACCTGTCGGAGAATCCCTCGACCGGCAGCGGCGGCACCTGCTTCGGGGACTCCGGGGGGCCCCACTTCCTCGGGGGCGTCGAGAGCAACCTCGAGGTGGCGCTAACCGTCACGGGAGACGCGGTCTGCCGAGCAACTGACAAGACCTACCGGCTCGACACTCAGGCGGCACGCGCTTTCCTCAGCGGCTATGTGACGCTGCCGTGAGCAGTCGGGGAGCGAGAGCTCTGCAGATGCAGGGCTCTCGCTCCGGGGCGCCTGCGCCAGCCCAATCGCCACACTGAGGAGAACGGTCAGGAGCGAACTGCAGCGGCTTCCGCGGCGTCACGTCCGCGGTCGTGCGCAACGTCCGAAAAAGTGGGCCGGGCAGGGATCGAACCTGCGACCTTGGGATTAAAAGTCCCCTGCTCTACCAACTGAGCTACCGGCCCGCGAGGCCAGTGTAGACGCCGCACACGGCTATTCTGGTTGGGCCGCCCCCATCGACTAGCGGCCCAGGTCGCCACCCTTTCAAGGTGGTAGCGCGGGTTCGAATCCCGCTGGGGGCATCTCGTTTTGCGAGGTGGCCGGAGACTTTGCCGGCCACCCCGGTTTCGTTCCCTAGTTCGGAACCTCGATCGCCTGCCAGAGGTACGTGCAGGTCCTCGAGCTCGTGTTGACGTAGCCGCCGAGGGTCATCGTCGCAGTTGCGCCGTTCGACGTCACGACTGCATCCAGCGTTGAGTTGCTCGCAGCCAGGTCCCCGAATGGCCCCGTGCCACCGCTACTGATCGGACGCGTGAGGATCGACGTCTGTCCAACGGGATTCTGCTGTCCGCCATTCTCGGTGAATGCATCCATCGTCGTCCCACTCGCGGCCTCGATCAGGATGCGAGCCAGCGCGATGTCTCCGGCCTCGGGTGGGATGAGTTCGCAGCGTCCGGACACGATCACGCCGGTCAGTGGAAGAACCTTTCCAGGGCCGCTCTGGCCCCACGGCACGGTAAAGGTTCCGTGCTGCGTTGCTTCAACGTTTCCGCCGCCGCCGATCGTCAGCGCGTGCTCGCCGTCGCGGCATGTCGACGCGGCGCGCATCAAACCGTTCGTGTCATTCACGCAGACAGCGGTGCCGGTCGATGACGCCAGCTGCGTAGCAGCAACGGCTACGCCAGCGCCGAGTGCCAGCGCGGCGATCACCGCGATGGTGATTCTTGCAATCATTCTTGTCCTCCCCCTTAGCTGCGGCCCGAGAACGGCTCGTGCTCCGCTCTCGCCTATGTAATGAACCGTTGCACTTCCAATGGCGTCGTTCAAGACCGTTGTGCGCGACGCGCTCTTCGGAGGACTGATCGCTGGGAGCGGGGTCACCTCGACGCTGCTCGCGTCGACTCGTTCCCGGCGCAACTACGACGACCTCGATGCGATCTTGTGGGAGCTCGACGACGGACGGCATCACGCCGGAGGTTCAAATGGAGGTTCGGAGGCACGCCCGGCAATGCGACCCGTGTCAGGAGAGCAAGCGCGGACTCACGTCTCCGACGAAGATCCTGCGAAGCTTCGCGCCGACGCCTCCTCCCGTTGACTACGGAACTCGGTCTGGAAACACCTCGAGGCCGGGCCGAGCGTCCGGCGCCCCCGCCGCTGGCGGCGCGGCTCCGCCCCGCCCGTTTCTGATCGCCTCGCTAGTGTGAACCCGTAACCGGGCGGTTAGCTCAGCTGGGAGAGCGCCTGCCTTACAAGCAGGAGGTCGGCGGTTCGATCCCGTCACCGCCCATCCAATTGCAAGCCCTTCCCGAAGACATTCTGTTTTCGTGGTTGGTTCGTCACAGTCAATTTCCTGAATGCGCTATCGCCGTCACGGCGAGGTCCAGTCGCCCACGTAGCCTCGCCTTTACTTTCGATGTGGCTCCTCAGACGGAGAGAAGGGACGGCACGCGGCGCTCCGACCGAATCTGGAACGAAAGAGAGCGATGAGCAGGCGATACTCGACATGCTTGTCCCGCGCGCGCAAGCACGAATTGATGGACAGCTGCGGGATAGTGACGCGGTTGATTCGAAGGCGCTTGGCGTCCTAGCAGTCGACAGATGTTGTCCGAGCTTCTTGAGGCGGTAGATGGCAACGACAAGCAACTGCCCGGAAAGACCCGTCTCTTCAAGGCCGGATTCGCTCTCATCGTGATGGCTCTTCTGGGCTCGTTGGCAGTTGGCCTCGTGCGCTAGCGCTACCATTCGATCAATGTCTCCGAGCCCGAATCAGCCTCCGAACCGGCCTGCTGCGCCTCCAAAGCTGCCGCCGCCCAAGGTTCCGCACGTCTACGTGGAGAAGGGTTTGGGAACGGAGAAGGTCGAGAAGCGCTAGCCGGCTCCTCGCCGGGGGGCGAGCGTCCGACCGATCACAAGGGGGCTAGGCGGTGCGGTCACGAGCAGGTGATTTGCACACTGACAAGTTCCGCCCACTCACGACCAGGAGCTTGGGACGCCGGGTCGAAGGCCACGTCGCCCAGGGTTTCCCGAGTTGTGGTTCTCCCCGACGACTCGGGGCTGCGGCGTGAGCCATAGACGCCGCACCCTGGGCACCTGGCTGCGGGCGACGCAATACGCCGTATCGCCCGACTAACCTCCTGGTACGTCGCACGATCACGATCACCGGCTCGCGACCGACCGACGGGCACTGACGGTTGCGCTCTTCCTCGTCGTCGGGCTCATGGCGGGGGAGATCGTCGCGGGAATGGTCGGCCACTCCCTCGCGCTGCTCGCAGACGCGGGGCACATGCTCACGGACGCGGCGGCCCTCGGCTTTGCGCTCGTGGCTTCTGCCATGGCCGCGCGGCCGGCGGCAGGGCGCTGGACGTTCGGCTACTCGCGCCTCGAGATCCTCGCCGCCCAGGCGAACGGGATCACGCTCGGACTCATTGCCGTCTGGGTCGTCTGGTCAGGAGTGCACCGGCTCCTCGACCCACGCGACGTGCGCGGCGGCCTCGTGCTCACGGTTGCCCTCGTTGGCGCGGTCGTGAGTCTTGGTGCGACGCTCGTTCTCGCACGGGCCAGCCGTGAGAGCCTCAACGTGCGCGGTGCTTTCCTCCACGTTGCGACAGACGTCGCAGCTTTCGGAGCCGCCGCACTCGCAGGCGGCTTGATCCTCGCCACGGGCTGGGATCGCTTCGACCCGATCGCCAGTCTCGCCGTCGCGGCCTTGATGCTCTGGTCGAGCGCACAGCTTCTTCGGGAGTCGACGGCGATCTTCCTCGAGCGAGCACCGAGAGACGCCGACCCCGACGCGATCGGGCGCGCTCTCGTGGGTGAGCAGGACGTGGTCGAAGTCCACGACCTCCACGTCTGGACGGTGACGAGTGGCTTCCCGGCGCTGTCCGCGCACGTGCTCGTGTCACCCGACGCGGACTGTCACGCTGCGCGGCGACGGCTCGAGCGGACGCTCACCGAGCGGTTCGGGCTGACGCATACGACCCTCCAGGTCGACCATGCCGAGGCGTCGGCGACGCGCGTCGCGCTGGGCGACGCCGTGCCGCGCCGCACCCCCGTCGAGCGCCGATAGTGCCCCTGCCAGCGATACATGTCGTCTTCTGGCCCGCGATCACGCGGCGCCAGAGTCCACCCTCGCTCTTACCAAGGCTTCTAGCCTTGGCTGCGAGCGAGTGCGGCCTCTGGCTTGGTGCTCGCGACCCAGAAGCTCGACGGCATCACTGGCAGGGGCACTAGTCTGCCGCGGTGCCCGCTCTGGAGCGAAAGTCGGCGGTCGTCACCGGCGCGTCGAGCGGAATCGGCGCAGCGACAGCGCACGCGCTCGCGCGCGAGGGCGCGCGCGTCGTGGGCGGCGCCCGTCGCACCGATCGCATCTCGCCGCCGGTAACGGCGCTCGAGCTCGACGTCACCGATCCGGAGAGCTGCGAGCGGTTCGTCACCGCCGCCGCAGAGGAGCTGAGCGGGATCGACATCCTCGTCAACGCGGCCGGGCTCGCCCTCGGCCGGGATCCTTTCGACGCCAGCACCGAGGACGACGAGCGCACCGTGCTCGAGACGAACGTCAACGGGCTCATCCGGATGACGCGCCTTTGCCTACCGCATCTACGCGACGGCGGCTACATCGTCAACCTCGGCTCGGTCGCGGGTCGCCAGGCCTACGAGAAGGGCTCGCTCTACGTGACCTCGAAGTTCGCGGTCCGCGGCTTCACCTACGCGCTGCGCGAGGACTTGCTCGGCCGCCCGATCCACATCACGACGGTCGATCCCGGCCTCGTCCAGACGGATTTCTCGCTCGTCCGTTTCCGAGGCGACGAGGATACGGCCCGTAAGGTCTACGAGGGCGTCGAGGCGATGAAACCGGAGGACATCGCCGAATGCATCGTCTTCGCGGTCACGAGGCCACCGCACGTCAATGTGGACGAGCTCGTCGTCAAGGCCCTGGCGCAGTCCAGCGGGGGGCGCATACTCCGGACGAACACGTAATGGCCGGCGACCTCCGCATCCTCGAAGGCGCGACCTTCTGCATCTGCGACGAGCTGGGGGACCTTCACGGCAAGGTGGAGGGTCTCTTCGCCGAAGACACGCGCTTTCTCTCGTCGCTCAAGCTGACGATCAACGGCGAGCGTCCGCTGTTGCTCTCGTCCGACAAGATCGAGTACTTCTCGGCTGCGTTCTTCATGCGCAATCCGCTCGCCGGCGGGCTGGCGCAGGACGTACTCTCCATCCGGCGCGAGCGGTTCGTCGGCGAGGGCATGCAGGACTCCTTCGCCGTGCAGAACCAGAGCATGGAGCGCGTGGAATTCGACCTCTCGCTCGAGGTCGCGGCGGACTTCGCGGACATCTTCGCCGTCAAGGACTACGACTTCGCGCTCGGGGATCCCCTCCGGGCGAAGCCGCTTCCCGACCCGCGTCCGAGCGAGTACGACGAGGAGCGCAATCAGTTCCTGATCTCCGACAACGGCGATCTCCCGCTGAAGACGCAGGTGATCTTCTCCGAGCGCGGCGAGGTGCGCGACTCGACGATCCGCTTCCACCTCGCTTTGGAGCCTCGCGAGCGGTGGGACCTGCACGTGGAGGTGATCCCGTTGCCGGACGGCGAGCTGGTCGCCCCGAGGTTCGCCGAGCTACGCTTTGGCGAGGAGGTCGGCCGGGTGCGCGATTCGCTTGCGGCCTGGCAGCTTCGTGTTCCGCAGTTGCGCGCCTCGTGGGATGCGCTCTCGTACTCGTTCGCACAATCCGTCTCGGATCTGGCATCCCTGCGGATGCGTTCGGACAACACGGGCATCGGCAAGCTGCCCGGAGCGGGCGTGCCGTGGTTCATGACCGTTTTTGGCCGCGACACGATCATCACCTGCCTGCAGACCCTGCTGTTCGGACCGGAGCTCGCGCGCACCGCGCTGGAGGTGCTCGCCGACCTGCAGGCGAAGGAAGACAATCCGGCACTCGACGCGGAGCCGGGCAAGATCGTGCACGAGGTGCGTCACGGCAAGGCCGCGCGAACCTGGTTCGAGCGCTACTACGGCACCGTGGACGCAACGCCGCTCTACCTCATCCTCGTCTCGGAGGTATGGCGCTGGACGGACGACATCGCATTCATGCGTGACCTCAAGGCGCCCGCGATGGCCGCGCTCGAGTGGATCGACAAATACGGCGACCGGGACGGTGACGGCTTCGTCGAATACGAGCGGCGCACGGAGCACGGTCTGGAGAACCAGTCATGGAAGGACTCCTGGGATTCTCAGCGCTTCAATGATGGGAGCCTCGCGCGCGCACCCATCGCACCGTGTGAGGTGCAGGGCTACGTCTACGACGCGAAGCGGCGTGTCGCCGACCTGGCGCGTGAGGTCTGGCGAGACCGCGAGCTGGGCTCGCGCCTCGACAAGGAGGCGGAAGAGCTGCGCGATCGGTTCGACAAGGCGTTTTGGGTCGAGGAGCGCGGGGGGTATTACGCCCTCGCGCTCGATGCGGAGAAGCGAAAGGTGGACTCGCTCTGCTCCAACATCGGCCATCTGCTCTGGAGCGGCATCGTCCCGCCGCATCGCGTCGACGCGATCGTGGATCAGTTGATGGGCGACGAGCTGTGGTCGGGTTGGGGCGTGCGCTCGATGTCGACCGGCGATGCCGGCTACAACCCGCTCTCGTACCACAACGGCACGATCTGGCCGCACGACAACTCCCTGATCGCAGCGGGGCTCGCGCGGTATGCCCGCTGGCCGGAGGCGCAGCGCATCGTGCAGCGGATGATGACTGCCGCCCAGCACTTCAAGTATCAGCTGCCCGAGGTGTTCGCGGGCATGCGCCGGTCGGAGACTCCGTTCCCGATCGCCTATCCGACCGCCGCCCGTCCACAGGCGTGGGCTGCGGGCGCCCCGGTTCTCCTGCTGCAAGTGCTGCTCGGGCTGCAGCCGGACCGGCGCCGGCACACCTTGGAGACCTTGGCGCCTACGGAGCTTCCCTCGTGGGCGGGAACAATCAGGCTCTCGGGCATTCGGGCCTTCACCGGCCTGTGGGATGCACGACTCGAGGGCGGCACGGTCCGCGTCGAGGAAGCCTAGTGGCGCGACTATGAGAATCGCTGTCCTCGCACCGGTCTGGTTCGCCGTACCGCCGACGGGCTACGGCGGCATCGAATGGGTCGTCTGGCTGCTCGCGGACGGACTGGTCGATGCCGGGCACGACGTCACGCTCTTCGCGTCCGGCGGCTCGCGCACCAGAGCCAAGCTCGCCACCGTCTTCCCGGAAGCACCCAGCCGCCAGATCGGGCGGACCTACTGGGAGCTTCAGCACGCACTCTCTTGCTACGTCCGCGCCGACGACTTCGACGTCATCAACGATCACACGGGGATGCTCGGGGCAACGCTCGGCGCCACGGTGTCGACTCCGGTCGCGCACACCGTCCACGGGCCGCTCGACGGTGAGCCGGGTGAGATCTACGAGGTGATCTCACGCATCGCTCCTCGGGTCGGGCTGATCTCGATCTCCATGAACCAGCGCAAGCCCAAACCACACCTGAACTGGATCGCGAACTGCCACAACGCGCTGGACTTCTCCGTCTATCCCGTCAAGCCACACCGGGGCGACTACTTGCTCTTCCTCGGCCGGCTGAGCCCGGACAAGGGCGCACATCGTGCCGTCGCGGTCGCGATGGAGACAGGCCTACCGCTCAAGATCGCGGGCAAGCTCCAGGAGCCGAAGGAGCGCAAGTACTTCCATGAGCTCGTCGAGCCGCACCTCGTCGACGGCATCGAATACCTGGGCGAGGTCACGCACGGGGAGAAGGTGGAGCTCCTGCAGAACGCGCGCGCGACCCTGTTCCCGATCGAGTGGGAGGAGCCGTTCGGCCTGGTCATGATCGAATCGATGGCCTGCGGAACACCGGTGATCGCAACGCGCTGGGGCGCGGTGCCGGAGGTGATCGAGCACGGCCGCAGTGGAATCATCGTCGACCACTACACGGAGATGCCTGCGGCGCTGGAGGACGCGGACGGGCTCGATCCGCTCGAGCTACGGCGCTACGTCGAAGAGGAGTTCTCGCCGCGGCGGATGGTGCGGGACTACATCGCCGCCTATGAGGCCGCAATCGCGAGCTCCGGCTGAACGGGCTCTAGACGGAAGCTCCTGACCTCTCGTACCGAGATCACGATCGCCGTCGTGACGACGATCCAGATCGTTCCGATCCAGAGGGACGTCGACATGCCGATGACGTCGGCGACCGGGCCCGCGATCGCGTAGCCCGCCGGAAGGAATGCCATCGCGCCCATCCAGTTGTACGCGCTCACGCGTGCGAGCTTGTCCGGCGCGATCGTCTGCTGGAGAGCAGTGTCCCAAATGACCGTGCCGAAGGAGAACGCGAACCCGGACAGGATCGCCGCGGCGCCGATCGCGAGCGCCGGCGCGTGAACGGCGAGCAGCGCGCACTGGAGTCCTGACAGAGTGAACAGCGCGCCGATCGAGGTCATCGCGCGACGCGGACGGACGCGCAGCCCGACGATGCCGCCACCGAGCGATCCGATCGCCTCGCCCGTGACGACGATGGCCCATGCCGTGGCGCCCCCGAGAGAGTTCTTCGCGATGTAAGGGCCCAGCACGAAGAACGGCGCGTACGTGATGAGGAAATAGAGCGAGATCCAGCCGGTGAGTAGCCAGACCCAGGTGTGCTCCGTAAACCCCTGCCATCCCTCCCGCAGCTCCCGGACGAAGTTGGGCGCCGCTGCGGTTCGCGCGCGTCCCGCGAGGCGGATGCGGCTGAGCAGGATCGCGCTCGTTGCGTACGTGGCCCCGTCCACGAGAAGCGCGTAACCGCTGCCGATCGTCGCCACGATCGCGCCGCCGGTTGCCGCGCCCAGCGGAAAGGCGAGGTACCGGGAGATGCTCATGATCGCGTTCGCATGCTGGCGCATCCTGGCCGGCACGGTCTCGGGCACGAGCCCGGTCGAGGCGGGAGAGTAGAAGGCGGTCGCGGCGCCCCCGAGTGCCTGCAGGACGAAGAGCTCCCAGACGCGGGCGTGGTCCGTGACCAGGAGCACGCCCATCGACGCCCGGATCGCGAAGTTCGCACCGTCCGAGCTCAGCATCACGAGCCGGCGAGGCAGGCGATCCGCAACCACACCGCCGACGAGGAGCGTCGAGATCTGCGCCAGCGTCCAGCAGGCGAACGCAATGCCGACGTCCGTTGCCGATCCGGTCAGGTCCAGCACGGCGAACGCCACTGCGATCGGCGCGAGATTCGTTCCGAAGAAGGAGATCGTCCGCGCGCCGGCGAGCAGGCGGAAGTTGTGCTCGCGCAGCGGACGGAAGCTAGACCGCACTGCGCTTCTCCCAGTATCGCTTCAGGCCGGCATACGACTGCCAGAAGGGCATGGCACGCTCGTAGGCATCCACGTTCGGAGCAGTTTCATCGTTGGCCAGGCCCCTGCAAACGTGCTCGGCAAATTCCGCCTCGCCTTCTCCGCGTTCGACCCACGCCGTCCAGTCGTGCAGCCAGAAGAGAAGCTCCTCTACATGTCGAGTCACATCGCTGAAGACGCCGAAGTGAATGAGTGCCAGTCGTTGCGGGTCGCGTCGAAGAATCTCGTTCGCCGTGGCAACCCATGCCGCGAAGTCGAACTCCGGTGGCGGGGTTGGTGGAAGAACGGCTGAGTAGGGAGCGATTCGCACTCCTGCCGCATCGCCGGCATACAGGGTTCCATCCTGGCCCAGGTAGCAGACGTGGTGGCTTGCGTGGCCGGGCGCGGGGAAGCACTCCAAGCCGATGACGCGCCCGCCCACGATGTGGACGTTCCCTCGCGGGACGGGTGCGAGCTCTCCCCACAGGGCATCGAACGTGTCGCCGTAGAGCCGGCGCGCGCTTGCCTCGAGACGGGACGGATCGACCAGGTGCGGCGCGCCGATCTCCGACACGTGCACCTGGAGCGTGGGATGTTCCCGGACGAGCACGCCTGCCGCGCCCGCGTGGTCGAGGTGGATGTGGGAGAGAAGGAGGTGCCGCAGATCGGTGAGCTCCAGACCGCGCTCGCCGAGGCCCTCCTTCAGCCGTTCGACGCAGAGGGAGGGTCCACAGTCGAACAACGCGGGTCCTGCTTCCGTCTCGAGCAGGTAAGAGCCGATGACGCGCTCCGCGCCCTGATGGTGTAGATCGATCGGATCCGGGCCCACGCTTGCCGCGCGGAGCTCAGCGGCCTGATGTGAAATTCTGCCGGGCCGGATGACGCCCCAGACGCGGCGCCGGCTCGGCCGCCGAGCGAACGAGTGCGGCTTCCAGATCGGCGACGAGATCGTCCGCAGACTCGAGGCCGACGGAGAGGCGGATCAGATTCCTGGGCGCTGCGAACGGCGCATCGGCCGTCGACGCGTGCGTCATGCGCGCCGGGTGCTCGATGAGGCTCTCGACGCCGCCGAGGGATTCGGCGAGCTGGAAGATCCTCGTGCGCGCCACGAGGCCCACGGCCTCCTCTTCCGACTCGACGAGGAAGGAGATCATCCCGCCGAAGTCGCGCATCTGCCGCGCAGCGATTTCGTGGCCCGGATGTGTCGGCAAGCCGGGGTAGAGAACCTTCTCGACACGGGACTGCCCCGCGAGCCAGAGCGCGACGGCGTGTGCGTTCTCGCAATGCGCGCGCATGCGAACCGCAAGCGTCTTGATCCCTCGGAGCACCAGCCACGAGTCGAACGGGCCGGGCACCGCACCGAGCGACTTCTGCAGGAAGAGGAGGCGCTCGGCGATCGTGGGGTCGTTCGTCGCTGCAAAACCGCCCACGACGTCGGAGTGCCCGCCCAGGTACTTGGTCGTCGAGTGGAGCACGATGTCCGCCCCGAGCTCGAGCGGGCGCTGCAGGTACGGCGTGGCAAACGTGTTGTCGACGACGACCATCGCCCCGGCCGCGTGCGCCGCCTCCGCCGCTGCGGCGATGTCGATCACGTTCAGCAGCGGGTTCGTCGGCGTCTCGAGCCAGACGATGCGCGTGCGCTCGTCGAGATGACCGGCCAAACCCGCTCCGATCTCGGCCGCCGGCAGCCACGTGAACTCATAGCCCTTCGGCTCGTAGACCTGGGAGAACATCCGATACACCCCGCCGTACACGTCGTTGACCGCAACGACGCGCTCGCCCGGTGAGACCAGGTGCATGAGGGTCGTGACCGCGCCCAGGCCGGACGCGAAGGCGAACCCGTGCTCGGCCGACTCGAGCGACGCGAGGCAGAGCTGGAGCGCCGTCCGCGTCGGGTTGCCGGTGCGGGAGTAGTCGTAGCCCTTGTGCTCGCCGACGGCCTCCTGCACGTACGTGGAGGTCTGGTAGATCGGAACGGTCACCGCGCCGGTCGCGGGATCCGGCTCCTGGCCCTCGTGGATCGCACGCGTCTCGAAGTCCATCAGGTTTCGATGCTACCCGCGCCGAGGAAACTCGCGAGGCTGCGCAGCGGGCGCTCGAGCGAGACCGGCCTTGCACCCGGCTCCCACCAAGCGCCCTTCACGCGAAGCACGCGGTTCTTGCGGTCGAAGACCGGCTCGATCCGGCCGATCAGGCGATCGGAACGCAGGATCGGCAGCACGTAGTAGCCGTACTCGCGTTTCGCCTTCGGAACGTACATCTCCAGCCGATACCGGAATCCGAACAGCGCCTCCACGCGTTCGCGGTCGTGGACGAGCCGATCGAACGGCGAGAGAAACGTCGTTCGCTTCGGGACGGGACCATCCTGTGCCCCGGGGTGTACCTCCCAGCTTCCGTCGCGCGCGAGCCGTACGCCGAGCGCGCGCCAGCGCCTCTCGGCCAGCACACGCTCGGCTTCGTCGAGGGGAGGCGGATCGACCCGTGGGAACCACCGTTCCGGGAGATCCCAGAGCCGGTGTCCACCGCGCCGACCCACGATCGCGACCGCGCCGCGACCTTCGAGGAGCTCGAGCATCACGGTGACGTTGCGATTTCCGTGCCAGCCGCTCGACTTCCACGTGCGGACAGATGTGTCGACGAGCTCGCGCGACAGGAGCGGCCCGCGGCGCTCGAGCTCGCGGAGCACGTACCTGCGGAAAGCTGCGTTCTTCTGGAGGAACTCGGCGCCGCGACGTTCCCAGGCGTACTTCCTGGTTCGCTTGCGTCGCATCCTCGCAAGGATCAGCGGGTAATCCTCGATCGGCCGGATGAATGCGCCGTGCTCGAACAACTTGCGTTCCTGCCACAGGAGACGGTCGAGCTCCGCGGTGTCGAACTGCCCGAGCCGGCTCCAGGGCACCAGGTGCTGCGGCGTCGCGACGGTGGCGATCGGATCGATCTGGAGGAACCCGATCCTGCGGACGACATCGAGGACGTTCTTGGCGCTCCCGTCGAGCAGCTGGGCGCGGATTGCGATCCGGCGGGCCTGTGCGAGGCTGGCGGTCGTGGACTTCACCGAATTCGCACTTTCTCAGTTACCGGGGCCGCCGCGGCGCGTGCTCGAGGTCGGCTGTGGCTACCAGGGCGGTGTCGCGCCGGCGCTCGCGGCCGCGGGGTACGACGTGCTTGCGATCGACCCCGACGCTCCGGAAGGACCGCTCTACCGGGCGATCGCGCTGGAGGAGCTCGACGATCCCGGCCCGTTCGACGCCGTCGTCGCGGGACGCGTTCCTCCACCACGTCCAACCGCTCGGCGCTGCCCTCGACAAGCTCGTCGGCCTCGCGCCGCTGCTCGTCCTCGACGAGTTCGCCTGGAACCACATGGACGAGCCCACGATCGACTGGTACGAGAGCCAGCACCGGCTCCTCGTCGCGGCCGGGCGCGATCCCAAGGGTCCGTTCGACCTTGCGGAGTGGCGCTCGAGACACACCGATCTCCATCCGTACGAGACGCTCCGCCACGAGCTCGACGCACGGTACGAACAGCGGCACTTCGAGTGGCGGCCGTACTTCTACCGCTGGCTCGGCGGGCCGGCCAGCGAGTCGCTCGAGCAAGGTTTGATCGACGCGGGCGCGATCCGCCCGATCGGATTCCGCTACGCGGGCGTCAGGAGGGAGACGGTCCGCTCCTCGGCCGACTCGCGGTAGCCGGACCCGAGCTTCTCCTCGAGCACGCGTGTCAACTCTCCGCTCGCAGAGAGTTCCTCCGCGATGTCCGCGCCCCCGATCAGCTCGCCTTTCACGAAGACCTGCGGGATCGTCGGCCACCCTGAAACCGCGGAGAGCTCCTGGCGAATCGCCGGGTCCGGAAGGACGTCCACGGCGGTCACGGGGGCGCCCGCCTCGCGCAGCGCGCGCAGAGCCCGGTCGGAGTTGCCGCACATGACGAACTGCGGGGTTCCCTTCATGAAGAGGGCCACCGGTTCGTTCTGGATCACGTCCTGGATGCGCTCGCGCAGCTCGGTCATTCGGTTCCTTTCGTCTTGATTCGCAACTCATGGATGGAGCCGTCCCGCAACGGCTCGGCCAGTGCGTCGTTGACGAGACGGTGCTGGTCGAGGAGCGGGACATCGTTGAAGCGCGGCGCCGCCACGGTCACCTGGAAGTGGTCGCCGCCGCCGGTGCGGTCCTCGACCTGGAGCTCGGTGGCATCCGGGAATGCGCGCTCGAGCAGACGTCGAAGCCGTTCTGTTGCCACGAAGCGATGGTAGCCGCGAACTTCAGGTCTGTGATCGAGATGCCGATGCGACGACTGCACTAGGAGCCGCCTGTGACGAATCGCCGATACCCCCGCGACACCGGTCTCTCGATCCGTATCGCCTTCACCCTCCTCGGCCTGTGCCTGATGTACGTGCCGCTCGCGGTCTGGGTCTTCGGCTGGGTGTGGATCGCCGGCGGGATCCAAGCGCTTGCGCTCATCGGCTTCGGGCTGCTGCTCTTCCTGCTCCTGCGGCCGCTCTTTGCCAGCAGCCTCGGGCTTGCTTCCGGGACCGAGCCGCTCGGGGAGGAAGAGGCCCCCGAGCTCCGCGTTGCGATCGAGCGTCTCTGTGGACTGGCCGATCTGCCCAGGCCGGCGATCGCCCTCCTCGAGGTCGACGTTCCGAATGCGTTCACGATCGGACGGGCGCTCGGTGAGAACGTCATCGTGGTCACGCGCGGGCTGCTGGATCGTCTCGATGCGGACGAGCTCGAGGCGGTGCTTGCTCACGAGCTTGCGCACGTGGCGAATTGCGACGCCTTCGTGATGGCGATCGTGAGCTTTCCGGCACGCCTGCTCCGGACGCTCGTGGTCGGGTTCGCAAGGCTGCCGTTGAAGAATCCGGCCGCCTGGCTCGTTCTCCTCTACTTTGTCCCCCTGGTCGTCCTCGCGTGGGGCGCAGACGCGCTGGCGACGCTGCTCCTCATGAGCCTCTCGCGCTACCGGGAGCTCGTCGCCGACCGGGGCGCGGCGCTGCTGACCGGCCGTCCGGAATCGCTGATGAGCGCCTTGCAGAAGATCTCCGACCGGATCTCCGCTATCCCGCAAACCGATCTCCGGGCCACCGCCGGGCTGAATCCGTTTCTCGTCATGCCTGCGAACCGGGTTTCCGATGGCTTCGACCTCGACCCGTTCGTGCTGTTCCCAACCCATCCCACGCTCGCGCGCCGCATCGAGCGCCTCTCCGGCATCGCGCGCACCCTCGGCACGGCGACGGCGGTAGACGAACGTCCACTCGCGGTCGACGAGCCGATCCGTGCCCCGAACCCCCGCGCGACGCTCGCGTTCAGACTCGCCGTCGTGACGTGGCCGCTTGGCTGGGCGGTTCCCTACCTGGCCGGCGACCAGATGAATCTGGCGCTCTTCGGTGGGCTGCTCGGGATGGTGACCTGGGTGGCCGCGTTCGTCTTCGCGCTGCAGGGGATCGGGCGCGCGGAACGGGGAGCCGTGGGCGGGCGCCTGGCGGCGGCCAGCCTCTTCATCCTCGCGGCTCCGCTCGTCTTCACCTTCGTCGGGTTCGCAGCGATCGCGCTGCTCGGCTAGCCGGCATCCCCGCGCTGGTGCGCGAGGTACTCCAGGAGATCGGAACGAGTCAGCACACCGACGGGCTTCCCGTCGCTCGCGACGACGACGGCATTTGTCCGCCCGGTCAGCGTGGCGAAGACCTCGTCGAGCGTCTGATCGGCCTCGACGGCCGCGAGCGGCGGCTGCATCGCGGCCGCGACGTCCTCGTGCAGAGCATCGGGGTTCTTGAACACGCGGTCCAGCAGGTCTCGGTCCTGGAGGGATCCGATCACGTCCGCGAGCGAGCTGAGCTCGCCGTCACGCACGACGGGGAGCTGTGAGATCGAGTAGCGCTGCATCACGTCGATCGCCTCTCCGACCTTCTGGTGTGCGGCGATCGTGACGAGCGTCGGCACCTCGGTCTCCTCGATCCGCTTGGACCGCAGCAGCTCCGAGACGGTTGGTGCGGGAGCGCGCCGCTCGACGAAACCGTGCTCGAGCATCCAGTTGTCGTCGTAGAACTTCGACATGTATGAGCGCCCCGAGTCCGGAAGCATCGTGAGGATCGTCGCCTCGGGGCCGAAGCGCTCTGCGATCTTCAGCGCCGCCCAGACCGTCGTCCCACCGGAACCGCCGACGAGCAGACCTTCCTCGCGCGCGAGCCGTCGCGCGATGAGGAACGAGTCACGGTCGGAGACGCGCACCCATTCGTCGACGACGTCCGGGTCGAGCGTCCTCGGCCAGGTGTCCTTGCCGATCCCTTCCACCAGATAGGGATGGACGTCGCGCTCATCCTTCGCCGTGAAGACGGAGCCCTCGGGATCTGCACCGACGATCAGGACCTCCGGCTTGCGCTCCTTGAAGTAGCGGCCGACGCCGGTGATCGTGCCGCCGGTCCCGACGGAGATGACGATCGCGTCGATCTCACCGTCCGTCTGATCCCAGATCTCCGGACCGGTGACGCGGAAATGCGCCTCGGGATTCGACATGTTGGAGTACTGGTCGGGCTTGAATCCCCCTGGGATCTCCTCCGCCAGCCGGTCGGAGACGGAGTAGTAGGACTCGGGCGAGTCCGGCTCGACCGCGGTAGGGCAGATGACGACCTCGGCGCCATACGCGCGGAGCATCGAGATCTTCTCCTGGCTCATCTTGTCGGGCATCACGAAGATGCAGCGGTACCCCTTGTGCGCCGCGGCGATGGCGAGGCCGACCCCGGTGTTGCCGGAGGTCGGCTCGACGATGGTGCCACCGGGTTTGAGCTTTCCCTCCTGCTCCGCCTTCTCGATCATTGCCAGACCGATCCGGTCCTTGACGGAGCCGCCGGGATTCAGATACTCGAGCTTGGCCAGCAGACACGGCTCGACGCTGCGTCCGATCGAGTCGAGGCGGACGATCGGCGTGTCGCCGACGAGCTCGAGTGCGGTGGGGTACTCGCGCGCCATGGCGTGAGGAAGCTTAGTCCGCAGGGAATAGCTCCCCGACAGCGTCACCAACGAAAGGAGCGAGATGAAGATCGCAACGGTGGGTAAGGGAAACGTCGGCGGCGGGCTGGCGGATCTGTGGGAGAAAGCCGGCCACGACGTGACGAGAATCGGGAAGGAGGGCGGCGACGTCTCGGAGGCGGAGGCTGTGCTCGTCGCGGTGCCGGGCGGGGCGATCGCCGACGCGCTGGACAAGGTCGAGGGGCTCGAAGGAAAGACGGTGATCGACGCGACGAACCTTGTCGGCGCCGAGCCACCGTCCGGCTTCCAGTCGAATGCGGAGTTCGTGAAGTCGAAGACGAACGGCCCGACGGCGAAGTCGTTCAACCTCAATTTCGCGCGGGTGTACGACCGACTGGTTCAGACGGAGCCCAGGCCGAGCAACATCTGGTCAGGAGACGAGGATGCGCGCGAGATCGTCGAGCAGCTGAACCGCGACGCCGGCTATGAGCCGGTCTACGCAGGCGGTCTCGAGAATGCGCGAGCGCAGGAGGAAGCGATCAAGCTCTTCTTCGGGATCAACCAGGGCGGCCTGGGCCCGTTCTTCTACAGGATGGCTCCGCCGGAAGAGCTCTAGGAAAGAAGAGCGGCAAGAAGCGACGCGAGCGCCGTCGCCAGGGTTCCCAGCTGCACGAGCATCAGCTGGAAGAAGCGATCATCGAGACGACGGATGTCCGTTCGGAACTCTTGCCTCATGTCTGCCATATCCGAGGCGAGGTGAACAACCGTCGCTCGGACTTCTGCAAGCTCTTCGCGGACCACGTCGAAGGAGGTACGCGGCTGATCCACCGAGCGAATCGTAGTTGTGACCCGTGCGATTCGCTAGTGACGGAAGTGGCGACGGCCGGTGATGACCATCGTCGCGCCGGCACCGCGCACCGCCTCGATCACCTCGTCGTCGCGCCGCGAGCCCCCGGGTTGGATGATCGCCGTCACACCCGCGTCGAGCGCGGACTCGGGCCCATCGGGAAACGGGAAGAACGCGTCTGACGCGAGCACGGCGCCGTGCACGTCGTGCCCGTGCTCGCGCGCCTTCTCGAGCGCAAGTCGAACGGCGTCGACGCGGCTCGTCTGCCCCCCGCCGATACCGATCGTGGCGAGCTCCTTCGCTACGACGATCGCGTTCGAGCCGACGTGCTTGCACACGCGCCAGGCGAAGATGAGGTCGCCCCAGCACGCCTCGTCGGGCTCGCCGCATGCGACCTCCATCCCCTCGCGGTCGTCGACGTCCCAGTCGCGGTCCTGCACGAGCAAGCCGCCGAGGACCCGCTTGAAGTCGCGCTCGCCGCGCGGAAACCCGCGGCGTTCGCGGTCGAGCAGGATCCTGATCGCCTCCTTGCGCCGAAGTGAGTCGAGCGCCTGTTCGTCGTAGTCGGGCGCAAAGAGCACGTCGATGAACCGCTCTGCGAGAGCCTCCCCAAGACCTGCCGACACGGGGCGGTTGACCGCGAGGACCATCCCGAATGCGGACACAGGGTCAGATGCGAGTGCGCGCTCGTAGGCCTCCTCGATCGTCCCCGCGACAGCCACTCCGCAGGGGTTCGCATGCTTGACGATCGCACAGGCCGGCAGGGCGAACTCGCGCAGAAGGAGGCGCGCGGCCGACAGATCGAGCAGGTTGATGAGCGACAGCTCCTTCCCATGGAGCTGCTCGACGCGAGAGAGGAGATGGACGCGGGCGCCTTGCTCCGCGTAATACGCGCCGCGCTGGTGCGGGTTCTCGCCGTAGCGAAGATCCGTCACCTTGCTGAACGCCGTGACGAGCGTCTCCGGAAAGGCTTCGACGTCTCCGAACCAGCGCGCGATCGCAGTCTCGTAGGCGGCGGTCGTTGCGAACGCCTCGGCCGCGAGCGCACGACGGGTCTCCATCGAGAGATCTCCCGACGCACGAAGCTCGGCGACGATCGACTCGTAGCGCTCCGGACGGCACACCGGCGCGACGTGCGCGAAGTTCTTCGCCGCGCCGCGCAGCATCGACGGACCGCCGATGTCGATCATCTCGACCGCATCCTCTTCACGTACGCCGTAGCGCCCGGCGACCTCGCTGAAGGGATAGAGGTTCACGCAGACGAGGTCGAAGGGCCGGATGTCCTGCTCGTCGAGGGTCGCAATGTCCTCCGCGCGGTCGCGCCTGGCAAGGATGGCCGCGTGGATGCGCGGATGGAGTGTCTTCACGCGGCCGCCGAGCATCTCCGCAACGCCGGTCAGCTCCTCGACGCGCTCCACGTCCAGGCCGACCTCTGTCTCGAGATAGTCGGCCGTGCCCCCGCTGGCGACCAGCTCGAAGCCGGCCTCGGCCAGCCCGCGCGCGAACTCTTGCAGGCCCGTCTTGTCGTACACGGAGATCAGCGCGCGCATAGCTGTCTGACCACCTCGGGGAGGATGCGGTGCTCGACGGCGTGGATGCGCTCGAGAAGCGTGTCGCGTGGCTCGACCGCGACGGGCTCCTGGCGGATGACCGGACCCGTGTCGAGGCCCCGGTCCACGTAGTGGACCGTGACGCCCGTCGTCTCGACTCCCGCCGCGAGCGCGTCGTCGATTGCACGGGCGCCGGGGAACTCGGGAAGTAGCGAAGGGTGCACATTGACGATCCGGTCGGGGAAGCGATCGAGGAAGGTCGCGGTGAGCAGGTGCATGTACCCCGCGAGCACGACGAGGTCGACGCCACGTAGCTGGAGCCAGTCCGCCATTTCCCGGTCGCGCGCGTCGCGGTCGCCGTAGCGGTCGAGCTCGAAGACACGACACGGGATCCCTGCTCCTTCGGCGCGCTCGAGCGCCGAGATCCCGGCGCGATTCGATGCGACCGCGGCAATGGGCAGTCCGGCATCGACGAGCGCCTGCAGATTCGTTCCGCTCCCCGAGACGAGCACGCCGATCATGCGAGCTCACCGATCACCAGCGCACCGGGAGGCGCTTGCGGGACGACGGCGCACAAGCCGATGCCGACGTTGAAGACCCGACGCAGCTCTTCCTCGTCGACGCCCTGCTCGGCGAGCCAGCCGAACACACGGGGCCGCTCCCACGAATCCCAGTCGATCCTGGCGTCGACGCCGTCCGGCAGGACACGCGAGAGGTTGCCGAGGATCCCACCGCCCGTCACGTGCGCGAGCGCGCGGACGTCGGCGCGCGCGCGAAGGTCGCGCACCTCGTCGACATAGAGCCGGTGCGGTGCAAGCAAGAGCTCGGCGTCGAAGTCCCGGCCGTCGAGAAGCGCCCGGACGAGCGAGAACCCGTTCGTGTGCAACCCGCTCGAGGGAAAGCCGACCACGACGTCTCCAGGCTCGCACCTCGACCCGTCGATCAGGCGCTCTCGATCGACGAGCCCCACGCAGGTCCCCGCGAAGTCGATCTCCCCATCCTGGTAGATCCCGGGCAGCTCCGCGGTCTCACCTCCGACGAGGACGCAGCCGGCTCGACGGCAGACGTCGGCCGCGCCCTCCACGAGCTCGGCGACCTGCTCCTCGTCGACGTGGTTGGCGGCGACGTAGTCGAGGAGGAAGAGCGGTTCGGCGCCGGTGCAGAGCACGTCGTTGATGCAGTGCGCCGCGAGATCCATTCCGGCCCAGCGCAGCTTCCCGGCACGCCGGGCGAGCAGCAGCTTCGAGCCGACGCTGTCCATGGACGCCGCCAGGAGCCGGCGCTCGTCGAGCGGATAGAGCCCAGCGAAGCCGCCGAAAGCCGACGCGCCTGTCGACTCGACCGCCGCCCGAAGGCGTTCGACGATCGACTCGGCCGTGGCGAGCGAGACGCCGGCCCCCTCGTACGTCTTCGGCTGGCTCGTCAGGAACCCGATTCTAGAGCCCCGACCGGCCGCGAAATCCGGTCGGGGCTCCGATTCGGCTCAGTCGCCGAGGTCGACCGTCTGGGCGGCCGTCGTCGACCCGATCGTGACCTGGCTGCCCTCGACCTCGCGTAGGACGAAGACATTGTTCTCGACGGGCGTTCGCCTGCCGTTTGCCTCTGCATAGGTATGGCCGTCGCCAACGAGGCCGACGACTTGTCGTGATCCGTCCTCCTGCCGGTCCGCCATGTAGATGCTGCCGGTGAGTAGGACGCGACGATCGGCGCAGGCGCCGCCCGCAGTCTGCGCAAGGTCGTCCACCTCGATCAGGCAGACCATTCCGGCCTTCCCTGGAACGGCGTACAGCTTGAGCGATCCGTCGCTCTTCACGAGCCGGGCGCCAGCGCCGTTCGGACTCGCGAAGTTGTGAACCGCGAACGGATAGGACAGAACGCTGGACGGAAGCGCGTCGGACGCGCGCGTGGCACGCGAAAGCGCCGACACCTTTCCTGTTCCGATTTGCACCTTCTCGCTGCCTCCGAGCCCGACCTGCGAGAGCACGGCCGCGGCGACACCGGAACCGGCGACGGTCAGAACGATGAGTGAGAGCTTCCGAGGCCTCATCGTCACCACCGGTCCATGCAGTCGTTGACGAAGTGCGTGCTGCCGTCGCGGTTTGCGCAGTACGGGTAGTCGTAGTAGTAGCCCGGGTGGGAGTTGAAGCAGTTGCCGACGCAGACCTTGTCGAAGTGCCTGTATCCCGCCGGGGTGACTTCCCACACCTCGCTTCTCCAGCCCGCGTTCGGGCCGAAGTAGAGCTCGTTGTAGGTGTGATTGTGCGCCGTCGTGCGGCTGAACCCTTGCTCGCCCGGTGCCATGTTGTGCTGCCACCAGTAGATCTGCGACTCCGCGCCGGCCGTCGGCACGAGTATCAGAGCGAACGCGGCGACGAACGTCGCTGCGAGCGCGCGCCGCCGTTGAAGACTCGATCCCACTTGCACCATCCTTTCTCGATCTTCGGACCGCTGAAGAATCGAGCGGCGGACCAGGCGCGTCAATTCGCAGTTTTGGACAGTGTCGCTACGTGCGACGGCTCAGACGAACAGTTCCGCGTGGAGCTGTGGGCGTCCCTGTGGCCCGTCGGGAACGAAATGCACGAGCGTGTCCCCGATCGTGACCGTGTCCCGGGTGTACCGCGCTTCGAGCAGCTCCCCGAGCGTCGACGCCTTCAGCTCGGGATCGTCCGCGCGCAGGTGCAGCTCGGACAGCTTGAGCTCCGTGGAGTTGGCGAGGAGATCGTCGAGCCACTCGCGCGGAGGGTGTAGCTCGAGGCGGTACCCCGCGTTCGTGGAGACGAATGTGCGCCTGCCGCCGTGCTCCTGGACGCGGAGATCGCGAAGCTCCGCGCGCGCGAGCGTCGCGACGAAGTCGTCCTCGTCCAGTGCAAACCCGAGGTGATCCACGCGCGGGAGATCCCACTGGCCCGGTTGCACGACGACGTTCACGGCTCCGCGCTCGAGCTCGGACAGGCGCAGCTTGAACCCCATCCGGTCCAGATCCTCCCAGCCGTAGCCGGACTCGAACGAGGTCGTGTCCTCGCCGATCCGACCGTGCCGGGCGACCAGGGTGAACCCGAGCTTGCCGAGGTAGCGCGCTTCGACCTCCCGCACCTTGCTCGTCACCAGGTGGTAATGGAAGAGTTGCACCAAGGCAGACTAGTGCCGTGATCTCCGTGATCGCGCACCTCGCACCGGACACGAGCTGGACGTTCGATCCGCTCCAGCTCGTGCCGACACTGCTCGTCGCGGCGCTGTATGCCCGACGCGTGCTGAGGCTGCGCGCACGCGGGACTGCTGTGCCCCGCTGGAGAATCGCGCTGTTCGCGACCGGGATCGCGACGCTGCTCGTCGCCCTTGTGTCGCCGGCGCACGCGCTCGGCGAGCAGATGTTCTCGTTCCACATGCTCCAGCACGTCTTGCTCGGCGATCTCGCGCCTCTCGCGCTGCTCGCCGGGCTCACCGGGCCGATCCTTCGTCCGGCGCTCAGCGTTCTCCACCGGTTGCGCTTCCTCGCTCACCCTTTGGTGGCGCTGCCGCTCTGGGCGCTCAACCTCTACGCCTGGCATCTGCCGTATCTGTACGACGCCGCCGTCCGGCACGACGCGGTGCACGCGCTGGAGCACTTCTCCTTCTTCACAGGCGGAACGATCATGTGGCTTCCCGTTCTGGAGACCCTGCCCGCCCCCGAGTGGTTCGGGACGGGCGCGAAGCTGGGCTACATCGCCGTCGTCCGCGCGGTCGAGACCGTGCTCGGGAACGTCTTCTTCTGGTCCGGGAGCGTCTTCTACTCGGTCTACGAGCACCAGAATCGGGTGTGGGGGCTCTCGCCGCTCGAGGACCAGGGGATCGCGGGCGCGGTGATGATGATCGAGGGGTCGATCGTCACGCTCGTCGCGCTGGCGTGGCTCTTCCTTCGGATGGCCGGAGAAGGGGAGCTGCGCCAGCAGCTCCTGGAGCGCGGCCTTGATCCAAGGGCCGTCAGGCGAGCGGTGCGCTACGGGCGCGGGAACTCGCTGCGCGAGTTCCCGCGCGTGGAGGGGGCTCGGGGGCCGGGAGGTTCCCCCTCCCCAAATCCACGCCGCACGCGGTGACCTGCGCGCCGCGCGACTGGCGTACAAACACAAAGAGAAGGGGAGTGAGCGCAGCGAGCGACCGTGCGGAGGAGATGGCCCCGCCGCGCTGAACCCGGAAGCGCCGACCGTGCGCTCAACGGGCGTCCATCACGTCGATCTCGTCGTCTCCTCGATCGGGCGCAGCCTGCCCTTCTACACGGAGTTGCTGGGTCCGCTCGGCTACCACCGCGTCAGCGAGGTGGAGGGCGAGCGGGGCGAGACGATCTGGTACCTCGGCGGTCCCGGCACGTCAGTCGGCCTGCGCGAGGCACAGTCGGAGTCGGACCCGTATGACCGCTACCGGATCGGACTCCACCACCTCGCGTTCGAGGCCGACTCGCGTGTGCAGGTCGACGAACGCGCGGGCTGGGTTCGGACCCAGGACGTCGAGATCGAGAGCGAGCCGCAGGAGTACACGTATCTCCCCGGGTACTACGCCGTCTTCTTTTACGATCCCGACGGCTTGAAGCTCGAGATCGTCCATGTCCCAGGCCTCGTTGCGGCCTGAAGAAAGGAGCCTGATGTCGACGACCCCGCCTGAGCAGCCCACCACACCCCAACAGCCCGGAGGGGGCTACGGGAGCCCGGGGCCCAACGTCAACCTCAACCTGGCGGCGTTGATGCCGACCCCGGGCAACGCCGAGCTGGTCGTCTATGTGCTCGCGACCATCCTCGTCGCGATCATCGCCCTCGCGGCCGACAGCGTGAACGCGCCTGCATTCGTGACCGCGTTCACCGCGATCACGTTCGCGTATCTGGTCTCCCGCGGCATCGCCAAGGCGTCCCGCGTGCTCGAACGCTAGACCGTTTCGAACTGCAGCTTCTTCGCCTCGCGCGGGATTGCCGTCGGGTAGTCCCGCGTGAGGCAGGCGCGGCAGAATTGCGACGCCGGCCGTCGTGTCGACGCCTGTAGTCCCTCGAGTGAGAGATAGGCAAGAGTTGTCGCTCCGAGGTGCTCCCGCACCTCCTCGACCGTCTTCCTGGCCGCGATCAGCTCGTCCGGATCGGCGAAGTCGATGCCGTAGAAGCATGGCCCGATCACCGGCGGCGACGAGATGCGCACGTGCACTTCCGAGGCACCTGCGTCGAACAGCATCTGGACGATCTGGCGCGTCGTGTTGCCGCGGATGATCGAGTCGTCGACGACGACGACGCGTTTCCCGGCCACCTCTGCGAGCGGGTTGAACTTCAGCTTGATCCCCTGCTCGCGTAGCCCCTGGTCGGGCTGGATGAACGTCCTGCCGACGTAGCGGTTCTTGATCAGTCCCTCACTGAAGGGGATCTTCGTCGCGCGCGAGAACCCAATCGCCGCCGGTGTACCCGAGTCCGGGATCGGAAGGACGAGGTCGGCCTCGACGGGCGACTCCTCGGCGAGGCGCTCGCCCATCCGGACGCGCGCGCCGTGCACCTCCACGCCGGAGAGGCGCGAGTCGGGACGTGCGAGGTAGAAGAGCTCGAAGATGCAGAGAGCGCCGCCCTTGTCCTGCGGGACCGCCTGGCGTGCCTCGACGCGCTCCTCGATGACCATCAGCTCGCCGGGTCGCACCTCGCGCTCGAACTCCGCGCCGACGAGATCGAGCGCGCAGGTCTCCGAGGCGACGACCCAGTCCCCGTCGAGCCGGCCGAGGCAGAGCGGGCGCATCCCGCGCGGGTCGCGGAAGGCGATCAGCTTACCCTCCGACAGTGCCACCACCGAGAACGCGCCGTCGAGCCTGGCCATCGCGGCGGCGACCGCGTCGGCCAGCGGAGCCGCATCGTTGGCGATCAGCGCCGCGATCACTTCGGTGTCCGCAGTCGTCGCGAGGCGATGGCCCTGTTCCGCCAGCTCGGCGCGGAGCTCGGCGGCGTTCGTCAGGTTGCCGTTGTGCCCGAGCGCGATCGTCCGTGCGCTGCCGTGCTGGACAAGCGGCTGTGCGTTCCACCACTGCGACGATCCGGTCGTCGAGTAGCGCGTGTGGCCGATCGCCAGCTCGCCGTGCAGGCCCCGCAGCTTCTGCTCGTCGAAGACCTGGGTGACAAGACCCATGTCGCGCAGCGTCGTCAGGCGCCCGCCGTCCGAGACGGCGATTCCCGCCGACTCCTGCCCGCGGTGCTGGAGCGCGAAGAGGCCGAAGTACGTCAACCGCGCGACGTCGCGTTCGGGCGAGCGGACCCCGAAGAGGCCACACATCAGCGCACCACGCCGATCCTCTGCAAACCTTTTCTTCCCAGACGCTCGACGTCGGCGCGTGCACAGGCGAGCAGCACCTGACCGCCCGGGGCGTCGTCCGGCACGTCGACCTCCGCTTCGCGATCGCTGTACTCGGCGACCTCTCGCAGCGCCGCCTCGATGCCGCCGTCCGACACGTCGTGTGCGAGCGTCAGCACAGGGGCAGCCTTCCACACGTAGCGGACGAGCGCGGCCTCGGCCGCGAGATCGAGGTCGCCCGGCGCCGTCGCGAGGAGAACGACGTCGCCCTCGCGCCAGGCGCCGGGGATGAAGCGCACGTCTGGGACGAGCCCGACGCAGCCGACGACCGGCGTGGGCGGGATCGATCTGCGGTCGGTGTCGTTGTAGAGCGAGACGTTTCCCGAGACGACGGGAATCCCGAGAGCCTCGGCCGCCTGCGCGATGCCCTCGATCGCCTGCTCGAGCTCCCAGGCGATCTCGGGCTTCTCCGGGTTCCCGAAGTTGAGGCAGTCGGTCAGTGCGAGCGGCTCGCCGCCGGCGCACGCGACGTTCCGTGCCGCACCCAGCACAGCGAGGATTCCCGCCCGGAAGGGATCGCGCTCGCCCGGCGGAGGGCCTTGAAGCGAAACGGCGATCCCGCGGAGCGTCGGCCGCAGTCGCAGGACTGCCGCGTCGAGCCCGGGACGGCGGACGGTGCGCGACCCGACCAGCTGGTCGTACTGCTCGTAGATCCACGCCTTCGAGGTGCCGTTCTCCGGCGAGGGCTCGACGTACTCGAGCGGATGGGGCTCCCGCGCAACCTCGTAGCGCGGGCACTCGTCGGTCAGGAACGTGGCCGGAATCGCGCCCACGAGCTCCCCGTCGCAGAACGCGCGCAGCTCGCCCGTGTCTGTGACATCGCCGATCGCCGTGCAGGCGAGCTCCCACTTGCCGCAGACGCGCCTCACCGCTTCGAGCATCTGCGGCCTGACGACCGCCACCATCCGCTCCTGCGACTCCGAGATCATGATCTCCCACCGCTCCATCTCGGCCTCGCGCAGCAGCACCCGGTCGAGGTGGACGTCGATGCCCGCGCCGTCCCGTGCCATCTCGGCGAGCGCCGAGGCGAGCCCGGCAGCGCCGCAATCCTGCAGCGACTCGACGAGCCCGCCCTCGACGAGCTCGAGGGACGCGTCGATCAGCTTCTTGCCGGTGAAGGGGTCGCCGATCTGCACGGACGGCCGCTTGTCCGGGTCGTCCTCGCCCAGCTCGGCGCTTGCGAGCACGGATGCGCCCCCGATCCCGTCGCGGCCGGTCGTCGCCCCGTAGAGGATGACGTGCGCGCCCGTTGCAGTGGCGCCGGCTCGTGTGACGCGATCTGCCGGGAGGAGCCCGACGCACATGGCGTTCACGAGGCAGTTGTCCCGGTACGCTTCGTCGAAGACGGCCTCGCCCCCGACCGTCGGTACGCCGACCGCATTTCCGTAGGCGCCGATCCCGGCGACGGCACGCCGGAACTGCCAGCCCGAATCGCCGAAGCGCAGGCCGTCGAGGAGCGCAATCGGCCGTGCTCCCATGGCGACGATGTCCCGCAGGATCCCGCCGACGCCCGTCGCGGCGCCCTGGAAGGGCTCGACCGCCGAGGGATGGTTGTGTGATTCGACCTTGAAGGCCACCGCCCGGCCGTCACCCACGTCGATCACTCCCGCGTTCTCACCAGGGCCCTGCAGGACGCGTTTCCCCCGGGAGGGAAGCCGCCTGAGCAGGAGGGCCGAGTGCTTGTAGCCGCAGTGTTCCGACCAGAGCAGGGAGAAGACGGCGAGCTCGAAGTCGTTCGGGTCGCGACCGAGCAGCCCCCGGATCCGGTCCAGCTCCTCGTCGGTCAGCCCCAGGGCGCGGTGGAGCGGCTGTTCCGGCGCGACCTGCGTCAAGGGTCCGAGTGTACCCGGGAAGCCAGATGGGTCCCGTCTACGTTTTCAGTCACGTGAGCCGCCGTCACCTCGTGATGCTGATCGCGCTGGCCGCGGTCTGGGGATCCTCCTTCATGTTCATCAAGGTGGCGGTGGAGGAGATGGCGCCGGCGGAGGTGGTGTTCGGACGCGTGCTCATCGGAGCCCTGGCGCTGCTTCCGGCGGTTCGCTACGTCGTCGGTTGGCAGCGCATGCTCGCCGAGCTCAGGCGGTTCGCCTGGCCTCTCGTCGTGCTCGCCGTCTTCAACGTGAGCGTGCCCTTCTGGTTCCTCACGTGGAGTGAAAAGCGGCTCGACTCGGGACTCGCCGCCGTGCTGCAGGCATCGATGCCGCTGTTCACCGCACTCCTTGCCTTCGGCTTCAGCCACGGGGATCGGGTGACCGGGGGCCGGCTGATCGGGGTCCTGGTTGGCTTTCTCGGGGTCGTTCTCCTCGTCGGCGCGCAACCTCGCGGTGACGTGCTCTCGGCGCTTGCCGTTCTCCTGACGGCGTTCTGCTATGCGGGCTCCGCGCTTTATGCCGGCACGCGCCTTGCCAAAGCGCCGCCGATCGTCACGTCACTCGGCACGCTCGTCGTCGCGACCGTGACGATGCTGCCGCTCGGCGCAGCGCAGCTGCCCGACCACGTGCCAAGCTGGAAGGCGATCGGGTCCGTGCTGGCACTCGGCGCAGCCGGTCTCTCGGTGGCGTACCTGCTCTACTTCGCCCTCATCACGGGCGCCGGAGCGTCGTACGCTGCTCTCGTCACCTATCTCGTCCCCGCGCTGGCGCTCGGTTACGGCGCTGCGTTCCTCGACGAGGCGATCACCGCGTCCGCGCTCGGCGGCCTTGCGCTCATCCTTGCCGGCGTCGCCCTCGGTACCGGGACCCTGCGAATCCCCCGGCGAGCGCCGGTGGGGGAGACGCCCTGACCTTCGAGCGATCCGAACCGGACTCGACGACGTAAGTGTCACCAGTGTCACCGGCGGGAACAGGGCGGGCGCCGGCGGGGCGGCCCCACACGACTGGAGGAGCGAGCTATGGAATGGGCGGCGTTGATCTCTTGGATCGTGACGGCGGGCGGCGGATTCGTGCTGCTCGCGGTCTGGCTCTCACGCGGCGGGATGCAGCAGCAACGTGATGTGGGCAACCGGATCAGGCCGCCGCTGATCCTCAGCCACTTCTTGCTCGCGGGTGGCGGTCTCGTGGTCTGGGTGATCTACCTCGTCACCGACAGCGACGCTCTCGCATGGATCGCGTTGGCAGTTCTGGCCGTCGTCGCGGTGCTCGGATTCACGATGTTCACGATCTGGCTTCGTCAGCGCCGGGCCACAGTCGCGCAGGTGGCCGCCACCGGCCCGGGCGGCCCGCCGGTCATGCCCGCCGAGCAGCACTTTCCGGTTGCCCTCGTGGGATTGCACGGACTCCTGGCCGTCACGACGGTTGCCCTCGTGTTCCTTACCGCGATCGGGGTGGGTGGAAGTTAGGCTCCGGGCAGCGTGGAGCTCATCCACATTTGCTACCGCATCACCGACATCGACCGCTCGGTTGCTTTCTACGAGGCACTCGGCTTCGAGGAGCGGCGACGGATGCCCATCCGCGAGGAGGCGATCAACGTCTTCATGGGTTTGCCCGGAGACGGCGACCGGCTCGAGCTGACGTACAACTTCGGAGTTGACTCCTACGAGATCGGGACGGGCTACGGGCACATCGCGGTGACGGTGGACGACATCGACGCGACGCTTGTCCGTTTGAAGGAGCAGGGAATCGAGCCAGAGCGCGAGCCCTACCGCGTTCGTGAGGGAGGCGCGCGAATCTGCTTCGTCCGCGACCCCGATGCGTGGCGTACGGCAGCGAACCTAGCCCTAGCAGCCTAGAGGGCTCACCCTGGCCAAGCTGATCTACTCGGCGATTACGTCGCTTGACGGCTACGTGGCGGACGAGGATGGCAACTTCGACTGGGCTGAGCCGGACGAGGAGGTGCATACCTTCGTCAACGACCTCGAGCGGCCGGTCGGTACCTACCTCTACGGGCGCCGGATGTACGAGGTGATGGTCTTCTGGGAGACCGCGCACACCTTCGCTGATCAGCTGCCCTTCATTCAGGACTTCGCGGAGATATGGCAGGCGGCCGACAAGATCGTTTACTCCAAGACGCTGGAGACGGTGACCAGCGCTAGGACGCGGATCGAGCGAGACTTCGACCCCGAAGCGGTCCGGCAGCTGAAAGCGGCAGCGGGACGTGACATCACTGTGGGCGGTCCCGACCTCGCTGCCCAGGCGATCAAGGCCGGGTTGGTCGACGAGTACCACCTGTTCCTCGCGCCCGTGGTGGTTGGAGGCGGCAAACAGTGCCTCTCCAACAGTGTCCGCCTGAAGCTCGAACTGCTGGGCGAACGCCGTTTCGGCAACGGGATGGTTCACCTCCACTACCGCACCAGGACGTAAGGAGACGGCGACGCTGCCCGGTCGATGCCCGGGCCGGGAGTAGGTAAGCGCTCCGCGTTCGACTTGCGCCCGGCCCTCTAGGATGCCGACATGGCCGACTTCCTGCACACGATGGTGCGCATCACCGACCCGGAGAAGAGCCGCACCTTCTACGAGGCTCTCGGCTTCACGTTCAGCAGAGACTTCGACATTGTCCGCGACGGTGAACGCGAGGCGACGAACTACTTCTTCTCGATTGGCGACCAGGAGAACGTCCTTGAGCTCACGTTCAACCACGACGGGCGGGCGTACGAGGTTGGCACCGGCTATGGCCACATCGCCATCGGAGTAGATGACCTCGACGGAACGCTCGCGCGGTTGAAGGAGCAGGGGATCGAGCCGGAGCGCGAGCCGTACCGCGTGCGCGAGGGGGGCTCGCGGCTTGCGTTCGTCAAGGATCCTGATCAGTACAGAGTTGAGTTAATCGAACGCGCGTAGGCCGCCACCGGTCTCATGCGACGCGCTCCGACGCAACGGGCCCCAGAGAGCGCCGGTCGTGGCAAGCAGTAGTTCGCTCTGCTTATGTCGACGTGCGTAGCTGTCGCTGTTTGTTGGAAGAGCGACAGAGCTACCGAACTGACCTCCCTGGCGAAAGGCTAGGAGGGCTTGGCGGTCGATTAGCTTGTAGCCGTAGAACCGCCGCCCTTGCGCGTGGAAACAGCAGCGGTGGCCTTCGGCTCAGAGAGATGCGGTCAGGCGATCCATGCATGATGGAGGTTCGGTCCTCTCGTCGCACAGTTCTTCCTCTGGCAGGCTCTTCTCGCTTGCCAAACTCATCACGGGCCCGGACGGGTCCAAACGATCGGCGGTGCGGTAGGTGCGTATGTTCGGCGCTACACCTGGTTCCTGGCTTGTTCGCGGGTACGGGGACGCTGTCGAGCGTTTTCGCGAGCAGGCGGCTATCGGAGCAGACAGCCCTCGTGAGGTCTACCCGCCGCTGTTCGAGGCCCTGAACTGGGCCCACTCGCTTTGGGACACGTGGTTCCGGCTCGTCGAGCCGCAGGACCGACATCTCGACGGCCTTCGCCACGTGCGCGACCGTTGCCACCA